>Ga0163162_10002212_pt1 | contig 18256 bp, 15 predicted proteins | sample S55metaG_FD_115310 | JGI IMG/M metagenome (GOLD analysis project Ga0163162, IMG submission 115310) | Switchgrass rhizosphere microbial communities from Kellogg Biological Station, Michigan, USA - S5-5 metaG | ecosystem: Host-associated > Plants > Roots > Rhizosphere > Soil | place: USA...
AAAATTACACGGGCTGCGTCAAAGATTGCACTTGGCATGCAAAACTGTTTGTATGTAGGTAACCTTTCGGCACAGCGCGATTGGGGGCACGCCAAAGATTATGTAGAGGCTATGTGGCTGATGCTGCAGCAGGAAACCGCCGAAGACTTTGTAATAGCAACAGGGGTAACTACCACGGTGCGCGATTTTGTCAGGATGGCGTTCGCGGAATTAGGTATCGAGGTTGAATTTAGCGGGAAGGATGAGAACGAGCGCGGGGTGATCATTGATATTGATGAGGAACGGGCCGCCGCGCTTGAATTGAATTTAGACGCCTTAAGGTTTGGACAAACGGTGGTAAAGGTTGATCCCCGCTATTTCAGGCCAACCGAGGTTGATCTGTTAATTGGCGATGCTACTAAGGCTTATAATAAACTGGGCTGGAAACCAAAATATAACCTGCAGGCACTGGTAACAGACATGGTACTTGCAGATCTGCACCTGGTAAAAAAAGATGAATACCTGAAAAAAGGCGGTTTTAATACGCTTAACTATTTTGAATAACAAAAGATAAAAACCATATCACCTATATATGAAGAAAATATTTACAAGCATTATTTTATTGTTTTTGATAACCGGAATTGCGAAGGCGCAGTCGGTATATCAGCCTTATAATTACCAGTTTTACCAAAAACTAAACGAGGATGTTTATTCGACCAAAACAAGGGTGCATAGTTCATTGAAGCCCTTTATGGTTGATGATTCGCTTTTAAAAGTTCACTATGATTCATTGATGAACCTCAACGGACTTAAAGGGCGTTTTTTTAATGAGCACCAGATAGATGTTAAAAGCAGTAATTCGACATTTTATGCCGATCTGCTGCCCGACTTTAATTTGAGCCGCGATTTCTCCGGCAAAAAGAACACCAATTTTGGTACGCTTGGCATCCAGTTGGGCGGAACTTTCGGTAAAAACTTTTCATATAATGTGGCCGGTTATGAAAACCGTGCTGTATTGCCTAATTACCTGCAAACTTATGTTAACCAGGTTGGCATAGCTCCCGGTCAGGCATTCGCGGGCATCTACGGTAACGAATACCGCTGGTCGTACATCACGGCCAATGTATCCTATACCCCGATAAAATTTTTAAATATCAGCGCGGGCCGTGATAAAACTTTTGTTGGTGACGGCTATCGTTCATTGTTATTATCCGATTATGCATCGCCATATCCTTTCTTTAAACTAACGGCTACCCTGGGTAATGTACGTTATATGGCTATGTGGACCTATTTCAATGATCCGCTTTCAGTAAAAGTAGATAATGGCGACAGGAAAAAATTTGGCGTATTTCATTATTTAGACTGGAATGTATCAAACAGGTTATCGGTTGGCTTCTTTGATGCAGTGGTATGGGCAGCGAAAGATGATAAAGGCCATCAACGAGGCTTTGATTTCACCTATATAAACCCTGTAATATTTTTAAGGCCGGTTGAAGCCTCAAATGGCTCACCCGATAATGCTTTGATCGGTTTTACTGCTAAGTATAAGTTAACAGACGGCATTACCGCTTACGGTCAGTTTGCACTTGATGAATTTGAGTCGTCGAGCTTTTTTTCAAGCAAAGGCAGCGCCCGTAATAAATACGGCTTTCAGTTGGGTATAAGGGGCGCAAACCTGTTTAATGTTAAAGGCTTGAATTACCTGCTTGAAACAAACAATGTTAAGCCATACACCTACTCCGAGCGTTCATCTGTGCTCAATTATGCTGAAAACGGCGAACCTCTTGGGCATCCCTGGGGTGCTAATTTCCGGGAAGCTGTTGGTTTGCTGAACTACACGTACAAAAGGTTTGATTTTACCGGCGAAGTAGATTACGGTCATTACGGCTTAAATATCAATGACCTTAACTATGGTAAAGATATTTACCTGCCATACCTTACCCCTGCAAGGGCATATGGCAACTATACAGGACAAGGCCTAACCACCAATATGGTTTACTTTGAAGGAAAAGTAGCCTATTTGATTAATCCTAAATATAATTTAAGGTTTGAACTTGGTGGCCTGGTACGCCAGGATAAAAACAGTCAGTTTAATGATAAAACTTCCATGCTGACTTTTGGTATCCGCAGTTCATTCCGCAGTGTATATAATGATTTGGTGAGTTATAAGACGCATTGATAATGATTGGCATTTCGGAATTAGTAATCTAAAAAAATCAACAAGCATAAAAAAGGCGACCAATGGTCGCCTTTTTTATGCTATAATGTTATCATATTTTATTACGACGCTATATTATTCACATTCCGCTTTTCGGCCATGTTACGTACCTGCCGGGCTATGCCGTTGGCATCGAAACCACAATCGGCCCAAAGTTCGGGCTGGTCGCCATGTTCAATGAACTTATCAGGGATCCCCAGGCGTTTTACCTGGATGTTGGTGTAGCCATTGTCGGCCATAAATTCAAGCACAGCTGTACCTGCGCCACCTTCCATGCAGCCATCTTCAACAGTAATTACTTTATTAAAGTTTTTAAATACGTCATGCAGCAAAGCTTCATCAAGCGGTTTTACAAAACGAAGATCGTAATGGGCCGGGTTATAACCTTCGGCATTAAGTTCGGCGATGGCTTTAACTACTTCGTTACCGATAGCACCTATTGAGAGTATCGCTACATCATCACCATCACAAACCTTACGGCCTTTGCCTACAGGGATAGCTTTGAACGGGCGCTGCCAGTCGACCATAACGCCGTTGCCCCGTGGGTACCTGATCACGAACGGCCCCATGTTTTCCTGCTGGGCAGTAAACATCAGGTTACGGAGTTCTTCTTCGTTCATTGGCGCTGATACAACCATATTAGGTATGCAGCGCGTATACGCCATATCATACGCACCATGGTGGGTAGCACCGTCGGCACCGGCAAAACCGGCACGGTCAAGGCAAAATACTACATTGAGCTTTTGTATGGCCACGTCATGGATCACCTGGTCATAAGCCCGCTGCATAAAGCTGGAGTATATATTACAAAACGGAACAAGTCCCTGGGTAGCCAAACCGGCAGAGAAAGTTACCGCGTGTTGTTCGGCAATGCCCACATCAAACGCTCGGTTAGGCATAGCCTTCATCATGAGGTTTAATGAACAACCTGAAGGCATGGCCGGGGTAATCCCCATGATCTTAGGGTTTTGTTCGGCCAGCTCGATAATACTGTGCCCAAACACATCCTGGTATTTAGGAGGCTGTGGCTTATCGTATTTAGCTTTTTTGATCTCACCTGTGATCTTGTCAAACAAGCCGGGAGCATGCCACTTGGTCTGATCTTTTTCGGCCAGGGCATAGCCTTTGCCTTTTACCGTGATGCAATGCAGTAGTTTAGGGCCCGGGATATCACGCAGGTCCTTCAAAACTTTTACAAGGTGGTTTACATCATGTCCATCAATCGGGCCAAAGTACCTGAACTTAAGCGCTTCAAAAAAGTTGCTGCGTTTAAGCAGGGTACCTTTAATGCTCTTTTCAAGCTTTTGAGCCACTTTGAAAGCATCAGGGCCAATTGATGACAGCTTGGCCAATACATGTGCAATGTCGTCCCTGAAGCGATTATATGGCTTTGAGGTGGTAATATCGGTCAGATATTCTTTCAATGCGCCAACGTTGGGGTCGATGGCCATGTTATTATCGTTCAGGATCACCAGCAGGTTGGAGTTCTCGATGCCCGCATGGTTAAGGGCCTCAAAAGCCATACCCGCGGTCATGGCGCCATCTCCAATTACGGCAACATGCTGCCTGTCGGTTTCGCCCTTGTACTGGGAGGCAACAGCCATACCCAATGCGGCAGATATAGAGGTTGATGAATGGCCTACACCAAAAGTATCATACTGGCTTTCCGAACGTTTTGGGAAGCCACTGATACCACCGTGGATACGGTTGGTGTGAAACTCATCACGACGGCCGGTAAGTATTTTATGGCCGTAAGCCTGGTGGCCAACGTCCCAAACTAACTGGTCGTAAGGTGTATTAAGTACATATTGTAACGCTACGGTGAGCTCAACCACACCTAAGCTGGCGGCAAAATGGCCTCCGTTAACTGATACCACGTCAATAATATACTGGCGTAGTTCCTGGCACACCTGCTCAAGCTCACTTTCATTAAGTAGCTTTAAATCAGATGGATAATTTATTTTTTGTAATAAATTCCCGGCCGGTACCTGCATTGACATTCGTAAGGATATTTAACCTGCAAAATAAGGTAATTATTGTTAAAATAAGGACATCTAAATGTATTAATTGTTTTGCAGACTTGCCAGGTACAGCATAAAGTACAATAATACCCGGGCAGATTAAAGGAGGCAAAACAACTATCTGCCTGAGTTAATGTAATTTATTATATTTAGCTTTATCCAAACCATTAACCTTGTTATTATATGACTGAGACTACCGCAGCCCCGCTTTATTGGTCGGCCCTGCAAAAAATAGCATTGAGATTTTTCCTCTTATTATTTATATTATACATCTTTTTTAACCCAAATGGGGTGCTGCCTTACACCGACGTTATCGCCGAATATCTTATCCAGCCTTTCCACATAATTATTCCCTGGCTGTCTAAAAATTTGTTGAATATGGCACAGCCCATTACCACTTTTACCAATGGCAGCGGCGATACCACGTACGATTATCTCGTTATTTTACTAATAGTAACCGTATCTGCAATAGTAGCCGTTATTTGGTCGGTACTTGACAGAAAAGCCCGCAACTACAACAAACTATTTTATTGGCTGTGCGTGATTTTACGCTACTACATAGGGATAACGATGCTTAGCTATGGCTTTGTTAAGATCATTAAATTGCAGTTTCCGTCACCTACTCCGGGGCGATTGCTGCAATCATTTGGTAATGCCTCGCCCATGGGCCTGGCCTGGACTTATATGGGCTACTCAACCGGCTTTAATTATTTTACCGGCATAGCCGAGGTTTCCTGTGGGTTGTTCCTGTTTTTTCGAAAAACCACAACACTGGGTGCAGTGCTGGGCTTGGTAGTTGCAGGTAATATCATGGCGATAAACTATTGTTTCGATGTGCCGGTTAAGCTCCTGTCAACCACACTGGTGCTTATGGCGTTGTTTCTGCTTGCAAAAGATGCGCATCGGCTTGTCAATTTCTTTTTTTTGAATAAAACTGCATTACCATCAGAAATTGAACCGCATAGGTTTAGACGAAAATGGAAAAATATTACAATTGCTGCTATTAAATATGTTTTGCTGACCTACTTGCTGATATCAAACATTGGTGGCGATATAAAAGCAGCTACCCAATACGGAGACGCTGCCGTGAAACCACATTTTTATGGCATTTACGATATTCAAAGCTATGTGGTAAATAAAGACACCATTGCGCCGTTAACTACAAATACCGAACGATGGCGTAAATTGGTAGTAGGCAGCTCGGGCTATGCTACCGTTAAAAAGATGAATGACAGTACCCAGAATTATACTTTTAGAGAAGATACTAAAGCACACACCATAGTGATGTTTACAGATGCTGATACATCTGCCAAGTATCATTTTATATATTCTGAACATGGAAAAGACAGCCTGATGCTGAAAGGAAAACTTGGCTTGGATTCGATTAAGATCAGTATGAAAAAGTTTGACATGAAAAACTTCAAGCTTATTAACCGCGGGTTTCATTGGGTTAATGAATTTCCTTATAACAAGTAGAGGCATCTGTATAAATGTGGAACAGGGAAATAGCCTTTAACCACATGTAAATGAAAAATTTTCACACTAATTTTTACGTATTAATCGAATTACACGAATTTAGAATCAATTTAAGATTCGATTAATTGCAGATGGCTTGAAAAGCATTCGTGTAGAAATTTTTCAGATGAGATTAGTAATATAGGGCGAATTATTTTAAATGCGATTTCCTTGAAAGCCGGCTGGTTTCTAATTATTTGATGTTGTAAAATGTTTATTTTTGCCCCTTTATGACCGACGATAGTTTTGCCATTAGGTTACCCCAGTTTGAAGGCCCGTTTGACCTGCTGCTGTTTTTCATTGAACGCGATGAGCTGGATATCCACGATATCCCGATAGCAAAAATTGCCGATGATTTTCTGCACTACCTGCACCAGATGACAAGTCTCAACATGGAAATTGCCAGCGAATTTATTTTCGTTGCGGCAACCCTTATGCGTATTAAGGCCAAAATGTTGTTGCCCCGTTATGGCACTGAGGAAGCGGGTGATGACCCGGACACCAAAGAAAACCTGATCAGGAAACTCATCGAATATAAAAAGTTCAAAGAAGCGTGTGAAGAGATCAGGCCCATGGAAGATGAGCGCTTTAAACAAGAAAAGCGCGGCAATATCAAACATGACCTTGAACAGGTTGAAAAAGTGGCCGTCCCCGGCGAAGAACTTTCCGAACTAACCCTTTACCGCCTCATGGTTGTTTATGAGCGAATGGTCCGCAATTTCACCCGGCGCAGCGAGGAAGTAAAGCATACAGTAGTGCAATATCCTTACACCATCGAAAAGCAAAAAAAGGCAGTTGCCGATCTGCTCAAGATCAATAAAATGCTCGATTTTAAAGCCATCGCCAAAGAATCTGAAAATAAGGTACATTTTGTATATAACTTTTTGGCTGTGTTGGAAATGCTTCAGCAGGACCTGATCGATATCCAGATAGGATTGGGATATAATAACTTTTGGATCTCTTCGAAAGCCGGGGCTGAAGCGGAAAGCTAAAAGCTTTTTTGAGCTTAAGGCAGAAGGCTTAAAGCAAAAAGCTTTTGTGAAGATTTATAGAAAAGCTTTGAGCCTTTAGCTTTAGGCTTTCAGCTTTTTTACAAAAATGTTCCGGATCTCACCCCGGAACACCGTTACCATTACAGGTAATCAACTAAATCACCAATCTCACGTTGGTGATGCCTTGCCGCTTGCTGCGGACTAAATTCATTTACCTGAATAATCTATCTGCTTTTTTAATTTAATGACCGATACTCTTGTGGCGTATGGCCAACTCTTTTCTTAAACAGGCGGGCAAAGTGCTGCGGGTATTTAAAACCTAATTCGTAAGCAACCTGGTTAATGGTTTTGTTCCCATCGAAGATCTTTTCCTTGGCCATGTCGATCAGTTTTGCCTGGATATACTCCTGGGCCGTTTTGCCTGTTTCTTTTTTTACCAGATCGCCGAAATAGTTGGCCGAAAGGTTCAGTTGCTCTGCACACCAGGCAACGGCGGGTAACCCGATGGTCTGCGGTTTGTCCGACCCGAAATAATCATTCAACAGATTTTCAAATCTTTCTAAAATCCCCTGATGTACATGATCCCTGGTAATGAACTGCCTATCGTAAAAACGGGTGCAGTAATCCATGAACAATTCGATATTGGCTACGATCAGGCGCTTGCTGTGCTTATCCACCCCTCGTTCCAACTCATAATCTATTTTGGAAAAACAATCCAAAACGATATTTCTCTCACGCTCTGACAAGTGCAATGCCTCGTTGGACTGGTAGCCGAAAAAAGTAAACTCCTGGATTCGCCTGCCCAGAGAAGTGCCGTGTATGAGGTCGGGATGGAAGGCCAGCGCATTACCTTTAGGCTGATAGATCTCACCATTGCTATTTATTCCGGCTACCTGCCCCGGGGCAAATAAAACCAATGTCCCTTCCTGGTAATCGTAGGTGTTTCGGCCATACACCATGTCGCCGCATTTAACATCTTTTAAAAACACAATGTAAAAGCCGAAATACATCCGGGAGCCCGACCGCGGGTCGGCCTTTGACAGATCGACAACGCTCACCAAAGGGTGTTTGGTTTCGTTGTTGTTAAATACATTGTATTCATTTATCGTATTGAAACGGCGCATGCTATCCATATCCACTCTATTTTAGTTCGAATTTACGCTATTAATCAATGCGTTGGCACCCGGGCGTACCCAATCAGTAATAATGGTATAAACATCCGTAATCTGTATCCTGTTTGGACAAATAAAAGACCTCAACTTTGTAATGTTAAATATCAGCTATGCAAAAAGTAAAATTAAATAATGGTGTCGAAATGCCCATCCTTGGGTTTGGCGTATTCCAGGTAACAGATCTGGCGGAGTGTGAAAGAAGTGTAAGAGAGGCTATAGAAACAGGTTATCGTTTGATTGATACGGCGGAGTCTTACATGAACGAAGAGGCTGTAGGAAGAGCTATCAGGACAAGCGGTATTGCCAGGGAAGAATTGTTTATCACGACCAAACTTTGGATCCAATCGGATGGTTATACCGGGGCAAAAAAAGCTTTTGAAAGCTCGCTTAAAAAGCTGCAATTAGATTACCTCGACCTATACCTGATGCATCAGCCCTATGGTGATGTTTACGGCGAATGGCGGGCGATGGAGGAACTGTACAAAGAAGGAAAAGTAAGGGCAATCGGTGTAAGTAATTTCCATCCCGACAGGCTGATCGATCTGATCATTCACAACGAGATTGTCCCCGCGGTAAACCAGGTTGAAACCCATCCTTTTCATCAGCAAAATGAGGCGCAGCAATTCATGATAGATAACCAGGTGCAGATTGAATCATGGGGGCCATTTGCCGAAGGTAAAAACAATATTTTTCATAATGAACTGCTACAGTCCATCGCCGGGAAGTACAATAAATCAATTGCCCAGGTCATCCTTCGCTGGCTTACACAAAGGGGCGTAGTAGCTATTCCCAAATCGGTACGTAAAGAACGAATGGAAGAGAATATCAACATTTTCGATTTTGAACTAAGTACTGAAGATATAGATGCTATTAAAACATTAGATACCAAAGCAAGCAGCTTTTTTGACCACCGGGATCCGGCAATGGTGAAATGGCTTGGAGAAAGAAAATTGAATAATTAAACCTGCAAAACATGAAAAAAGTACTGTATGTAATGATCTTATTGGGAGCAATAGCTTCTACCCGCGCAATGGCACAAACAGCGCCTGTGTTTACAAGAGGCGAATTATCTAAAACCAATAACCATACCGGCGACGTTTGGCTTAGGGAATTGAACAAAGCCGATAGCGTAATTGATTGCAATATCGCTACGGCCACCTTTGCACCGGGCGCTAAACTCGACTGGCATATCCACCCGGCCGGGCAAATCCTGATGATCACCGAAGGCACGGGCTATTACCAGGAAAAAGGAAAGCCAATCCAGGTAGTTCATCAGGGTGACGTGATCAAATGTGTTCCCGGGGTAGCCCACTGGCATGGCGCATCGCCTAAATCAACCTTCACTTACATTGCTGTAAGTACCAATGGTGCAACAAATAAAACCCAATGGCTGCAAAGAGTAACTGATGAGGAGTACAATAGCGTGAAATAATTTATCAATACCAATAATCCTGTAAAAATTATGAAAGTATCAATTATTGCACTGCTCCTGTTAATAACAGGAGCACAATTATCACGCGCACAGGCGCAAACTACGTCACCAACTGCGCCCACAAAAGCAGAGCAACAGGTTATGGATCTGTCTAAAGCCAAGTGGACCTGGATGGCTGATAAAAATGTAGATTCATTAAATGTGCTGTTTAATGAAAAATGTGTGTTTGTTCATATGGGCGGAAGCTGGGGAAAACCGCAGGAACTCAACGTCATTAAATCGGGAGGGATCTGGTATAAAAAAGCAGCGGTTTACTCCACTTCAGTGAACGTTTTTGGTAACACGGCCATTTTGTTAAATGACATCGATTTGCTGGCGGTAGTGGGTGGAAACGAAGTTACCCACGCTTTTATGGTGACAGAGGTATACATTAAAGAAAACGGCAACTGGAAGATGGGCTCACTCACCTTCTCGCAGTTGCTAAGGCCCGTTAAAATGGAAGCACCAGGTAAGCAATAAAAAAACAAGCCTATGAAAAAAGGATTCTTTGTTTTGATGTTAGCTGTACTCTGCTGCATATCTGCCTGCTCCAGTGCGCAATCCACATCGGCAAAAAAGATACTGATCGTATACCTGTCGCGCACCAATAATACCAAAGCAATAGCAAACCTCATACATGATGAAGTAGGCGGAAAGCTGGTTTCACTTGAGCTGGAGAAGCCGTATCCTGAAAATTACCAGTCCATAGTACAACAGGTTGCCAAAGAAAATGAGACCGGCTACCTGCCGCCATTGAAAACAAAAATTGACAGCATCGATCAGTATGATGTGGTGTTTGTTGGTTTCCCTACCTGGGGAATGAAACTGCCGCCACCTGTGAAAAGTTTCCTAAAGCAATATGATCTGACTGGAAAAACGATAGTGCCATTCAATACCAATGCAGGCTATGGCATTGGCAGCACTTTTGAAACGGTAAAAGAGTTATGCCCCAAAAGCAATGTATTAGATGGCTTTACAACCAAAGGCGGCATTGAACGGGATGGCGTTTATTTTGTAATGCAGGGCGAACGTGAAAAACAGGCAAGAGAGGAAATAAAAGCCTGGCTACAGAAAATTAAGGTTCAGCGACAATAAACTGTATTTGTTTAAAAATACGGTTCGGAATTTGAGAAATAGGCAAAGCTTCGGTGTTTACTTAAAAACCGTTATCTTTATATAATTTTTAAGGTTATGGATATTACATTAAAGTATAAAATAGTAGAAAAGATCATTCAAAGCAATGATGATAATATACTTAATGAAATAAATTCATTATTAGGTTTGTCAGAAAATGATTTTTGGTCAGAGCTTCCGACCCCGGTTCAACAAGCCATTGATAAAGCAAAAAATCAGCTCGATCGAGGTGAAGGTACGCCTCACGAAGAAGTAATGGCTAAAATAAAATCCCGTTTTCTGAATAAATAATGCATCGGCAGATTGTTATTTGGTCGCCTGTTGCAGAGCTTACCTATTATGAGATATTAGAATATCTTGATGAGAACTGGACTATTAAAGAGGTAATCGCCTTTGTTAAACGTACAGATGAAGTAATCGGACATATATCAAACAATCCTCTTCTTTATCCTTATTCTAAACAAAGTGATACACATAAATGCGTTGTTGTAAAACAGGTAAGCTTATTTTACCGTGTAAAATCCAATAATATCGTCGAGCTTTTAATGTTCTGGGATAATCGCCTTGACCCAGATAAGCTTAAATTCTAAACCTGCAATGTATAAGTAATTTACAATCATTGTGACTACATAAACCTTTCTGATAATTTATTCGCTGTAACCACTTAAGCGGCAAATAATATTGTGTTTACTTTAAATTAAGTAAAATCTAACATCGTGCTATCTCAAATCTAACTTCCACTATCTCAAATCTATATCAATTGCTTAACTTAGCGCCGTTAAAAACACACAATGAAAAGAGACAAACTGATATTTAAGCTATTGGATGAAGAGCAACAACGCCAGGAAGAAGGCATCGAGCTTATAGCATCTGAGAATTTTGTAAGCAGGCAGGTTATGGAAGCTGCAGGTTCTGTTGCAACTAATAAATATGCCGAAGGTTTACCGGGTAAACGCTATTATGGCGGCTGCCAGGTGGTTGACGAAATTGAAACCATAGCTATTGAACGCGCTAAGCAATTGTTTAACGCCGAGTGGGTTAACGTACAACCACATTCAGGTGCACAGGCAAACGCAGCAGTGATGCTTGCTATATTGCAACCGGGCGATAAAATATTAGGCTTCGATCTTTCTCATGGTGGTCACTTAACACATGGTTCGCCTGTTAACTTTTCGGGCAAATTATATGAGCCACACTTCTACGGGGTTAAAAAAGAAACCGGTTTGGTTGATTATGATCAGTTAAAAGAAGTAGCCCTGCGCGAAAAACCAAAATTGATCATCGCAGGTGCTTCGGCATACTCACGCGATTGGGATTATGAGTTTATCCGTAAGGTAGCTGATGAGGTTGGTGCTTTAGTACTGGCCGATATTTCGCACCCGGCAGGTTTAATTGCCCGTGGCTTATTGACCGATCCGCTGCCACATTGCCATATTGTTACTACCACTACCCACAAAACTTTACGCGGTCCGCGCGGTGGTTTAATTATGATGGGCAAGGATTTCGAAAATCCATTCGGTATCAAAACTCCTAAAGGCGAGATCAGGATGATGTCGTCGTTATTGGATATGGCTGTATTCCCTGGTACACAGGGTGGTCCGTTGGAGCATATCATTGCCGCTAAAGCAGTTGCTTTTGGCGAGGCATTGAGCGATAACTACATGAAATACATTGTACAGGTTAAAAAGAATGCTGATGCCATGGCTGAAGCATTTGTGAAACTGGGCTACCAGATCATTTCTGGCGGTACCGATAACCATTTAATGCTGATCGACCTGCGTAATAAAAATATTACCGGTAAAGCTGCCGAAAATGCGTTGGTAACTGCCGATATCACCGTGAACAAAAACATGGTGCCATATGATGATAAATCACCATTTGTAACTTCAGGTATCCGTGTGGGTACAGCGGCTATCACAACCCGCGGTATGAAAGAAAAACATATGGAACATATTGTTGAATTGATAGATGCAGTAATTACTGATCCTGAAAATGAACATTCTATCAAGAAAATCCGTAAAAGGGTTCACAAGTTAATGTACGACTTTCCGTTGTACAGAGATAAGGACTCAGAATAAAAAATGACACCAAGGCAGGAAGATCCATCAAACATAGAAAATAAGCGTTTAGCCGCGCTTAAATCATACAATGTTTTGGATACCATGCCCGAAAAGGAGTACGACGCTATCACGCGTTTAGCTTCCTATATATGCCAGGTACCGGTAGCGTTAATAACGCTGCTTGATGCCGAAAGGCAATGGTTCAAATCGACATACGGCGTCGACGTGGGGGAAACACCCCGCGCCGACGCTTTTTGCAACCGCACTATTCAAACAGACGCTATTCTTGAAATAACCGATTCTAAACAGGATGAGGAGTTTAAGGATAACCCCATAGCCAATGAAATGAGCGTTCGCTTTTATGCCGGCGCGCCATTGATCGACCCGGATGGTCACCGGCTTGGGTCATTATGTGTTATCGACACTAAACCCCGCAAACTCACCGCCGAACAGCGCGATGCACTTCGCACATTGGCTGATGAGGTAATGTCACACCTGTTGCTCCGGAAACAGAAACTGGAACTGGAGCAAAACCTGAAGAGCCACCAGGAATTTCATAACCTTTTTGACAGCTCGCCTGATATCCATTGTATTATGGACAGGGATTTTAACATTGAGCAAATTAACAGTTCTGCCAAACCTGTCTTGGGTTATTTACCTGCCGAAGTTATCGGCAAACCTATCTGGCATTTCTTCCGGGAAGAAGAGCAGGCTAAATTGCTGTTGGTCCTGAAAACTGGATTGAGCAGACAGCAGCGTCATTTTGAAATAGAAGCACATATTATAACACCTTCGGGCGATATCAAATGTATTAGCTGGTCGGTAACTTTTAAAAATGATAAATGGTTTGCCAGCGGGCGCGATATCAGCTATCAGAAAAAAGTAGCCGATGAACTGGCATTACTATCATTGGTAGCAAGCAAGGTTACCAGTGGTGTGGTGATCAGCAATGCGGCCGATGAGGTGATCTGGACCAATGAAGCTTTTGAGCAGATAACAGGTTACAACCAGGCCGATGTGGAAAACAGGCGCCTGCGCGATGTGCTTAAAGGTGTTCCGCTGGATGCCGAAGCAGTTAAAAGGCTTGATGAGGCTATCCGTAAACAGGTATCTTATGAGGTCGACCTGCTCATCGACAAAAAAGATGGCGAACCGGTATGGATCTCGGTATTTAACTCGGTGATCCGCGATAGTGCCGGGCAAACTGATAAATTCATCAGGGTTATTATTGATATAACCCAACGCAAAAAGATTGAGCAGGATCTGGAGATCCTTTCCTTTGCGGCCCGTAAATCGCCAAGCGGCATCCTGATCCGCAGTAATGCCGGCGAGGTGGTCTGGATGAATGAAGCCCTGGAAAATATAACAGGTTATACACTTGATGAAATGCGCGGCAAGATGTTTGGCACTATGCTGCTCGGCGAAGATACAGACCTTAATGTGTTTAAAGCCGCAGTAAAAGCTGTAGAGGAAAAGCGGGGATACGAGGTTGAAATAAAAATTTATAAAAAGGATAAAACGCCGATCTGGGTATTTTTATCAAACAGTCCGCTGTTTAACGAAACAGGCAGCGTTGAACGGCAAATAGCAGTAATGGTTGACATTACCGAACGCAAGAAAACGGAAGAGCAGGTAACCATGCTTTCCTTAGTGGCCAGCAGCACGGCCAGCGGCGTTGTGATTAATAATAGTGACGGAAAGGTGGAGTGGGTAAACAAAGCCTTTGAGCAGATAACCGGCTACTCTTTACTTGATGTAGAGAACAATCATCTCGGCGATGTGCTTAAAGGGGAGCTTACAGATGTATCTATTATTCAAAAGGCCCGTGAGCTGTCACGCAACAAACAATCATTTGAGGTTGACCTACTCGTTTACCGCAAAGACAGGCAGCCTTTATGGATCTCGGTAATTAACTCGGTGATCATTAACAGCAAGGGCCAGGTTGATAAATACATAGAGGTTATCATTGATATAACAGCTAAAAAGAAAGCCGAAATTGAACTGATCACTGCCCGCGAAGAAGCTATACAACTAAGCCGTGCTAAAGATATGTTCATATCGGTAATGAGCCATGAAATCCGTACGCCGCTGAATGCCGTAATTGGTATGTCACATTTGTTATTGGAAGATGATCCGCTTGAAGGGCAAAAAGAAAACCTTAATATTCTGAGGTTCTCGGCCGAAAACCTGATGACACTCATTAATGATGTGCTTGATTTTGCCAAGATCGAAACCGGGAACGTGGAGCTTGAAAAGGAGCGGGTTGATTTGACGGAGCTTGTTCAAAGCATAACAAGTTCGATGCAGTATAAAGCCGGCGAAAAAAATATTTATATTAGCAAAAGCATTGATGAGGCCATACCCAAAGTAGTTTTGGGCGACCGCACCCGGCTGATCCAGATATTATTAAACCTGGTTGGTAATGCCATTAAATTTACCAGCAAAGGAGGTGTTACTATCGACCTGCGAGTGATACAGGAAAGTGAGCACGATGTACGTGTAAGGTTTGCTGTAATTGATACCGGCATAGGTATTGCGGCCAATAAACTGGGCACCATATTTGAACAGTTTAAGCAGGCTGAAATGGACACTACCCGCAAATATGGCGGTACAGGATTAGGCCTGGCTATCAGCAAGCGCTTAATTGAACTGCATGACTCGCGGATAAATGTTGACAGCGTGCCGGGCCAGGGTTCAACTTTTTGGTTCACCATAGGTTTTAAAAAAGGCGATTACCAGTTAAACAGAAATAGCAATAACGTGGAAGAAGGACTTAAAATAAATGTTTTAGTAGTTGACGACAACCAGATCAACCGCCTCCTCATTAATAAAATATTGAAGAAGTGGGGAGCCAGCGCCGATTTTGCCGAGAACGGTATTGAGGCTATTGAAAAGGTTGAAACTAACCGCAACTACAACGTGGTGCTGATGGATATCCACATGCCCGAGATGGGTGGTTTGGAAGCCACTGGTATTATCCGTGCTAAAACAGACGCTTATTTCCAGCAATTGCCAATCATTGCCCTCACGGCCTCTATGCTCAGCAACCAAATGGGCGAGATCAACAACGCCGGCATGAATGATTATATCCTCAAACCCTTTGATCCGCGGGTACTTTACGATAAGTTAAGCAGATATCAGCAGCAGTAGCTTTTAGTTCTCTTCGCCGTCATTGCGAGGTACGAAGCAATCACAAACTATACAGAGCGGCCGTACTAATCGGGGATTACTTCGTACCTCGCGATGACGCTGTTAAGTATTTTTCAAATAGGCACGAGCTCTCTTATTACGGCCAGGAAACCTACCACTCTCACAATTAACAGAAACTACCTCAGTCATTCGTCCTTCTATTCTTCAACCAGTACCATCCCAAATTAAAGGCGATAACGAAGTGGTTAAAAACAGTTGGGATCAATCCGTAGTTCCTTTTCATGATATCGAAACGCTCCAGTAAGCTTTGGCGGTGTTTTTTCTTCGACATCCCTCCTACCAGGTATTTAGCTACGTAACGGTTAGCGTTAACAATCTTTTTAGCTTTTTTTGCTGCGCGGATTATCCAGTCGATATCCGAACTGAGCTGATAGCGGCGGTCATATGGTTCAGCCAATGAACGCCTGATATAGATAGCCTGGTGGCTGATGCTCATACCATATTTAAAACCCCGCCAGGTAAATTTTGCAGGCGCTTTATGCCGGCGCTGCCCTAAGCTGGTACCATCATCGGCAATCATTTCGGTTTCGCCATAGTAGATGTCGGCATCCTCCGCAGAAGCAAAAACTGCCGCCACGGTTTCGTTATCGTAAAACTCATCGCCCGAGTTCATGAAGATCACATAATCACCGGTGGCTAAAGCGAGGCCATTATTCATGGCATCGTAAATGCCCTCATCTTTTTCACTGACGAGTTTGGCTACGCGATCTTTATATTTTTCGATGACTTGCAAAGTACCATCATTCGATAGGCCATCAACAATTACATATTCAATATTAGCATACGTTTGGTTAACCACCGAACGAATGGTACGCTCAATATCCCTCACGTTATTGTAAACAATAGTGATAACGCTTAGCCTTGGGTTAAACATTATTACCTCCCTTATTCAATAACCTTTGATATACTTCAATATGTTTTTTAGCAATCACCTCTTCCGAAAAGGTATCCATAATGGTTTGCCGAGCCTGCTGGTTCAGCTTTTCCCTTTCAGGATGTTTGATGATCCACTCCATCCCATCGGCAAAACTTTCGGATGATTTATAGGTAGCCAAATACCCATTATGCTCATGTTTCACCATGTCGGGTATGCCGCCCGTTGTAAAGGCTATCACCGGTGTTCCGCAACTCAGGCTTTCCATCACGGTGTAAGGTAAATTATCTTCGAGCGAAGGGATCAAAAAAGCATCGGCCGCAGCGTAATGCAGGGCCAGCTTTTCATCGTTATTGATTGTTCCTAAAAAGCTGGTTTTAAACGGAAAGTCCGGTACATTTTCAGTTCCCCGGTTACCAAATACTACCACTTCAATTTGATTTGCATCTACTCCTAAACGTTGTTTAAGCAGTTCCATACTTTCCAGGAGATATTGAGTGCCTTTGTGCAGGTCCTTGCGCGATGGCATGAATCCGCTTAAAAAAATGAATTTATTAGTCGGCAACCCGGCTTGCTGTTTCGCCTGTTTTTTATCCGCAGGTTTAAAAATATCCGTTTCCAGCGTATTGGGAATGTGGTTGACGGATTTACCCTGCATCAGGCTACTTTTCTTTACAGAAGCCTGCATCCATGAACTCGGAGCAGCTATGCTAAAATCAAGCTCCTGGTAAGCTTTATTTTTTTGCTTCCAGATGCTGTGCGAAATATCATTATCGCCGGCATTGATCAGCAGCGGACAGTTACCACATTCATTTAGATAGTGATCGCAGGTATAACGCACGTGGCAGCCGCCGGTAAAGGCATTACTGTCGTGAAAAGTCCAAACCACGGGCTTGCTTAATTTTTTAATTTCGGCCACATGTTTTGGATCCAAAAATCCATGATTGACCCAGTGCAGATGAATGATATCAGCATTCTTAACATCAGGGTGTTTGATCACCGAGCGGCCAAACCAGGTAAAGGAAAACGGGGTACGGCTGTCGGGCTTTAAAAAACGCTTTGCCAGTATACGCTCCAATATAATGGTTGCCGCTGTGTATGATTTTTGAATAACATTACGGTTAAAAGTCTTGATATCAGGATTATTTCCAAATTTATAATGCACTATAATTTTAGAATCGATATTTTGGCTAAGTAATGCCCGGTTAAGGCGCATGCAGGCCCTGCCCGCGCCGCCATTACCGTCATACGTATTGAGGTGCACCACTTTTAACATGGCTCAAAAATACATTTATTCATAAAACTTAAACCATATGAAGAAACTATACATCGTATTGTTTTCGGCAGTATTGTGTCAAACAAACCTTAAAGCCCAAACCACCGGAAGTTATTTTGCTTCCAACCCTACGCTTAGCCCCGACGGAAAAACCGTAATTTTCAGTTACGAAGGCGACCTTTGGAAAACCGACATTAACAGTCCGGCGGCTACAAGACTAACCGCCATGCAGGGTGAAGAAACCAATCCCCATATATCACCCGACGGGCAATGGCTGGCTTTTTCGTCAAACCAGTTTGGTAACAATGATATATACGTAATGCCCCTTGCCGGC
>Ga0163162_10002213_pt1 | contig 18252 bp, 14 predicted proteins | sample S55metaG_FD_115310 | JGI IMG/M metagenome (GOLD analysis project Ga0163162, IMG submission 115310) | Switchgrass rhizosphere microbial communities from Kellogg Biological Station, Michigan, USA - S5-5 metaG | ecosystem: Host-associated > Plants > Roots > Rhizosphere > Soil | place: USA...
TTTAATACATCCTCTTTAAATTCAGCGTCGTATTTCCTACGAGGCTTATCTAACTTTTTTCCTAACATGGTTTTGCTAATTTAAGCAATTCATACTGTCCGGATTTACCGATGCATCTCAAAGAGAGGGTGGTCCGGCGTAGCGTAGACCGGGTGAGTCATCTATGCGCCATGCCTATTTGCTTTAACTCTCAAGAGGGGAATCGCACAATCCCGTGCCTTTTGTTCCTTAAGTTAACGGAAATGGTCAAAATAGGAGATTCTTTAATGCAATTATTATTTATCCTCCCTTATCGCTTTCATTCCTTTTGTCCAGCGTACCAATTGGTCGAGCATAGTTTTAGCGTTGTTATTAAGCCTTTCGTCGGCAGTAAAATTCCCTTCTTCATCCATAAACTGGTTTAACTGGGGAATGTTCACCATTTCTGAAAGGGCAATGTTCTTTAAAGCAAGCATATCAGCTTTTAAACTCAGGATAGCCCTTGCACCTGCAAACGGCCCAATAGAATATCCTACCATACCGGCAGGCTTATAAGCCCATTCGTGCACCAGGTATTCAACAGCGTTTTTAAGTGATGCCGGGTAACTGTGATTGTATTCGGTAGTTACAAAAATAAAGGCATCAGCTTCTGCTATTTTGGCGCTCCATTGTTTGGTGTACTCATGTTCATATTGTTTAAGAGCAGGATGAACGGGCTCGTTCATCAGCGGAAGGTTGAGCTCGCCAAGATCAATCATTTCGGCATCAAAACCATGATCATTGGCTACCTGGGTTATCCATTTGGCAATTGCAGGCCCTTTGCGGCCCGGACGTACGGTAGATGATATTACTTTGAGTTTATACATACCTATCAGTTTAGTTGCAGTAAATATTGGCAATTCATCACAACTGCAAACAACTTAAACGACAAGATGATAAAATCTTTACAAATGCTATTTGAGTATCAATACCGGGTGCCTGGCATTTAAAGATAAAGCCTCGGTGATACTGCTATGGGTTAAATTGTAAAAAAAGCTGTGCTTGCCCGGCAGGGCAATGATCAGCTGCACGTGTTGTTCCACCGCAAAATTGAGTATCCCCCGTACAATGTTTTTATCGTCCGAATAGTGGAGCTTACATTCATAACAGTTAACCAATTGTTTTACCGATGCCTCAAATTCGGCCTCACGGCCAATATGTTTGTTCTTCGGGTCCACATATAGGATCATCAACTTAGGATTAAGCCAACTGTGCGAAGTATTCAGGCCTTTTAAAATACCCAAACGGGCAACGGCTTCAAAATCACATGGCACCAACGCCTCTTCTATTTTCTGATAACTTGTATTGGCCGGTATGATCAATACTTTTACCGGGCTGCTTTTGGCAATTTCAATGATCTGCTCGCCTATCATACTGAACTCACCGCCTATATCGCCGCCAACTATCATCAGGTCGGGCTGCTGGTCGTCAATCACATCGTGTATGGCCCTGATTATCGGTTCGGTACTTATCACTGTTTCAATCTCTATATTTTCATGGCAGCGGTTATTCAGTTTCCGGCGCAGATCAACCAGCTGTTCTTCTATTTTATTTCGCTCATTTTCAAAATCGTCGGCACTTAGCTGTAAAAAATCAGGAGAGGGTAGGATCTGCTCATATACCGATGTATAGTAGCTTTTCAGAAGGATAATTTTTTTAACGGGCATATCACAGCCCATATCTGCAGCATATTTAACAGCATTGTTACTGGTATCCGAAAAATCGACAGGTATTAATATAGTTTTCATAACAAACAATTTATTGTGCGTACAAAACCCGTGCGCTTAATGCTAAATTTACGATTTGTTTAACTATTGTAATACAACAAACTGCTGTTAAAATTCAAATAAAACCTTGCCGCTCTTATTATGCGCAAAAGCCAGCTCAAACTGGTCGACTGTATAAGTTGCAGATGCCGCGAGCTGAAATTCGGCCCGGCCAATGGAATGTACTAAATGACTGATCATATGTGTTTTTTCTTCGTGCGAAAGCCCGGCCACATATCCCCTTACGCCAAAACCTTTAATGACCAGGTTCTTAAAAACAACCTCGGCATTTAAGTAAGATGTTGGTTCAGGATCAAGCAATCCATAGGTAATAAGGCGCCCCCCGGGCGATAAGGATGAGATTACTTCTGTAGCCAGCTCACCACCTACAGCATCAAGTGCCGCCTTGATACCTTTGCCTTTAGTAAGTTCGTTAATTGTTTGTTTGAGTGTACCGCGTTCCGGAACTATTACTTGTTCGGCTTTTAAAGCCAGCAACTCTTTTTTTTGCTCCTCATGGCGCACAGTGGCTATAACACAGATGCCCTTTTCGGCAGCAAGCTGTATCACTATGCGCGATACGGTAGAATGGCCAGCAGTAAGCAGCAGCCAGTCGCCGCTTTTAACTTTTGCTTCCTGTATTAAGCCATATGCGGTGTATGAATTGAGTAATAGCTGTGCGGCTTTCTCTATCGGGAAGGTATCGGGTAATAATACTACGTCCTGCTCGTCGACTATTACATATTGCGCCCATGCCCCTATTTTACTAAAAGCTACCAGGCTTCCTTTGGGGATAATGCTGTCATGCCCGGCTTCTTCAACATACCCGGCACCTTCCAGTCCGGCTATTTGGGGCAATACAGGCTGATAGCGATATTTTCCCTCAATAAAAAGCAGATCGGCCGGATGTATAGGACTGGCTTTTACCCTGATGAGTAACTGGCCGGAGGCCGGCTTGGGGTAGGCTAAGTGTTTCAGTTGTATCACATCAGCGGCATTACCTGCCTGCTCAAAAACCAATGCTTTCATAGTTGAAATACAAATTTCAGCTATGAAAGTTTTAGCGGCACTAAAACACCATAGCAGAAGCGGTTAATTGTTTATCTCAAAGTTGTTAGCTTTGACTTTAACACACTGATGCCCGTAATTAATGTAATGCAGGAATGGGGGTTAAAGGACCTTGCTTTGAATAATTATTAAAAGTAGCCATGGATGATTTTTCGGCAATAGTAACATATGTAAAGCGGCATATCCAGCTTACGCCGGAAGAAGAGGCTTTTTACATTTCGCTTTTAAGGATCAAAAAGGTAAAGAAGAAACAGTTTATCGTTCAGCCCGATTTTGTGTGCAACCATCGCACGTATGTGGTTAAAGGTGCGCTTCGCTCCTATCTTATTGATGCCGAAGGGCAGGACCATACCGTGGCCTTTGGTATTGACGCTTGGTGGATCTCCGATTTTAACAGTTTTTTTTTCAGGCAGCCGGCCACACTTTTTGTGGAAGCGCTGGAAGCAAGTACACTTATCCAGATCTCGTACGATGATGAACAGCTGCTGCTTAATACCATCCCCAAATTTGAAAAGTTTTACCGCATCCTTGCCCAAAACGGATATGCCAACCTCCAAAAGCGCATCCTGGCCGATATCAGCCTCGACGCTGCCGGGCGTTATGAAAACTTTCTGCAAAAATATCCGCTTGTTGCTGCCCGCGTTCCGCAATATGCATTGGCCTCATATTTAGGCGTCTCACACGAACTTTTAAGCAAGATCCGCAATAAACGGGTCAAAAAAAGTTGAAAAACTTCAACTGAATTTCTTGGTATTCTTCATTTTTCTGCGAGCCGTTTAACCGGAACTTTGATTATCAATTTAATCAAAGCAAAATGCAAAATTCAGTTAACGGGATAAGCGATTTAAGAGGCGATAAAAGCCCTGCATTATCTCAAAATAAATTATTCAGCAATATAAAAATTGGCGCAAATGAATTAAGTCACCGTGTGGTAATGGCCCCCCTTACCCGCATGCGCACAGTTACCGGCAGTATTCCAAACGATCTGATGGCCGAATACTACGGCCAGCGCGCAACCGAAGGCGGCCTAATCATTGCCGAAGCCACTTTAGTATCAACCAACGGACAAGGTTATTACGGAGCACCGGGCATATATAACGATGCACAAGCCGAAGGCTGGGAAAAAATTGTTAACGCTGTACATGAAAAGGGCGGCAAGATCTTTTTACAATTGTGGCATGGCGGTCGCCAGTCGCATGTGGATCTGCAGCCAGACGGCGGGTTGCCGCTTGGCCCATCAGTAATCCCACATGATGACGTGGTTTACACGCCTAAAGGCTGGGTACCTGTAACACTTAACCGCAAAGCTACCATAGCAGACATTAAGGCAATTATTGCCGATTTCCGTTCAGGTGCAGAGCGTGCACTTGCCGCCGGATTTGACGGTGTAGAACTGCACGGTGCCAATGGTTACCTGATAGACCAGTTTTTACAGGATGGCTCAAACCAACGTACAGATGAATATGGCGGTACTATCGAAAAAAGGGCCCGCCTGCTTTTAGAAGTAACCGAAGCTATAGTTTCTGTTTATGGAGCCGACCGCGTAGGTATACGTGTGGGGCCAAGCGGAACATTTGGCTCTATGCATGATAGCGATCCAATCACTCTTTTCGGCTATGTTGCCGAACAATTAAACAAGTTCGGGCTGGCTTATCTCCATATTATTGAACCACGCATTAACGGCAGTTACGAAGTTGCCGAAGGAATTGAGCCGGTGGCATCCAAAAACCTGAGGACCATTTTTAAAGGCAACATTATTTCGGCCGGTGGCTTTCAACCTGATAATGCCGAAGATATCATTGAAAAAGGCGATGCCGATCTGGTTGCTTTTGGCCGCTATTTTATCTCCAATCCTGATCTGGTTAAAAGGATAAAAGAAAACCTGCCGCTTAACACTTATGACAGGGACACATTTTACGGAGGGGATGCACACGGTTACACCGATTATCCTTTCTACAGCAACAATTAATTTTAAGCACAAAAGGCTTACCCCATAAATGAGGTAAGCCTTTTGTGCTGTTATGCAATTATCTTTAAAACTTAATGCTGAGACTTAAAGTTCCGCGGGTTGGGTTTTGAGGCGCCAAACGGAACGACCAATATTTTTCGTTGGTTAAGTTATCCAGCTTAAATCCTAACCGGTATTTAGGTCGGTCATAAAATACGGTAGCATCAACCGTGGTATATGATGGTATGGTGAATTTAAATGTTTGTGTATTGGTTTGGTATGAATCGCTGCCGTAGTTACCGCCTACACCAAAACCTAAACCCTGAACATTTCCGTGCATGATGCGATAGCTCATCCATAAATTGGCTAATCGCGCCGGGCCTGAGTTAGCCGGACGTAAACCTTCTACCGAAGCAACCCCTTTAGTTATTTTACTATCGTTATAGGCAAAACCGGCAACAATGTTAAATCCACTAAACGGATTAGCTATAACTTCGGCCTCGATACCCTTGCTTAATTGAGTACCCGCTTGCGTTATAAACCCCGGATGGGCCAAATCGTCCATGATGGTATTCGTTACATTAATATTATAGTAACTAACGGTCGAACTTATTTTATGATCCCAGGCATCAACCTTTACACCACCCTCCCATTGGTTGGCATACTGTGGCTTAAACGTTGAATTATCGAAACTGGTGGCCGTTGGAGTAGCATTATTAAAACCGTTCATATAGTTGCCAAATAAGGATACCTGGTCTTTAACCAACTGGTAAACCAAACCAAATTTAGGCGACAATGCCGTTTGGCTAAAGTTACCAGTTGTTTTGCCATTAGCCGGGGTATAAGCACCTTTGTTCACAAACCTGTCTATCCTGATGCTGGCCATAGCGTTTAATCTGTCGGTAATGTTAAATACATCCGAAACATAGGCCGCATATGAGCTTTGGTTATTTTGCACATACGAGTTGGCATTGGGGGCTAAAGCGGCAATAAGCGACGAGATCTTATCAGCATTAAAATTATTATAGGCCGCTCCCGGGTTTTTATAGCTGATACCAGGTAAGGTAACTGTATAGTTAGTCCAGTTGCTTCTTTGATTATAGTATTCCAAACCGGCAACTATGCGGTTACGAAAATGGCCTATCTTGAAATCGCCGATAAAGTTTTGCTGAACATTGGTGATATAGTAAGGATAATCCTGGTTGATAGCCTGCTGCTTTATTAAAGTATCGGCAAAGCTTAGCTGAGTAACGTAACCTTTGGTAGATGAATAGGTTTTGTTAAACATGGTTTGCGATTTCCAGTTATCCGAAATTTTGTAATTGATCAACGAATAGAGGTCAATCTGCCTGCTTAAGTAATCGACACCATTGTTGCCAAATGAGCGTTTATAATCAATACCCAAATCTTTAACATTGTAAATTTTCCCTTTGGCGTCGGGGGCAAGCCTGTATGCCGATGTTGCATTAGAGTTACCAACTTCAAGATCTACATCAACAGTTAAACGGTCATTAACAATGTATGTAATGCTTGGCGCAACAAAAAAACCACGGTTAAAACCCGCATCCTGGAAACTATGCTCGTTGTGTAATGCAGCATTCACGCGGAACAGCACCGTTTTATCCTTATTTAAAGGCATGTTAACATCGGCAGTAAGGCGGTTAAGATCGAAGCTGCCCGTTTGGTAGGCAATTTCGGTACGAGGCGTTTCATTGGGTTGTTTGGTAACGCGGTTAAATAAGCCGCCAAACGAAGCAAGGCTGCTGTTGAACAGCGTGCCTGTGGGGCCTTTAATAGCCTCGATCTTTTCAATATCAGCAGGGTCGATACTATTAAAATTATAGCCAGCAACGCTGTTACGGATAAAGTTACCGGTAACAAAACCTCTCGACAACAGTGTTGTACGACCATTGTTATACACTAAAGGCACACCCGTCCCCGGAATATTTTTAAAACCATCTACATAGCTGGTCACTATCTGTTCTTTCATCAGTTCGCTGGTAACCACGCTATAAACCTGCGGATTCTCCAGGTTTTTTATAGGCAGGCGGGCAACATCTTCCGTTTCCTTTTTCAGGAACTTGTTGTGTTTGGCACTTTTTACATAAACTTCCTGCAGGTCTTTTGCTCCTTCAGTTAAAACAAAGTTTACAGTAGCTGTTTCGCCTGCGGTAACAGTAATTTCTTTGGATTGAGTTTGCAGGCCAATAAAGCTTGCTGCAATGGTATACGTTCCTGCCGGAACATTTTTAATGCTAAAATGCCCGGTTTGCCCGGCGGTAGCACCAAACTTGGTATTGGTTAAAACGATATTGACAAACTCGGCAGGGTTACCGTCAGAGGTCTTTACGGTGCCCTTTATAGCTCCAGTGCCAGTTTGTGCAGTTACCTTGTTATTTAATAACAATACCGCCATCATCAGGCTAAAAGCTATTTTGAATACTACATTAAAGTTTAAAGAAACGTGTCGTATGGCCGGTTTGCTAAAAACACGAATAGGGGTAAGTGTAAAATGCATATTTTACTTAAATAATAAATTGATTAAAGGATCAGCATTAATTAATCCGGGCCACGAAGTTTTGGCGACCAGCACGCCTCAGATTTCGGCGCAAAGGTATATTTATTTAGATTAATTACAAATAAGGTTTAAAAATAGCAGTTATCTAACTGATAATAAACCTATTTACAAAAACCAGCATGGAGCTTTTAGTCAGATTAAATACCCATGCAATGGAGTTTGCATTTCCCTGCTTCGGAATCCAGACCCGAATTTTATAAAGAAGAGTAGCTATTATATGGAAACTGAGGCAAAGAAGTTTAAGGATTTGCCCATAAACAGGAGAGTAGATATAGATTGGGTACTACCGCTTATAAGGCTATCCCAACGCGCTTATTCAAGGCTTCATTGGTTGTTCTGTAAACCCTTTCAGCCGGTACCTTCAATTCATCAAGTTTTCCGTTATCCAGCAGAGATTTCTGTTGTTTAACAAAATCGGTAATATCCTCAACGCGGATAATTTGCTTTTTCACGAATTTTTCAAGGATCTGTCCTTTTAAACCTAACTGTATAGCGCGGCGCTCCTGCTTATGGCCGTAAGGGTCGTGATCGGGGTCCCATTGCAGGCGTACTTCTTTTTGATCAAGCTCGGCCCGCCATTTTTCGTGGTTATTGTGGTATAGAGGATTAAAGGATGAAATTACAGCTTCATTCAAAACGGACTCAAAATCCTTTTTCTTTATCCATAAAGCGAGCACTCTCTCTTGATTTTCCTTTTCGGCCCAGCCGCAGCGGTACATCATCCATAAAAAGTTAGGCTTAATCCACGACATGCGGTTGTAGCTGTATTCATTTCCGCCTAAAAACTGGTGTTCGGCTGCAAAGTGGGCAATGCTTTTTTTGTAAGCCTGGTAAACTACTATTTCGTCGTCTGTTTGGTGGGCAAGGATACGCTGCCCGTTTTTGGGCCAGTGTTCCAGCCCTTGTTTGTAAAATTCTGTTATAATATTCATACTATAATATAACGAATTTTTAACAGAATACCAAGCGTCCGGCTTTGTTCCGGCTAAATCTACTCTTCCTTCCCCGGAAAGCTTTCACTGCCCCGCATATAACTTCCCAGGCGCTTAAGCACGTAAGTCGCTTTTATCAGCAATACTTTATCGGTAACAAAATCGCTGATATCATCGGCTTTGTTCATCAGCTCTTGTTTGTACACGTCTTTAAAATCGAAGTAGTTGAGTGCAAACTGCCATTTACCGGTTAAAAATGAAAAAACCTCGCTGTCGTTTTCAAGCAACTGTGAATAGTTAATGACGAGGTAATTGTCGGGATGTAGTTTTTTAAGTGTGTTCAGGATCTCTTCGTTGTAATTGATCCACACTTTTAAAAAGTTTTCTGCATGATCATGGTAAAATGCGTTCAGCCTGCGAGGGCGCCTGAAATGAGTCCACGCCAGGCGCTGAATATAATTACGGGCCATATATTTTTGGTCGATTGCCGCAAAGTCGCGCCTGAGCAGCGAGCTTACCACTGATTGATAATTACGCAGAATTACCAGGTACCTTGCACCGGGCAGCAGCTTTGCATAGGTATCTAAAAACAGACAGGTACGCGGATCTTTCCAGGCCCATTGCTCATAAAGTTGCTGTTTAATTCCAATAACAGCTTTCATCTTTTCGAGCTGGTAAAGCGGCACTTCAATATCTTTAGTATCGGTGAGCCCTGATTTTTCAAGGCTATTGCGATCAAGGATCTCTTCGTGCAGCTTCAAAAATTCAAGATCTTCAAAATGACCTTCAACATTGCCAGTTCCGCTGCCGCACAAACTTTCTCCAATTTGCAGGCCGCAGCGACTTAACCAGTTAGTTACAAGCGATGTACCGGAGCGGTGCATGCCTGCAATAATTAATGTTTGCCGGGGCATAAATTTGATTGTTGTAGTGATCATGATCTGGTTAATAACGGCCGGTTGCCTGTAGTGGCCTGATTTGCACCTGCTGATAGCTATCAAGAATAAAACCCGTCAGCATTTCTGTGGCTTCGGTTAGCCTGGTAACATGGGTATTGATATACAGATCGGGCGAAGACGGGATCTGGAATGGATCATTAACGCCGCTTAAATTGGTTACCTTATCAGGATGCCCTTCTTGCAATAATGCGCGCTGATAAAGTCCCTTGGTATCCCTTTGCATCAGCGTTTTAACGGGGCAGTCAATATGGATCAGCTTCACATCAGGATAAGTTGCTATTAGCTCACGCCGGATCACATCATACGGGTTTATTGCGCTGATGATAGTTACCACGCCATGTCCGGATAATTTGCTGGCAATAAAACCAAGCCTGCGGATATTTTCAAAACGGTCTTCCTTGGTATAACCCAGGTTAGGGAACAGCTTTTGACGGTATACGTCAGCATCAATAATTTCGACAGGAATATCTGTATCAGATAGCCGCATTTTAACATTTTGAGCAAGGGTAGTTTTCCCTGATCCGGATAAACCGCAAAGCAGAATAATCATAAGGTGGTGTGTTAAGCGTTAATGATAATTGTTGTTTAAACCGTTATTGTAGGCTTAACGCAAATATTTCGGACGAAATTGCCGTTAACACGTAGAGTATCGATACATAGTGACATTGTATCGATGAACTGGAAGATGACGTAGACGGAGGAGAAAAAGAGAAAAAATAAGCGGTTATAAATTACTGCTTCTGCATGCACCATGTTGTCATGCAACGCAGGTTTTGTACGTTGGTAGTTTTTATAGGTTCATAAAGCTGTGCACCCAGCTCGCGGGTATATTCAAGCAGGATCTCTTCATTTACCAAAAAACGTTCGGAGCCGTCGGGCAGCAGGTAGCGGTAATTACCTAATGGCTGTACCAATGTTTCAATACCGATATCAGATGCCAGTCTTGCAAAAAAATAACCGCCGGGTTTCAGCACGCGCCATAATGATCGCAGCATACTGTCGAAATGGTCGGCGTCATTAGCGAAGTGTAGTACAGCACTGCAAATTACAAGGTCGAACTGACTGTCATCAAAAGGCAGGTTTTCTAAAGCGGCCAGTTTAAAATTATCCGGCGAATGATCAGCGCATAGATCGGCAGAGAGCCGCTTGGATAGTTCAACAGCATGTTCGCTTTGATCAACGCCATAAACACTGAAGCCGTTTTGCAAAAAATAGGTTATGTTACGTCCGCTGCCACAGCCGGCATCAAGCACGGTTCGGCAATTATCAAAACGGCCTTTCAATAACTGATCGAACAAGTAGATATCGATATTACCGTATAGGTTCCGAAGGTTATTGCTGTTCATGGCCGATATGTTTTGTACCCGAAATTACTGTTTTATTGCATGCCATGGAGAAAACTTATTAACTTTAAGTATGGCTACCGACATGCATATTTTTTTACAGTTTATGAAAAGCACCTTGCTCCAACTGCCAGGTGTCACCCATAAAATGCACTTTGAGCATCCTGCATTTTATGTAAATGATAAGATCTTCGCCAATATCCATGAAAAGGATGAACTGCTGGCCATCCACACCACCGAGCGCGAAAAATGGATGGCGCTTGATCCGCATACCTTTTTCATTACCCCGCACTATCAAAATTACAAATACATGCTGGTACGGCTTGAAACTGTATCGCCTGCTGATTTGAAGCAATTATTAATAACAGCCTATCTTGCACGAGCAACCAAAAAGCTGATCAGGGAATATGAAGAGATGATTGCGAATGGGTAAAAGCCGATAAGGTTCAATGTTACGGCCTTATACCATTTAACGCTTCGCGGTTAAGGTAAACATAAATCAAAACGCCAACTACTAACGCAGCCAGCACAATAAGCCCAATCTTTCCCTTTTTTTTATCCTGCCGTATAAGCCAAACCATAGCGGCTATTAATGGGATAACAAAAACAATGTAAAAAATATATCCTGATGCGTTCATATCGTTATTCTGGGTTCATGGTTTATGGATCATAGTTAATAGCTATTTGCTATGATCCATGAACTATGATCTATTATCTAAAAAGCCATCCTCGCCATCGGGGCAACATCCTGCCCTATAAATTCGCCTTTCAGGTATTTGTGATAACCAGCTATGGCTATCATGGCGGCATTATCGGTACAGTATTCCATTTTAGGAATAAAAGCGTTCCATCCGTTTTTTTCGGTCATGGCCTGCAGGCCTAACCTTAAGCCTGTGTTGGCCGATACACCACCCGCCAAAGCTATATCTTTTATACCATATGCCTGCGCAGCTTTTTGCAGTTTGTTAAGCAATATCGTAGCGATCCGTTTTTCAACAGAGGCACAAATATCGGCCATGTTCCGGCTAATAAAATCGGGTTTCTGCGCTACGTTATCGCGGATAAAATACAGGATAGAAGTTTTTAAACCACTGAAGCTAAAATCATACCCCGGGATCTGTGGTTCCGGAAACTTATAAGCATCCGGGTTTCCCTGGCGGGCGTATTTATCAATTAGCGGTCCACCAGGATAAGGCAGGCCTAAAATTTTACTGGTTTTATCCATGGCTTCGCCGGCAGCATCATCCAGGGTTTGGCCTATGATCTCCATATCAAAATAATCTTTCACCAGCACAATCTGCGTGTGCCCGCCCGATACCGTAAGGCAAAGGAAGGGGAACGATGGATTTTTATCGCCTATAAAATGGGCCAGGATATGGGCCTGCATATGGTTGATATCAATAAGCGGGATGTTTTTGGCTAAAGCAAAAGCCTTTGCAAATGAAACTCCCACTAAAAGAGAGCCTAAAAGTCCCGGACCGCGTGTAAAAGCTACCGCATCAATATCATTTTTGCTTACTTTTGCGTTCAATAATGCCTGCTGAACAGCCGGAACAATATTTTGCTGATGAACCCTTGAGGCTAACTCCGGGACAACGCCTCCATAGGCCTCGTGTATGGTTTGATTGGCAATAACATTGCTCATGATCACGCCATCAACGCAAACCGAAGCTGAGGTTTCATCACATGATGATTCGATTCCTAAAATTACGGGCACGTGTTTATTTAATTATTGATTTACTGATTTAGTGAATTTGTGATTTATTAATTTGGAGCAAACTATCCTTCCTGAAAATTGTATTGGGATGGAGGAAATTCACTAACTCAATAATTCACTAACTCACTAATTAAAGGCGCAAAGTTATTAAAAAAGTACTCAAAATATTCCTGGGCCTGGTATTGTTCATTTTATTGACATTGAGCATACTTTTACTCACGTTTCAGTTTAAGCCGGTACAAACCTGGGCGGCAAAAAAAGCGGCGGCTTATCTGGCCAGTGAACTGAATACCAAAGTAGGCATCCAATATCTTTATATCAGGCCATTCAGCTCTGTAGTAATTGAGGGGCTTTATATTTTGGATAAGAAGCAGGACACACTGCTAAGCACTCCCAAACTGGCTGTTGACATTGAGGATTTCCACCTTTTTAGCAGTATTAAACGCCGCACCATCAACTTCGCCAATATCGAATTGGATAACGGCTCCTTCTACCTCAAAAAACAAAAGGACAGCACTACCAACCTCAAGTTTATTATAGATTATTTTAACTCGGGCGATACCACCAAAAAGCCCGAAAGTAAACCATGGACGCTAAACTTCGGCACTATCGCCATTAATAACTTCCATTTCAGGTACAAGAACAGCCTGCGGGATACGGTAATAGCCGGCGTTAACTTTAACGACCTGGATGTTCAGCATTTCAGCACCGAGATACAGGGTATGGATTTAAAAAACCACCTGTTTAAAGGCAATATCAAAAGCCTGAGCCTGCACGAAAAAAGCGGTTTCACAGTAAAACACTTTGCGTCGGATGCTACTATAGATACCAACCAGATCTTGCTGAAACACCTGGCTATTCAAACACCGAGATCGGATCTGAAGGATTTTTTCTGGATGAAATTTAAATCGTTTGATGACTTTGACGATTTTGAGGATAGGGTGCATATGGATGCCAACTTTAAATCGTCACGCATTTCGTCATCAGATATCGCCTACTTTACAGGGGCGCTTAAAAAAGTAAGCTTTGATCTGGGTATTGACGGACAGGCCAGGGGTTATGTAAACAACCTCAAAGCGAAAAAAGTGACCATTACCGGCGGGCAGGCAACTTTTGTTAAAGGTGACTTTAACCTGCACAACCTTACCGATTGGGATAACGCTTTCCTTGAACTGAAATTTGACCAGGTTGCATCCAACAAAAAAGACCTTGATTACCTGATCAGCCATTTTTCGGGAACTCCAACAGAAAAAGCGCCGGCGATACTGTCCAAATTCGGCAATTTTAATTTTACCGGCAGGTTTACCGGCTCGCAAAATGACTTTGTAGCATACGGCGTTTTTAAAACAGCGCTCGGTCGCTTTGATTCAGATATCAATCTTAAAATTGACAAAAACAGCCGCCCAAGCTATAGCGGCAGGATAAACACCTATGCATTTGATATGGGTACCCTGATTGATGAAAAAGATCTGGGCCGTACTACATTTTCATCAACTATTACAGGCAGCGGCGACCAGCTTAAAAGCCTTACCGAAAAGATTGATGCCAGAATAGCTTCAGTCACCTACTCAGGCTACACCTATAATAAACTTACCCTCAACGGTACTTTTATTAATAAACTGGCTAATGCGCATATTACCATTAATGACAGGAATGTTAAACTTGACCTTAAAGGGAAAGTTGACCTCAGGCCTACCCTTCCAACTTATGATCTTACCGCCGATATTAAAGACGCAAACCTAAACAAGCTCGGTTTTACAAAAGATACTTTATCTATCACCACACTGTTTAAAACACAGTTTAAGGGCGATGATCTTGCCAACCTACAGGGCAATATCCTGTTTTCGCCGGCAAGGGTTGTTGACCCGCGGAATAATTACGTGGTTGATTCATTATACTTATCGGCCGAAGGATCGGGTAATAACCGCACTATTGCATTAAAATCTGATTTTGCCGATGGCAGTATCAAGGGTAAATATGATCTGGCAACCTTGCCTTCATACTTTAAAACCATCGTCAAAAAATATATCCCATCTATAAAAACAACTATAGTACCGCCCAAGCCGGAGGAATTTGATTTTACGCTGAACCTGAAAAATCTCGATCCGCTTACGGCTATCTTCCTTCCCGATCTGAAGATCCCGGAGCAAGGCACTTTTGTAGGACAATTTAATTCGGAAAAGAAAACGGCTACGCTATCAGGCTATATCAAAACGCTTAAATATGGCAAAACAGTTTTCCATGATTTCATTATCGACGAAAACACCACCGAAAGCATGCTGGGCCTCAACTTATCCTTAAGACGGATTGACTTAACCGATAGTCTCTTTATCAAGGATATCAACATCACCAATTTCCTGAAGAACGACAGCCTCAACTTTAACGTTAAACTCTCGGATAAAAACGCTGTTAACCAGCTGGATCTTTACGGCCTGGTTGAATTTGGCCGGGATACCACGGCTAAACTGAAACTGCTTCCATCGGATGTGATACTGGAAAAAGAGAAATGGAAGATCCAGGAACAGGTACGCATCCGCTTACTGGATGGCAAAACGCAGGTATCAGGCTTTGAGCTTTCCAACGGACCGCAAAAGGTATTTATCGATGGATTCATATCCGATAACCCTGCCGATCAGCTAAAACTTTCGTTCCAAAAGTTTAACATGCGCACGTTTAACCAACTTACGCGCACCTCGGGCGTAAATCTAAAAGGATACCTGGACGGCGATATTAAAATGACCTCGGTGCTCAAATCTCCGGGTATCGACTCACACTTAACCGTTGATTCACTTACCATGAATAAAACGCTGGTGGGCAATGTAAAACTGGTTACCATGCTTGGCAACGATCGTAAACAGGCCGATATTAATATGAATATCATTAACCGCGGCCTGGAAACCATGAACATTGGGGGCACCTATTCGTTTGGCCAGGAAACCGATGATAACCTTGATTTTGATATCAAGATGAACCAAACCGAAGCCATCATATTTGAGCCTTTTATTAAAGACCTTGTTTCTAACATAAAGGGTCATGTATCAACCGACCTGAAGCTTACCGGCAAACCATCAAACCCGCAGCTTAATGGCACCGTTACCCTTGTTAACACCGGCCTTACTGTTAACTACTTAAAAACAGCTTATACTGTTAACAACAAACTGGATGTGAATAACAGCGTTATCAGCATTAAGGATATGGTGCTTAAAGACATTCATAAAGGTACCGGAACTGCCAATGGTACCGTGGATTTAAATAACCTGTCGAACCCGGATATTAATGTAAGCCTTAAAGCTGACAACCTAATGGCCCTGAATACCACGTTTAAAGATAATCACCTTTATTTTGGTACGGCTTACGGCACAGGCACATTCAACTTTAACGGCCCGGTTGATAACATGAAAATTGATATTACTGCCAGCACTAACGCCGGAACCGTATTTAATATCCCGCTCAACACCTCCTCAACCGCCAACGACTACGATTTCATTAAGTTTGTAAGTCACAGTGATACCGCCAAAGTTGCACCTAAAGCACGTGCATTTAATGGTGTTACCCTAAACTTTGATTTAAGTGCCGACGAAAAAACTGTTGTAAAAATAGCGACAGACTATGGTCAGCTGGAAGGGAGCGGTGTGGCCCGTAATTTAAAGCTGAATATTAACAGCCTGGGCGATTTTGAGATGTACGGTGACTTTTTAATATCATCGGGTAAATTTGAGTTTACTGCCAAAAACTTCATCAGTAAAAACTTTACGGTAAGCCAGGGTGGTACCATCAGGTGGACCGGCAACCCTGCAAATGCGGAGATCAACCTTAAAGCCCTGTATGAAGTACGTACCAGCAAAGCGCCGCTGTATACAGCGGCTGGTCTGCAAACCCCAACTTCATCACAGCAAACATTGGTACAGGCCGAGCTGATCCTCACTAAATCCCTGTTACAGCCTAATATTGATTTTGACTTTAACTTCCCTACCGATCCATCGGTTAAGGATGACCTTTCTACTTACCTTGCCGACGCCAACAACAGGAGCCAGCAGGCCATCAGTATTATTGTGCGCCGTAACTTTACGTCAAACAGTAATAATTTAACCAACCAGGTGCTGGGTACCGCCGGTGAGGCGGTGAGCGAATTTGCATTTAACAAGCTTAATAGCCTGATATCGCAATCAAACATTAAAAACTTCGACTTAAATATCCGCTCCTTTAATGAGGCCAGTGCTTCGCTGCGTTTCTTCGATAGCCGCCTGTCGTTTAACGGAAGCTTATTTAGTAACAACGGCTCGAACGATATTTTTAATAATAACAACAGCAACCTGTTTAATCAGAAGTTTAATAGCCTCACCAAAGACTTTGAGGCGCTCTATAAAATACGCCGCGATGGCAACTTAACGGCACGGTATTCATACAGGGCGTTAAATAACGTAACGCTAAGCAGTCTTACCGACGTGCTGGCACCGCAGTATGTAAATGGCTTCGGCTTGGTTTACCAACGTGATTTTGACACTTTTGGCGAGTTTATAAGAAATATATTCAGACAAGGCCGCCGTAAAACCGCCCCTGTTAATCCTGCCCCAATTCCAAATTCTACCACAACAACACCGGCAACCAAACCGGACGAGGACGATGATCAGTAAAGCCGACGGCTTAAAGCTGAAAGCCAAAAGCTTCTCAGAGGCTGTTTAAAAATAAAAAAACGTCATTGCGAGGTACGAAGCAATCCCCTATTTGCACAGCAGCTATGCAAGTTTCTCTGTACAGTTTGGGATTGCTTCGTACCTCGCAATGACGTTGGGCATATATCAGTCAAAAATAAAAGGCTTAAAGCAGATCGCTTTAAGCCTTTTGTTGTAAAATTATTTATTTCGCTTTTAGCTCAATGATCAATGATCGCGCATAATGGCGTGATCCATCCTGTCGCGTTTGGTACGCAGGTAAGCCTCATTGTGCGGGTTTGATGCAATTTCGATAGGCACATTTTCAACCACTTCCAAACCGTAACCTATAAGGCCTGCACGTTTTTTAGGATTGTTGCTCATCAGGCGCATTTTGGTAATGCCCAGGCTCCGCAGAATCTGTGCACCGATACCATAATCGCGCTGATCCATTTTAAAGCCCAGCTTGAGGTTGGCATCAACAGTATCATAACCGTTTTCCTGCAAATGATAAGCCCTTAATTTATTGATCAGGCCAATACCGCGGCCTTCCTGGTTCATATACACAATGGCGCCTTTCCCCTCTTTACTGATCATCTCCATGGCTTTGTGCAACTGCGGACCGCAATCGCAACGGCATGAGCCAAAAATATCACCGGTCATACACGAGCTATGCACGCGAACTAAAATAGGCTCATCGGGCTCCCAGGTGCCTTTTACAAGGGCGAGGTGATTTTCGCCGGTATCAACCTGGGTGTAGGCTATCATATCAAAATCGCCCCATTCGGTAGGCATTTTAACAGCCACCTCACGTTTTACCATCGATTCATGCTCCAAACGGTAGGCAATGAGATCTTTGATAGATACTATCTTAAGGTTAAATTCTTTAGCAATCTCCAGCAGATCGGGCAGACGGGCCATTTCGCCATCTTCTTTCATGATCTCGCAGATAACACCGGCAGGTTCCAGACCGGCTAAAACAGCCAGGTCAATAGCAGCTTCGGTATGCCCGGTACGGCGCAGCACGCCGCCATCTTTAGCTATCAGCGGGAAAATATGCCCCGGGCGACCAAGATCCTCTGGCTTAGTAGCCGGATCTATAAGCGCAATGGTAGTTTTTGACCGGTCGCTTGCAGAGATCCCGGTAGTACAGCCGTGACCAAGCAGATCGACAGAAACCGTAAAATTAGTTTCGTGCGATGTGGTATTGTGGCTTACCATAGGCATCAGATCAAGCTCACGTGCCCTTTGCGCCGTAATTGGGGCGCAAA
>Ga0163162_10002215_pt1 | contig 18248 bp, 17 predicted proteins | sample S55metaG_FD_115310 | JGI IMG/M metagenome (GOLD analysis project Ga0163162, IMG submission 115310) | Switchgrass rhizosphere microbial communities from Kellogg Biological Station, Michigan, USA - S5-5 metaG | ecosystem: Host-associated > Plants > Roots > Rhizosphere > Soil | place: USA...
GTGAAAAAGGCGCGCTGCTGCGCGCCGGCCTGCGGATGCCAGAGGCAGCGCATATCAAGCACGTTTTCGGCGCAATCGATCCGGCTCACGCAGCGAAACGCGCACGGCCCGCGAGAGACCAGAGCTTGAACGCGGGCAACTCCATCAAAAGCCGCTCGCCGCCTCATGGGTAAAAGCCAGGCCCGCCTCATGACAAATCGATGAAGGATTTATGGCGCGCCATGAAAATGCGCATGAGCCGGCGGCACCGCAAGCCGGCAACAATCCACGGCTTTATTTCACGTTATCCGGATCGATCGTCCGCACAACGCAGCGTGTCGTGCTTACTTGTCCGCTGTCATCGGGTTGTCATCAAGCACGCCTATGTTCCCCTCGGAACGCGGTTTACACATCGATAGTGACGAAGTTATTAAGCGCTGAAAAGCGCCTTGCGCGACCGCCCGACCGATGACACAGAACGTCTCTACATGAATGCCCAAATCAGTCCAGTTACCCTGTCAACGGTCGAATCCCGAAAGCAGACACGCATGATCGGGGATGACGACCTGGCCGTCCTGGCCCAGCAGCCCGTCGCTGACGCCTTCGTCATTCTGACTGCGCCCGCCGCAAGCGAAGCGTTGCGCCGCACCGAGCAGATGACGGCCACCGTAGACGCGGAAGCGCTTCATCAGCTTCACCTCGCCTTGCAGCGTCTGCGCATACTTTGGTGGGCCTTCGAGCCGCTGCTCGACATGAAGGCTGCCAAAGCCGCGAGCAAGCGGTTCAAGCAGTTCGCCGACATCGCCGGCAAGCCGCGCAACCTCGAGGTGGTGTGCGATGTCCTCGCGCGTGCGAAGAAGCCGAACGCATCGCTCGGTTCGCTGTTGCGAACCATCGACGGGCGACGCGGCTACGCATCTGCCGAAAGCTGGGCCACGATACGCAAAGCCGAACTGGACGTCACGCTGCGGCGCGCACTGGCGGACGCGCGGCGCCGCCTCGAATCCCGCGCGGAAAATCCTTCGCTCAAGGAGTTCGCGCAGTTGCGCGTCGCGCTCGCCAACGCCGACCTGAAAAAGAAAGAGAGGCGAGCCGGACGCACGAAGCATATCGGCTACAAGGCGCTCCACGGCGTCGAGGAAGCGGCCAGCAAGCTGAAGTACTTGCTGGAGTTCTTTGCGCCGGTGCTCGAAGCCGATCATCGGGCCGCGATCGAGCATCTGGCCGCGACCCAGGAAAAGCTCGGAAAGCTTAGCGAAGTCGTCGCGAGCGAGGAAGTGGTACGCGACGTCGCGACGGACCTTCACGACAAGGCGGCGGTCCATCATGCCGTTCGCTGGCTGACCAAGCAAAAGCGATGCGAAACGCGCGCGGCAGCGGAACTGCTGCGTTACGCGACCGCGCACCATTGAAGCGGACACCGGTGATGAGCCGGTAACATTCGGCCCGATGTATGGGCCGGGTTTGCGGCCTGAACCCGCCGCTTCGACTGCAGCGTGCGCAGCCGATCAACAGGCGTTCAGCCCCGGATGACGAGCGGCGAAAAAACGTCCGACGCCCGATTGCGCCGCTCCAGATCCCAGAGTACGCCGAGCGCCTCGCCGGCAGATGCCGAGCCGATCAACGGCTCGACGTTCTTCCTGAACTTCTTCTCGAAGTCCGCGCGCTGCATGGGCCGGGTGGCGGACCCGGGAATATCGTCGACCTGTTTGCTGAATACCTGTCCATCGTCCCGCGTCACGCTCACCACGGTCGCGTAATACTTCGGATACAGCTTCGTCATCTCCGGATCGTCGATCACGCGGATTTTCTTCATGAACGAGCGCAGCTTCGGATCATGCAGCGCTGCGTTGCTGTAACTTGCAACGCCGATATCGCGGTCGAACATCGCTTTGGCCGTCACGTAGGGCAGGCTGTGATCGGCGGTTCCGCTCGTTTCCGGCGCCCATTTTTCCGCGTCCATGCCGGCGGAAAAGTACCCCTCGTGCGATGTCCTGATCTCCACCGCCGTGATCCGGCTGATGTCGCCCGCCTGCTGCGCGACGTCGATGCCCGCTGCAATCGCCGTCTGCGTGAGCGCCTGCGCTGGGTAGAACTTCACCGAGCAATCGCGGATCCGGAACGGTCGGCCGCGTCCGCCGAAGGTGTTCGTGTCGAGCGTGAACGGCCCGGAAACCTGCTTGAAGAAGCCTGCATCGCCTTCGAATATGGGCGACGGCCCCGTCAGCCCTTCGCGGGCCAGAGCCGCAGCGAACACGCCGTTGCGCGCCGCGTCGGCATCGGCGAGTCCCTTCCAGTTCGAGATCGTCTGCACGCGTGTCTGGTTCAGTGCCAGATGTCCGTTGATGGCGAGATTGACCGACTCCGTGAGTCTCGCCTCGTCGAGCTTCATCAGCTTTCCGGCCGCGAGCGCCGCAGCAGGCAGACTGAAGTTCGGATGATCCCAGCCATGCTGGCTGATCGAGGCGGCATCCATGAGCCGGCAATCGATCTCGTACGCCAGCACGACCGCAACGATCAGGTCGCGCCCGCTCGCGCCCATTGCTTCGGCCTGCGCGAGACACGCGGACATGTTGTCGCTCGGATGCCCGATCTCCTTTCCCGCGTACACATCGTTCAGGTCGTAGTAGCGCATCGCCGCGCCGTTCGCAAACGTCGCCAGATCGGGCGACGTGCGCAGGCGGGTGCCCAGCACGGTAGCGGTGCCGTTGCCTCCCTGTGCCAGCGCGACCGTGCGGGCGATCTTGACCGGCTTCTCAGCGAAAGCGGCCACGCCGCAGCCGAGCGCGTCTGCCAGATGAGTCTTCGCCAGTTCGACGGTCGTGTCGTCGAGATCCTCGTAGCGCAGGGCCGCTGCGTAGGCGGCGAGGCGTTGCGCGAGATTGCGCTGGCCGGCGCCTGGCAGGCTCTGCGCAAGCGCGGGCGCCACCCCCGCCGCAGCCGCACTCGCTGCGAGCGCGCCGAGCGACGCGATGAAATGACGGCGATGCATGAACTCAGTCTCCTCGTTCGGATTATCGTGATCGGCAGTCGCGTTCAGATGAGCAGCAGCAACGCGGCGCCGAACACCACGCTGCCGAGCAGGAATGTCATGACCGTGTAGCCGAGCACGCGCTGCACGCCGATCCCGGCCATCGCGACGACGGGCGCGGCCCAGAACGGTTGCATCATGTTGGACACCTGCTCTCCCATCGCGACGGCCATCGTCGTGCCCGGCACCGACGCATGCAGCGCGACCGCGGCCGGCACGACGAACGGACCCTGCACGGCCCAGTGACCGCCGCCGCTCGGCACGAGGAACGTGACGATGAGCGAGCAGACGTAGCTCCAGAACGGCAGCGTATGCGCGTTCGATATCGCAATGAAGAAATGCGCGAGCACATCGGGCAGGCCGGTCGCCTCCATGATGCCCATGATGCCGCCGTAGAGCGGGTACTGCAGCATCATCGAGCCGGTCTGGCGCGCGGCATTCTTCACCGCATCGGCGTAGGCCAGCGGATAGCCGTGCAGCACGACACCGGCGCAGAACATCACGAAGATCACGGCGTTGACGCCGGAAAAGCCTGCGACGTGCTCGACCCGCGCCATGACGATGAAAGAAAGGCCAGCCAGTCCGATGAATGCACTTCCCAGCCGCGAATGCTCGATCCATTGCGCCGGCGTGAGCTTGCCGCGCGGGCGCACGCGCACGGGCGGGTCGGGATTCTTGTCCAGATCGAGCACCACCGCGTTTTCGTCGCGCGGCTTGAGCAATGCGAGCACGATCGGCACGCAGACCAGCATCACGATCACCGGCACCAGATTGAACGTGGTGAACACGGTAGCGTTGAACGGCAGCACCTGACCTGTCAGCTTCTCGACGACGTTCATCGCGCTGCCATGCGTGGATTGCGCGAGCGCGATCGAACTCGAAATGCCGCTTGCCCAGACGACCCAGCCCGAGAACCCCGCGGCGACGATCCATGCAAAGTCGACGCGCATGTGCTTCGCCACCTCGCGCGCAAGCAGCGCCGCAACGACGAGGCCGAAGCCCCAGTTGAAGAACGACGCGACCGCGACCGAAAGGAACGTGAGCGTCGACGCCTGCACCGGCGTGCGCGCAATCGACACCACTGCGCGAAAGAGCCGCTGCACCGGCGGCGCATGCGCGAACGCGTGGCCCGTGACGAGCACGAGCGTGATCTGGAACGCGAACGTCAGAATGTCGAAGAAACCCTTGTACCAGCCGCCCACGATGCGCACGAACGAAGCATGCGGCGCGAACAGCGCCGACGCCACTGCGACGATCACCGTAATCAGGATCGCGAGCACGAACGGGTCGGGGATGACGCGTTCGAAAAGGCGAATGGTGGCGTCGGTAAAGCGGGTGTTGGCGGTGGGCGAATGCGAGGCGCTAGCGGGCTTCATCGCGTGCCTCGCGTCGAGCAGGCGGTCATCAGGTGTCTCCGTGTGGTTGTCGGTGTAGTGTGTTCAGGGGCGATGCTCAGAATCCGTAAAGCTCCGCGGGATTGTCGACGAGTATCCTTTCGCGCAGCTTGTCGTTCTGCGCCCAGTCGGCGAGCAGGTCGAACAACAGCTTGTCGTCGGCGTTGCCCCCTTCCGTGACGTGCGGCCAGTCGCTGCCCCACACCAGCCGGTCGGGCGCGGTTCGCACCCATGCCTTTGCGATCGGCGCCATGTCCCCGTAGCCACCCGCTTCCCCGATGAGCGAATCCAGATAGGGGCCCGACAGTTTCAGCCACGCGCGGCCGCGCTCCATCAGGCGGCTGATGATCGCGAAGGCTGGGTGCGCCGTGCCCGCGGGCAAGGGCAGGCGGCCGAGATGATCGAACACGATGCGCGACGGCAAGCGATCGAGCAGCGCCTCGTGCTCGGCGATCTGCTCTGCGGTCCAGTGCAACTGGACATGCCAGCCGAGTTCGTCGATGCGCCGCGACAACGGCTCGACCATGCTGAAGTCGACGACGGCCTGCGCCGGCGTGTAGAGGGTAAAGCGGATGCCGCGGATACCTCCCTCGTGGAGCGTCTCGAGTTCGGCGTCAGTCACGTCGGGGCGCAGCACGCCGACGCCGCGCGTGTGCGCAGCGCCCAGGCGGGCGATCGCATCGAGCGTCACGCTGTTGTCCACATCGTATAGGCGCGGTGTGACGACCACCGTGCGGCGCGTGCCGATGCGTGCCTGGAAGCGCTCGCGGTAATCGTCCGCGGTGGCGTTCGGAACGAGCTTGCCCAAAGCCCCCTCGCGCAAAAAGCGGGCGTCATACACATGCATGTGCGAATCGCATGCAAGCGCTGGCGTGATTGATTCGGCTGCCATTCGTCGTCTCCGTGTTCTTATGCGAGCGCCCGACGCGGCGTCGGGCACTCGGGCGCTCATTGCCCGCCGATTGCTTGCGTTGCCCGCAACCCGGCGATCTCATCATCGGTGCAGCCGCTTTGCGCCAGCACGTCGTCCGAATCCTGGCCGAACACCGGCGCCGCGAACGGGTCGGGGCCCGGCGTGCGCCCGAAGCGGATGGAGCGCTTCAGGCCGCGATATCCCCCCACCGCGGGGTGATCGAAGTGCGCGATCATGTCCTCGGCGAGCACCTGCTGATCGTCGAACATGTCTTCGACCGTGCGCGCCGCTGCGCACGGCACTTCCTCGCCGAACAGCGCCTCCCATTCCAGCGCGCTTTTTGCCTGCAACGCGGCATGCAGCCTCGGCACGATTTCATCGACGCGCTCGGCGCGCTTCCTGACCGAATCGAAGCGCGTGTCGGCGGCAAGTTCGTCGAGTCCTGTCTTGCGGCACAAAGCCTGCCAGAAATGCGGCGTATTCGCAGAGATATAGAGAAATCCCTCGCGCGTGGGATGCAGGCCGGTGATGCCGCCCGAGCGCATGTCGCGTCCCACGTCCCGTGGTTCTTCGTCGGCCCAGATCATGCGCGCCGACTGCATCGCGAGCGCGCTGCGCAGCAGCGAGACGCCGACATACTGGCCCCGCCCGCTGCGTTCGCGTTCATACAACGCGGAAGCGACGCCGCCCGCCACGAGCGCGGCGGCGTAGTAGTCGACGATCGATCCGTACAGGATCTCGGGTGGCCCGCCGCGCTTCGCCTGCATCGCGCACATGCCCGTCATGGTCTGCAGCACCTGGTCGTAGCCGGCCTTGTCCTTGAGCGGTCCGCTTTCACCATAACCCGTGACCGCGCAATAGACGAGGCGCGGGTTGATCGCGCTCAGCGCTTCGTAGCCGATGCCAAGGCGGTCCGGCACGCTGGGGCGAAAGTTGTGCACGAGTACGTCTGCCTGCCCGGCCAGCTTCTTCAGCACGGCGAGTCCGTCGGGCTGCTTCAGATCGAGCGCAAGCCCGAGCTTGCTGCGGTTGACGCCGAGAAACGCGCGGCTTTCGCTTTCGAGCGTCGACGGATACTTGCGCAGGTTGTCGCCTGAGGGCGGCTCGATCTTGATGACCTCGGCGCCCTGGTCCGCAAGCAGGCTGCACCCATAGGGGCCGGCGATATACGCGCTCAGGTCGAGCACGCGAATGCCGGTCAGCGGCCCGCGCGTTGCGTCGGTCGCGGCCGGGCGGCGCGAAGGGCGTGTCATGGCCGTTCCTCCCGGTTCGCTTGCGCAAGGACGGCCCGCGCTCTCGCGACGAAGGGCGCATCCACCATCTTGCCGTCCACGACGTAGGCGCCCAGCCCTTTTGCGTCTGCCTCGGCCGCCGCATCGACCACGCGCTGCGCGTGCGCCAGTTCGTCGTCGCTCGGTCGGAAGACGGCGTTGGCCAGCGCGATCTGGCTCGGGTGAATGCAGCTCTTGCCGATGAACCCCAGATTGCGCGCAAGCTCGGCTTCGCGTCTGAAGCCGTCCTGATCCTTGATGTCGGCGAATGCCGCGTCGTAGGCAAAGACGCCCGCCTCGCCCGCAGCGAGCGACAGCTGGAACATGGCCTGCTGAATGGCCGCCGGTTCGCGGCGCGCGATGCCGAGTGGCTCGAACAGGTCGGCGAGGCCAAGCTGCAAACCACGCACCCGTTCGTGCGCGCTCGCGAGCTCATGCGCGCGGCGCAACGCAGACGGCGTTTCGATGTTCAGCAAAACGCCGATCGGTTGCGCGACGCCGTTTGCGCGTTCCGCCGCCGACAGCGCGTCGACAGCTTCACGCACGTCGTCCGGATCGCGTGGCTTCGGCAGGTTCACGAGCGCGACACCGTCATGCGCGATCGCTTCGACGTCGGCCTTGAAATGGGGCGAATCGACCGCGTTCACGCGCACGATGATCGTCTTGCGCGGCGAACGGCTCGCCTGCGCCATCAGAAAGTGACGCAGGGCAGCGCGGGCCTCGGCCTTGCGCGCTTGCGCGACCGCGTCTTCCAGGTCGAAGGAAATGGCATCGGCGGCGCTCGCCAATGCCTTCTCGAACAGCTCGGGGCGAGAGGCGGGAACGAAGAGTTTGCTTTTCATGCAGGGCAGTCTAGACACGCTGACAGCAAAGATAAAGCGGTAGAATCTGCGTTCACAATTAAGCAAAACTTTCTTTATGGAAACCGCGTTCCTGCAGAGCTTTCTTCTGGTGGTCGAGACCGGATCGATGGCGGAAGCCGCACGGCGCATGGACGTGTCGCCGGCTGCGGTCGCGCAGCAACTGCGTGCGCTCGAACGAGAACTGGGTGCAACGCTCATCGCGCGCTCGGGCCGCACCGTCGCGCCGACTGCGGCAGGCATGCGCATCGTCGCCCAGTCTCGCGGGCTGTTGAGGGAACTGGCCGACCTGAGAATAGTCGTCAACCATGAACATGCCACCGGTGAGTTGCGCCTTGGCACGATCAACACCGCGCTGCACAGCCTGCTGCCCGAAATCCTCGCGCGTTTCGTGAAGACGCATCCGCAGGTGAAGATGTTCATTCAATCGGGCACGTCGATGGAGTTGTACGAGGCGCTCAAGCGCGGAGACATCGACGCGGCTGTCTGCACGCATCCAAGCTTCACGGTGCCGAAGAACTTCGTGTGGGCGCTGCTCAGGGAAGAGCCGCTTGTCGTGCTCGCACCGCAGCGGCTCAGCAAACGCGCGCCGCACGATCTGTTGCGCAGCGAGCCGCTGATTCGCTACGACCGCACGCTGGCCGGCGGCAAGGAAGCGGATCGCTACCTGCGCCGCGAGGGCATCGTGCCGACCGAGCGCTTCGAACTGAGTTCGCTTGCCGCGATTGCCTTGATGGTGGACCGGGGTCTCGGGGTGTCGCTCGCGCCGGATATCGCGTCGCCGATCACGCGCGGATTGCGCATCGTTCATTTGCCCCTGCCGATGCCGTCGGCGCCACGGCGCTTCGGTGTGCTGTGGCCTCGCGGGTCCGTGCGCGCACGGCTGATCCAGGCGCTCGTCGATTGTGCGCACGGCGTGGTTGAGGGAGACGCGCGGCGGTAGCCCGCGCTTTGCCGATCCGGGCGCTCATCGCGGACGCGGCGATGCTGACGATTCCCGTGCGCCGTCTACTTACCCTCCGGCATGCTGCTTCAGCGGAGCCGCCATCGCGCGACCCGCCTGCCCGATCCCGCCGCATGCACGGCGCGCGATGCAACTCAATCGGCCATGCGGGCGTGCTCGGGCTGAAACACGATCCGCTTGATGGCGTATCGGATCAGCGCGCCACTCGGCGCGCGGCAGTCGACCGTCTGCCCGCACCGTGCGCCGAGCAATGCGATCCCTGTCGGTGACAGAACGGACAGACGGCCCGACTCGTAGTCCGCCTCATCGGGATAGACCAGCGTCCACTGATGAATATCCGTAGCCCCGACGCTCACGCATTCGATGACCGTGTTCATCGTGATGACGTCCGGGGGCATGTCGGCGGATTCGACGAACACGGCTGTCGCCTCGAGTTCCTCCAGCAACGAACGCTGTATCGGGGACGTGCCCCGCCGATGTGCGTACTGTTCGAGTCGGAGCCTGTCGGATTCCGAGAGGATCTTCGAGCCTTCCGAGCGCCGGCTTGCATCCGGGTAAGAATCGACTTTGGCCAACGGCATACGTGCCTCCGGGACGAGTACAGGTTACAGAGTCAACACATGAGGAATTCGAAGGCGACAACGGTCACACCGCGAGCGGCGCGACACGACTTGCTTTGGATTGAATCCCGCGCTTGAGCGAACTCGAACGAGCCGGCCATGCCGACACGGGCGCTCGATTCAAGCGCCGCTTCGTTAAAGTCGTTGTTTTCTGGAGAGGAGGCCCGGCTTGCGTCTGACCTTCGAATGTCAGGCGCAGAACCGGGCGGAAGGAATTGCCGACTTGTCCGCGGGACAAGCGCGGCTCCGAATGCGTTTCGCGGTCTCCGATACTTCACGCGCGCAGCCCACCCTTGCGGCAATAGCCGAAAGATGGCGTGATGCGGGAGAAGGATTCAAAGCGATACGCACGACAGGGTCCTTGGATGAGAGCAGACGAAATCACGCCCGGGCTACCGAGACCTCATTAAAGCGCGTTCGTAATGATATTGCAAGCTTTCGGTGCTGATGCGCAAACGAGATTCCGGAGCGTTCTCCCGCTGTCAGCGATCTGGCCTCATGCTTTCAGCAAGCGCTCGTGACCCGCGACGCGGCCGGACTGATGCACGCTCAGCTTTGGCAGAAGAACGGGTCGCCACGGATCACGGCACCGATGGCAACTCGCGTGGCTAGCGAGTTGCCTTCGGTCAGACGAGCACGTGGCCGCCGTCGACCACGATCACCTGACCCGTACTGAAGCCCTGCTGCATCAGATAGAGGTACGTGCGCGCAACGTCGCTCGCCTCTCCGACCCGGCGTACCGGCATCTTGCCCGCGATATGGTCATAGAGACCCTCGCGGTCCGCTTCGCTCATGTTGTCCCACAGGGCAGTGCGCAGGACGCCGGGTGCGACGGCGTTCACACGCAGCGGCGCAAGTTCGACGGCGAGCGTGCGTGTGAGCGATTCGATTGCGCCCAGGATGCTGGACGGGATTGTCCACGTAGGCAGCGGGCGCGACGAGGCCACGCCGCTCGTCAGCGTGATGGAGCCGCCCGGACGAATGTGCGGAGTCGCATGCTTGACCGCCTTGAGCGCACCCCAGTAACGCACTTCGAAGGCGCGCTGCGCGGCTTCGATGCTGAGATCGGCAAGGGTCTGCAGAAGCAGCGACTCCCCGGCGGTATAGACGAGATGGTCGAATGCGCCGACGCGCGCGAAGAACGCTCGCACCTGCTCCTCGTCGGTGAAGTTGAGGGTCTCGCCGCGCGTGCCCCGAGGCAGTCTCTCGAGTGCGTCCGCGACGCGCGCCGGGTTGCTCGAAGCGATGATGACTTCCGCTCCGGCACGCGCCGCAGCGTCGGCTACGGCGAAGCCGATTCCCGACGTCCCACCGGCCACGACGACCCGGCTTTGTTCAAGCGTAATGCTGGTAATTTGGCTGTTTCCCATGTTTGACAGTTCGTAAGAGAGCGGTCTGCGCGATGGCGCCCGGCGTCACGCAGCACGTGCTGACGAACGATGGATCGGTGCGCTACAGCGGCCGCGCTGAGTGTACGTTGTTTGCCGGAATCGCGCCGAATGCGTCGCGCGGAGCGTAGTTGTCTTGAGAGATTACATTTCGTTGACCCGAGCGCCGGGCGCTTTGTCGCCGCTACTGCGGCACGTCTGCGCTGCTCCCGGAAGGGATTCGTCTATGAAGACCGGCGGCAGGTGCGATCACGTCACGTGCGTTATGAGGAAACTGCACTTGCTTTCCCATTCGTTACGCCGGCATTACGTCTCGTCGAAAGAACAAGGCCCGGCGATCCGAATGGTGCGAGTGCATGCTGTGCGCTCGACGGTCCGCAAGCCGTTCGCCACAAGTGCGAGGCCACGCCCTTGCAAACGGTTGAACAACAACGCTGCCCTGCCCTTGCCCACCCGCACCCCCTTGCTTACGGCATATTCAACCGGCGATGTCCGCAGCACTTGTCCTCGGGGCCAGCTAAGTCTGCCGTATTACCGTCAGGCATCGTCCCCCCCAGCCGCGTCATGGAAACCCTGAACCAGTCCCTCTTCCTGCTGATCGACGCGTCGGCCAATCCGAACCCCGCCGTCGTCATGATCGCCCTGCTCTTTGCCAACTACGCGATCTGGCTCGTGCCGCTGACGCTGGTCGCCGGCTGGCTGCGAGGCGATGACGCAACGCGACCCTCGCTGATCGAAGCGAGCGCATCGGCCCTTGTAGCGCTCTTCGCGGCGCAGGTGATCGGCACGCTGTGGCCGCATCCGCGGCCCTTCATGATCGGTCTTGGAAGAACGCTCCTCTCCCATGCCGCCGACGCTTCGTTTCCCAGCGATCATCTGACCCTCCTGTGGGCCGTCGCCTTCAGCCTGTCGATGCATTGCGCAACGCGCGCGACGGGAGCCCGGCTCGCGCTGCTCGGCGTGCCGGTTGCATGGGCCCGTGTCTACCTCGGTGTGCACTTCCCGTTCGACATCGCCGGTGCAGCGCTCGTGGCCGTGGTCAGCGCATTCCTCTCGGCGCGCTGCGGGACGTGGTTCGCCAAGCCGGTCGTGCGCGCGGCCATGGCCGTCTATCGCCCGCTGTTTGCGCCGCTCATCCGCCGTGGCTGGGTATCACGATGAATCTCACATTGCCTTTGCCGGCGCACAGTGCGGCAATTCCCTCCTGCACCGCAAATTTCGGCACAATTGACCGTTGTGCAATGATGCCGGTTAACTCAGGGCAAGCGTTGCGATCATGAAAATGCGGAGCGGCGTGATGAGGGTATTGCTGGTCGAAGACGACCGAATGATCGGCGAAGAGGTTGAAGTCGCGCTCAAGGATGCGAGCTACGCCGTCGACTGGGCCCGCGACGGCCAGATGGCGCTCGCGAGCATCGAGACGCAGCTTTACGACGTCGTGCTGCTCGATCTGGGCTTGCCGAAGAAGGACGGCTTCGATGTGCTGCTCAACGTTCGCGCGGCGGGACACGCGGTGCCGGTGGTCGTGATCACGGCGCGCGACGCCGTGGAGGAGCGGATTCGCGGCCTCGACGGCGGCGCCGACGACTACGTGCTCAAGCCCTTCGAGATGTCGGAGCTGCTCGCGCGAATGCGTGCGGTGATGCGGCGGCGTGGCGGGCAGGCGTCGCCGGTGCTGACCAACGGCATCGTGTCGCTCGATCCGGCCACGCGGGAAGCGAGTATCGACGGCCATGCGATACGGCTTTCCAGTCGCGAATTCTCGCTGCTCCACGCGCTGATGATCCGTCCCGGCGCCATCCTGTCGCGCACGGAACTCGAAGACCGCATCTATGGATGGAACGAGGAAGTGGAAAGCAATGCGGTGGAGTTCATCATCTATTCGCTGCGCAAGAAGCTCGGCAGCGAAGCGATCAGGAACGTGCGCGGCGTGGGCTGGATGGTGTCCAAGCAAAGATGACGCACTCGCTTCAGCTCAAGCTCTCCGCCTGGTTCGCGGTGCTCGTGGCCGGCATTGCGATGATTGCCGGAATCGTCGCGTTCGAGACCGCCTTGCACGAGGCGAACGAACTGCAGGACGGACAGTTGAAACAGGTCGCCGCGCTCGTCACGCACCGCAGCCTGCCCGTCATGGAACTCGCGGCACTGGAAAACGTGCCGGGCGCCGACCGCGAATCGAAGCTCATCGTGCAGTCGCTGAGCGAGCGAACTCCGCTCGCGCTTGCCATCAATCTCCCGGACGGCATCCAGAACGCGACCGTCGAAGGCATGTCGTGGCGCATATTCGTGAAGACGCTGGATGGGGACACGCGCGTGGTCGTCGGCCAGCCCACCCTAGGGCGCGACGAGATTGCGCGCAACAGCGCGCTTGCAACGACCATGCCACTCGTGATCCTCGTGCCGGTGCTGCTCCTCGTGCTCGGCTTCGTGGTGCGGCGCATGTTCAGACCGCTTACGACGCTGGCACGCGATCTCGACACACGCACCGACAACGATTTTTCCGAGCTTTCCGGCGCGGCACTTCCATCTGAAATCGTGCCGTTCGTCGTGGCGATCAACCGGCTGCTCGCGCGTGTCGCACAGTCGGTCGCGTTGCAGCGCCGCTTTGTCGCAGATGCTGCGCATGAACTGCGCTCGCCGGTCACCGCGCTTTCGCTGCAGGCCGAGCGCCTTGCGGCTTCGGAAATGTCGTCGCAGGCGCGCGACCGGCTCGGTTCCCTGCGGCGCGGGCTCGCGCGAACGCGGGCGCTGCTGGACCAGCTGCTCACGCTTGCGCGGGTACAGGATCAAGGCAACGCACAGTGGATGGACGTTTCGATGCAGCGTGTCTTTCGCCAGGTCCTGGAAGAACTGATGCCGCTCGCCGAGGCGAAGCGGATCGATCTCGGCGTGGTGAGCGAGGTCGATGCCCTCGTTCGCGTGCCGGAGATGGATCTGCGAATCCTGATCAGGAACCTCGTCGATAACGCCGTTCGCTACACGCCTGCCGGAGGGCGCATCGACCTGGCGGTACGCGAGACCGGCGAACGCGTGCAGGTTCAACTGGACGACACGGGTCCCGGCATACCCTGGGACGAGCGCGAGCGCGTTTTCGACCCGTTTTATCGCGTGCTCGGCAGCGACGAGGAGGGCTCCGGTCTCGGGCTGTCGATTGTCGGGACGATTGCCGCGCGCATCGGCGCCACGGTCGAACTCGGAGATGCGCTGCCGCACGGCTTGCGGGTAAGCGTCACGTTTGCGGCTGCAAGCCAGCGGTGACGCGCAACGCGTGCTGGCGTGAGCGTTGCGCCCATCTGCGAAAGCGCGCTTCCATGCGCTCGTGATGCAACGGGGTCTCGGCCCGCTGACCGCACGACTGGCGCGTCATGACTCGCATTGCTCAGTGACCAAAATAGATCGAGTGCCCCTCGACACCGGCCTGTACACGCGGCGAGCTGGCGGTCGTGCCATCTGCTGCTCCGCCGTAGGACTCGCGCGCAGAAGGCAGTTGGTCAACCTTTGCTTCCGCCGCCTGAATGTCGCGCGGATAGTGCAGGTCGTTCGTGTTCGGCTGATAGCCGACACTTTCCAGCTGGACCAGCTCAGCCTTCACCTGCGCACGAGTGACCTGCTGATTCGTGCCTTGCGCGAACGTCGTAAGGGGCGATGCGAGAGCAAGCACAGCGGCAATGCAAACGATCGATTTCATGATGGTTTACCTCTCTGTCAGTTTCAGTTGGCCTCACTCGCTGGAATGAAGCCTCGATCCATCTCGTCTGTCGGATGACGATCAGGTAGCCTCATTGTGTGCCAGCGCGTCTGGCGCAATGCTGACGCTTCAATTACGAATTTGAAATCTATCGTCGCCGCCAGACAGCGACGACGCGGCGCATAGGACGGGCACGCCAGGCGCGAGCGAAGCTGGCGCCGCTCGGGACGTGCGCCTAGACTTGAAACCGGCGACCACGACTCATCAGGAGACACACGCCATGGAACGCACCGAATTCCATGCGGCCATTCGACAACTGCGTGCAGCCGCCGAGATTCTGGCCAACACCGGCCCAGAGGACTGCCGGTTCGACGCGTTCCAGTTGCTGGCGCTCTTTCGCCGATACGACCATGGTGGACCGGGCTCGAACGCTGTCGCAACGTCCAACGACGAACTGTTCGTGCTGACGGCGCAGGCCGCACTCGACCTGGCGGGGCGCAACCAGTTCGCCGCGTCGTTCGCGCTGCTCGGGCAGGCCCGGTCGCTTTTACCCGGTGCGTGATGTGGCAAGCTTTGCTGCTGCCACGAGCTGCGAACGTTACCGATCTTCCGGGTCGGTCATGCCCGTGCGTACTGTCCGTCAATCTGTCGATCTGACCGCATGGTAGTGGCGTTGCGCCTTGACACGATTTCCGCACGTAGCCATCGAGCACCATCGACGCGACTTGCTTCGCGATTGATCGAGGAACAGCCACGAGCATGCGCCACACTCCCGGACATTCGAAAGCATCGGTTGAGCAAGCAGTTCGCTCGCAGCGATAGCAAGCCTGTCCCTAATGAGCGCGGTGCCGGCCTTCTCGGGGCGTACCGTCCAGCGCACCGGTGCTTGCCCGTCAACGTGCAGGTGAGCGTGCCTCATCGCCTTGAGAATATGGCCTTCCAGCCGCCGCAGAGGTGCCTCCGAAGGCGGCGCACCCCCTGCGATCGCAGAAAACACCGCATGCATGGCCTCTCGCATTGCCCTCAGGTCGCTCAGGATGTCGGACGTGCCATGCCCGGCATGTAACCGTGCCTTCTCGATGTGCCGGCGATCAGACGCGCCAAGAAGACCGTTCGCGCCAGCCCAGCCCAAAGCGTCCCGCCAATCGACCAGTTGCTCGCTGTCCCGCTCCTTGCCAGCCCCGCCGCATGTATTCACGAAGTCAAGAACAACGTGCCCGCCGACGCCTGCGTCCGCCCGTACATCTGCCTTCATCCCCTCGGTCAACATAACCTCCTTGAAGCAAATTGAAGGTTAGTATAGATTCGTTGAAACCCAATGCGCAAGGTGAGTCATGACAAATACTTCTTTGCAATCACAGCCGGCATGTCAGGGCGCGTTATCCCTCGCGCACTCGGTCGAATTCGAGGGTCAGTCAGTACGCTACGGTGCAATCGGCTCGGGCAAGCCGATGGTGCTGATACACGGAACGCCGTTTTCCTCACAGGTCTGGCGACGCATTGCGCCGGTTGCCGCTCGCTTCCGCCGGGTCTTTTACTTCGATCTTCTGGGCTATGGAATGTCCGAGCAGCGTGCGGACCAGGATGTTTCACTGGGCGTTCAGAATCGCGTGCTTGCAGCGTTGCTCGAGCACTGGCAGATCGATAAGCCTGACGTGGTTGCCCATGATTTCGGCGGCGCCACGGCGCTCAGGGCAGCCCTGCTGGACCAATGCGAGTATCGATCGTTGCTGCTGATCGACCCGGTGGCGATCGCCCCCTGGGGTTCCCCGTTCGTGCGCCATGTGCGCGCCCATGAGGCCGCGTTCGCAGGCGTGCCCGCCTACATTCACGAGGCGATGATCCACGCATATCTGCAGGGCGCTGCGCACCGGACACTCGCGGAAGATGTACTGCGCATTTACGCGTCGCCGTGGACGGGAGAGCCTGGGCAGGCGGCGTTCTATCGGCAGATTGCCCAGATGGACCAGCGCTACACCGACGAAGTCCAGCCGCATTACGGCAAGCTTCGCTGTCCGGTTTCCATCCTGTGGGGCGACGAAGATCAGTGGATTCCCGTCGATCGGGGCCCGGAACTGGCGGCGATGATTCCCGGGGCGCGTTTCGCGCGGGTTTCCGGCTCGGGGCATCTGATGCAGGAAGACGCTCCCGAAGCGATTGTCGGCGAGCTAATGCATTTTTTGAAGCTGGGAAGCGCGACGCCCGATTAGCGCACCTCCCGCTTGCAACTCCTTTACGAACGATGCGGCAGCCCAGCCACTCCAACTCGCCACTTGCGTTGCCCTGATGGCAACGATATGTGCACTTAGTTGCTCTTGCTCGCAGGGTTCCGCGCTGCCACCATGAAGTATCCGCGGCGACGCGTGCAGTCCCGACACCCATCTCGTCAAGAGCATACTGAACCCGCATTGCTCTTGTTTGGCTCATATCAAAGGAGAAACAGCCATGCCGGATCAAATCAACGCTCGACGTCGTCGCCTGCTTGGGACGACGCTTGCTGGCATCAGCATGATGGAGCTGGGACTGAGCGGACTCGCCCACGCGCAGTCGGGCGAGACTTCGAACAAGCCCAATGCGGCAACGCGTGTTGCATCGTTCGACAACATTCGCCAGATCAACGCGGGATCACTCAGCATCGGTTATGCGGAAGCGGGGCCTCGAAATGGACCGGTCGTGATCCTGCTGCACGGCTGGCCCTACGATATCTACAGCTTCGCTGAAGTGACCCCGTTGCTTGCCTCCGCCGGATACCGGGTCATCGTGCCGTACCTGCGGGGCTATGGCTCGACGCGGTTCCTGTCCGCGGATACGCCCCGCAATGGGCAGCAAGCTGTCGTCGCCGTCGACATCATTGCGTTGATGGACGCGTTGAAAATCGACAAGGCCGTGCTGGGCGGCTTCGACTGGGGTGCGCGAACCGTCAATATCATGGCCGCGCTCTGGCCGGAACGATGCAAGGCCATGGTTTCGGTCAGTGGCTATCTGATCGGAAGCCAGGAAGCCAACAAGACACCGCTTCCCCCGAAGGCCGAGCTGGCATGGTGGTACCAGTTCTACTTCGCCACGGAGCGTGGCCGTGCGGGCTATGAAGCCAACCGCAACGCCTTCAACAAGCTGATCTGGCAGCTCGCGTCTCCGAAATGGAACTTCGACGATGCGACTTATGAACGCTCCGCCGAGTCGTTCAACAATCCGGACCACGTCGCTGTCGTCATCCACAACTACCGCTGGCGCCTCGGACTGGCCCAGGGCGAGCCGCAGTATGACGAACTCGAAAAGCGTCTGGCGACGGCACCGACCATCTCTGTCCCGACCATCACGCTCGAAGGCGATGCCAATGGCGCGCCTCATCCCGATCCGGCCGCGTACGCGAAGAAGTTCACGGGCAAGTATCAGCATCGAAACATCGGCACCGGTATCGGACACAACCTTCCGCAAGAGGCGCCTAAAGCATTCGCCGACGCGGTCATCGCGGTGACTCGCCTTTGATGACGCACGAGCGGCCGAGGCGCCCGAAGTTGCGCCCCGGCCTGCGCACACGGGTTCGCGACCTGTGGAGCGCTCCGTGTTAAGTTGCAATCACGTGTCGGGAGCAACGACACCTGTCGACACGACCCTAAAGGGGTGGCAAATGCAAGGAATTCGGACTGCGCGCGCGATCGTCGAAGTGGCTCTTCTAATGTCGGTGCTGCCCGCCCACGCTCTGGCGGATGCAGGGAAATCGCCGGCATCGCCGATCTATGGCGTCACCGTGCCAGAGGGCTATCGGAAGTGGGAGATGATCGCGCCCGCGGAAGAAGGCCCGCCCCTCGACGAGCTTCGCGCCGTGCTCGGGAACCCCGTGGCAATGAAGGCAATCGCGCGCTCGACGCTGCCGTTTCCCGACGGAACGATACTGGTCAAGCTCGCCTATCAGCGCAAGCAGTCCACGGAGTTCGAATCCGCGACCGTTCCCGGACAGGCCACCACCGTGCAGGTCATGGTGAAGGACTCGCGCAAATATGCGTCGACGGGTGGCTGGGGCTTTGGCCGTTTCATCAATGGGCAACCCGTTGATCGGGCGCAGCATGAGACGTGCTTCGCGTGTCATCAGGCACGTGTGAAGAACCACGACTACGTCTTCACCCGTTTCGCACCGTA
>Ga0163162_10002216_pt1 | contig 18248 bp, 15 predicted proteins | sample S55metaG_FD_115310 | JGI IMG/M metagenome (GOLD analysis project Ga0163162, IMG submission 115310) | Switchgrass rhizosphere microbial communities from Kellogg Biological Station, Michigan, USA - S5-5 metaG | ecosystem: Host-associated > Plants > Roots > Rhizosphere > Soil | place: USA...
GCCTGGATAATGTTGGCCAGGTTCTTCACCGAAATCTCTTTGGGTGCCATGCCACGCAATCCGGGAATGGTAATGTAGGCGTTGCTCTTGGCTTCGTCGCTGAGTGCGCTGCCGAACTGCACCTTCATTTGCTCCGCCTGGGTTTTCAAAACACCCAAACCGGTTTTGATGTCGTTCGTAATATTTTCTCCGCCGAATGGAATAACGGCCGTATGTTTTAAGATGCCTTCATAAAACACGGCCAGGTCGGTGGTGCCACCACCAATGTCTACAATTGCTACACCGGCTTCAAGATCCTGCTCGCACATCACTGCGGCCGCAGAAGCAAGTGGTTGCAAAACCAGGTCTTTTGTTCTTAGTCCGGCTTTCTCAACACTGCGGTTGATATTGCGAATGGCGTTTTTATCGCCCGTGATGATGTGAAAATTCGCACCCACTTTTACGCCGCTGTAACCAATGGGATTTGGAATGTTCTGGAAATTGTCGACCGTAAATTCCTGCGGAATCACGTCAATGATCTGATCTCCGGCGGGGATGTAAGTTTTGTATTGGTCGTTGATCAGCTGATCGATTTCCGACTGCTTGATTTCATCGTCGGTACTTTGCCGAACGATATCGCCCCGCGTTTGGAGGCTTTTAATATGATGACCTGCGATCCCAATAAACACTTCCGTGATTTCGAGATTGGGATTTGATGCATAGCAATTCTCAAGTGCGGTTTGAATAGCCTTGATCGTCTGGTCGATATTCAGCACCATGCCGTGCTGAACGCCATTGCTGTTGGCGCGGCCAAACCCAAGGATCTCCAGCTTGCCGAATTCGTTTTTCCGGCCGGCAATGGCGGCAATTTTTGTGGTGCCGATATCCAAGCCTACAATAATGGGTTGTTCGCTGTTCATTTTTTGATATTTATAGTGTGTAACTGGTTTTAAAACGTCACGCCAAGACGCAAAGGCTCGCCAAGGCAGAATCACATCATTTTTTCTTCATCACAGCTTTTGGTTTTTCCACTGGCTTCTTTACCTGCGAATTACTTTTCAAAGGGGACGGATTAACCAAGGGCAGGGGACTAGGGGATGTTTTCGTTGGGTTTGTTGAATTCTTTGTTGCCCCCGCAACGGCGGGAGACAAACTGTTTTGTTGGGCACGGTCTAATGAGTCTTCCATAAGCAGCTGAGTTTGAGCCATCATTTGCCTGAAGAACTGTTTAACCCTTGTGGTATCAGAGGTAGCTTTTTTTTCTTCGCCTTTGCGGGTGGCGACAACTTGTCCAGTATATTGAACATTGATTATTGAGTATTTTGACCAACCCACCCTGCTCAACACTTCCCTGTAAAAAATCATCAGTCGCCTGAATTTTCGCTCCGTGTCCATGCCATCGCCAAACAAAATCAGGTGCTGCCCGATGGTGGGAATCATTTCAAAATTTCTTTGCGAATTGATGTCTACCTGCTGTATCTGCGCCATCCAGAAGGAATCAGTGGCCATGAATAAACCGATTTGTTTTATACCGGCCATCAGTGTACTGTCAACCTTTGAATAAACCGCTTTGTCGCTGGGGAACCCGGTAAACACTGGAACCCTGGCCGTAAATTTTTCGCTCAGCGGAAGTTTCTCCAGTGTACTGTCGATATAAAATGAATTGCCCGACACTGTAAAAATGCGCGCAATAGGTTCCCGCTCTTTCACCTTCACTTTCAGGTAATCGTTGTTATCAAAGAACAATTCAGCGTCTTCAATCCAGGTGTTCCTCTTCAGCGCATCTTCCATTTCATTCAGGTTGAAAGACTTCAACGGCTTTCCGGCAATGCGCACCGTTTGGTTGGAAGTAAGGATATTCTGAATGTCTTTCTTATCCACAAAAAAATTGCCGGTGCTGCGAAACTGGATGTCCAATCCCCTGCAGGTATTTTTTCCCTTGCTCTGCATGGCCGATACCAGCAGGAACAGAATGCCCGCGCCTGCTACGATCCAAACCGAAGCCAACAGCCAATACCTGATATTTTTCTTTTTCTCTTCCACTATTTTTTTACCAGTTTTTTGCCCAGCGGTTCAACCAGCTGATCAATATCGCCCGCACCCGCGGTAATCAACAACCTTGCACCTCCTTTCATATTATCTACATAATCCAACACTTCCTGTTTACTAAACATGTGCTTATCCTTTATCGTCATTCTGTCGAAAATCATTTTATTGCTCACGCCTTCAATCGGCAGTTCACGGGCCGGATAAATGGGCAGCAACAGGGTTTCATCGGCCAAATCCAAACTTTCAGCAAATCCATCTGCCAAATCCCGGGTCCTCGTAAACAGGTGCGGCTGAAAAATCACCGTGCACTTTCTGTCCGGAAAAAGGCGCTTTGCACTTGTAATCAGCGCCCGCAATTCTTCGGGATGATGCGCGTAATCGTCCACCATCACCCAATCATCATTGCGAACGACGTATTCAAATCTCCGCTTCACTCCCCTGAACGCAGCCACTGCCGACCTGATCTTCTCATCTTCAATTTCCAATCCATGTGCGATCGCCGCAGCCACGATGGTATTTTCAACATTGTGCAATCCGCCCATGTTCAGCGCCACGCTTTCCAGCTTCCAATTCCTGCTCACGATATCGAATACATATCCGCCGTTTATTTCTTTCAGCGAAGTGGCGTAGTAATCAGCACCGGTGTTATCCAAACTATAACTTTCCTTTGCCGGTCCTTTCAATTCTGCCGCCCGCTTCAGTCCGTATTTGTAAAACAGCCTGCCGCCTTCTTTCAATCTTCCCGAAAATTCAATGAACGCTTCTTCCATCACTTCCGCCGTTCCGTAAATATCCAGGTGGTCGGGATCCATGGCCGAGATGACTGCGATGTTCGGACTGAGTCTTAAAAAACTTCTGTCGTACTCATCGGCTTCCACCACGCATACATTCCTTTCATTACTCCAATAATTGCTTTGGTAGTTCACGGAAATGCCGCCCAAAAAGGCGTTGCAACCGTAACCGCTATGCCTAAGCAAATGCGCAACCATGGTGCTGATGGTCGTTTTACCATGCGTGCCTGCCACACAGATATTAAAAGAACTATTTGTGATCATCCCCAACACCTCACTTCTTTTCACCAGGGTATAGTCATTCTTCTTATAAAATTCCAGCTCCCGTTGCGTGCCAGGTATCGCCGGCGTATACACAATTAATTGGGCGTCTTTCGGCGCTTCATCAGGATTGTCGGTGTAGTGCACCGGTATTCCTTCTTTCACCAATTCCCTGGTCAATACCGTTTCCGTTTTGTCGTAACCGCTCACTTTTTTTCCGTGGAAGCGGAAGTATCGGGCCAATGCGCTCATACCAATTCCTCCAATTCCGATAAAATAGATCCGGTCGATATCTTCCAGCTTTTTCACCCCTTTCAATTCTTTTTCGTTTACTTCAGTTGCTCCAATATCGCCGATGAGATTCTCTGGTCTGCGTCAGCGATAGCCATATGTTGAATATTCTTTTTCAATTCCTGTTTTTTGTTTTCGTCAGTCGCAAGTTGCAGTGTGGTTGAAACCAGTTCGCTGCCCGCTTCTGCATCTTTTACCATCAAGGCCGCGTGTTGATTCACCAGCGCTACCGCGTTTGCTGTTTGGTGATCCTCCGCCGCGAAGGGATAAGGAACCAAAACGCAGGGCTTACCCACCACACGGAGTTCGGCAATCGCCATCGCTCCGGCTCTTGATATCACCACATCGGCAGCTGCATAAGCCATGTCCATCCGGTTGATGAAATCGAAAGAGCGAATAACCGGGTTGGCGACTGTTCTTTCCGCGGCTCGTGCGGCATAGGGCTTACCCGTTTGCCAGATCAATTGAATGCCTGCCTTCTGCCACTCCTCCAACTTTTTGTCCAACGCCTCGTTAATGCTTTTGGCTCCCAAACTGCCTCCCACCGAGAGCACTGTGGTGCGCACCGGATCGAGGTTAAAAAAACGGATCGCCTCATCCCGCGAAACTTTGCTATCGCTGATGGATAGCCGAACGGGATTTCCCGTCACCACAATTTTCTCCGGCGGAAAAAATTTCTCCATGCCACCTGCCGCCACAAAAATTTTCGTGGCGCGCTTACCCAACAGGATATTCGATTTGCCGGCGAACGAATTGCTTTCGTGAATGAAACTGGGAATACCCCTTTGCTGGGCCAGTCGCAATACCGGGAAACTCGAATAACCGCCCACGCCCAATACAGCGTCGGGTTGGAAGGCTGAAAAAATCCGTCGCACCTGGAAAAAACTCTTGATGAGTTTAAAAGGCAGACTGATGTTTTTTATCAAAGAGCTTCTGTTGAATCCCGCGATATCCAATCCTTCGATGGGAAATCCCGCCTGCGGCACTTTTTCCATTTCCATTTTGCCCTTTGCACCAACGAACAGGATTTCGATATCCGGTTCCTGTTTGCGAAGCGCATTCGCGACCGCGATGGCGGGAAAAATATGTCCCCCCGTTCCACCTCCTGCAATGATCATTTTCCTGGCCATCTGCTATTGTCTCAATCGTTATCTTCAATTGGTTCAGCGGCTTCCAACAAAGCCTTATTCTTTCCTTCCGTTTGCTCCACATTCCTGGCTACGCTAAGTATGATTCCAATGGCCAGGCAGGTAAATAAGAAACTGCTTCCTCCCATACTTACCAATGGCAAAGTGACACCGGTTACAGGAAACAGGTTTACGTTCACCGCCATGTTTGCCATGGCCTGGATGGCCAGCGTAAAACTCAGACCCAGCGCCAGAAAGGCGCCAAAGGCAAACGGACATCGTTTGAAAATCCGGATGCTTCGCAACAGGAAAATCAAATACACCAGCATCACCAACGCGCCACCCATTAATCCGTATTCCTCAATTATGATGGCATATATAAAATCGCTGTAAGGGTGCGGAAGAAAATTTCTTTGTTCGCTGTTGCCCGGCCCCAATCCCAACCAACCGCCTTTGGCAATGGCAATCTTCGCCTGCTGCACCTGGTAAGCTGTTTCTTCTTTGTCGGCATACACAAAATCCTGCACACGTTTAATCCAGGTAGGAATCCGTCCCACATTCAAAATGGCCGGCAGGTCATCTGTCTTGTTCTCTTCTTTATTATAGGTACTCACAGCAAGGGTGATCAATAAAATCACCGGCACTGCCGCCAGCGCAATGGTTAATAAAATATGCTTGACGCTTACCCTTCCGATAAACATCAATAGCAAACTGATGGCGCCGATTAATAATGCGGTGGAAAGGTTGGCCGGCGCGATCAACAGGCAAATGACTCCAACGGGAACGATCAGGGGCAGAAATCCTTTGCGGAAATCTTTGATCACATTCTGTTTCCTGCTTAGTTGCCGCGACAGGTACATGAACAGGGCCAGTTTGGCCATGTCGGATGTTTGGAATGTAAGGTTGATGATGGGTAATTTGATCCAGCGGCTTGCATCGTTAAGCCGGTCACCAAATACCAGTGTGTACATCAACAATGGAATAGACACAATGAACAGGATGAGAGACAGTCTTGAATACAAGGTATAATTCACCCTGTGGGCGAAATAGATGATCAGTACGCCGATGGTGATGAACGCAAATTGTTTAAACAGGTAAGATTCCGTGCTCTTCGACATTTTATATGCCAGGGTGCCGGTGCTGCTGTACACAGCAAGCAAACTCAGCAGGGTTAGTAATACCACGATGGCCCAGATCACCCTGTCGCCTTTTGTCCTATTTAATAATTGATCCATCTCTGTTTTATTGTCTTATCAACTACAGGTCCCGCACAGCCTCCTTGAATTGCCGGCCACGATCTTCATAATTTGTAAAAAGGTCGAAACTGGCGCAGGCCGGACTTAGCAAAACCACGTCGCCTTTCGCGGCGAAATGAAATGCAGCCCTCACCGCTTCGCTGGCACTTCCTGTATTTACAATCAGTGACATTTCGTTTCCGAATGCTTCGTGAATTTTGCGATTGTCTACACCCATGCAAACAATGGCTTTCACCTTTTCTTTCACCAGGTCCATGATCAGGGAATAATCATTTCCTTTGTCCACGCCACCCAAAATCAGGATCACCGGCTTCGTCATACTTTCCAACGCATACCAGGTGCTGTTTACATTGGTGGCCTTGCTATCGTTGATGAATTCAACGCCACGAACCGTACTCACATACTCCATCCGGTGTTCCAGGCTTTGGAAGGTTTTGATGGCTTCCCTGATCTTCTCTTTTCGTATGCCCAGTGTCGACGCCGCAATGCCCGCTGCCATGGTGTTATATTGATTGTGTTTTCCTTTCACCGCAAAATCGTAAATGCTCATCGATAGTTTGCCCTGGCCCCAGTCAATCGTCATCATATTGTTCCGGATATAAGCGCCTTTTGGTAATTCTTTGCTCATGCTGAAAGGGATTGGGTTAGAATGGGTTTTAATACTTGACAGGTATTGCATAATAACCGGATCGTCCTCGCAGTAGATGAAATAATCATGGTCAGTTTGGTTTTGTGCTATCCTGAATTTCGCTGCTATGTACTTTTCAAATTTGTAATCGTAACGGTCCAAATGATCTTCGGTAATGTTGAGCAACACGGCGATATCGGGTCGAAACTTGACGATATCGTCCAGCTGAAAGCTGCTGATCTCCGCCACATACAGGGGCTTGGGATCAACCGCTACCTGCTTCGCAAAAGAGTAACCAATGTTGCCCACCAGCGCACAATCATATCCTGCGTGTTTGCAGATGTGAAAGGTGAGCGAGGTAGTGGTGCTCTTTCCGTTGCTGCCTGTAATGCCAATGATCTTACTTCCGTTTGCATAGCGGTAGGCCAGTTCAATCTCACTGATCACCGGAATACCCTTTGCCCTGATCTTCTTCACCATTTCATTTTTCTCAGGTATGCCCGGACTTTTTGTGACTTCCGTTGCGTTCAGAATTTTCTCCTCCGTGTGTTGTTTCTCTTCGAACGCAATGCCTGCCTCTTCCAATTCTTTTTTGTAGCCATCCTTCAACGGACCGCCATCTGAAACAAAAACTTCATATCCCTGTTTTTTTGCAAGCAGGGCGGCACCTACTCCACTCTCTCCCCCGCCCAGTATCACCATTCGCTTGTTCATACGCCGAATCTTTTAAAAAAGGGTCTTTCATTGGATGAATTTGCTCTACACTAACCGCAAGCAGTAAGCACAGCTCCTGGTTTTTCAGTAGACTCTTATAATCTGGTTCAATGGTCTCATTTTATCTCAGCTTCAGCGTAATTACCGCGGCCACCGCACTCAGGATGGTCACAATCCAGAACCGCACAGCAATTTTACTTTCATGATATCCCAGCTTCTGGTAATGATGGTGCAGCGGGCTCATTAAGAACACCCGCCGGCCATCGCCGTATTTTCGTTTTGTAAACTTGAAATAGGTAACCTGTATCATCACACTCAATTCCTCCACCAGGAACACACCGCAGAAAATGGGAATCAACAATTCCTTGCGAACAATGATGGCCAGAGATGCAATGATGCCGCCCAACGCCAAACTGCCCGTGTCGCCCATAAATACCTGCGCGGGATACGAATTGTACCAAAGGAAGCCAATACAGGCTCCCACGAATGCGCCCACGAAAATGGTGAGCTCCCCCAGGTTTGGGATGTACATGATGTTGAGGTACTCGGCAAAGCGCACGCTGCCGCTGACGTATACGAAGACGCCGAGGCAAGCGCCAATAATGGCGCTTACACCTGCGGCGAGTCCGTCTAAACCGTCCGTAATATTTGCACCGTTTGAAACGGCTGTTATAATAAAGGTTACAATCAGGATGTAAATGATCCAGGTAAATTGCTCGGCATCTTTGCCCAGCCAGCTGATCAATTTCGCATAGTTAAATTCATGGGTCTTTACAAATGGGATCGTAGTGATGGGTGTTTTCACCACTGCAAACCGATGTTCCTTGCCGTCAATGATCCTGACTTTTTCGTTCAATATTTTTTCACCGGTGCGCAGGGTGGAATTTTGTTCTGAAATGATTTCCCGCTCCACGGTTACATTGTCATTAAAGTACAGGGTGGCACCAATGATAATGCCCAGTCCAACCTGTCCAATGATTTTTGAAAGGCCGGCCAATCCGTCGCTGTCCTTCTTTTTATATGCTTCTCCCTTTTGTTGCGCCCTGCGCCTTGCCCTGATCTTAAAATAGTCGTCCAGAAAACCAATGATGCCGAGCCAGATGGTACACAGAATCATGAGGCGGATATACACTTTGTTCAAATCGGCGAAAAGCAAGGTAGGAATCAGGATGGCCAGCAGAATGATGATGCCGCCCATGGTAGGCGTCCCCTTCTTTTGTTGCTCGCCGGCCAAACCGAGGTCGCGCACGGTTTCCCCGATTTGCTTGCGCTTTAAGAAATTGATGAGGCGTTTTCCATATACTGTTGAAATGATCAGTGACAGCAAGACGGCAAGAAGAATTCGGAAGGTTTGAAATTGCATCAAACCGCTTCCGGGAAACTTTATGCCCTGCCTGGTTAACCAATCAAAAAAGTAGTACAGCATATGGTAGATTCACTTCCGCTTTGTTTTGCGGTCGCGATTATTTTTCCAGCAGTGCGAACATTTCTGTGAGCACCTGCTTATCGTCAAATGGATATTTTACACCTTTTATTTCCTGGTACTTTTCATGTCCCTTACCGGCCACCAGCACAATGTCTTCGTTGCGTGCAACACTGATCGCCGTTTTAATGGCTTCTTTCCTATCGGGTACTGTAATAAATTTCCGCCTGGCCGCTGTGTTCAAGCCCTGCTCCATGTCTTCCAAAATGGCCAGGGGATCTTCACTGCGTGGATTGTCGGATGTGAACACCACGCGATCACTGTGCTCGCAAGCCACCGCCGCCATGATGGGACGCTTGGTTCTGTCGCGATCGCCGCCGCAGCCCACTACTGTGATCACCTGCTCGTGACCCTGTTTTAATTTTTTGATGGTGGCCAATACATTCAGCAATGCATCCGGTGTATGTGCGTAATCCACGATTCCGATAACTCTTGCTTTGGGCGACACGAGATATTCGAAACGCCCTTCGGCACCCGTAAGGTTGCTGAGTACCTGCAACACTTTCTGCCTGTTTTCATCCAAACAAATGGCAGCGCCATATACTGCAAGCAGGTTATATGCATTGAATTCGCCAATGAGTCTGAAATGCACTTCCTGGTCATTGATGGTCATCAACAAACCGGTCAGGCTGTTCTCCAGGATCTTACCCTTGAAATCGGCCATCGTGCGCAGGCTGTAGAGATATTTTTTGGCGTTTGTATTCTGCAACATCACCGAGCCACGCTTGTCATCGGCATTGGAAATGGCGAATGCGTTGGATGGCAGGTGATCGAAAAAAGATTTTTTTACCCGGATGTATTCGTCGAATGAGTGATGGTAGTCGAGATGGTCGTGGGTAATATTGCTGAACAAGCCGCCGCGGAAGCGAATACCGTCAATGCGATGCTGATGGATGGCATGGGAGCTACATTCCATGAACACATGGGTGCAACCGGCATCCAGCATTTGACGCATCAGTGCATTTACATTGATGGCATCGGGTGTGGTATGGGTAGCGGGTATAACGGTGTCGCCTATCTGGTTTTGCACAGTTGAAAGCAAACCGCAACGGTAGCCCAGGCCGGAGAATAATTTAAATAAGAGCGTCGCGATGGTGGTTTTGCCGTTGGTTCCGGTAACACCCACCACAATCATTTGTTCTGAGGGCCGGCCATAAAATTCATGCGCCATGAAACCAGCTGCCTGAGCCGGATTTTCAACCTGCACATAGGTTACACCTTCGGACTTATTTTCCGGCAGGGTTTCGGCTACAATGCTGGTAGCGCCCTTTTCAATGGCAGATAGAATATAGTCATGACCATCACTGGCCGTTCCTTTGATGGCAATGAAGCAGGAGCCGGCAGTGACTTTCCGTGAATCGATTTGCAGGTCGTTCACTTCAATGTCAAGACCGCCTTTCACTTCCCGGATCTTTACACGATATAATATGTCCTGTAGCTTTGCCATCAGTTCAGTTCCAGAATTACAGTTTGTCCTTTTTTAATGGGCGTGCCAGCCGTCATCGATTGCGTATTGATCTTGCCTCTTCCCTTAGCCACTATTTTCAGATCCATATTTTCAAGCAGGTAAATCGCGTCTTTCAAACCCATCCCCACTACGTTGGGCATGGTTTTCTGGCTTACGGCCAGTGGTCTCATCACCGCTTTGTAATCGTCGTTGGTGCGGAGGAACGACCATTTGCTCGCCGCCGAGTCGGTGAAATTCAAATCCAGGTACCGGTAAATATTTTCCATATCACGGTTGTATCCACTGTAGAAATATTTTGCGCTGTCGTTTACCGGCGCGGGGTTGAATCTTTTTTGTTGGTCTTCACTGGCTGCAAACAATTTGTCGGCCACTTCCCTGAAAACCGGACCGGCTACTTTGGCACCCATCCATTGCACAGCGTAGGGTTTGTTCTTGATCACTACGATGATGGAATATTGCGGATCGTTTGCAGGAAAATATCCGGCGAAAGAAGATTGGTAAATGGGATCGGTGTAACCACGACTTCCGTTGGCCACCAGTGCGGTACCGGTTTTGCCTGCGGCCTGGTATGCGGCGCCGATAAATGCTCCTTTGGCAGTGCCATCGGTAACCACGCCTTGCAGGCATTCCTTCAACAATGCAAGCGTGCGATCGCTGCAGATCTTGTTTTTCAGTACCACGGTTTCAAACGACTTCACGGTTTGGCCATCTTTCACGATTTTGTTCACCAGGTAAGGTTTCACCATTGTGCCGTTGTTGGCCACGGCATTGTAAACCATCAATGTTTGAAGTGGCGAGATGGAAATATTATAGCCAAATCCCATCCAGGGAAGGGTGGTGGCGCTCCAGTTTTTGCTTTTTGGATTGTAGATCACAGGCCTGCTTTCTCCGTCGAGGTTTACGCCGCTGAGTGTGTCGAGGCGCAGGTCGTGCAGGTGATTGATAAATTGTTGGGGCTTGCGACTATAGTTAGCGTAAACAACTTTGGCCATGCCTACGTTGCTGCTGTGTTCGAACGCTTCTTTGATGGTGACATTGGTTAGTCCGCGTTGCTCGGCGTCGTATACCGTGCGACCCGCCACCTGCCATGTGCCGCCTTCAATATCAACCATGTCGGATAGCCGAACGTAGCCGTCTTCCAGGGCCGACAACAGCGTTACCAGTTTAAAGGTGCTGCCCGGCTCGCTTTTCATCAGGGCATAGTTCAGGTCTTCGAAATATTCTCCGTTGGTGCCGCGGCCCAGGTTGGCGATGGCTTTAATTTTACCGGTTTTTACTTCCATTACAATGCAGGTTCCGTGGTCGCAGTCGTTGGCTACCATTTCGCGCATCAGTGCATTTTCTGCAATGTCCTGGATATTGACGTCGATAGTGGTGATGATGTCTTTTCCATTTTCGGGTTCTATCTCTGATCCCTCGATGGGAACGAAGGCGCCTCCCGAAATGCGACGCACCAGCCGTTTGCCCGTGGTGCCTTTTAATAAACTATCGTAAGTGCGCGCCAGCCCTACATTGCGGGTGGAGTCGTCGCGCGAAAGTCCGATGGTGCGGTTGGCTAACAATCGAAAGGGATTGATGCGTTTGTCTTTTTCCTCTACAATAAATCCGCTTCGGTTGCGACCCTGCTTAACGAGTGGGAAAGCTCGCATGCTTTTATATTGCTGAAAAGAGATCTTCCTTTTCAACAGGAAGTAGCGGTCCTTGTTTTTATAAGCTGATTGCAACTGCTTCTTATAATCTTTCGTGGATTGATCATTGAACAAAGCAGCGAGGGAATAAGAGAGGGAGTCGATGTTGTCTTTGAAACGCTTACCCCCTTTTTCACGAAGGCCGTCTGCGGCAAAGTCGATGTGGATATCGAAATAGGGCAGTGAAGTGCTGAGCATGGCGCCGTCTTCGCTGTAAATGGTTCCCCTTTCGGCGTCGAGTTCCCGGTACTCCAGGTGAAGGCTGTCGCTCAGACTTTTCCAGTATTTACCCTGGAACTGCTGAATGTAAAATGCCTTCCCCACCACCAGGATACCAAGGACAGCGATGCCGATGAAACTCAAATACACTCTCCACAATATGTCCTTCTTAATTTCCAATTCGGTTATGGGTTATAGTAAGACGCTGGTATTTTTAATTTTATTTTTTGTGTGTGCTGTCGCCAATGCGTTGTGGCGGCGTTGTGATTTCGTGGAGGCCGAGGGGCTCCACCGCTTTTACCATTTCACTTTGCTTGCTCTTGAACATCAATTCACTCTTCACCGTTTTAAATTCGTATTGCATTTCTTTCAGGTCCTTGGCCGTTTTCCCGATATTCTTGATGGTAGTTTCTGCGTAGTGGCCATTGTAGATGTACAACACGGCCAGTAGAGCGAGGAATAGGAAGAAGGACATGTTTCTCACCAGCCATTGGTAATTAAACAATCGCTTCCACTCCCAACGGGAATCCTGTTTGTCAACAGGCGGTGCGATTTGTTCTTCCGGTAGCCTTGGCATCGGCAATGTTTTTTTGGTTCTGCGCTGTTAAAAATGGTTTTTAAGGATATTAGACTTCACTTAAAACAAAACCACCTACAACTATTTTTTTGCGGCGATGCGAAGCCTTGCGCTTCTTGATCGCGGATTTATTTTTAATTCTTTTTCTCCTGGTTCAATGGGCCGGGTGGTGATCACCCGAAGCGGCGATTCCTGCCGGCCACCATAGATTTCATCAACGGGCGGCGGATCAATACTTCCCTGCTTGAAAAAATTCTTTACAATCCTGTCTTCCAAACTGTGAAAACTGATGATGGCTACGCGACCTTCCGGTCTCAAGAGTGGGGGAACCTGTTGCAGCATTTCTTTCAACGCACCTAGTTCATCGTTCACGGCAATACGCAGTGCCTGGAATACCTGGGCCAGGTACTTGTTGGGATTTCCTTTTACAACCGATTGGATAGCCTGTTTGAATGCATGGATGGTTTGGATGGCGGCCGAACCGCGTTTTTCAACAATGGTGCGTGCCAGCGTTTTTGCGTTCGTCACTTCTCCGTATTGCTCAAACATTTTGTGGAGGGCGGTTTCGGAATAAGTAGCGAGGAGCTTCGCTGCAGTGAGTTCCTGCTGCTGGTTCATTCGCATATCCAAATCCGCGTCCTGCCTGATGGAAAAGCCACGATCGCCTTCGTCGAATTGGTGACTGCTCACGCCCAGGTCCGCGAGGATGCCGTCTACCGCCGCAATTTTGTGGAGGCGAAGAAAGCGTCCGATATGCCGGAAATTGTGGGGCTCAAAAATCACACGCTTGTCGTTAGGCAAATTCCGGCGCGCATCAGCGTCCTGATCGAATGCAACCAATTTTCCGTTGGCATCCAGTTTCGAAAGAATGGCCCTGCTATGGCCACCTCCTCCAAAAGTGCAATCCACATAAATACCACCCGGCTTTATTTGTAAGCCTTCGATGGTTTCATTCAGCAAAACCGGTATGTGATAATCGGGAGCAGGTTCATCGGACGAAGGAGCGGGTATTTTGCTTTTTCTTCCCATGATGGAAAATTGTCAGTCTCCTGTTTGCTTTTTCGTCATCACTTCTCGGGCGAGATTGCTGAAGGCTTCGGGTGAAAAGGTTTCAAAGAACTGTTGGTACTTGACTTTATCCCAGATCTCAATTTTGTTAACGGCCGAAACGAGTACGATGTCCTTGTCGAGCCCCGCGTGCTCAGCCAGGTTTTTGGGAACCAATAACCTGCCGGCACTGTCTGTTTCTAAAATCGTGGCTCCATTCAGGAAATAGCGACGGAATTCACGAACTTTAGGGTCAAAATCATTCAACTGACTGATCTCATTATAAATTGGCTCCCAGGACTTCATCGGGTACAGACTGAGGCATTTTTCGAAGCCGCGGTTAATCACAAAGCGGCTATTGTCCTCTTCCGGAAGCTGCTTTTTGAAGCCGGCCGGAAACAGGAAGCGGCCCTTGACGTCCAAAGTAGCTTCGTATTCACCTAGAAAACCCATCATTTACAAGAGATTACACGATTTTCTCGTAATTGACACAAAATAACACATTTTCCCACTTGCCAAACAAATTTTGGAAATTTTATTTTATCCACAGGTGAAAATCAAGCTAGTAGCAGCATTTAGCGAAAATTTTCAAAAAGCAGGTTAACTCGATGTGGATTGCAGTGGATATCCTGTGGATATCCGCTCCGGGGTTGGGGATTGAGGCGGTCTTAAACCAAAAACGGTCAGGGGGTGGGAAACATTTTAAATCAAAATCGTTTTAACTGCATTTTATGCCTTCACCAGGTTATTCCGGAAAGTCTCTTATCAAGAAATTGGGTATCCAACCCCAACACAAGGTTTTGGTCCTTCACGCCCCCGCCGACTACGCCGAATGGCTGGAGCATGACCTTAGTAAGCAGCTGGTGGGTAAAAATGACCCGCCAGATGTGGTACACCTGTTCGCCAAGGACATGAAGACCTTTCTGGCCAGCATCGAAAAGTTGCAGCCGGTTTACCAAAAGAATCCGAAACTCGTGATCTGGGTTTCCTGGTACAAGAAATCCTCCGGCAAAATGAAAAACATTGGTGAAAACGACATCCGCAACTGGGCGCTGCAACATGGATTGGTAGATGTGAAAGTATGTGCCGTGAGCGACGAATGGAGCGGGTTGAAATTGGTGGTTCCCGTTCACAAGCGCTAATTTTGTTCAACAAACAGCAGTTGGCTGTTGACTATGCACCCTTCTTTATTATCCATCCAGGATTTTACCTATGCGCTACCGGAATCCCGGATCGCTGCATTTCCGCTTTCCGACAGGGATGCGTCGAAGCTGCTCGTATACCAACGAGGAAGCATAACCGAAGACTCGTTCCGCCACCTCCCCGACCGGCTGCCCGCCAACTGCAGACTATTGCTGAACAACACACGCGTACTGGAAGCGCGCCTGCTGTTTCAAAAACCAAGCGGCGGTGTTATTGAAATATTCTGCCTGGAACCCGCAGGCGATGTGAGCAACCTGGCTTCCGCCATCAATGCACATCATTCCGCGCATTGGAAATGCCTGATCGGCGGCGCATCCAAATGGAAAAAAGGAATGGTGCTTGAAAAACAAATTCACGACTCATCATCCGAGTATATATTGCGCGCCGCCATCAGCGAAAGGGCGGCGGATTATTTTGTGATCGCTTTTGAATGGACCTCAACAGAAAAATCTTTCGCTGAAGTGTTGCACGACGCGGGTGCCATTCCTCTTCCACCCTATATTAAGCGCGCAACAGAACCCAGCGATCGCGAAAGATATCAAACGGTATATGCCCATTTCGAAGGATCGGTTGCCGCACCAACGGCAGGGCTGCATTTTACGCCAGCCGTTTTTGCTGCGCTCGAAAAGAAAAATATTCCCGTCGATTTTCTCACCCTGCATGTTGGCGCGGGAACGTTTAAGCCGGTGAAATCTTCCACCATGGCTGGCCACGACATGCATACCGAATTCATTGAAGCCGATGTCGCCCTATTGGAAAGCATGGTCGCTGGAACACCAAATATTTACTGCGTGGGTACTACCAGCATGCGAAGTGTTGAAAGTTTGTATTGGATGGGAGTGAAATTAATCGCAAATCCAAATTTACCGGCATCGCAATTGCCGATTTCGCAATGGGAAGTGTATGATGAGAACATTCCGAAACAGGTGAGTCTGCGCGATGCATTCAATGCACTCATTGAATGGATGAAGAAGAAAGAAATGAAAAGGCTGATTTCAAGAACCGCCATCCTGATTGCGCCGGGCTACCAGCCTCGGGTAGCGCGGGGTTTGATCACTAATTTTCACCAGCCGCAATCTACCTTACTATTGTTGGTGGCTGCCTGCATTGGTGACGACTGGAAAAAGGTATATGAATTTGCGCTGGCGCATGATTTCCGCTTTTTGAGTTATGGAGATGCATGTTTGTTGAATTTCGGGGATGGGTATTGACATAGTATGAATTTGCCGGAGCCTTGATTTTGCTCCGGCAATTTTCGCTCCTAATTTTCCTGTAGGGTATGAGAGGATACCCACGCTCCTATATTTTGTCCGAGTGCTTCTCCATCATTAACGGCCTTTCGAAAATGATAACCGACATAGATCCGTGACAATGAATTTTCTCTTGCTGCTCCTGAAATTGACGTGAAACTTCTTGGGTTTCCAGGCAATGAAGAGCTTGCAAATGAAAAATCAATGTTGTCTTTTCCGAAATATTGCTTTAGCAATTCAGCGGCGGCGCCACCTGCAGCCGCATGTGCAGACGGATGATCAGTGATGGGCGGTATTGGCGCTACTAAAACCTGCCAGGCAGGATCAGCGACCGTATTGGAATTGCCATCTGTATCGCCGAGGCGTATTGCGTGAAAAGGCCTCCAGAAGAAATAATTCATCTTGTATTTAAGGCAGGAAATATAGGCGTCAGCAACGCTGATTTGCACCAGGGCAAGCAAACGGGCAGTCTTCCATGCATCCATATTTTTCTGATCCATCATTGCTTTTGCCGCCTTATTCCAACCAAGCGCCGAACTTTCAACCCAAAATCTTGCAATTCTTTCCTGGTCTTCTGTTCGTCCGCCCACGCCGGTGCAGGTATTACATCCCATCGCTTTCACTTCATTATAGTCAGCTGTATACTCCGGACTATTTAAAGCATAGGGTGGCGGTACAGGAAATTGAGTGCTGCTTGGAATGCTGAATGGTTTCACATTACCCCATCCCGGCGAGTCATAAAAACCTGACGCTTCGAACGGTGGCGTGGAACGGTACTCTCCTGGTAAAGTTCCCTGTACGATTGGGAACATTGCCGTGAGGCTGCCATCATTTGCACGTTTCTGAATAATGGCCTGTGCGGCGGCCGCACCTAAGGCAACACCTTTTGTTTTCGCTTCACCTGGCGGGATTGCATTCAATGACTGGTTCAATAAATCATGAATGTAATCCTGCACTTCCTGCGGAGTAAAGTTGGAAGGAGGATTTAATTTCCCAAAGAAATAAGCGATCACATCATGCGACGCCTGCGCAACAGCAGCATCAGGGTCAGCATCCTTATCCCTCGCATCCAGCGCATAACTTTTATATTTCGGTACAATGTTATTCAATGCGTCATGTACTGCAATATTTACCATTGCGTAATAATGACTTTCGCGGAATGGCGGGATGCGTGGCGTTGGCTGCAACTGTAATGTTCTGCTTACAACATAGGTAGCGGCATCATTCCATAACATAACCGCTGCAGGACTAACATTTCCCTTGCCATTTTTATCAGGGTGGGCTTTGTCGAAAATTCTTTCATCACTGGTTGTCGTGTTTTTTTCACAACCAAATAAGATCACTGCAAATATGAGCAGCAATTGGCCGATGAATAGGCTGGTTTTGGCTGAACTCGATTTCATAAAAAATAGTTTGAGTAAATAAATAATACCCAATAAAAATATATTCCGGATGCAGCGAAAATTGGATAATTCGGCCAAGCATACCCGAATGGTTGCAGAAGCCTGTCAGGTGGTTGTGGGAGCCACTTGCCGACGACAGACTGCATTAGCAGAAAAAATGAAGTCACTCGCCTAAAATCTGCGCCTAAATTAAACTTTGATCAGACTACCTATTAACTTTAAAGTACATGGGCCAGAAATGAAATTACAAGACTTCATAATTTCTGATCAGCGTCGGTACCGGGTAAGACGGCACCTTATTTTTTGGACAGGGTGGTGCTTCTATTTTGCGCTTACTTTCTTGGTTCCCACCTATTGGGTACCCGGATGGAACTTTCAGGGCCCCTTGCCACAAATAGAAAAATATGGGGTGGGTGTATCCGTGATTCGAATTCTAATGAATAGTGTTTTAATGACGGTTGTGCATATAACATTGGTCTATGGCATTATTTATTATTTCTTGCCGAAATACCTTTCACGGCAGGTAAATAAATTCGGATTATCACTTTTACTTTTTGTATTCATTATTGCAGTGGCCTGTTTCAACTACTTGAATTTTTTGCTGACCTTTTCTATTAGTACCAGGTTGGGATTCTTTTCGAAAATGCCCGACATGAATTTTATCATACCGATCTGGATCAGGCAAATCATCTTTAACTATCCAACCATAGTCGGTATTGCACTTGCCATCAAGCTCATGAAAAGGTGGTACCTGAAGCAAAAGGAAACAGAACAATTAACCAGGGAAAAGGTAAATGCCGAATTACAATTGCTA
>Ga0163162_10002220_pt1 | contig 18235 bp, 21 predicted proteins | sample S55metaG_FD_115310 | JGI IMG/M metagenome (GOLD analysis project Ga0163162, IMG submission 115310) | Switchgrass rhizosphere microbial communities from Kellogg Biological Station, Michigan, USA - S5-5 metaG | ecosystem: Host-associated > Plants > Roots > Rhizosphere > Soil | place: USA...
CCACTACGAAGCACACGCTCAGCGAATGCCGCATTGAGCTTATCAGCCCGTAGAGGGTCTTCACCACGTGTGAAGCTAATCGCTGAACCGCTCATGCCAATGGGTCCTGATCCAACACGAAGAATGTATCATCCATCTGATCCAGCAACTGATCAGATGGGAACCTAGGATCGAGCATCAATGAATGCTGTGAGAAGTTGGCCTTCATCTGCTTCCTTCGATTAGTGGCTAACACCTGATACTTGTTTACTTGTGCAGGCACAGTGCCATCATCGACTGCATACATCCAACATGCATCGTATGAGATCAACAGTGGATCAAGATATACCTGATCAGTGCCACTTGCTGGGAATGGTGTGCGTTGACGAGCACACACCACTACATTACCTGTAGCTCCAGCAGGCCATACGCGAAGTGGTCTATGTGGTATAGTGCTATCTGCACTGATGAATCGTGGAGCACCAACACCAGTCAATGCAAATGGATTAACTGACTGTGGCAATTCAGGTATCTTCAGATTGCTGCCATCACGATACACAGCGAACACATCACCATAATCATCTATGGCACTGATAGGTCCTTGCACATCCGCAGCCAACAATCCTGTAGCAGAGTCGATGGGGACCTGTTGATACATCATCAACCGAGGCCACCACATCTCTTCGATCTCTAGCAGTATGGCATTCTGCACCATCTGCTGAATACGAGGAGTAGCGTATATCTGTGTGGCCAGTCCAGGAACTTGTGAAAGCTCATTGATGACCGAACTGACTACATCATTGACTGTGGTCATGGTCTACTCCTCAAAGAACTAGCGATGTAGAACAGTCGATGTCTACATCGCTAGCCCATCAAGCTACACTGCGGCTCACAGCTACGCAGTGTATTGCCTGATACCATGCAAACCACCATTGTTGCTGGTGTTCACATCATTGAGGAAATCGAACACGGCACTGATGATATTCGTTCCATTCAGTGTCGTGGTAGGCGTATACAGTCCACGAGGATCAGCCGTTGTGGCAGTCTGCGGATCAGTCAACACACCAGCAGTCAGTGTGCCAGCCGCAGCAGATGCACCATTGGCGATCTCATACTCACACCGTATGCACTTATACGGCAGTCCTAGACGTGCTCCACTGCCTACATTGATGGTCGTAGCAGCAGTGGTGCCAGTGATGACAATGTTGTTGAAGTCCTTGAATGCCTTCACACCAGCTACAGCAACCGTGCCTGTCAGCGTAATTCCTTCACTGATTGGCTGATGTAGGTAGTCCCAACCATTGATGGTCAACCCAGACGTGGCAGCACCACTGGCCACGATGCTAATGTTGCGGCCATACGTCTCTGGAAAGGCTGCTACCGTGCTGAGATCAGTAGTGCCTACTGCTGCAATACTTACACCACTAGCTACAAGCGTAGCATTAGCAGCAACAGGTGCACCGAAGTTGACACGGGTCTTCCCATTGTAGTTCACGTCCGCACTATACTGCATAGCAGGGACATACATGTTGATCCTACGAGGAAAGAACGTAGGATTGGTCATCACATTGGCCATTATTCGATCCTCTCTCCGTCAAGTGTAGCCAATCCACCCTGTTTAGGACGTGGCCTGTTGCTCTGCCTGTTCTCTACGATCTCCTTAGGAGTCAATGCCAAGTGAGGAGGCACAAGCTCACCACTGTTCATGTCGATCAGTGCTGGGCCTTCAATCACTCCAATGCGCTGCAACTGATCTACATCGTCAGCAGCTACGAACATGCTATGGCCTTGTGGGAAGTAGACCATATAGCCTTCGTAGAACTCCTCACGCTTAGGCACTATCTTACGAGCAATGATCTGCTTGTTCTTCAGAGGACCAACCTCACGGATGTCCTCTTCAATGTGCATCACTGTCCGATAGAATGTGCCTGTGACCTTCTCAGCTTGGAATGTAGGCTTGAAGTCTACATTGCTGTGCCCACTCATGCGATCACCACAACATTCGACTCAGGAGCATCTGTAGAGCCAATAGCATTAGTTGCAGTCACAATGCACACCGCAGACTTACCAACATCATCAGGCACAACTGTGATGGTCTCTGCCACACCTAGATTGGCACCATCTACATACCACTGATATGCATACGAGGTAGGCTCACCTTCCCAATTACCCATAGTGCAAGAGAGTGTAGTGCCTTCCTGACTTGCATACGGCACATCGACATTCACTGGTGCTGCTGTAGGAGCCTCACCACCTTCTTCACCTTTCTCTTTGAGTGCAGCAATTGCCACTTCCTCTGCTTGTGTCATTGCCCTATGCGTGACACGAGGATCAGTAGCTGCTGCTGCCGTATATGTGTCCTTGTCAAGCAATGGCTTTGGAACCTCTGGTGTATCGCTCATGCTCTCTTTAACTCCTTTAGCAAGGACACGACATTGTTCTTATCTTCCAATGTCTTGTCTCCTATGTTGGTATAGTGTTCAATGACAACGGTAACTTGCTCCTTCTTCTCTCGAACGTAAGGAGCAACTATGCGTAGGAGTGGTAGTGCAAGTGCGGGACCTTCAAGACGTAACTCATAGTATTGATTGTTCCGCTCTACACGATCAATGGATACAAAGGCCCCACCGAACAGTGAATGCATCCATAGCAACACTTCCGGCTTACGTTGAGCGATTGTCACCTTCAGAGCAAACCCAGACTTCTTTGGATACAGGCCAACAGAGCCTTCACCATCAAAGTATCCTGCGATATACGCACGATCAGCAACAGAAAGTTCCATCACTGCATCTAGGTCTATCTCAGCAACAAGTCGTGTAGTTTTATCTACCACAAGATTCTCCTACTAATTAGTCATTACCGCATGGGTCCTGAAAGCTCTCCAAAGGCACCATTGCCCTTGCCAAACGACTCTTGAACCAACTGCATCTACATTCCACGGAGCAACAAGCTCCTTCACCTTCATGTTCACACCACGGAGCATATGCAGACGCAGGAAGTTATCATTGATGAAGTATGCATAGGACACAGGGCAGTCCTCATCATACATCAGTGGCACACCATTGTGCATACAACCCTCGAAGCCAAGGTCGAACATGCGCTTGCCAGCTTTGCCTTCTGACAACGGGATGGTGAACTTATCTCTCACTGCCTGACGATACATCCTGTAGATGTTACGCCCTACAAGGATCACCGTAGGCTTCTCACCCTTCAGTGTGAGGTCCATGAAGATGTCATCGAACACCTCTTCGATGTTCGTGCTGTCCACACCACCAGCAAAAACATAAGCCGAGGTGCGCCATTGTGGCTGGGTGGCTCTGTTGATACCTCCCAAGGTGCCAGTAAGTGGATTAGTGGGAATGAGAGTGCCAAGGCCAAGAGGGTCAAGCCCACCGCCCACAGCATACAAGTATGTCGAGAACTTGTCCTTAATGCTTTCTTCAAGGACGTTCATCTTCTCTTTCATCAGCTTGAAGATGGCAGCACTGCCGTTGTTCTCATCTTCTTCCTGATCGGAGATGATGACGCTACCAGCTACACGACTGTAGCCATACTCCACCGTATCGAACTCATCTGTCTGGTTGACAGGCAGTGGCGTATAGTAGTTATATGAGGTGATGTTGGGATTGCGTCCAACCGTCAGTGGATTGGTGATATTGTAACCACCATCCTCATACTCAACGCGGTTGTTAGCAAACACCCAAGCCATCAACGCATTCGACTTGATACTGGCCATAACCAGCTTACGACGACTCTTGGTCAGAGTGCTGTGTAGCACATCCGCCATAGCAGGGACAACGGTGCCAACAGGCATATCCTACTCCATCAGTTAAGTCTTACATTGTGTTCTTCCATCGAGGCACGAATGATGTCGGCCCACGATGCATTCTCATCGAACTGCGCACCACTCCTTGCTGCACCATTGACAGGTTGTGCACCTCTGCCAACACTCCTTGCACCAGGAAGTGGACGCTGCTGCTGTATAGGCTGCTGATGGATAGGCTGCTGACCCTGTGGTGCCTGTTGTCTCGCAGCGATCTGCTGCTTCAACGGCTGGGTCCAGTCCAATTCGTTCTCATGTGCCCACCGTATCATCTTGGTATAGGCATCATGGATCGAAAGAGAGGGCTGAGCCTGCAACATTTCTGACAGAACGTCAAGGTTCTCATTGGCATCTGGGTTGTTGCCCAGGAAGCTGTTCAACTCACCCTCTGCCCGTTGCTTCATTTGGGCCTGTTGCTGCGTCAACTGATGCTGCTGTGTGAACGGCTGCATCTTAGTATCAATCATCCTAGCAATAGCACTCATGTCCATGCCAGGACTGATACCTTGCTCAAGGAATGGTATCGGGTATCCCTTAGCTTTCACTTCCTCTACAAGATACTGCACAGTCTTCACAGGATCACGTAGGAAGTCAGACATCACACGCATTGCGATCATCTGATCTTCAGGCTTTATGTTCAGTCGTGCAGCTTCACGTGTCACTTCACCGACACTCTGCACAAAGCCCTGCAACTGCTGTAGCTGTCCTTTGATTGCTACGTTCTCACGTGCATGACGTTGGCCTTCTTCAAACACATGCCGCTCAATGCCACCACTGGCTACTAGTCTACCAGTAACAGGATCAACTAGGTCTCTAACCTTGGGATTATTAGCATTCGGCTGCTCGATGAGTCCATCGTGTCTCCGTCTAAAGGCTTGCTGTTGTGTAGGCTGCTGAGTTCCGCTGCCTTGGCTATCTGTGCCAGCAGGCTGTGCTGATGTTGTAGCACCCTCTGCTGATGTTGACGTTTGTCCCGTTTGCGTTGTGCTACTTTGTTGGCTACTATCAGTCGAGGCATCACTCTCTTCCCTGAAGTCGGGTATGTTGCTAAGGATTGACTCTTCTGTTGATCCGCTCATGCTGCGTTCCCCTGTGGCTGACCACCCTGTGATGCAAGCATCTGCTTGAATATCTCAGCAGGTGGCACACCTTGTGCTAGTGCTTGTCCAATAGCCTGTAGAACTGGTGGTGGCAACTGCTGCAACGCTTGCACTACTGCTGCGGCAACTTGCATACCACCACCAGCCTGTGGCGCACCTGCCGCATTGTCAGGCTGGGACGGGGAGGTATTGCCGCCACCCTGACCAGGCGCACCACCCTGTTGTGACTGAGCCATCATAGCTACTTCTTGCTCAATCGCATCCCAATCCTCCTTACTTACGATGAAGTCATCGAATGCCTTACTCAGCATATTCAATGACACCTTCAACGCACTCGCAGGTGCTGCTCTAACATACTGAGCCATCACCTGACCAACTTGCACAGCCTCTTGCTTCTTCTGCTGTGTAGTCAGCTTCTGTGTGCTGCCACCTACAACGCTGATCGAAAGCTGTTGAAAGTCCCGAAGGTTATCAAGTGGTCTCCAAAATGGACTGACTTCCATCCCTGTAAGCTGGGAGGCGGTTTGAACGTCCATGAAGCGGAGGCATAATTGGGCGAGCTTCCATCCGACATCACCAAGGGCATCCTCAATAGCATCAAGTCGCATATCCATGCGCATGTTGCCCATAGTGCTGTAGTAGTCGATAGCCTTGTTCGTAGTGTTCGTCTTGAACTGACCACCACGCTCTACCTCATTAGTTGACGCAATGCGATCGACTGACCGATACAAGTCTTCCTTCTCAAACAACTGATTGAATGCCATGCTAGGAGGCAGTAGAGAGAAGATCATCTTACTAGGATCGACACCTTCTGGCACATCAATAGGAGTAGCAGTGGCATCGGGTCCTTTTAGTATCTTATCTACGGTCTCTTGGGTGAGACCAGTGTTCTTATTATAGAAGATGTTGCGTCTGGCCCAAAGCAGTGCTCTACGACGCTCATCGTTGATCTCGTTAATCTGGTCCTGTTGATCGAGGTAATAGCTAACCTCTCCCTTGGCGTATACCGAGATAGGATTGTCATGGAAGCACAACGGGGTGAGCGGGTAGAAGCCCTGTAGTTGAAGGGGATCGTCCCATACCCAGATAGGCCATTTCCAGTCATTGTCTGCCCACATCTCCAATCGACGTGTCACCTTATCCCACACATACCATATCTTGGTGTAGCAAGCCTTGTCATAGCCATCTTTGCTGTCATAGCCATACGCACTATACTTGTCATTGGGAATGAACAGACTGAATTCTTCACTGTCAGCACCACTTGCACCTGCATTCAACACATGCGTAGGCTCAAAGATGCTATGATACTCTTCAGTCTCCTCATCCTCCTCAGCATACACAGCATTGATGTATGCAGTAGGCAGCATGTCCTCAATCATCATCCAATTAGCATCACTCAGATACGGATCATTGCCATTTGGGTCTCGAATGACCTGATGAGGCATCCGTATGCGCACAAATGGACCACTTGGCTGCAAGAACTCAATCTTCTCTTCTAAGGCCATCAGCTTACCTTCGACTTCTCGTATCTCCTCAGTCTCTTTGGCCTCAGCAAGTTCCTGCGATAGCGTCAACAGGTCCTGCATGGCCTGTTCACTACTCATGTCCTTCTTCGTGTAGCCAACCTCGAACCATGCCTGATTAGTCAACAATGCAATGAGCACATTCTTCTTAGCCTTGGGCTTGATGTTCACACCAGGGCTTGTCTTCATTGCAAACAGCACACCAATCAGCTTCTGGAGCGCACGTGCATAAGCATCGACTGTAGCGTCGATCTCTTCGGATAGAGTAGGTGTTGCAGATACGGAGACAATTGGGTTCTTGGCATATAGTTCAGGCACCTGAGCAGTGACATTTGAGAACACGATGTTCTCAGTGCTACTCCATATGTCATTGAGCCTCTTAGCAATGTTCCTATTGCCACTTGCTCTGGCATTGCTTCCTGTGCTCGTAGCACTATCTCTGTGATCTGCCTGATCATGGTTGTAATACCGTATGGCTTCATCCCATGCATCAATCAGATCACCCATAGCCTTCTGGCCTTGGTCCTTCCTGGACTTCCAGATGAGACCACGCTTACTCGATACAGGAATACGACTACCAGGCAATGCCTTATATACTGCTGCTGGTTCAGGAGGTGGAGGAATACCAAGACCATCCTGTTCAAGTGATTGCTCTACAGGATCAGGAGGCTCTGTTGGGTCTTCATACGTGCCACTCACTCTTCATTCCTCCCCAGGCGCTGTCTCCGCTTAATTGCATCCACCATTACACTCGTATCGTCAACAATACCTACAGGATATGATGAGTGGTTACGAGGATACAGATTAGATGGATAGATAGGAGACATTGTTTCATTGCCAACATTGGTATCAAACACAGCGAATGGAAAGTCTACCATCGAGTCAGGAGGCACTTTTGCACCTGTAGACTCCATATCTCTAGGACCACTCTCCATGTTGTCGAGTTCGTCCTGCAAGAGATTGGGTTCATTCTGTGTCTTGGCTTGAGCCAACACCTGTCTGATGATGTCATCGAAGGTATCGCTCATCTGCCAAACACCGTAGGACCATGTGCAAACAATAGATATGCAATGAAGCAAGCGAATGCAGCCCAGCCAAGGTGTGGTCTAGGCACAATAGGCCAATTCGCTGCTGCACATACTGCGAGCACGAATGCAAACACCAACAGCACCAATCCCAACATCACTTGTGCCTCGCTTTCTTACCTTTGTGCTTACCTCGTTCTATCTCATGCCAACTCATCCATGCAGGAGGAGCATCACTCCTACCAATGAACATAGCCAGCTTCGGCCTATTGCTCATTGCATACTTCCACATATCCATCGCATGATCGTTGCGATCCACTGGCACATCACTGATCTCATCACTGGTATCACGCTTGAAGTAATACTCTGTGATCTCATCAACGAACCACTGACACCTATCACTTACATAGAAGTGTGGAGCTACGATCAGTCCTGTGTAGGGATGCTCATGCCGTATATCAGGTGTCAGATAACCCCAATTCTTAGCGATCCCTGCTGCAATATCGTTGTTGCCTCTCTGCATTCGTATTCCGTATTCTTTGAAGAGGTTGTCAACGGTCTCTCCGACTGTTCGGCTGTTGCCTGACTTCCTCCTGAACACATCTGGATCAGCATAGATGGGTCCAAGTTCAGCATCCGTGATGCCGACTTCAGCACGTATTCTGTGTATATGGCTCGCCGCGTCTGCGACGGTAAGCTCTGCAACTCTGAACCCATCGAGCAGAAACACATTGGAGTCATCATCCGCGTAAAAGAGTCCATAGCAACTGTGTCGTGCGAGTCCGTGGTCGTATCCCTCCATGAATGAAGGACGAAAGCCGGAGCGCCACAATTGCCGCAAGTTCCTGGTTGCATCGTCATACGATACGAGATGCTGCGCTTCATCAAACTGAGGGTAAACAAGACCTGAGAGCGCACCCCATCGTCCAAAAACAAAGCGTTCACGCATGCTTCCTGTGTAGGTGGCGAGCATTCCTCGGATGTAGTCCTCTCCGACGTTATCAACGTTCTCATACGTGGAGCCTTCATAGAGTTCAATGAGCGGCTTTGGTTTACCAGCACTGTCGAGAATGGGCTTCCCCGCATGGTCTACCTCACACATCAACTTGTCAGTGACAAGACCACGCTGTGTAAAGTCATGCAGTGGCTTGACAATCTCTCGATAGCACCAGTTCCGTGTCGGATTGAGTGTAGCCATGAACCACTTAGGACCAACACGAGGCATACGTGGATCATCACCAACGTATTCTGTGTTCCCTCGCAATCGTCCCATTAGGTCCATGAAGTCTTTGTGTGAGAACTCTGGGTCCTCCAACTGATCCACTATTATCCAATCGTAAGTTGCTGACAACAGGTTGGACTTGCTCTCTTCTGTCTCTTTGCCACGTTGTGCAACGTATCTGAAGTTGATAGTGGACCCATTCTTCAAGATCAGGGTGTTCTCGTCTCTGCTCGGCATACGCTTTATCCAATGCGGCGGACACCATTGCAAGAACTCGCGTCTGATAGTGTCGTTTAACTTCGGATAGGTGCTCCTGGCTACCAGCCCATTGCAGCCAGGATAGTCTTTGGACAGCTTCAATGCCTTTACGCATGATGCAGCGGTCTTCCCATTACCGAAGCCACCACCAAGGAATTGCACTTTCGCATACGATCTATGAAAGCGATCGTGCATTCCCCCTTCGACTATCTTGTATCGCTTAACTGCCACTAATGCACCACTTACGAGCACGATACCGCTGTGTCGTTGTAGCAATCAGCTTATTCACCTGATCGTGTATCCAAGTATGAGATGGCTCAGCAGCAGCGATACCAATAGACTTGGCAATAGCCAATGCACCTTCCGTATACGTCGGATACGAGATGTCATTGCCACCGATTGCCAACACATTAGGATCGGTATACGTGAAGTTATACCGTGCATTGGTCAGGTCCCACGAGTCCTTCCACGAAGCACACCACGGCTCTGTCTTAGCAGGACGCAGGTTCTCACGATACGGAGTTGAGATAGCACGCACCCATCCACTCTTACCATCTGTCCTAGCAATGGTATTCTTGATCTTCCACTCAGCAATAGGACGCCAATCCTCAAAGCCCAACTGCACTACCCAACAGATGATGAATGCAGAGAACTCCTCCATATAGGTTTGGCTATACGTGCCCTGTGGAGCCTGTGGACTCTCATCATTGTCACCGAAGCTCTGCTCAGTAGTGCAGAACAGTGTCCATGCAGGAGCATTAGCACCAGTCGGATGCAGATACGTCGCAGTCATCCAATCCCTGTTACCATTCAGATGCTTCACAAAGTAGCTCTTTGGCAGCATCCAATTAGGTGTCACTTCAGGCGTGACCTTCACTGCCTCAGCAGCACACCTCAATGCCCATGCATGAGCACGAATGGCAAAGTAAATGTCATACATCCGCCCATTCCACGGCTGAGCCAAGATGTTGTAGTTGACAATCGTATGCAGACCCTCAAGGTAATACGGATCACCGCATAGGAGATAAGGAAGGTAGCTCAAGTTGGGATGATGTGCAGTGTCACACTGTATCTTGACGATGGCATCTGGATTATCTGGATTAATACGCCAATCATTGAAGAGATATGGCGACGGCTCACTGCTATTGTAGCTTGAAGCCTTCGTCTCAACGAACGTATCAATGGGTGCATCAGTGTTCTCATCACGATACCACCAAGGGAAGCTGTTGCACGCTTCAGCCTGTGCCAATACCGTCTCTAGGTTACGACCAGTGCAGATATAGTCTGCTTGCCACTCAGTCATTGGGCCAATGTCTGGACGCTCACCAGTCCCACCCATCGTAGTCGTAATGCCTGCAAATCCCATAGGCGTATACGACTGCACAGATGATGCAGGTGTGTTCGTAGCCAACGTCTCAGTATAGTGTGGCAGATACCCAGCAGTCATCAACTCAGCAACTGTATGACGCACAGGACGAGGCTCAGACTGCCAACGCCAACGACTACGATACCACTGATCCGCAATTGTCTCATCATACAATACAGTCTCACCTTGCCTGATGACCACACGGAAGTCAGACATGATGATACTGGCAGCACTGCGGACCCTACCAAGCTCGAACACGACCTCTTCACGCTTACCATCCAAGTCAGGACGGACATGCATAACGAAGTCAGGCAATGCACTGTTTGTCACCTTGATGCATCGCTGTGTGAACTTGCCCTCTGGGTCAACATACGAGTCTAGCTCGACACCATTCGACTCATTCAACGTAGTGGTGACACCACCCATCAACACATCAACAGACAGTGGCACACGTGTTCCAGGCTCTGGCTCTGGCTCAGGATCAGGTGGATCAATAGGTGGAGGCTCTACCTCTCCTCCATCTTCTGCTTCCTCTAGCGTAGTCACACGTGCATCTACTTCAAGGATGTCTGTCTCAGCAGTGGTCATGCGTGCTTCAAGTGCTGCAACACGACTCTCAAGCTGTGGGTCATTCGTAGGCTTGGCTGTGGTATCAGGCTTAGCCATTACATTGCTCCTATAGATACAAGAGTAAGTTCGTTTTGAGATAGCTGTCGCGGCCAATACTGGAACTTGCGTGCCCAGAGACTAACCTGCGGCTGGCTGTTCGCGATACCGGCAAGCGTCAGGCTGGTGATTGTCGGCAATGCAGCCGGGGCTGGCGGATTGCCAGGAACGCCGTTCACGCCATCCACCGCAGCACGTGCACCATTACCCAGCGCCCAACTTACCGCGTGTCGGTGCATGGCATTGATCGCAACCGATGTGGCTCCACCAAACCCAGCCTGCACCTGGGTAACACCACCCACCTTCTGCGTATGTGTGCCCAGGCCGTAGCTGACACCAGGCACGGTGCCCGCCGTTGTATAACCAACGCAGTCAATGAAATCCGTGCCTGTCGCTGCACCGACCAACTGCGCAGGTGATGAGAACGAGCCTGCGCCCCTCGGGATATGCTCGAATGACATGCTGCCCTTAGTCACGTCATACCACGTCCCGGGCGCGGTTATACTGAGGCTATCCCGCGCGCGGGTGACCGCTACCGTCGTGGTCGGAATGTAGCTAGTGACATAGCTGCCAACCTCGAACTGCGCCCCCCACACATAGTATTGCAGCGCCACCCCATCACCAACCGTCATCGTCCGGGCGATCTGATAGCCACCAAGCGCAGCGGTGTCTGGCGTTGCTGTTATCGAACAACGATACCAGCCATTCCCAGCAGGAGTGATCGCGCCACTCGCAGTGACGCCGCCTACCGCCGACACGATACCGGTAGCCAAGTTGAACGTCACAGTCCGAATGAGCGCATCTGCAAACCATGCAGCAGGCATTAAAAACAAGGCCGACGTATGACTGCCGGCCTTTATAAAACAACTCAGCGTATAGGTCGTGCCCGCTGCTGGCGTAAGGTTTCCACTACCCAAATATCCTGTCGCGCCAGCATTAGCGATAAGGCCGAACCCTGTAACTGCACCATTCGGACCAAGTGTGCCCGCCGCCAACGTGCAACCGCCCTTGACCCACACTGCGTTAGTGAAATCCCCACTCTGCAACGCATTATTCGTCCGCGCTTCCTCAAGCAACAGACCGTTCAGTTGCTGGGTGCTGGGGTCATAATCCCAACGCGGCCCACCCGCAGCTAGGGTGGTCGTGGTGATGAGGGGGGTGGCTATTGTGCCCGTCTCTAGCTGCGCACCCCACGCATATATGCCAGACACCCCGTCGCCTGTGTAGTTTGCGCTGCCCAGCACCGCACACGGCAGCACCCGCAATATGATCCCCGTCGTCGCAGCCGCGCTCAATGTCACCGTCAATGACACCCGATACCAGCCGCCACCTACACCCCTGATAGCCGCCACACCCCCAGAAGCAGCGCCGCCCAATATCGCCGCGCCAACATTCCCAGCTAACAGATCTACATTCACGGCAATAAAGTTCGCCTGCGTCGTCTGATCGATCATCTGAAACTGAACGAACTGCCGCGTGTTCGCCTTGATGAACACAGAACCCGTGAACGCCGCATTCGCGGCAACACCCGCTACAATCTGCTGTAGCAAATGCGTCGTCGATGCGGACGTGTCCTCGATGATCTGAACCCCGGACATCGTCCCGTCCGGCGCCACAGTCGCGCCAGCCGCCACCGTGCTGCGCGTCACCGTCCAAGGTGCAACACTCATCGTGCCAGACTGCAACACCAGATTTACCGGCGCGTTCTGCATGACGCCGTTGTTGTCAAAATACGTGCCGTTAGTGCTCGCCCGCATGAACGTCCATGCAGGATCCAACGTGCCCGGCGTCATAAGGTCAAGCACAATCGTAGGACTATTAGCATCAGGAGCTATAGGTCCCAGCTTCTTAGCAGACACCATCTGTCTGCCAATGTGTCCAGCACCGAATAGCATCAGGCCAACTCAGCTATATTGAGTGAACCAGCAGCACTGTTCTGTATTACAGCTATACGCTCACCAGGCAACACCCAGAAATACTCTGGCACACCAGCAGGCAACAAGATACTTGCTGCACCTCCAGACACAGCAGTAGGATTACTCCCAAATGATACCCAACAGTCACTTGTAGCTACCAAACGCACATGCGTAGTGGTATTAGGTGTCCTTACTGGTGTGCCATCTGCATTATATGTCCCAGGTGTAGCATTCTGGAATGGCACACACTGCAAACTGCCAGCACCAATCACTATAGTCTGTGATAACGCAGGTCTACCAGCCTGCACATCCTCACCATGACTGCCTCTACGTGTAGTCATCACAGACTCCCCATGTCAATGGTAGGCACTTCAGTATCCACACCACGCTTCACATACTCAATCACAAGACCACCATCCACCCGATGACGATGCTCAACAATATCAGCAGGACGGTGGCCAGCACGATCCAAGATGTCACGAGCAGCGGCCATCCTATCTGAACGACTCCCAGCTTGTAGAGCTTCCACCATTGTAGCAGCCGCGCTGCGTGCATTCTTAGCCAAGAGGTCCCTGACAACATCGGTCTCACTATCAATGATCGTCCTAACCACAGTATCGTGCATCTGTGTGAATGGATCACTGACTTTAAGCCTACCCACTTGATCCACTGATAAGCCAGTTGCTATAGCAATCTCTTCATCATCGAGGCCAAACAACGAATACGCTAACACTGCACCAACTGCATTCATAGTGCGAGGCACTTCAGGTAGGTCAGCCAACTTCCTACGTGTAGCACTAACTATCTTTTGTGCTTCAGCATGTGTTGGCACTTCTATAAAGCCACTACTGGCAGGAGCAGCAGTGCCAGGACCGATGATGCTACCGCCAGGATACACAACACTGCCATCAGCCAAACGAAGTGGCTCATTTGCTACAGGCAATACCATTATGGCAACCTCAACCCACGAAGGATACGCTGTCCCATATTGACACCAGCACCAGGGATAGGACCAGCACCACCAGCACCAGGACGCAGTGGCACACGAGGAGCACCTTGCACATTCTGAGGAATGATCTGTGTGCTAGGACCAGTTGGCTGTGTCGGCACACTCAATGGATTGATGCCAGCAGGTAATTGTTGGCCTGCACCAATTATCTCAGCAGGGTTAGGACCTGGAGCACCAAGCGCAGGACGCATCGCATTCTGCATACTCATCTCCATAGGCGATGGAGGTGGGGCAGGTGGCTGTTGGGCTGTAACTTGCAGCGTAGGGATACCATCAGCACCAATCGCAGGAGGATTGACATCCATCACTCGACCAGTCGGTGGGATTGGACTGTTTCCAACGAAACCATCCCCTCTACCTGGAATGGCTTGTGCGCCTTGTATTAGTGCAGCAACACCAGCAGGCAGAAGTGCATCCAACCAATTAGGTCCATCTCCACTTGATGGACCAAGAACACCAGGAGTTCCTGAGCCTGGATCGACAACTATAGGAGGACCACCTGATGGAATGGCTACATTGGATGGGGTGCCTTCGGGTCTAGTGGATTGTGTCGTAGTCGAACTTGGTTTGCTGCCAGACTGATCACCACCACGGTTGGCATCAGTGAACGTTCCATCATCGAGATAGCCTTCCTTCTTAGTCCCTCCTTCAACTGCCTTGGCTGCACTACCACTCTGTCCTACACTTGGATCACTGTCCTCAACTGGACCACTACGCAGGCCAGCGATAAGATCGGGACCAGATTGTCCACTCTCACGTGCATTAGAGGATACAAAGCGACGGATGTTCTCATTCGTAATAGGCACACCAGCCTTACGCAATGCATTCAACACAAGTGTCGTAGGTGATAGCTGATCTTCACCACCATCAGTCTGTGTGCTAGCTTGCACACTTGGAGCTACAGCCATCACATACCTCCCTTACCTAGAATGGCATGTGCAATAGATGCAGCCATTGCAGCATGAGCAGGACTATGACCTCCACCACCACCTTGCATAGATGGAGGAGCCTGATTAGCTGGCATAGCATCCAGCTTCATGTCCCGAGCACCACCTTCAGGAATACCACGCTTCACATCACGTGCCTTATCAGCAGGTGACTCTTTCTTCACTTGGCTAGGACGCTTTACTGGCTTGGACTGACTTGCCTTTATCTCAGGACCATAATCAGATGCCATCATCAATACCCCAACTTACCACCACCACCATTACCACTCAGATCAGCTACATACGTGCTAGGAAACACATTACGATTGAGCAGTGCAGTGATAGCTGTGTCATCAGCAGCAGTAGTATTGCGATTGACTACAGTTACAGTCTCAATAGGACGCACACCACCATAGTTGTTGTCTGCAATCATCCCAGACACACGCTTATATGTAGCAGTGGCATTGCTTCCAACAGCAGTGCCAGTCAATGCAACCCACAGAGCTTTGAGAGCCATGCTACCAGCACCATTACGGAATGCCTTAGCCAAGAACTCATCTCGCTGCGTAATCCCATTGAATGCGATATACCCAGACTGAGCTTCCTTGTTGGCATCCCCTGCACCAAGGGTATTGGAGTAGCCAGACCAAGGCACTTGTCCAGGAGTTCCAAGACCATACACGGCCATCTTCAGTCTCCACTTGATGAGAGGAGCCTACACCAGATCACACAACTGCAATAGACACAAGGACCAAACACACTCCTACTACTACGAATAAAAAAGCCCCTACTATATACATATACAATAAATAAGCGGACGCAAAGCGGAGTTGAGTTGCGGATCGTGTAGTGATCCAGCCGCACGCTACGAGCCGCGTGCATGTGTATACCCGGTCTTTGGGAATTGAGAGGGGGTAGTGGGGGGCTGTTCAGTGCATCGTATGCACACTTGCATGTCCATACATTAGCCAACACACAGCCGTAGTCCGTGGCACGTATACACGATTGCATAGACAAGCGATAGGGGAGCGCCAGAGTCTGTGCACAGGACTCAGTGTATACACAACTGCCACTACGCTACCACTGCATACACAAGTGTATCTACACTTAGCTGTCCTTACTTATGTATACACAAGTGTATGTCCATACATTGGTGTATGCTATGATATATACATGCTATGTATGTGTATATGTGTATACATGCATGATCGCATACTGCAATGAGTCATGGATACATAATATGCACTCATTGCCAGCCTATGCATGGACATAAGGATAGCTTTATGTGGTGAGTCTATCTGTCTAACTTGACATAACGTAAGCTGTCCATGCTGCCTCTGTGAGCCTGCTACAGCCTAGCTTGTCTTGGCTGGTCATACGGTAGCCTACACTCACATAGCCTTCCCTGCCTTAGCCTAGCTTGCGTATGCATATGCTCATGTTAGCTAGAATGTGAGATGCATTGCACATATGTAGATGCATACTGTCTATACATTGCATGTCTTAGCTAGATTATCTTACGCTTGCCTCTTGTAAGCATGGTTGTCGTCACCATATCCTATGGTGCCTATGGTGGCACGGAGTTACACGATATGATCTATTCCTTCACTGAGTATACGGAAGCGGAACTAGCTGACTTGATTGCCGACACTGAGCAACAGCTTGCGGCATGGGCTCGCATCGCAGAGCACAGCAAGCTGTTGCCTCATGAGATTGAGCAAGTAACACGCAATGAAGATTTGCTTGCGCAAGCGATAGTTGCACTACGCACGCGGACTACAACTTGACTTTTGGGCTACACTGTGCTATTATAGTGACAGTGAGAGATCACTAAGTGCCTACCCGTCCTGAAACACCACATGATGTGAGTGTATGGACACGGAGTGTATACATCATGGCTTCCAAGCCCAAGAGTGCTACCCCTGCCAATGGCAATACCGCCTCCGATGTGAAGCGGAACACCATTGACCCCGACGTGATCAAACAAGATGTGCTGTCTGCCTTGCACTCCATGCTTGAGAACGACACTAGCAACGTGAAGCTGAATCAACGCATCGCATGGGACATCATGCGTTGGCGTGACCAGCTTGTCGCTAATGACGTGAAGCCTGCGGACTTTGCCAACATGATTGGCTCACCTTCCGCTACCGCCGCATGGAAAAAGCAGGTTGCTTTGTTCTTTCTGGGCAAGCCTCCGTCTATGTCCAAAAAGATCACCATCACCCAAGAGGTGAAGGATGCGCGGATGCTCTATCGCAATCGCAAGTCTATCCTCGACACCGCCGCCGTCTTTTGCATCGTGGCGCACAAGCACGGCATGACTACCGATAGCTATGACCAGACTGCCTCCTGCTTCAATGTTCCGCCGCGCATGATTATTCCTGTCACAATGGATTGGGAAGGGATGTATGCACTTGGGAAGGCAGTTCGCGAGAACAAGACTATCCCTCTTGATAATCGGTCCTATACCGTGATGGCGCTCGACAAGCATGGCGAACAAGCGACACTCGACATACGTGCTAGCGTGAAGCAGGTGCTTGCTGTCTATGCGCAGAAGCCGGGTAGTGGCTTGGTCACGGATGACACGTCCGGCAATGACAGCGAAGGCGAAGCAGGTTCCTTCACTAAGGAGACGATAGACGCTGTGCTCAAGGTTCAGACCAGCGGGCGCATGGCCATTGGATTGCGCGCTGCAATCGAGCGTGATCTGAAGGACAGCAAGGACATTCCATTGAAGCTGGAGGACTATGAACCAGCGGAACAGGAGGCAATCGTCTACCTTACCCGCTTGTTCAATCGGCTGATTAGCGAGCCGGCCACTAAAGCAGCGGCATAATCTAGCCTACACTCAATCAGCCCCAGTGTCGCAAGGCACTGGGGCTTTTTGTTGCCCTCATCTGTATATACAATCGTATGGCCATGCATCTGTGTATACAGGTGTGTGGCCATACGTGTGTGTATACGAGGGGAGCTGCGAAACAGCGACCACACCATGCAAGTGCAGAGGCGAAGCCGAAGGCTGAGCCACAGCACTACACTGGTGCAGCATCATGTATACACAGGCATCGGTAGCTGCTCAGCGCAACGGCAAGTCAAGGCCCAACCATTCCCACATACAGCCCCACGCAATCATGTATAGGCCACCCCAACAACCCATTGACCATACACCATTTCATGGCCGAACATATCTGCACCCACAGCATACCCAGATGGGCCTTGACAAATGGTCCAATCCGTGGTATAATAGACTACTTCGTCGGGAGGGGACCCGGAAGTAAGTAAGCAAGCTGTCTCATTATATGGATGCATAATATGTATCCATTTTCTGAGACGCTCATTCATTCCCCAATACACTACACATACATGGAGGCTACATCAACATGCATACACGCATGGTGAAGATAGATGCACATACCTATTAC
>Ga0163162_10002222_pt1 | contig 18226 bp, 14 predicted proteins | sample S55metaG_FD_115310 | JGI IMG/M metagenome (GOLD analysis project Ga0163162, IMG submission 115310) | Switchgrass rhizosphere microbial communities from Kellogg Biological Station, Michigan, USA - S5-5 metaG | ecosystem: Host-associated > Plants > Roots > Rhizosphere > Soil | place: USA...
CTGCGTAACTGAAGAGGCTCCGGACGACTCTCTCGCCATTGGCCGGGCGCGGCAAATTAACAAAGAAGGCTGGGCGCGTTCCAAGCGAGAAGAATTGAAGGCCGCTAAAGCGAAACTGTGATCACCCGTTCCATCAATCCATTAGTAAATGTTACTGTCCGAGCTCGATGGGCACCGGCTGATCGTAAGGCTGAATCACGACCTTAAATCCCTTTTTCTGATTGAAGGCCGCTGACGTCACAGGAAAACTGACGACCACAGTTCCCTTTCGTTGTTCGCCGGGCATCAGTTTCATTTCTGGCAGGAGGGCTTGGGTGGCATGTTCTTTTAGAGTCGGCAACGCTTGAAAATAGCGGTCGAAGTCGACGGCGGAAGCTGCAGTATCTTTTAGTTCGCCGCCAGTCGCTGGGAGCAGCGTTGCGCCAATGGTGTGAATCCACAGCGGTTTCTGTCCGGAATTCTGCAATGTGACTGTAGCAGCCACCATGATGGACTTGCCGTCGCCCATATCTGCCACGGAGACGAAATCCAGCGATCCTTGACCTTGGGGCTTGGCGCGCTGCACGAAAGCAAAAATTCCAGCGACGACAACCAGAACAGCGAGAACGATGGCGACGATCTTTCCAGATGGTAAGTTGCGTTTCGCAGTCCCGAATTCGTCCGCAATATTGATCGTCGAGCCGGTGCCGAGATCGGCCGAAGTCTGCGCGCCAGAGGCTGTCTCTGGAGTGTTGGAAGTTTCGTCAGCCATGATCCGATTGTAACGCCTTGAACGCCAGTCAGGCCCTCACCAAGCATGCTTCATCGCTTCCCCAAATTCTTTCGCGGGCAGGGTATTCAAGACATCGGCTTTCGTCAGCCAAGCGCGTCGGGCCTGCAAAATGCCGTAATGAATTTTCCTCAAGTGTGACGTATGGTGCGCGTCGGTATTGATGACGACTTTGACGCCATGCTGCTTCGCCATGCGCAAATGGACATCACTCAGATCGAGCCGGTCGGGGTAGGCATTTAGTTCCATTGCGACTTTTCGTTTCGCCGCGGCACGCAGAACGGCGTCCATTTCGAACTGGTACGCTTCGCGCCGCAGCAGTAAACGCCCGGTAGGGTGTCCAACGACAGAAGTATTCGGATTTTCAATCGCCCTGAGCAGGCGCTCCGTCATTTTGGCGCGGTCCACGTTGAATTGCGAATGCACGCTGGCAATTACGATGTCCATTTGTTCGAGCACGGAATCTGAAAGATCAAGCGCTCCGTCGCCCAATATGTCGACTTCAATGCCTGCAAAGATTTTGATGTCATCGATCTTCTCGTTGGCATCGCGAATCTTCTTGATGTGCAGCAGAGCGCGCTCGTCGTCAAGGCCGTTGGCAAACGCCAGATTCTTCGAGTGGTCGGTGATCGCCATGTACTTGTAACCGCGAGCCTTGGCCGCAGCAGCCATTTCTTCGATCGTATTCCGTCCGTCTGTCTCGACCGTGTGCATATGCACATCGCCTTGGATATCCGACTCCTCGATCAGGTCCGGCAGTTCATCCTTGGCGGATGCATCAATCTCGCCTAGGTTTTCCCTCAGCTCTGGTGGAATGAATTTCAGATTCAACTTCGCATATATCTCTTCTTCGGACTTTCCTGCGACTGGCTTGCCGCCATCGAGCTCGGCTAGGCTGTATTCGCTCAGGGTGTAGCCCATTTTTAAGGCGCGCTGTCGCAGAGCTACATTGTGGGCTTTCGAGCCGGTGAAATATTGCATGGCGGCACCGAATGACTCGGGCGGCAGCAGGCGCACATCGACCTGAATGCCGTTCCGCATCCGGAAACTGATCTTGTTCTCTCCTTGCGCAATCACTTCCATCAAGCCCGGAAAACGCACGAGGTGCTCGACAATTTTTCCCCGTTCCTGGTCCACACAGCAGGCAGGGCCGGTGACGAGCACATCAAGGTCGCCGATCGTTTCGCGGCCGCGGCGCAGAGAACCCGCGGGACTGACTTTATCAATACCCTCGATCCCCTTAAGGTGGTCAATCAATTTTTCCGCAAGTTCTTCAGCCGTGTCGATCAGAAACCGTCCGCCAATGCGACGGTAGTCCTCAAGCGCTTTGAGCAGTTTCTGTTCGTGTTTCTCTCCCATGCGAGGAAGTATCCGAATCTTCCCTTCCCGCGCAAGCTTTGCGACGCCCTCGACGTCGCTGACCTGGTAAGCGCTCCAGATAAGCGCAATCGTTTTCGGACCAAGCCCCTGCACCTTCAGCAATTCCAGCATCGAGGGGTGATATTTCTTCAAGAGGTCCGCCTGAATGGAGAGCCGTCCTTCTTTGAAGATCTCCTGCAGGTTGGTGAGCATGCCCTTGCCGATTCCCGCAATCGCAAGAATCTTTTTGGGTTCGCTGATAAGATCGGCGATTTGTTGTGGGTGGGCCTCGATCGCCTGCGCCGCGTTGCGATAGGAACGAATGCGGAACGAGTCCTGCCCGTCAATTTCAAGTAGGTCAGCCGTTTCGTACAGAATCGTAGCGATGGCTTTGTTGTCCATGGTTCACAAGAACTGGTATGCAAGAATTGGATCGGAAGAATTGTAGCGCCTTGGGTAGGACTCGTGGGGAGGAGTACTACCAGCTGGAATACGCAGTCCCGTCGCTGGCCGTCAGATTCGAGCCGCTGTGGACATCCGTAATACCGGGCTGCTGTTGATCGACTGCGAGCAAAACGTCTTCCTGCTCGAGCTGCCAGCTGTCATTGCGATTTGTGAAGGGATCTTTCGGAACCTGCTTGATGTAGCTGGCCTGAACCAAGTCGTCGAGCGACTGCGGAGCACGTTGTTTGTCGAGAGTAAATTGAGAAATGACCGAACGAAGAGTGTACAAATCGTTGCGAAGGACCGCTTCGCGGGCACGCAGAATAGATTGGTTGTAGAGCGGTACCGCAATCGAAAGCAGAATGAGGATCATGCTGATGACGATCATCATCTCGATGAGCGTAAACCCGCGTGTCTTTCCTTTTCCGCTACGCTGTCCGTACGAGCCTGGCATCTACCAATCCTTATACTTGCTGCTGTCGAGCGCTGTGCCTTCAGACTTGCTGTAAACATCAAACACGTTTTGCCCACCCCATGACTCACTATCGGCGGAATCCTGCACCGAACGTTGGCCCCACTCCGCACGTCCCGTCATCGGATCTACGGGGATCTTCCGCAAGAAGCGCACTTTTCGACCCGCCACGTCGATGCCTTTGACGAGCGTATCGAGATCAGGGGGATAGCCTTCGCTTCCCACCTTAATTTGAAACGCTCCGCGTTCGGCCGCGTCTTTGTAGCGGTCAATAGCGTCGCGCATCGTCCAAAGGTCGTAGCGCAATTCGCGTTCCTTCTCACGCTTGATCGTTACCTGCACATACGGCACGGCCATGCTGGTGAGGACCAAGAGGATTGTGATGGCGACAACCATCTCCAGCAGGCTGAAGCCCCTGCCGCTAGACGATGCCTCGCGCTCAGTTCGGCTGCTGAGCCATGCGACACGCTTCGTCACAACCTTCTCACTGTACCGTAACCGACGCTTGCGCGCCGCTGACGGGGATGGCCTGCATCGCTGGGTCGCGCGCTCCTCCCCGCGTGATCGTCACCGCGGATTGGCCGCTGGCCTTCGCCATGAAAGTCAGAGTCACCACGCCGCCTTGACCCGAAACCCCGCCTGCACCGGGCGGCCGCGTAGCCGTGATCTGTAAAGAGCCTGTTGCAGGGTCGTCGCGGTGCACCAGCGCTACCGGCTGACCGTCCTGCGAGAGAAATCCTCCATTCGATACGTTGACCACTTCAAGTTGGTTTGGATCGTAGTTGACTTGGATCGGAACCGAATACACGTTCTGCGCACCAGACATCAACACATTGATCGTGAACGTGGTTCCTTTCGCTTGCGTGATGGTCGTCGGATCGAACAGGAAGCTTGCACTGCCTTGCGGCGCAGTAGTTGGCGCAAGCGCCGGTCCAGGTCCAATGTTAGTCGCCGCCGCTCCTCCAGTCGTAGTTGGGACAGTTTGCGCCGGAGCCGGCGTCGTTTGAGCAGGCGTAGCGGATGGCATGGCCTGGGCAGGCGCTGGGGCAGGAGCCGGCGGTTTGCTGATGTGCCGCAGTTCGAGCGCGTTCGCCGTGCCGACATCGAGGATGTCCTGATTCGCCCGGCTCAACTCTTGTCCACGAATAATGTGCGGTACCAGCACAAACACGATCTCGTTTTCGCGGTGTTCGGTGTTGGTTTGCGAAAACAGATATTTGAGGATCGGGATCTGCGCGAGCCCCGGGATGCCGCTCAACGCTTTCGTTTGCTGGTCTTCGAGGATGCCGCCGAGCAGGTTTACCTCGCCATCGCGCAGACGGATCTCGTGCTCAATTTTTCGCTGCCCGATGACAGGCTGGTCGATGCCACCAATATTCACGCGCGAGGTCACCGCCGAGATGTCCATCAAGAGTTTTAGCGTCACTTCGCGTCCAGAGTGGACCCTCGGCGTAATGTCGATATTCACGCCGACATCAAGGTACTGGAACTGCGTGTTGACCAGGGGATTGATTCCCACGCCACCAATGCCTGGCTGAAATGATCCAGTGGCCACGGGAACGCGATCTCCAATTTTGAGCGATGCCTTCTGACCGTCGAGCGCGCGAATCTGCGGATTCTGGATGATCCTGGTGGTTGAGTCACTCAGCAGCGCAGTCGCGGTTGCCGGCGGAATCGTCACCTGAAAATCGGTCGCGTTGAGATCCGCCAGCCGGTTCAGGTTGATGCTGTTCGATGACGAGCTGTTGTTGGTCGTCGTGCCCGTGGTGGTCGTATTCGTCGTGACATTCGGCTGCAACGCGACTGTGGCGCTGGTTGGCGGACTGATGCCAAGATTACGCATCTTGTCGCGGCTGACCTGCATCACAGCAACTTCCACGATGACTTCTGGCTTGGCTTTATCGAGGTCATCGACCAGTTTTTGCGCGAGCGCCAGCTGGTCTGGTGTGCCGCGGACCACGATCGCACCTTGAGATGGCAGCTGCTGAATGCGGCTGACTTCTAGAATGGTGCGCATCGCGTTGACCACGTCCTGCAATTCAGTGGGCTGCGAGAGGTTTGCGAGATAAAAAGTTTTGATAACGCTTTGCTCTAGCTCTTTACGTTTTCCCGGGTTGTCAGCCGCGACAAATATCGTGTTCGGCGTTACCGGACGCCAGAAGGTTTTTGATTCGAGCGATACGATTTCCAGAGCTTCTTCCAGCGTCACCCCGTTTAATTCGATGCGGATCCGGCGCGGCGTGTAATCCGGATCAAACAGCACGTTCACGCCGGCCAGCTTGCCGATGGTTTCGTAAATCACTTTCGTGTCATCGGCTATCTTGAGTGTGATGGGAACATTCGAGAGAGGAGCAAGCTCAACCGGCCCGGCGGCTTCTGACAAGCGCTTTCGCAACGCGTTCGGAGGAGACGTCGCAGCTTGCGGCGAACCTCCTTCCGCATCCCGGATCATCTGTTGCGTGCGCCGGACTTCCTGCTGCGCGATAAAGCTAGAAGGATCAATCTCAAGCGCCTTTTGGAATTCGGTCAGTGCTTCATTGAGCTTACCGGCGTCTCGATTGACCTGGCCGCGGTGCACATGCGAGGCGGCGGCTAGAAACTTGGTCCGTTCGTAGGAAGCGCGGTACCGCAGTTCTTTCGGCTTAAGCTCGTATGCTTGCCGATAGAGTTCGTAGGCTTGCTCATAGTTCTGACGAGCTTCGGCGTCCTGGCCCTTCTCCCATAGCGACTTGGCACTCTCGGCAGCAAGAGTGAGCGTGGCGGCCACGACCAAAAGGCAGATCGCCGAGCGAATCAGACTTCTCATGAAATTCATCCCTCGTAACTACCGGACTCGACGATATTTCTCGCTTCGCCTGGGAAATGAAGCAGGACCGGGGTCACCGCTTTTGGTGCAGCTAAGAGCCATACTGGGACGTTCGGCGGTGATTATAGCATCGTAGTATATCCGTCCGAAGTGACTGGTTTGGTTGCAGTTACACGTTAGTCGTAGAACCACAGATCCATCGCGTGCGGGCTCGTTCGAAGGTCCGCGAGAATCGAAGTCCGAAGCTTGATTTGCAACCATTGTGATAAGTTTTTCACAGTCTATGGCACGCCAGACCAGTCATCCGACGCGCTCGAATCCTGAAGCAAACCCGCGGCGCGATCCGACCGCCTCGGGACAGAGGGATGCCACCGTCAATAGGAACGCTTCGCATAACTACTTCTTGCTGGAAAAATTTGAGACCGGCGTTGTCCTAACGGGCACCGAAGTCAAGGCCATTCGATCCGGCAAAGCGAATCTGAAAGACTCCTACGGGTTGGTGAAAGACGGCGAGCTCTGGCTATTGAACTGTCACATCAGTCCCTACGAACACGGGAGCTATTCGAACCACTCGGCGCTGCGAACCAGGAAGCTGCTGGTGCACCGCGACGAGCTCAAGAAACTTATCGGACAAACCCAACAAAAAGGACTCACGCTCATCCCGACGCGCATGTATTTCAAGAACGGAAGAGTGAAACTCGAATTGGCGGTCGCACGCGGCAAGCAGCTTTGGGACAAGCGGGAAACCGAACGCAGACGAACTGCCGACCGCGAAGCGCGCGAAGCGATGGCACGCGGACGAAAAGGTGCATAGTCAGAAAGTGAAGCGTTCACGCGAAAGTTGCGGAGAAAATGTCGGCAGCATGCCTGTTGGGATTGAGCGATTGAAAGGCCATTGCTATAATTCGAGAGTCCTACACGCTTCCCAGCGTTTCTTGGTTGCACAGACTCATCATATTCAGTGGTGAGCGGCGAATTCTGTGCACTCTGTCGGCAACCAATCGAAGTGGCCAGGTAGCTCAGGTGGTAGAGCGCAGCCCTGAAAAGGCTGGCGTCGGCGGTTCAACTCCGTCCCTGGCCACCATATACTTAAAAACCTTAAGTCGAAGGCACCCCTTTAAAGGCGCGACGTCCCCCATTTCACCAATAACCGTTCCGGGGGCGGGAGCGTAGTTTAGGATTCGTCCATGAAACGTGACTCCTTCGTCCTGATTGCTCTGATCGCTTTGTTTTCCCCCTTCTTGCGCGCGGCCAACAGACCCGACCAACAACAAGCGTTGCGCAGCATCGAGAAGGCGATCTTGAAGACCAACATCTTCGACCTGCCGTCGTTTCAGATCAAAGCAAACGTTCAGATCGAAAGCAAGGGCAAGCATCTCGTCGGACACTATGAACTGCTATGGAATGGGCCTGACCAGTGGAGAGAAGAAATTTCGTTACCGGGATACACCGAGGTGCAAGTTGGAGGGAAAGGAACAGTTTGGATCCAACGCAACACCAGCTTTTTCCCGCTTCGCATCTGGAACCTGCATGCCGCACTCGGATTCGGTTCCGGAGCCGGTTCGGGTTCAGACCTGGGAGGGTCTTTCATCCACACGGGTCTAAGTCCGAAGGACTCGATTAAGAGAGTTCACTCACGAAGAGAGCACGGGGACAAGCTGACCTGCTTCGAAATCGAAGACGAGCGCAAACTCGTCTCCGATATCTGCACCAATGACGCAATAGAAGTTATGGTGCGGAATTCATCGTATAACGACCGGGATTTCCAGCCTGTCAGCGGAAAACTGTTCCCGCGGTTTCTCAGCTCGGTGGAGGATGGCAAAGAGATAGCTTCGATCAACATCATCGAGTTGACTTCTCCTAGCCAATTCTCACCTGGGGCATTCACTCCACCCTCAGATGTTCCGCCGCGAGTCGGATGCATGAATCCCGTACCGTTTCGAATTGCCAAGAAGGTCACTCCGGAATATCCGCAGACAGCACGACAACGCCACATTGAAGGCACAGTAGCCGTGGATGCGTGGATTGGTGCGGACGGTGTCCCACGAATCGGTACGGTGGTAAGCCACGCGAGTCCCGACCTCGAAACTTCAACCTTAAACGCCATGGTGCAGTGGCGTTACGAGCCAGCGACTTGCAACGGGAAACCGGTTGATGTCCAGACCGTTCTGAAAGTCAATTACACGTTATCGCCCTAGAGTTGTCGGACAAGCTACAGCAAGAATCGTGGTCGGGACTTAACAGCCACTCGTTAGCTCGATCGTCCGTCAGGTAAACTATTTCCCATTTCAAAAAGTGCGGGCATGAGCAAAGAACTCGAAAACAAAGTGGCACTCATTACAGGCGGCACCACCGGCATCGGGCGCGATGCTGCCGTTCTGTTTGCAAAGGAAGGCGCAAAGGTCGTTTTCTCTGGGCGCCGCGAGGTTGAAGGTAACGAGACTCTCAATCTTGTTCGCGCCGCTGGTGGCGATGGTCTTTTAGTAAAATCCGACGTCTCCAAATCTGCTGACGTGGAATCTCTCGTCCAGAAAACCGTCGAGAAGTACGGCCGCCTCGACGTCGCTTTCAACAATGCAGGGGTTGAGGGCGTCTGGGCACCGCTTGCCGAGCAAACCGAGCAAAATTGGGACCAGGTCCAAAACATCAATCTGAAGGGCCTCTGGCTCAGCATGAAGTATGAAATCCTGCAAATGCTCAAGCAGGGTGGCGGAGGCGCCATCGTAAATATGTCATCGGTGGCCGGGTTGATCGGAGCAGCCGGAGCCGGAATCTACGTGGCAAGCAAGCATGGTGTTCTCGGCCTGACAAAATCTGCCGCACTCGAATATGCCGCGAAGGGTATTCGTGTGAACGCGGTTTGCCCAGCGGTCATCGAGACCGCCATGGCGGAACGGGCATTTGGTGATCCGGCGGTTAGCAAACGAATGCTTTCGCTACATCCTCTTGGCCGCTTCGGCAAGCCAATGGAAGTCGCGGAAGCTGTTCTTTGGCTCTGCTCGGAAAGATCTTCCTTCACCACCGGCCAGTACATCGGCATTGATGGTGGCCTTTTGATCGGTCCGAATCCCAACGCTTAGCGGCCGCTGATGCATGCGCCTGTCTGGTGCTGATACTCACGCGGTACCATCGCTCGGAACCGCCAGCGGCAAACGTACAAAAAAAGTGGCGCCGTGCCCCGGCTCACTCTCAACCCAAAGTTGTCCCTTGTGACGTTTTACGACCGTCGAATGCACTTGTGCTAAACCCTGCCCCGTGCCTTTGCCCACCGGCTTGGTGGTAAAGAACGGTTCAAAGATTCGGGTGCGAATCGCCTCCGGCACTCCGACGCCCGTGTCGCGTACGCTGATTTCTGCCGCCACGCCATGCCGCCGAGTCGTGATCGTGATCTTCCCTTTTTCACCCAACCCTTCGACGACGGTCCCCGTAATAGCTTGCGCGGCATTGACAATCAAATTCAGCATGGCCTGGTTAAACTCCCCTTGTACGCACGGCACCAAAGGCAAAGTGTCGTCGAGTTGCAATACCAAGTCGGCTACATACTTCCATTCATTCCGTGTAACGGCGGCCGTGGTCTCGATCGCGCGGTTGATATCGACTGGAGCTTTCTCATCGGAACCGGGATGAGAGAACTCCTTCATCGCTCTGACAATTTTTGCGATTCTCTGCAGGCCATCGAGGGATTGGTGAATCGCCTTGGGGATTTCAGCCAAGAGATAATCCATGTCGCCTTTGTGCCAGAGCTCATGCAGCCGCTGCACAAACTGCGCTGTGTCGTGGCTCTTCGTTTCCGGCTGGATCGAATTCCAGCAAAAGGTCAGGAGCGCGGCGATCGGCTCCCACGAACCCTTCAGAAAAGTGGTGTTGTCCGAGACGAACTGGGTGGGAGTATTGATTTCATGAGCGATGCCAGCAGCGAGCTGGCCTATTGCCTCAAGCTTGTGTGATTGCCGAAGCTGATCTTCTAGCACCCGCCGCTCCGTGACATCCGCACCCGTAATCATGAAACCGCACTTTCCTTCCTGCGCGAACCACATTCGACGTACGCCCAAACCGAGCACGCGTACTTGATTGCCTTTCTCGAAGGTCGCATTGTCGTACTGGTGAAGCGGCTTATCCGTCGAGAGCCAGCGTTCCACCTCTGCGCGCATATCCGGCTGTCTCCATTGAATTCCGCAATCGGCCCAATGCTTCCCGAGAGGTGATACTTCGTCCGTGCCGAGGACACTCGCAGCCGTTGGGTTCCAGCGTGTCACGTGGCCGCGCGCGTCTAAACCCACAAGAATGGAAGGTATTGATCGCCAGAAGACTTCCATCTCACTGTTAGCTGCGGCCAGGTCTGCGTTCGCCTTATGCAGTTCTGAGGTGCGCGCGAGGACTTCCTGCTCCAGGCGCTCTCGATAACGCTCAGAATTTTGGTCCCTGTTCGTTATGTGCTCGAGCGATTCATCGCCCTCTCTCCCTCGCTGATCCAACTCTTCGGACGTGCTTGTTGGAAGACCTTTGGCCTCCTCAGTTTCGTCCGACAGTGCGGCAACGGGCTGGTTTCGGGTTACCGATTTACTTGTGAACACCATGACGGTTCAATCCTCCTTCATGGAATCGGCGCTCGGGTCGTCGCGGATTAGCATTGGTTTCGTACAAATGGACGTAGTTGCCCTTCAACCAGCGACACTTTCCTAATTTTCCATACGAACATGCCGATGGGTTAAGAGCGAGGATCAACATGCCCGATTCTTCACTCAAAGAACAAACCTTGCGCCTCCTGTTCGTCGATGACGAGCCTCTGGTATTGCAAGGTTTGCGCCGGAGTCTTCGCGGGACCTCGCCGACTTGGTCGACGGACTTCGCAAACAGCGGAGCCGAAGCGTTGCAAAAAATGGCGGACACTCCATTTGATGTCGTCGTGACCGACATGCGGATGCCTGGCATGGATGGAGGAGAACTACTGCGCGAGGTTGAGAAACGGCACCCGGACACGCTTCGCATCGTGCTCTCGGGCCAGTCAAGCCGCGAAGCGCTGTTACGTTTGCTCGGTCCTAGCCATCAATATCTGTCGAAGCCGTGCGACATGCGAGAGCTGAAGGCGAGGATTGACAGCGCTTTCATGCTGCGTGAACTGCGCGGCAATTCTGCCGTCAAGCAACTGGTTTCGCACCTTAATTCAATCCCCAGCCTGCCTGCTCTGTACGACGAAATGATGGCGGAATTGCAGTCGCCCGATCCGTCGTCGACAAAAGTCGCAACCATCATTGCGCAAGATGCGGGTATGACAGCAAAGGTGCTTCAACTCGCGAATTCAGCTCTGCTAGGGCTTCACAGTCACATCTCAAATGCGCAGCAGGCCGTGCTTCTCATCGGGCTAGAAATGATGCGTTCGCTGGTGCTTTCCGTGCACATCTTCTCCCACTTCGAGGACGACCGGATGTCCGGCCTCGACCTGGTAGAGGTATGGCAACACAGCCTGAAAACAGCCAACATCGCGCAAGCCGCGGCACGCTGCGAGCGCGCTACAAAAGCAACTGTGGAGGACTGCTTTACAGCTGGCCTGTTACACGATATCGGAAAGCTCATTCTTGCCCGCACGATGTCCGATGCCTACAGGAAGGCGTTGGAAGCTTGTCACAGCGGCCCACTCCGATTGATCGATCTGGAGCGGGAACACTTTGGTTGTACGCATGCCCAGGTGGGTGCCTACCTGATCGGCATATGGGGCCTATCTCCAACGATTGTTGAGGCGATCGCCTGGCACCATTCGCCTCCAATCACTGTTTCTTCAAAGTTCAGTGCGGTAACCGCCGTTCACGTAGCTGACGCACTCAGCAAGCGAGCTGAGGGTCTCGAACACAGAGTCGATTTGATCGACATGAAGCACCTACAGACTGTGGGTCTCGACGGGCGTCTGCCGCGATGGCTCGAAGTTGCGGACGAAACCTTGGATTGCATGAAGAGCAAGCAAGGAGTGCAGACACGCGTATGAACCATAAAGTTCTGATTGTCGACGATGAGCCCGCAGTGCTCGAAGGGTACAAAAGGCTGCTACGTCGGGAATTTGACCTCGAAACTGCCGAGGGCGGAGAACTTGGCTTAAGAGTGATACAGGAGCAAGGGCCATTCGCCCTGGTCATTTCCGACATGCGCATGCCGAGAATGGATGGGGTGCAGTTCCTCTCGCGCGTGAAAGAGCTCTCCCCTGAAACCGTTCGAATGGTGCTCACCGGACACGCCGACATGCAGGCCGCAATTGATGCCGTAAATCAGGGCAGCGTATTCCGTTTTCTTACCAAGCCATGCGAGAAGGAAACGCTTGCAAAAGCCATCACGACCGGATTTGTCCAGTATCAACTAGTTATTGCCGAGAAAGTGCTGCTCGAAAACACCCTCATGGGATGCATTAAGGTTCTCTCGGAGGTATTGGGTTTGGCAAACCCTGCGGCGTTTGGCCGTTCAGTGCGCATCACTGGCTACGTGCGTCACATGGTGAAAAAGTTGAAGCTATCGTCACCGTGGAGATTCGAGATTGCCGCCATGCTTTCTCAACTAGGATGTATCTCGTTGCATCCAGACGTGATCGAAGCGGCTTATGCTGGAAATGCGCTCTCTTCCGAAGACCAGAAGCGGTTCGATCAGCATCCATTGATCGCTAAAGATCTCCTCATCAACATTCCTCGGCTTGAACCCACTGCCTGGATGATCGGCCAGCAATCCTCGACCGCCAATCACGATGCTCTTCCCCCTGCTAACAATTCCCTTCCGAAAGAAGTCCTGACGATGGGCGCGAAAATGCTGAAGATTGCTAACAAATTTGATGACCTGCGCGTCAAGGGCTTGCCCGATCCGAAGATTCTGGAGCAGTTGAGATTCGATCCTTCAAATTATGACCGCGAGCTCGTGAACGTTCTTGAAGATCTTGTACCTGCCGAAGCCAACATGGAATTGCGGTCCATTCCGGTCGCAAAACTTACAAGTGGCATGGTGCTGCAGCAGGAAATTCGAACTCACGGCGGGCTCCTGCTTGTGACCAAAGGGCAAGAGGTAAACCATCCGCTCTTGATCAAACTCGCGAACTACGTCCAAAGACGCTCTATCGACGACAATGTGATGGCACTGGTACCTGTCTCGCATTAGCAACGTCGGCGTCGACAATTGCGCAATCCTCGGCGAGAATCAAGGCGTCCAAATTTCTAAGCTTTACGGGCGTTCCACGGCGACGATCAGATCAAAGAATCGATAACAACCAGAGAGGCTCACTTCGGCATGGCGGATCCCCGAACACGAATATTGGTGGTCGATGACGAGCGACAGATCACGAGGGTCTTACGTACTACCATCGACAGCCAGGGATATGACGTGCGTGTCGCCAACGATGGGGAGGTCGCGCTCGAGATCATGAAGGACTGGATTCCAAGCCTTATCATCACTGACCTCGCGATGCCCAACATGGACGGCATTGAGCTCTGTCGACGCGTGCGACTGAACAGCAAAGTCCCAATCATCGTGTTGTCCGTTCGCGGAGAAGAGCGCACAAAGGTGCAGGCGCTCGATGCTGGCGCGGATGACTACATCACAAAGCCGTTTGGCACTAGCGAACTTCTGGCTCGCGTTCGCGCCAATCTCCGGCGAATCAATGAAACCCAGAAAGACGGTGCAACTCTGATTAAAGCGGGTGATTTCTCCATCGATCTGAATGCACACAAAACACTAGTTCGGCAACGTGAAGTGCATCTGACGCCGAAGGAATTTGAATTGCTTGTCTACATGGCCCGACACAGCGGTAAGGTTCTTACGCATCGTGCTCTACTCGCCGCTGTTTGGGGAGGCGATAGCACCGAACAGGTCGAATATCTGAGGGTTTTTGTTGGGCAGTTGAGAAAGAAGATTGAGCCAGAAGCCGCTTCTCCTCGCTATATTCTCACTGAGCCCTGGGTCGGGTATCGTTTCGAGCCCGGCGATTGACCATCTTTCTTTCCATGGCAACGGTGCGGATTATTAATGCCTGAAGCGCGCAAATCCATTCACTCTCTGCCTGAATACCGGTCTCCCATCGTCGGACGCACCGGTCTGAATCTGGATCTCAACGAAAATACCGCGGGCTGTTCTCCGAGAGTCTTATCGAAGTTGCAGTCTTTGACGGCGATGGATCTGGCTTCCTATCCGCAGCGTGAAACGGGCGAAGCACTCGTTGCACAATTTCTGAAACTTGGTCCTCAAAACGTTTTGCTCACAAACGGAATCGACGAAGCCCTGCAGTTGTTGTTTGCCACGTATCTGCGTGACGAATCCGAATTGTTGATCTTGGACCCAACCTTCGCAATGTATAGCTTGTACGGCCGGGCACTCGGAGGACGTATCCAGGCAGTCCCGTACGAAACGGAATTTGAGTTTCCAGCGGTGCAGTTACTGCAAGCAGTGAACAAAAACACGCGCCTCATCGTCATTGCGAATCCCAATAACCCGACTGGAACCGTGGCCTCGCAGGACGACCTACGACGCATCGCCACTATGGCTACCGACGCCGCGGTTGTGATCGATGAAGCTTATTTCGAGTTCCATGGCCTGAGCATGCTGCGTGCGCTGAATGAATTTCCAAATCTGTTCGTCACGCGCACATTTTCGAAAGCTTACGGGCTTGCCGGATTGCGTCTCGGATTGGTGGCTGGCTCAGCCGGGGAGATATCATTGTTGCGACGTCTGACGTCTCCTTTCAACATCAATTCGGTTGCCCTGCATTGCCTGCAGGAAGCTCTCCAGGATTGCGAGTTCGTAGACAATTACGTTCAGCAAGTGAAGGAAGGGCGCGAGCAACTGTATCAATTGTGCCATGCATCGGGCCTTGAGTATTGGCCCAGTGAAGCTAACTTTGTGCTGGTGAGAATCGGCACCGAGGTGGGCAACTTCGTCGCCAAGATGCGCGCACGAGGAATTGCCTTGTCGGATCGCTCGGGCGATCGAGGCTGCAGTGGCTGCGTTCGCGTCACAATTGGAACCAGGGAACAAATGCCTTTGTTTTTAGAAGCATTCCGGGAATTGATGCCAATTGGTTGACATCGTCCCGGCACCTATATGCAATTACTTTCATCACAAGTTGCTAACTCGTGTCGTTCACTTCTCAACGCCGCTCGCGAAAAATGTATCTCCCCGCTTGAAAAAAGCCTTTGCTCGTGAAACATTGGTTTAACGATTTTTGCCTAGCGCCAGCCACTCCTCAAAATTCGTAATCGGGACTCCCAAGGGGGCTATTTTGCTGCGCTCCACACTCCACCGTTCCTCCCTGATGATTATGTGCGCGACACGCTTCATGGTAGTGATGGCGATCGCTTTGTCTCTCGAAACCTGGGCGTTTGGCCAAGCCAGTGTTACGACCAACCGGCACGACAACACTCGCACCGGTTTGAATTCGCAGGAGACCATTCTCACCCCGGCGAACGTAAACAAGTCCCAGTTCGGCCGCCTCTATGGCCGGGGCGTTGATGGGTTCATCGTGGGGCAGCCGCTGTACCTGCCGAACGTGAACATCGTCGGCGGCATTCACAACGGCATTCACAATGTGGTTTTCGTGGCGACCCTGCATGACAGCGTGTATGCCTTCGATGCAGACCACAACACAGGGAGCAACGCCGCGCCGCTCTGGCACAGGAATTTCACGGACCCGGCAGCAGGAATTACGACGGCTTCAGGCGCGTTTTTACCGTGTGCTCTCGTCCACCGATTTCCAGAGTCAGGAATCGTTTCTACTCCAGTCATCGATGCTGTAAAGCAGACGATCTATGTGGTAGCGAAGACCAACGAGAACGGAACGGTGTTCCATCGCCTCCATGCGCTCGACATCGCGACGGGTGCGGAAAAAGCCAACAGCCCCGTTCCTATCGTGGCCACGTTCACCTCGAATAACGGAACCATCACTCAGGTCAACAATCTGCACCAGATGAACCGCCCTGCACTGCTGCTTTTCAACGACATCGTCTACGTGACGCTTGGGTCCAATGGTTGCAATGATTCGAATCATAGCTGGGTGATTGGGTACGACAAGCTTACTCTCGCCCTTACCGGTACGTTTGTAGCAGCACCCGATAGCGGTCTGGCATCCATCTGGCAAAGCGGTGCTGGCCCTGCCACTGATGACAGAGGTAATATTTATGTAAGCACTGGAGAAGCTGATTTCAATGCTAACGTCGGCGGCCAGGATTTTGGTTCCAGCATTCTGCGCCTGACGCCGAGCGGCGGCAATCTCACGTGGACCGACTACTTCACACCTTTCGACGAAGCACTGATCAGCATGAACGACTTGGATCTGAGCGCTGCTGGCGTTGTGGTGTTGCCTGACCAGACTGCTGGCGCCCATCCCCATCTGCTCGTAGCAACCGGCAAGCAGGGGCGGGTTTACTTGCTTGATCGCGACAACATGGGGCACTTCAATCCCGTCAATAACAGTCAGATCGTTCAGGAATTGCCAATCAATGTTGGCGGCATGTTCAGCACGCCCGCCTATTGGAACAACAAGGTTTATTTCAACGGCAAAAGCAAGCCAGTTATGGGCTTTGCGTTGAGCAACGGGCTGCTTTCGAGTGCGCCGGTAATCAAGTCCCTCCAAAACCAGCCCGGGGGGCGGGCGCCTACGATCTCCTCGAATGGCAATACTGACGGAATTCTCTGGACCAATGCCGGAGGCCAGCTTTCCGCCTACGACGCCAGTAATTTGCTGTTGCTCTACAAATCAAACCAATCCGGTACCCGCGATACGCTACCGCCGACTGCTCACTTTGCAAGCCAAACAGTCGTGAACGGCAGAGTCTACATTGGGACACAGACCAGCCTGGAAGTTTACGGCTTGTTCTCGACTCTGAATATTGTGCAAGGCAACAATCAGACCGCTGCAGTTGCGACAACCTTGCCTGTCACGCTCAAGGTTAAGGCTCTCGATAGCTACGAGGGAACTCCGGTGGCTGGCATTCCTGTGACATTTTCTGACGGTGGCAAAGGTGGAACGTTCAGCAATCCCAACGCGAACACAGATTCTTCGGGGATCGCTTCGACAAACTATACTTTTTTCACCAAGGCGCGTGCAGTCACAATCACCGCAAGCAGCCCCGCGCTGACCAATGCTGTGTTCACTGAAACCGGCGTCGCTGGACCTCCGAAGTGGATCGTCGTGAGGAGTGGGAACAATCAAACTGCTCCCACGAACACACCACTCCCGTTGCCTCTTGTGGCCAAAGTGGTCGACCAGTACGCAAACCCAATCTCCGGCATGACTGTTACTTTTAGCGACGGGACAGCGGGCGGAAGTTTCTCTGCCACAACTGCTGTGACCGATACCCTTGGATCGGCCTCCGTTACTTACAAGACTGGAGCATCCTCTGGAGTCAAAATTATCACTGCCACGATTCCCGGGAAGAACCCAGCAAAGTTTACAGTTACGGTAACCGCTCCCTAGTGTGTTGCTCAGTACCGATACAAAAAACTACCCCTGCTCGTGCAGGGGTAGTTTAGCTGGAATTGTGTTTACCTACTGTTTTACGATCTCCCAAACTACATTTTGACCATGCTGGCGAGTTAGGAATGCGCGCGCGCCGTTCAGATTTCCTAGACTTCCAGGCTGTTCCCCAATGGCCGTTTCTCCGTTTGAAACGTGCAGTCCGGTTGGCTCGTTGTCTCCCCTGACTTCGGCGATCGGATCGCGACCCAAGGCAACAAATCGCAATGGCGGTTGCGACCCATCGACTGTGTATGACCACACCGAATCGAGGCGATTCAACTGTTTGTGGAGGGTATCGCCGCGGTCTTCGGTCGCCATCAGTGTGCGTTCATCGGCGAAGCTCACGTTGTCAAATGACGACTGTTCGGCGGTGCCGAGCACAAAAATGGAGATCGTTCCACCCTGGCGACTAGCGTTCTGGTCCACCCGGAAGATCGAACCCCACGCGCCGCGCTGTGCCAGCGCTGGGACATTTCCAGAATCGGAATTCGTGTCGCCGGTGGGACAGAAGAAGAACGTCTGGTAGTTAGAGCCGGGCAAGAATTCCAGATTCTCCGGCCGCTTGAACGGAGTTGCACTCGCAGCCTTTGCCAGAGCGTTTTCGTCGAACGGTTCAGTCCCATCGATCGCAGTGTCGTGAACCGTGATCCACTTGAACGGATAGGATGTTCCGGGCGTATGAAGCCTCAGTTGGTTTACCGAAAACACGTCGCCTGAAGGATCGTCCGCGTGAAATACAATCGGCTCACCGTCAATTAGAACCTGCAAGGCTTGCAGCTTTCCACCTTTCGACAGATTCGCGGGATTATGCGGAACGAATCGGTACACAAACGAATTCGGTTGCCGCGCGGCTTTAGGACTCGCCGGGTCGCTCGGATCCACATTCACGGAAGTTCCCCC
>Ga0163162_10002223_pt1 | contig 18226 bp, 22 predicted proteins | sample S55metaG_FD_115310 | JGI IMG/M metagenome (GOLD analysis project Ga0163162, IMG submission 115310) | Switchgrass rhizosphere microbial communities from Kellogg Biological Station, Michigan, USA - S5-5 metaG | ecosystem: Host-associated > Plants > Roots > Rhizosphere > Soil | place: USA...
AAAGACATTCCGGTCTTTATAAAAAAGACTTTTTAGTATATTTCATATTAAAAAAATTATATCGAATAACTTTCTAACTCCGCTTTCAGGCTCCTGAGCAAACCGGCCATTGGCTTTGCCGTATTCATCGCCCTGCACATCACAACAGCGCCTTCAACCGCAGACACCGCTTTGAACGCATAGACAGCCGGATCAAGCTGGTCAGAAAATTCACCGCCGGCAATGCCTTGATTTAATATACTAACAAATAACTCCTGTCCATGCCGGATGACTCCTGCTATCTTTTCTTTAATGGCTGGAAAGTTATCATCGGATTCCACCGCGATGTTAAATACAGGACACCCACCTTTAAGGTAAGTATTTAAAGGATCTTTGTAAAAATCGAGAAAGGCAAATACCTTAGCCTTCGCTGTTTTACCCTTGCTGATGGTCAGCAACATTTTTTCGCCGTTAGTATTCAGCATGTGATCAACAACCTGCAGGGCCAGGTCTTCCTTGCCTTCAAAATGACCATAAAGGCATCCTTTAGTCAATTTTGTGGCAGCAAGTACGTCGTCTATATTCGCGCCGGATATCCCTTTCTGATTAAAAATAGGGGCTGCTGTTTCCAGGATAAATTGCTTTGTTCTTTCCGCTTTAGTAAGCATGTTAATAAATTTACGATGCAAAAATATACTAAAAAGTTTAATTAAAAGACTTTTTAGTATATTATATGCTTTATGATATGAAGCTGACAATCATGGTGATCCTGAAAATTAATCGGAATAGTGCTGTCTGATATAGCCTGCTTAACAATGGGTTATAAAGAGAGCCGTTTGCTTTTACTTTTTATAATTTACAAGAAGACGACGTCCGTCATCGGTAATTATTCCGTTTATAAATAGCTGGAGCGCTTCAAATATGTCAGTCTGTGATTTTAAATTATGAAACAGGTAAAAATCTGTCACCGATACGTAGATACCGGCCGTGCCCGGAATATCCAGGCCCGCCCGGTATAGCCCTTTTGCTATGCCATCTGCTAAATTTGATTTGATAACCATCTTCAGGTAATCACCTTTAAATTCATGAAGCGCTCTTATCGCCCTCGGGTACTTTTTCAACATCTGCTCATTAAAAAGGTATCGCAAGGCGATCAAATGTTTAAAAAGAACCTGCTGAAGAACCAACTCCTGAACGGGGTCGTCCGAGGCATAGGTATTTGAGCTGATAATACATTTTGATTGTGCGATCAGTTGGTCGACAACAGCCTCCACAAGGATTGCTTTATTGGCAAAATATTGGTAGACGGTTTTCTTCGACATCCCGGCAGTCTTCGCCAGGTCATCCATCGTTACACTGATGATCCCATGCCTGATAAAAAGCGCTATCGCATGATCGATCAGACGTTTCCTTTTATCTTCCATTCCCTGCTTAATTGTTGGCTCCTGACATATTCTCTTTAACAGTCTTCAGGGCCGATCCTCGGCTTTCGCAGTAACATAATTATAGACAGCTGACCTTACATAAAAGTCAGCAAATGCGGTAACAACCGTGCTTGAAGCCTGCTGGTAGGCAGTCTGGGCATCCAGCACCTCAGAAATGGTGGCCAAACCAGCCTTGTAATTGTCCTGGTTAACTTTCAAATTTTCGGTAGCCTGTTCCAGATTGTCTTTGGCATAGCTGATCTGTGTAAGCTGGTCCTGCATATCATACCAGTACCGTATAATGCCCACCTTTAGCTGGTTTTGCCCGTCCTGGAAATCGTTTTGTGCTATCTGCTCATTGATCCTTTGCTTTCGTACCTTTTGCTTGCCCCGACCCCATAAACCGCCGGAGATAGGAATACTCAGGGTGACAAAGCTGGCAGGTGCAAAGTTACTCCCGATCCCGCTGTTGATTGACCCCGTCTGCGATGCGCTTAAACCAACTGCCAGGTTCGGCAGGTTGTCGGCACCTGCTAACCGGGTATGCAGTTTTTCGCCTTCGATACGTTTGGTTAATAACTGGTAATTGGCATTGCGGGCCAGGTTTGTATCTGGCTGCAGGGCAGGCAATACCGGGCTGCTGTTTTTATTAAGGGTATCCTGCATCACCATGAGCGAATCAAAGGCAATACCGGTATACATAGAAAAATCCAGCTGGGCCACCCAGCGGCCATTTTGTAATTTACTTTTATTAACAAGCAACTGGCTGAGCTGAACCTTTACTTTGAGCAGATCGTTACGGGCAATCAAACCGGATACAAGCATGTCTTTTTGCATTTTCAGCACTGTGTTCAGTAATGCTTCATTGACCAGTATGGTCTTCTGTTGTTCCTGAATGTTTACAAGGTTCCAGTATTTCTGCTCGGTAAGCAGTATCACAGAATCTGCTGATTGTTTTTTCCTGATCTGGCTGACCTGAAGCTGCAATGCCGCTAACTGGTTGCCAGTTTTAATTTTGCCGCCGGCATACAGGGATTCTGTACCGGTTACACCGAACAGGTAAAAATTATTGATGCCTTTTTCTAATAATGGCGGCATGGCAGATATAAAATCTTTGAACCCGAATAAGCCCAGCCCGGTTGCGCTAACCGAAGGGAGGTAATCTGACTTGGCTGCTGCTACATCTGTTTTTGCCGAGTTTATCCGCAGCTCACTATTTTTTAAAGCGTAACTGTAGGCAATGGCCGCCTGCTTACTTTCCTGTAAAGATATGATATGCTGCTGGGCACTCGCCTGCAGGCATGTAAAAGTGAATATTGATAATAGGAATGTTTTCATGATCATTAACTTATGCGGTTAGTGGTTCCTGTGTTTTGCTTACCGGTTTGATTTGATCTTCCTTGCGGAAGAACAGCCAGTAAAGCGTTGGTAATACAAACAGGGTCAGCAACATGGAAACCAGCAAACCAAAGCAGATCACTGTACCAAGCGGCCCCCAAAGCGAAGACCGGCTAATTACCATCGGTATTACCCCCACTGCTGCGGCAGATGATGTCAGGAAGATAGGCCGCATCCGGCGTTCCGCAGATAGTTTGGCCGCTTCGAATACAGATTTACCTTCATGTATCCGCAATTCCTCTGCAAAATCGATCAGGATGATGCCGTTACGGACCACAATTCCGCAAAGAGCCAGTAAGCCAAGGAACGAAGTAAATCCAAACGGATATCCTGCAACCAGCAGACCGAATGAGGCGCCGAGTATACTTAAGGGCATCGTGGTTATGCTTAGAAGTGCATGTTTAAGATGCTTGAAATGCCAAAGCAGGATCAGGAATATCAGTATGATACTTACCCCCAGGGCAATGCCCATTGGCCCCTGGTTTTCGCCCTGCAGCTCAAATTCTCCTCCGTAACGGATCTCGACACCCTGTGGCAGCTTAATTTTTTCAATAGCTGGTTGAATATCCATTAAAACACTATTGGCCACCGCATCCTGGGTTACGTCCATCCGGACAGTCAGTGTGCGTACACTGTTCCTGCGGGTGATCTGTCCATCTTCCCACGCGGAGTTGAGATCAGCTACCTGCCTTAGCGGTATAACGGATTTGGTCTGAGGCGAAACTATATTAAGATCCCGCAAATCTGAAAGGTTGCTCCTTGCAGCTTTTGGGGATTTGATCTTTACATCCACTGCATACGTATTTTCCCAAAGCTGGGTAGCCGTGATGCCTTCCGAATGCATTGATACCGCATTGGCAATATCGCTTTTGCTCAGCCCGAGGCGCGCTGCGTCGGCCGTTTTTACATCAACCTGGAGGGTTGGCTGCATTTCATTGTAGTCTGTCCTGGCCCAGGTTACCTGCTTATGCGTTTTGCCAATGGCCAAAACCTGCCCTGCAACCTGTTTTAAGGCCGAAATGTCGTTCCCGCTGATCCTTACCTCTATCGGTGCAAGCGCGTTGATCATATTCAGCTGTTTCATCCGGACATAGGCAGACGGAAACAGGTTACTGTATTTGTGCTGGTAATCTACAATGACTTCGGCCGTAGCATCCTCAGATGCTGTTTTAATCAATATCTGCGCGTAGTTTTTAGCCGGAAGATTGGGGGCATACACGGAGTGAAACCGCGGTGAACTGCTTCCAATGAAACTGGTATACGTAACGATACGTTTGTCCTGCTTGAGTATCCGCTCCATGCCTTTGACCACGCTGTCGGTCTGCGGCAGGTTATAGCCCGAAGGCAAATAGATCTCCATCGCGAACTGGTTGCGTTCTACTTTAGGGAACAGCTGCTGGGGCAATACGCCCATAATGGCAATCCCAATGACCACCGCCATGATGCCAAAAAACACGGTCAGCTTATAGTGTTTCATGGAGTTGCCAATATGGCTGTTGAAGAAATCCTGTAGCCGGTCCAGAAATGATCTTTTTTCATCATCCTTACCATGCAATAAACCTTTTTTGATAAAGAGGGTATTGAAAAACGGTACCAGCAACATGGATATAATCAATGATAAGGTGAGCGCGATCATGATCGTTACAGGGAAAAGCCTGATGAAATCTTTAGATACGCCAGTCATAAAAAAGGCCAGCGGCACAAAAGTGGCTGATATGGCCAGCGTAGCTGTGAATACGGAAGGGAACAATTCCTGCGCGCTGCTTTTTGCAGCATCCCAAACCGACATGCCATGATCCAGTTTTTCTACGTGGTTATCGATCACCACGATCGGGTCATCTACCACGATCCCCAGTACCACAATTAAAGCCGCAAGTGTTACCGTGTCAAGCTCTATACCCACCATATACATAATGGCCAGCGTTGCCGCGATAGTAATAGGTATGGTGGCGGCAGCAACAACTGCAACCCTAAAGGGCAGCAAAAGCAATGCAACACATACCACGCCAATAAGCGCGAAAGCAAACTCTTTCATAAAGTGACTGATCGAATCATCCACAACCTGGGGTTGATCTGCCAGTTTAACCAGCTGGATATCCGGCGGCAAATGCCTGCTTACTTTATCAATACGTTCCTCCAGTTCTTTACCAAACTGCACAATATTTTTACCGGTGACCATCTCCAGCGATATCACGATGGATTTGGTTCCGTTTGAAGTTACATAGCTGTCAGGCTCATCGTATTCGCGTTTCAGGGTAGCTACATCGCGCAAGCGTACCGAATTGCCGCCGGCGTCCTGCCTGATGATCTGTTCTGCCAGTTCTGCTTCGGTTTTATAGAATGTGCTGAGGTGGATAGGCTGGTCAACTACTTCGCCATCTTCCTTGCCTGTGGAGTTGATAGCGCCTTCGTTTTGCAGGATCTGCATAATATTGTACACGGATACGCCTTTTTGCAGCAGCTTGTTATTGTCCACGTAAACCGTGATCTGCTCATTCAGGTTCCCGGTGTGTGAAATCTTGGCGACATCCTGCACCTGCCTGAGCTCAGCCTCTATATCTTCAACGTTACGGAGCAGCTCTTTATACGGCCTGGTTTTTGACTCAACAGCCATCACCATGGCTGATGTGTTTCCAAACTCACTGTCGATATAAAAACCTTTGACCTCTTTGGGTAATTGGCTCTGCAAAATGAGCATGCCGTTTTTGATCTTATTCCAGAATGCCTTGGTCTGGATAGCATTTAAATTGTCAGCAACCTCAACAAATACATACATTACCCCATCGCGTGAATAGGAGTAGGTTTTTTTCTTGTTGACCTCGTTGTTGCTAAATAAGTATTCTTCTACTTTTTTAGTCAGTTGCTCTTCTACCTGTTTTGACGAAGCGCCGGGATACTGACCAACGATCAGGCCCTGCCTGATGGTAAAATCAGGGAATTCGTTTCGCGGCATGTCGAAAAGGCCTGCGATACCGAGTATAAAAAATATGGCAGACAGGGCCAGCGGAAATACGTGGTACTCCATCGCCCATTCAATTAAATTACCTTTCTTTTTCATGATCTGCTATTATTTATTGACGATGACAGGGGTTTGATCAGCAAGTTTCTGATAACCGGAGGTAATCACCTGCTCGTTTCCGGCGAGTCCGGACCGGATGGCAATACCGTTACTGTAAAGCTGACCGGTAGTTACATTTTTCCGCACTGCCTTATGGTCTGCACTCATTACATAGAGAAAGCTGGCCCCTTTTTCATCCACCTGGACGGATTGCACAGGAACAATAACTTCTTTAACATCATTAGAGGAGGCGGCAGTAGCGGTGGTTTTATTAAACACCACTTTACAAAGCATGCCGGGCCTTAACTTCATATCATTATTGGCCAGCGATATTTTAAGGTTATAATTGGCACTGCCGCTAAGCGCTAAAACGCCAACTTCGGATACCTTGCCCTGCAAAGGCTGATTCCCTAACGCATCGATTTTTACCGTAGCCGGAGTTCCTGCTTTATAGCGGTTAATTTCACTTTCGGGCACCGCAACCAGCACTTTCACCGAACGGGTATCCAGTAGCTGCAAAACCGGCTGACCGGGATTGGCCACGGCTCCGGCTTCGGCTTTCTTTTCGCCAATATACCCGCTTACCGGTGCATAAAGATGGGTATGGGCTATATTCTGGTAGGTTGCGCGGGCGGCAGCGGTTGCCTGTTCATAATTTGATTTCGCCTCCAGCATTTTTATTTCGGCAGCACTGCCTTTTTTAAACACATCGTTGATGCGGGTATAATTTTCTTCGGCAAGTTTAGCCTGCGCCAGTTGTGCGTTATACTGGTTGCGGTATACTGTTTCAACGATCACGCCTACCAGTTGCCCTTTTTTTACATAATCGCCGGTTAATACCGGGAAGGACAGGATAGTTCCGGAAACCTGGAAGCTTAAATCAATTGTCTTTTCAGCTTCAAGCGTTCCATTGTAAACGATCCGGTCACTGGTTGACAAAGAGTCTGCACTCAAATTGAATACGTTTACCGCTAAGGTGTCCGGCCCGTTCTTTTGTTCTTTTTTGCCCGAGCAGCCGGAAATCCAGATAGCTGCTATCATTGCTCCCGCAAGTGTAAGTTTGATTTTCATATAACTAATTGAACATTATTTGTGTTTTTGTCGATTTTAATCCCGCTGTTTATAATCCAAAAGCTGGTCGCGCCGGGCGACAAAACTTGAAAATTGTACTATTCTATACATTTATAACCTTTGTTGAGAAATTATATCTGATTAAATAATGTATTTGAATACTTCGACAATTATACATTATTTGTTTTATGGGTTTTTAATATTTGTGTCATATTGATAATTTGTACCATCCGGCAACCCACAGATGATAAAAAAGTCACCAACAAAATTTGTATTTTTGTCGAATCATGAAAGCAGATCAAAACGATAGCATAAGGGAAGAGATCATCGCGGCAGCGGATGCTGTATTTGAGCGTTACGGCTTTGTAAGGGTATCTATGCAGGATATATCTAATGAATGCAAAAAAGGCAGAAGTACACTTTATCATTATTTTAAAAATAAAACAGAAGTGCTTGATGCGTTGTGTCACAAAATCTTTTCCCAGTGCCTGGAGGAAAGCAAAGCCACTATAAGCAAGCGGCGTTCTTTCTCGGCTAATATAGAATCATATAACGAGGTAAAAATCAAACGTCTGCGCGAAGTGGTTTTAAAGTACAAGCTGGTGATAGAGGACATGAGGCAGGATCCCTCGTTGCTGATCATGCAGTCTCGTGTTATGGCTGAAGAAGAGATCCTGGCAGTGAAACTCATGATCGGATGGGCCATTGAAAACAAGGAAATAGCGGAACTGAACGGGGAAGACAGCCAGTTTTTGGCGGAGACCTTACAAGCCGCTTTCAAGAGCTTTGATCAGGAAATCATTCTTTTCGGAAGGTTTCCGCAATTTGAAAGCAAAATAACGTGGTTGGCGCAGATAATTCATAAAGGCCTTATGTAGTTGGTTGGGTTTTAGCTTAGAAAATATGTACCCGTTGATTATCTTATTCCGAAATGTCAGTCAGACCTTGCTGTAAAAATAAAAAAACTCTTTACGTTAATGTAGAGAGGTTTTTTATTGCCTGGTATATTTATTAAACAGAGCTGATCCTTTACTTCCCGTTAAATTTCTTCAAGGAAATCAACTTCAGGCTTTCCCGTTAATTTTCCCTCCAGGAAACTGAAAAAAGCTTTTAAATAATCTTGTTCAATATGCCATTCATAAGCTTCCTTTGATTTGTATATGGCAAATAGCACGAATGCATTAGATGTTTCGGTCTTGGTTGTCAGTGTAAAACTCTCACAACCTTCCTCGGTCTGAATAATTTTTCTGGTTTCGCGGGCATAAGTAAGGACAGCATCCATAAATTCGGGTTGCGCCGTCATTTTTACCAGGGTAATGATCTTATTATTTTTCATCTTTATTTATTGATTATGAAGCCTGCCCTGGACGAGTTTTGCACGTTCGCAGCCGGCTAAATAGTTATTTATCTTTGATTCATCATGGCAAAAGCCTCGGCAGGTGCGGTCAGGTAGAATTTTCTGAAATCGGCGGTCTGCCCGATCTTGATCTCAAACTCGTCGTTTGTAATACCGTTGATCAATCCTTGTGCAACCTCTACTAGTGACATGCCGTGTTCGCCGCCCACTTCTTTCGAAAACAGGGTGTTCACCATAGGAGGCATCAACTCAAAAACTTTGATCGATGTATTTTTGGCCAAACTATGTCTGAGCGAAAGCGTGTAAGAGCGGACAGCAGCTTTACTATCTGAATAAGACGGCAGGTTTGCTGACGGTGCGAAAGCGACAATGGATGTCACGTTCACTATGGCGGCTTCAACCTGTTCTTTTAAAAGCGGCAGAAAGCTTTCTGTTAACCTGATCAGCGAGAAATAATTAGTTGCAAACTCTTTGGTCGATTTTTCAAATGCTCCTGCATTTTCGTCATGTGTGTAGGCAAATGCACGACCTGCATTATTGATCAGCACGCTCAGTTTCGAGTACTTTTCAGACACCTGTTCAACCAGATATTTTACATCCCTTTCGCTGGTGATATCGCAGCGTATAGCTGTTGTATTGGTTAAGGCTGCAGCAGCAGCTTTGAGCTTACTTTCGGTCCTGCCGATAATAATGATCTCGTTGCCTTGAGTACTTAATAGTTTAGCAGTTTCAAAACCGATTCCAGAGCCACCACCTGTGATGAGCACTGTTTTATTCGTAATATTCATTTTTGCTATTTTTTATGATGAACGCACTAGGTACGTGCGATTAGTTTATTGATAGCGTTGATTTAAATGGCTGTTTTTACACTTTTTAATACTGACCCTTCAAACATTTTATGGGCATAGCTTTGCAGGAACAGGATCATACCGGTCATTTTCCCTACCGGGTTGCTGAATTTCGGCTCTTTGGCACCAATCAGTTTAGTAATGGTATGGACAACCCCGTCCGGTGCTTCTGCTTCATCCAAACCTTTTTTGGTGAAAGCATTAACCTGGCGCCTGTAGGTATCATAATCTGAAATATCTATAGTTGCCGAAACTGCGTTATGCCCCAGATTTGTTTTAAACCATACCGGTTCAACAACGCTTACTTTAATGTTAAACTGGTTCAGTTCAAAACGCAGTGATTTGAAATAGCCCTCCACTGCATGTTTTGAGGCCGAATAGTAAGAAAGGTTAGGCGGCCCAATTAAACCTACAATTGAAGCCACTGTGATGATCTGACCTGATCTTTGTTTCCTGAACAACGGTAATAAAGCGTTGGTCACTTTTACCGTACCCCAGAAATTAGTTTCAAATTGTTGTCTTCCAACCTCTATTGGCGTTTCTTCTGCAATACCAGTCACCATGTAACCGGCGTTATTCACAAGGACATCAAGTTGTTTGGTCTCCGCTGCCAGTTCCCTGGTGAATGCTTCAATAGAGTCATCCTCGGAAATGTCCAGGCGTAGCAATTTAAAGGAAACTTTTCCCTTGTATTTTTCCGGTTCGCGACTGGTGCCGATCGCATTAAAACCTTTTTGCTGAAGGTTGTTGGCCAGCATTAAACCAAAACCTGATGAAGCGCCGGTAATTAAAATTGTCTTTTTCATGATTGTTTAAATTTGTCGTGTTATAATTCTATTTATTGTTCCTGTTTTTCATGTATTATAAATTGTATCAATTGATACAATTTAAGTTAAAAAAAGGTTTATTCAAAAACCTTTAAGCTGAAATCAATTACAGCTTTTAATTTGGTTGTGTCCTTTTCTATAAACTTTGTGGTGTTTAAGCCGGTCCATAAATTAAGAAGATAAACATTCCACAATTCCTGCGGGATCTTCGGATAAATAACCCCTGCTTCCTGGGCCCGCAATAAAGCAGCTGAAAAAACATCTACAATAGTGGTGATATGACCGATTGCGCCGTCTTTTAATTCCTGATCCGCAATCTGGATTATCGCATTACTAAAGTAACACCCAAATTGCCCAAACGATCCCTCCGGATCTGCCATCACGTAATAGTACTGCTTCAGTACTTCTATGGGGTTCTCAACGGTTTTCAGCATGGATAAAGCATAGGTCGGATAAACCGAAAAAAAACGGTTCATAGACTTGATAAACAATTCTTGTTTACCACCTTTATAAGCCAGGTAAAAGCTACCCATTCCTATACCCATCGATTTTTGCAAATCGCGGGATGAAGCGTTTTCATAACCTTTTTCCCAGAAAACTTTGATCGCCTTATCAAGGGCTTCCTCTTCGTTATATATCTTATTTCTGCCAGCCATGATTAATATTCTGATGCAAATGTACATATTGTATCGATTGATACAAATTAAATTTATTTTTCCTTTTTTAAATAGGCTGTCGCTATTGATCAATCATGAAATTTATCACCGCAGCCAATTGACCGTGATCATGCGGCAGGTCGCCTTCTTATAGGCCGATCTCGGGGTAGTCAAAAATGATCAGCCTAAAAGACAATGCCAATTCATCGATGAATGCCTGATCCCATGTATCAAGAGTTCCCAAAATTTCTTTGTCTGTTTCGCTAATAGCGGGCAGCCAGGAAAACGGATCATTCTCTTTCGCCTTTTGCACCTCGTTAAATGCCCCAGCATAAATATCTGTAAGACCTAACGTATTTGTCACGCGGGAAAAATTGGTATCGGACATCAATCCTTCAAAGCCAATGGTCAGCAGATCTTTATATAATGGATTAAGTACAGCAAGAATATTCACGTCTTTAAATTTATATGTTAATAATTGAAATGCCCATTCACCAATCGGTTGGGGTAACGCGTTGCAGTTTGATCAGTACTTTTTGCTGCAAATTCGGCGAGGAAATAAACAGGCTTCGCTTCGCTATAACTTGGTAATAGCAACCTTCACTATTCAGGTTGTCGTTATCACATTGCAGATATATTTCTTCCCCAGTTTCGGGTATATTTGGCAGAACATCGTAAGATTTAAGGTCGATCACATCTCCCTGAAGATAAAATTCCAATTGAAATGGTTTATTCATGATAACTGGTTTATTAGCGTGAATTTAAATATTTTACACCCGGTTCACTCATTGTTACGTTCGCACTTTTGATATTTTAATACTGCAAAGAAAAAATGGAACTGCGCAGTGTATTTGCGCAATTGATTTTTTTTAAAAATGAGGGAATTCACCTGGCTCCGGTGCAGCGATGTTCGGCGAATGCTTAAAATCTCCACAGGTACCGTACAGAATTTAAGAATTAGCGGTAAGCTTAAATCCCAGAAGGTTGGAGGGATTCATTTTTATAAACTTTCTGATATCGAAAATATGATCAACGGTAAATCCCGATAGCCTATGTTACCAAACCCATCAACATTTTCTGAGTTATATTCAAAAATAGCCGATGATCCGCGGGTAACTGTATGGCACATCAGTTTATATGCCTGTATGTTAAACCTGTGGGAGCAAAGCGGCTTTCAAAAGCAGGTAAAGGTTTCTCGAAAACTATTGATGGCAAGAGCTCATTTTGCGAGCATAATAACGTACCACAGATGTATTAGTCGCCTTACAGAGCTGGGATATATACGTTACTTGCCAACTTACGACTCGTATCAGGGAAGTACTATAGAAATCGTTTTGCCTATCCCAAAGACTAAACTAACAGCTTACCTTAAATAATGGAATATTTCATCGACACGCCCATCAAGCTCATATTTAATCCGGTCACTGTAAAGACGTTTACAGCATGAAAGCCATGATGGTCCGCGAACTTAGACAACCTAATAAAAGCAGCTTTATTTGGGAATCCCAATATTCGGTTTTTTTTAACGCTGAACATTATCATCAATAACTTAATCATCATCATTCGCATTTCTACTATCAAAATGTACCTTTGCAAGCTCATATTATAGTCTAAGGCTCTTTATTGATGGGGTATTATGGCAAATGGCCATATTATTAATCGCACAGTTTGTATTCTTTAACCAATGCAGATGCGGGTAAGCGTAATAACTCACTAAATTTCCTGATCATTGTGAGGGACAATGGCTGCTTATAGTTCAAAACCTTGCTGACAGTACCTTTATCCCCATAAACCGCGGCAAGGTCTGCTGCTTTATAGCCAAAGTCCTCCATTCGGATCTTGATCATTTCAATAGGATCAACCTCGGGTAAATCCCAATGTTTATTTTCATACGTTTCAATCAGGTGCACCAGCAGGAGTTTTTCCTGTTGATCTTCTCCCGCTGTTGCAGACTTGATCGTTTCATACCTGGCAACAGCATCATTATACTGTTGTTCGGTTTCTAGTAAAAACCAATGCTTTTTGGTCATATCTCAATAGGTTAACCCTAAATGGTGCCAGCATCAATTTTGTCATATTCGGAATGGGTTCCAATAAACCGTATTGCAACGATTTTATCAACATAATCCACCTCAATGATCAAACGGTATTTATTACCGATAATTTTGAAACGGGCTCGTTTTGCGGGTATTAGTTTAGCTTTGGGAAAATCGGCTAGAAAATCGGCGCCTTTTTCCCATTTTGCTTCTTGTACTACCTTTCTCCAGGTAACAATACTGTTAGCAGCGTCTGCGTGTTTTTTCGCAAAATCCTGTAATCTCTTTTGATAGATGATGGCCATCGTTTCTTAGTTTATTGTTATCCATCGGCGATCTCCTTTTCATACTTTTTTACATTTTACGTCGCTCAACCGGGACCTTCCCGGAATGATATACCAAAGAGAAACAAAAGTTGGTTTTTTGCCAACTTTTGTTTCTTGCTTTTTAATTTCAGCTTTCATGTTCATCAGTAAGTCATCAGTTAACCAATTTATTCCTTTGCCATTGAATGCTTTCAATGCGGAAGCAATGGAATTGTGTAAGCAAACTGCGGCAATTGATAAGAAGTCATTTGTGCCCAAATCATTCAATATTAGCTTTAAATAAGAGATCTGATTGGTTAAGTACTGTAAACTTTCCGATTAACAAGCAGTTGCCGCATATCATCACTTACCTTTTTGTCAGTTAGCTTCGCGTAATGCTGTGTTTGTTTTATGTTCTTGTGACCAAGCATTTTCGATACCGTTTCCATTGGAACGCCATAATTTAGCGTAATTGTAGTTGCGAATGTATGTCTTGCAATATGAAAAGTCAGGTCCTTATTTATGCCTGCGATACCGGCGATCTCCTTTAAATAGGAGTTCATTTTTTGATTGCTTAAAACCGGTAGCGCCAAACCGCTATTTAAACATTTTGGATTAGTCTTGTATCTTTCCAAAATAGCTGATGCTTCAGGAAGGAGAGGAACCCTTGTTGATGTTCCAGTTTTTTGTCGGTTTGTAAATATCCAATTTTCATCATCTATTCCCTTTACTATTTCACTATAACGTAATTTCTCTACATCTGCATAAGACAATCCGGTATAGCAGCTGAACAGAAAAATGTCGCGAACAAAAATTAACCTATCAGCGGCAAAGTCTTTTTCCGCGATTTTCTTTAGTTCCTGTTCTGTTAGTGCGATTCTTTCCACAGGTTTTCTTGTGAACTTAAAATCCGCGAAGGGATCAGTTGGTAACCATCTGTTTTTTACACATATCAAAACGACCTTTTTAAAGTTCGACAGATATTTCATCGTTGAATTGTGATTGCATTTCTGCTCGCTTTTAAACCAGAAACAAAACTCTGTGATAAATTCATGATCAAGCTTCTTAATCTCGATATCAGCTAATCCATATTTCCAACGGATAAATGACTTCACGTGGTTAATGGTGGTCTCATAGCGAGTGACAGTGTTTGCTGCAAATTCCGTTCCTTCCAAAGCCTTCATTTGCTGGTTATGTTTTTTAAAAACCTCCAGGATCATTACTTTCTTCTCATCCGTACCGGTCAATATACTCTTAATCGCCTCGACCGTGATTTCCTTGTCAGTATCAATTAATTTTCTTTTTGCCTGGAATACCTTTTGTTCCAGGGAATCGAGATAATGATTCAGTTCTTTAACCGATTCTTTATTTCCAATAGCCCTGCCTGATTTTCCACCCCACTGCGCCGGTTCGCATTTTCGTTTGGACGAGAGCTCCGTAGCAGCACCGTCAATAGTGATTTTTAAATAGATGGGCAACGGCCCTGATGTGTAATTTTTAGGTTTTCTCATAAAGAACAATAACCCGAAGCTTTTTTCTAACATAATTACTCAATAAAAGGGTAAAACAAATGTCGGATTTCGGTCGCTGGTAATCAAGATGTTTACGAGATGTAAATGCTTGTTTATTAGTCTATTGCATCGTTTTCATTGAGTCTTTTTTGCATTTAGATGACTCAATGAATCGTTCAATAGAGTTATGTGTTTATATGCGAGTTTTGAGTAGGTCTTAAATGAAAAAAGCCCCTAAATCATTGATTTAAGGGCTTTTTGTTGCGATTTTACTCTGCTTTAGTACAGGCAGTGGGAGATTAATAGAACACATTTATGGCTTCCTGATGATTGCAGAGCGGATTTTGCAGAAATATGAAGAGAAAAAATCCTCGAAAAATGAGCAATAATTGAGTGCTTTTTTAAAAAAAAGTGTTCAAAAAATTTAACATGGGAGATTTTTTAAACACCTTCATCATTGGCATTTAGAACAATATTTTGAAACTTCCACCCAGCTCCATTGAGTTGTGATTTGCTTTCATTATTTGAACAACTTGTTTGCAGGTATGACAATAAAACAGCACCTCCTGTAGGAACAGGCAAGTCTCTGCATTTGCACTTAATACTACGTACACCGGTTTGCATCTTGATTTAAGTCTTGCTTCAATAGCCAGTTCGATCAAAGTCTTGCCTTTACACAAAGGTGTTTGTTTGGAAAATCCTAAACGGTTTGATGCACCGCTGCAAGTATGATCAACCCTGACATTATGCGCTGTGGATAACCGTTTTTTTATATTTCAATGGTTGCCCGTTTCTTTTAGAAAATACTGCTTTGATCTCAGCCACGATAGCTAAGGCAATTTCCTCAGAAGTTTCTGAACCGATATCCAGCCCTACCGGACCATGGATAGCCTCCAGATCCCTTTCGCTTATGAAAACCCCTGCATCCTCCAGTTCTTCCAGCATTCGTTCCATTTTTTTCTTCGGGCCTAAAACACCTATATATGATGGATGCAATGGTAAAATATTTTGAAGAAAAGCAAACTCGTAGTTATAATTATGCGTCATCAAAACAAATGCAGTCCATTCGTTAGGTTTTACACTTTCTAAAACTTTTTCAGGCTTAGCAACAATGATCTTATTTACCGAAGGGAAACGATCTGGAGTAGCATAATTTGGCCGTCCATCAATAAGGGTGACATTCCACCCTAAAATAGCCGCCATTTTCGCTAATGGAAGAGCATCATTTCCTGCTCCAAGGATGACCAGGGAAATTAACGGCTTAACGCACTCAATGAATGCTGTGTAACCCAAGTAGCCGGTTACGATTGACTGCTGACGGCCTAAAGCTTCCTCTACGTCCGCCAATAATTCATTTTTATAAGGAATAGAATCAATGTCGTTTGAAATCATTTGCCGATCCGAAAAAAACAAAATGGAACCTGGTTGCGGAGCTTTCCGGTTTTCTATCGAAAATAATGTAACTAATACAGCATAGCCTTTCAAATTGATAGCAGCTCTCAATAAAGTAATGGGATTGGTCTGTTTACCCTCTATCGGTTCTATCAGGATATGGATAATGCCAATACAACCCAGCCCCACGCTAAGTTTAGCATCATCGTCCATTGTATCATAAGTGACCAATAACGCTTCCTGCTGCATAATAACCATTCGGGCTTTGCGCAAGGCATCACCTTCCAGGCAACCACCACTAATAGCTCCAGTCAGTTGTCCGTCTTCGGTGATCAGCATCCTTGCGCCAGCCCTACGGTAAGCAGACCCCTCAACAAGCACAACGGTAGCCAAAGCGGTTTTCTTATTTTCCTTAATAGCTCTTTCGTACGCAGCAACGATATCTATAAGCTCTTTCATTCGTTATAAGAAACCGACCTTTGTTCAAATTAATAGATCAAACCGTTCTGATTGTTAATTGGCAGTAATTTTATTTTGACGGCGCATATGCACCGGTATTTAACCATGTTATCCAGGCCTTTTTGAATGCAGCATGGGTCATTGGCGGCAATGTACGGCCTTCGCCCGGGTTCCAACCTGCAAGGACCAGGCCGTCGTCCGCGTGAGCAATCAATTTTTTCAAATCCTTGTGGCCATTTTGTTTCGGATCGATCAATTGTTTGGCCAGTTGTCGTGGTGTCCTCCCCTGGAAAACCATTCGCATGTTTGCAGGTGGTAAATGCCAGTTAGGATTACCGGGTGGCGTATGTAAACCAGCTGTATTCGTAGGCTGATGACAATTGGTGCATTTCATCGCGTAAACACCTTTGCCGTCTATGCCACGTTGCGGCAGCATCGTGTGTAGATGGTTATCATCACCCTGCAGCGGAACGTTGCCAGATGGATGGCAATTCATACAGCGTGCGCTCATTAAAACGGTATATACCTGCTGGAAGGCTTTTACAGAAGTAACGCTGTCCTTTTTAATTAGTGGCATTGAGTTGCTTTTGGCTACTTTCAAACTATTGTCATTGTTCATAGTAAATGCCATTATGCCTATCACGCCGCATAGCAGGCCTATTACGATCAATAACCGAAAATTACTGCTGTAATTCCGCCGGTTTGATATCTGTTTGTTCATGAATTACCATTCCCTTTCCTTTGCAATTCTGAAGCTAAATGAATAGCCTCACGGATACGCAGATAAGTGCCGCACCGGCAAATGTTACCTGCCATAGCATTATTGATATCCTGATCTGTGGGATTCCTGTTCTCTTTAAGCAGCACGGCAGCCGACATGATCTGCCCGGCCTGGCAATAACCGCATTGTGAAACATCTAACTCCAGCCATGCTTTTTGCAAAGGATGGTCATTCTTGTCAGACAAGCCTTCTATGGTTACAACTTTTTTTCCTTCCGCGCGGCTGATCTTGGTGACACAGGAACGTACAGCTTCGCCATTCAGATGCACTACGCAGGCTCCGCATTGCGCTACCCCGCAGCCGAACTTGGTCCCAACGAGGCCAACATGATCCCGAAGTACCCAAAGCAGTGGCGTTTCCGGGTCTGCATCAATATGGTATGTCTTCTTGTTAATGTTTAGTGTGATCATAACTTAATAATTACGGTTAAAAATTTATCAATCAAACTGTCGGGATCACCGGTTGAGGTGACGTAAAGGGCTGCTGGTAATAGCGTTTCCCGGTTGCCTTGTACAGCGCGCCGGCCACCGCGCCAAAAACAGGAGGAAATGGCGGCTCACCCAAACCTGTTGGATCGATATCATTTTGAACGAAATGGACATCGACGCTTTTTGGCGCTTCATGCATACGGATGATGCGGTAAGAATGGAAATTGTTTTGCGCAACGACACCATCTTTATGCGTTAATCCGCCATAAAGAGAATTGCCGATCCCGTCTATCACCGCCCCCTGCACCATGTTGGTTGCCGCATCCGGATTGATCACAATACCACAGTCGATGGCGCTGGTAACCCTTTCTACGTACGGTTGTCCGTCCCTAATGGTAATATCTACCACATGGGCAGCGTAAGAGTTATGGCAAAAATAGGCAGCAACGCCACGGCTGTATTTTTTATGCTCCGCACCGTTCCATCCCGATTTTTCTTTAACCAATTTCAACACACCTGCATACCTGTCGGCATCATAATCATTGTTTTTGCCGACAGGGCTCTCTTTTGCCCTTTTTAACAATTCCAATCTCATATCGATCGGATCTTTCCCCATAGCTTCCGCTAACTCATCGAGGAATGATTGCTCTGCCGCTGCATTGAAATTAGACCTTGGAGCCCTGAAAGCGCCTATCG
>Ga0163162_10002224_pt1 | contig 18225 bp, 21 predicted proteins | sample S55metaG_FD_115310 | JGI IMG/M metagenome (GOLD analysis project Ga0163162, IMG submission 115310) | Switchgrass rhizosphere microbial communities from Kellogg Biological Station, Michigan, USA - S5-5 metaG | ecosystem: Host-associated > Plants > Roots > Rhizosphere > Soil | place: USA...
GAGGCAACGGAAACGATCACCGCGAAACCATTGACAACAAAGAGGCGTCGTTATTAGCCGCCTCCCCGGCGGGATCCCGCATCCGGTGCAAGGAATACCGAAATGTGGTTGAGCACGGTTGTTTCCGGCAGCATGTGAGCAGCGCCCATCAGCTGTATTGCCGTGCCGCCCTCGACCAGAGACGTGAAGAGTTCCATGTCGGTTTCGCGGATCAACCCACCGAGTTCGGCCTCGCCGCAGAGCAATAGAGAGCGGGACAACGGATACGTCGGAGGGCGTTTTCAAGGTCGAATCCGTCAAGCAGACGACCGTCCATGAAGTATTCAATCGCCACGGGGTCCATCGCCCGGATGTTGTGGGCCAACGCCAGGGCGTCGTCGTCGGGCGCTTCGGGAATCAGCTGGTGAATCCGACGCGCTATGTCCGCAGGCGCTTGGTTGGTGGTGCGCGCCTGGTACATCATGCTGATTACGGCATGGACGTCGGAGTAGGAGATTGCATCGAACGGGCAGTCCCGCATGACGAGAGGCGGGTCAAGCAGTACCACTCCGCTGGTCATTGCAGGCGATGCCGCTGCCATGCCGATGGCGGCGAGGAACGACCCGATGATGCCAGCGGGTTCGCGGACCCGTTGGTTCATGAGGTGAACGACATCGTCAACATAGGAAGCGAGGGGATAACCGGAGCGGGAGTGGCCCGAGTTACCGTGACCACGCAGATCGGGAGCGAACACATGGTGTGTCTGTGACAGAGGTTCGATGAACCCGCGCATATCCTGCCAGCACAACATGATGCCGTGGATGATCATCAGAGCGCTGCCTTGGTGGTCGTTCTCCGCATAGTTGAGCACGATGTCGCCGGTGTCGAGCGTCTGCTCCTTCATCTGCGTCATCATTCCCTCTGGAGAATCACCGCAACGAGATGCCGGTTCGCCGACGTAATCGTGCCCAGTGGCATCCGGCCGACGAGCGGCGGGATGCCGTGGATCGTCCCGTCCACGAGCTTTGGCGCTTCTTATGTGCCGAACAGGAGTCGTGGCAGCTTCCTGCCGCTGGGGTATTAGGTGTGACGGGCGGGGATACGATCCACCCCTCCTCGGAGGGAGATCGTCATGCCTGCCCCCGCATCCCGCAAGCGCAAGCGTCTGCTTTGCCTGTTCAATCTGAAACACAAGTGGGTGCGACGCTTCAACCCGGAAGGCGGAGACTATTTGCAGTGCGAAACCTGCGGTAAAGAACACAGCTATGCGCCGGCAAGGATGCTATGACGGTGGAGCGCAGCGAGCCGAACACCATCAGCGAATACGGTGCGGCCGGCGGGAGTTGCTGATCAGTACCCGGGCCGGTCGGCTCGCGGCTAATGCTCAGTTCCCCGCCGTGCCGTGATCCGTCGTTGTGGGTCTGATCAACCGGCCGAAGTGCTGCCCGCGTTCACTAAATCGTCCTTAAATGTTGTGTGGTTAAAGTCCCTGCCGGACAAAAGGGGGGGTCACCTTGATGGCAATCGCTACCGGTTCGCGGTCACGCTTAATCGCAGGTCGTTTGATGCTGGTCTCGGCGCTGGCCCTCGCGCTGAGCCTTGCGTTCGCGGGGGCGGCGTCCGCACAAACGGCCTTCCAGGCGAACGTCGCCGGCACGGGAACGCCGCGGGGGTGCTCGAACGGAGCGACTCTCTGCGGGACAGCGAATATTGCCGGTCACAGCACCGCGAACTGGAACTGGTTCGTCACCGGGGTCACGCCGGTTCAGACGTCGTGCGGCACCACCTACACGGCCACCGTGGACTTCACGCTCGCCAGCGACGGGAGCACGCTCGCGTTGAACGAGAGTGGCTACATCTGCGCGCCGGGGAAGGACGCTATCGGGTTCTTCGCGGAGGGCCCCATGGCGCTCGGGCATCCCAATTACCCGCACGGCACCTGGACCGTCGATACGGCCGACTCGACCGGGCAGTTCGCCGGGCTAGGCGGATCCGGCACGGACGATCTACAGTCCGCCGGGGGCCAGGTTTCCGGGAGCTACATCGGCACGCTCGGCTAGACCCGGCTCCACCGCCGACCCGCCGGCTCAAGACCACAAGCAAACGCCCCGCCCAGATGAACCGGCACGGGGCGCTGGAGTTCGCCCTCACCGTCTGCCGTGGCCATCCTCGTCAGCGAGGCTCGCCGGCGATCGCGAGCGTCGCGTGCGTCATCGCGACGAGCACCTCAACGGTGTGGCCGGCGTCGTCGAAGCCGACCCGACCGAGGTCAGCCAGACCGCTCTCGGCGAGGTCGTAGTGGTGGTGCGCGGCGGGTGCTCGTAGTGCAGTTGGTGGCATGGCTGGGCCTCCTGACTAGATCCGGTCTAGGCCCCGGCGGTGTTGGCGCATCAGCCTGGGCCGCCTACCGATTGGATAGTGTCTAAGAATCACCTGCCATTCCAAGAATGTGCACCTTCCTGCGGGCTAGCCTGGTGAGCTTTGGTGAGAATGTGCAACCTTCCCGCCGACTGGCGCGAAAATTGTTCACCATCGCGTCGTACGCCCTATCGCCCAGACAAGTGTGCTCGTAGCGGTCTGGGGCCCCTAGCTCAGCCAGCAAGCCGTTCGCAGATCGATCCGTCAGGGTCGCGGGCTCAAGTGTCCCCTCATGCGTACGCATCGCGCATCCTGGGGGCCTGGGAAGCAGAAGCTACTGCGTAATCTCGGGATCGCCAAACTCGATCGTGCGGACGGCGTGGGGCATCCCATCGGGACAGACGTCGAACGGCTAGGCAAAGCAGCGCCTCGCGCGGATGAACCGGTGCGCTCTACCAGACGTAGTAGCCGACATTGTTCGGGTCGCACTTAGCCATCATCTCGACGTAGCGGCGGCCGGCGGTCCGGATGGCGCGGCCAACGCGGTGCCCGGTGTTACGGAAGCTACTGCGATAGGTCCGAACGGTGTTGGCGATGCTGGTCATATTGTGGCTCCTGATGCGTTGTGGTCCCGCCGACGAAACACATCGTGCCGCCCGCACCGCCCACGGACAGTCACCCCGACGACAGGACACCTGTCGTCCAGGCGACAGGCCCACCAGAGCTGGAAGCAGCTGGCCGCGGCGAAACCGGTTGATGTTCGGCGCGTATGGCCCGTTTTTCGCGGTCAGCGGGTGGTGTGCGCTTGGGTCGATTGTCTGGTTGCTCGTTCTTCTAGCATCGCGAGCAACGAGCGGCGAACGAGTCGGTCGAGTCTTGTTTCGCCGGGGTGGTCCGTGCTGACTGCGGTGAGCATTTCGTCGTAGAGCGGTGTGCCGGGTGGGACGTCAGTGGCAGCGCGAACGACTCGGCCGAGTGATTCCATCGCGTCGGCGAGTCGGGGGGATGGCTGCGGAAGCCCGAACTCGGCTCGCCAGGTCGCGTCTGCGTGGGCCTCGGCGAGCACAGCCTCGATGCGTTCGGGTGCGTAGGCCGCGGCTTCGGACACACCTTCTGCCCACGCGGTAAGGATGGTGAGTTCCTCGGTTTCCAGAATGTGCGCGGTCGGCGTGGTGGAGCGTGACGGGGTTGGTTCTGAGCCGACGCTCGAGGCCCGAACTTGATAGACGGCCGCGTTACAGCAGGACGTGCCGTTCTCGACCGGCCAGCGGCCGTCGGCGCTTCGCCGAGTCGCACGATCCATGGTGACTGTGAGCAGGACACCGTGTGCGCCGGGATCGAGCGGAATCTCGCGGACTCCCGTGCTGGAATCCTTCCACAAGGCGATGACCCGAGAAGGATCCCGGCCGTGCGGCCGCGAGCGCTGCACCATGCCGAGGGAGGCCAGCGTCAGCACGGCTGAGCCCGGGTCGTCGGCGAGGACGCTCGCGTAGCGGGCGGCCCAGCGGGAGTTGAGCTGCGGCCCGTCGAGTAGGCCGCAGATGACAACGGTCGGGCCCACCGACCGGATGAGCTGGGCGATGTCGTCATTCTGGGCAAGGTCCTCGCAGACGAGCGAGGCTTGGGTGAGTTCGGCGAGTTCCACGAACTGCATCGCCAGGCGGGGTACCTCCATCGCTTCCCACCATCGGACGTGGGGATGAAGGACGCCACCAAGGTGGTACTGAGTGAGCTGGCCTTCATCCAGCGACCACCTATGGTGCTTGTTCTGGCGGATGTGAAACCACGATTCCGGATCGCCGATCGGCGGCGGGCCGCCCTTCTCGAGTCTCGGGTTGATGCCGATATGCAGCCAGTTGCCCGGGAACCGCCCCGGCTGTCGCGGGCGGCCGCGGACCCCGGTGTTGAGGTAGGCCACGCCATGGCCCTGCAGCAGCGTTTCGAGGTCCTCGATCTCCCGCTCGTCGACCGCGCTTTCCGGCAGCACGACCACATCGACGCTACCGGCCTCCTTACGGGCGGCGACCAACACCCGGTCCAGGAGATCCAGATCGAGGCCTTCGGCCGGGACGAACTCGAAAAACCCGAACGGGTCATTCGTCAGCCTCTGCAGCGAGCCCTCGATCGGGTGAAAGTCGGACGCTCGCACCCTCAGCGGCCACGGCAACAGCAGCAGCGTGGCGTACTCCGACCGAAGGTCCGTACCCCGATGGCGAGCCGGGATCTTGTGCCACCGAACCTCAACACCCGGACCTTGTACGCAAACGTAGCGTGAGAACGCCGGTCGTCCCGTGGGCGGAGTACGGACCTTCGGCAGCACGCGCAGCAGCCGGGCGTCGATGCGGGCCAGCGACCCCTTCTTGGCCAGCAGTTCCCGGCCCCGGGCCCGATAGACAGACGCGTCGGCGTTCGACGTGTCCAGGGCGACGCCGAGCCCCGCGCAGGCCTCGTCAGCGATCGCATGCAAGGTCAGCAGCGCCTCACACATTCGCGGGTCTCCCCCGGTCGCCAGTCGCAGCACAGGCGTGTCGGCCCGCTCCCGGAACAAGCCCCATTCCTCGACCAGCAGCTCGGGCACCGCGGCGGTTCGATCCTCGACCCAGATGCTCAACTGACGGCCCGCTTCTTCGACCGCGTGAGCCCAGTCGCGATGCCGACCAGGGGGCCACATCTCGACCGGGGACAGCGCGAAACGAAACGCCTCGGCCCTCGCCAGCACCACATTCGCCAAAGCGAACAGATCAGGAGGCCACTCCAGCAACTCGTCCGTGATCCGGCCCCCACTCACCGCATACCAACACGACGCGCACGTCGGCTCCCCCACCCGCCCGTCGACCAGCCCCTCACCGGCGCCCATCGCGCTGGCAGGGAAAGTCGGACCACTGTAGGGAGTCACCTCGCCGAGTGCCCCTCGGCTGAGCGTTCTTCGGCGCGGACCGGATTCCAATTCGACAAGACTGCCAGTTTCTCGGCTGTGGGCGAGCCGGACAAGGCGGTGTAGATGACCAGGTACTGGCCGGGTTCCTGGGGCAGCAAGAGGGACTGGTATTGGAGCTCGAGGTCCCCGACCAGGTCGTGATGGACGGTTTTAGGTCCGTGCGTGTGCTGAAAGAGTCTGTGGTCGGCCCACCATTGTGCGAACTGGGGCGAGGCGATGCTAAGTTCACCGACCAGCTCATTGAGCGCCGGGCTGTCACCACGTACGCCGGCGGCTCGACGCAGGATGGCAACCATCTGCGCGGCGACGACATCCCACTGCGGGTACACCTCGCGGGCTCGCGGGTTCAGAAACGTCCAGCGGGCCAGGTTTCGGTCGCGGCGTGGCATCGAGGCGAAGTCGTCGAACAGGATCGCGCCCATCCGGTTGACCGCGAGGATCTCCAGCATCGGCCCGTGCAGCAACACCGGGGTTGGATCGAGCGCCTCCACCATCGCGCGAGTGGCCGCCGACGCCTTCGGCGGCGCGGCGGGCGAGGCCGCGATAGCCCGGCGACCGTCGACCGGACGGGCCAGGTTGTGCAGGTGCGCTCGCTCCAGCTCATCAAGTCTCAACGCGTCGGCCAGGGCGTCGAGCACCTGATCGGAGACATTCTTGGCCCGGCCCTGTTCGAGCCGGGTGTAGTAGTCGACGCTCACCCCGGCGGCCAGCGCGAGTTCCTCACGACGCAGGCCGGTGACTCGGCGGCTCCCGATCCGCCACGGCAACCCGACATCGGGTGGCTCCAACCGCGCTCGTCGGCTGCGGAGAAAGTCCCGCAACTCCGTCGATCGGTCCATGCCTTGAAGTATGAATCGCAGCCAACACCGCTAACAGGTCAAGGGTGGTTCCGCCAGAACCAGGTTCGCCAGACCTGGGGTCAGCGGGGCGGAGGAACCGATGTTGCCGAAGCCCCTAGCGGCATTGACTCGATTCGCCTCAACCACACAATGCGCCGGGGCCACGCCCCGGCCGAATCGAGGAGCGATCTCATGCCGATGCCGGCCAACCCCGCAAAGAATCCTGCCAGCCCGTTCGCGTCGTTCCGGGGACACCACGTCGGTGTCCGCGTACCCGACTACGAGGCGGCCAAGGCCTGGTACACCGACAAGCTGGACTTTCGGGTCCTGCAGGAATGGCCCTACGGCGACCTGCAACTGGCCTACCTCAGCCCGGCCGCCGACGACGACTTCCACCTCGAACTGCTCGCCGGTCCAATACCGCACCCGAACCCAGTCCTGGACGACCTCGGCGTCAGTCTCAAGTACGGCGGCTACCAACACTTCTGCCTGCACGTCGACAACATCGACGACGCCCGGGCCGAACTGATCCGCCGCGGCGTGGATGTCGTCGGCGAACCCTTCGAGATCGAAGACATCAGCCGGCGCCTGGCGCTCCTCCGCGATCCCTGGGGCAACATGATCGAACTCTCCCAGACCCTGCCCGGAGCCGGCACCTGATCTAGCGGTTCCTGGACCGGCGGGTGTATCGGACTTCTCCATCGTTGGTTGACGTTTCGGTGCGCCCGCTGCCGCATCCCCAAGCGCGGCTGTCGACGATCGTCGTACCGCGCGAAGGCCTGAACCAACGCCCCCACATATCAACGCGCCTCCGGTCCGCCGAGCTGCTCGCGACGACGCGCCAGATTCGGCGCTCGGCGGCGCGTGCACGCACCTAGGACTTGATCAGCGCTGCGACTCTCGGGCGCGCACACACTTCCGTCGATCGGTGCGATCCATCGCACGGCGCGAGCGTGCACGGAGCGATCGATATGTGGCGCGATACTTAGCCTCGGCGCAATCCCGCACGTCGCCCGCTCATCGAGACCGTCCATCGGACGGGGCTTACGGGACTGAACGTGTGGGATCACGTCGGCCCCGGGTTTCGGCTAGAGCACGTGTGGGTTGAGGTTCCCGTGGTGGGACGACCGCCCGGCGGAGGAGGGCGGCTCCGAGCGACCGGCCGCCGTTGGTCTCGGCGGGGTCCGGGAAAGCGATCCGTAGTTCCGCCAAGACACCCTGGTCATGCGCCAAGGGCACGGCCGTCGGATCTTCGTGATCCGGCGGCCGTGCCCTTCTCCACGCTGAAGTTGAGCGATTTAGTTGATCTCGCGCCGCACGGTCCGGACGAGTCCGGCGGCCACCGGCAGCGCGACCCAGAGGATCACGGTGGCCAGGATCTGCGGCGTGTGCCCGGACCACTCGCCATTGAGCACCCAGTCGAAGGTGGTACCCGAGTCCACCCATTGGCCCAGCGAGGTCGACGCACGGCCGAGCAAGGCGAACGCGATGGGAAGCGCGAAGTACAGGACGATTGCGGCCGCCGAGTTGTGCAGCAGCGCCCCGAACGCCACTCCGGTCGCGACGCTGAGGAGCACGAACAGCAGGTAGCCGACCAGGACGCCGGCGTTCAGGTTGGCGTCGAGTTCTCGGCCCGTGGCCGCTGCCACGCCGAGACCCGCGGCCGTGACCAACCCACCGAACACGGCGGCACCACCAGCCAGCAGCAGCGAGACCGTGACCTTCGCGTTGATGACCCGGATGCGGCGCGGTTCCTGGGTGAAGGTGGTGAGGACGGTGCGCTGGCTCCACTCGCTGGTCAGCGTCAGGATCGAGACGATCGGTAGCAGGATGCTCAGGCCGACGGCCGCGAACCTGAGGTAGCTGGTGTAGGTCTGGTCGATCCTCGACGGGGCGAGCAGCGGCGCCAGCATCAGCCCGACCGTCGAGGCCGCGACCAAGGCCAGCAGCCAGCGGGCCGCACGGGTATCGGTCGCCTTCCCCCATTCGACGCGCAGCAAGCGACTGAACGGGATGGCCGGGAAGGTGGCGCCTGGCGATTGTGCATCGACGGGGCGGACGGGGCTGGTCATCGTGGCGCTGGTCATGCTGCTGCCTCCTGCGAGTGGTCCGCCGTTGCGGCGGTGAGTGAGAAGAAGAGCTGTTCGAGTCCGCCGGAGTCGGACTGGCGTAGTTCGGTGAGCGGAACCTGTTGATCGACCGCTGCGCGGGCGATCATCTCGGGGGTAATGCGGCCGTCGTGGACGTCCACCGTGAAGGTGTTGTCCGGACCGGGCCGGTAGCCGATGCCGGCCGAGCGGAGTGCGCGTGCCAGGCCTTCTGGGTCGGGTGTACGCACCAGCAGGCTGGAGCTGGCGAGCAACTCCGAGAGTGGCCCGGACGCGACGACCGCGCCGCGGGAGATGACGACGAGGTGGTCGACGGTGGCCTGCACTTCGTGGAGCAGGTGGCTGGACAGCAGTACTGTCCCGCCACGGTCGGCGAAGTCGCGCAGCAGCCCGCGCATCCAGGCGATGCCCTCGGGGTCCAGTCCGTTCGCGGGCTCGTCCAGGATCAGCACCTCCGGCTCGCCCACGAGCGTCTGCGCGATCCCGAGCCGCTGCCGCATCCCGAGGGAGTAGCCACCCACCCGCCGATCTGCCGCGTCGGTCAGCCCGACCAGGTTCAGCAGGTGATCGACGCGGTCGGTGGACATGCCGGCCATCTGTGCGGCGATCTTCAACGTCGCGCGGCCGGTGCGTCCGGCGTGCATCGCCGACGGATCGAGCAACGTTCCGACCACCCGGGTCGGGTTGGGCAGCTCGACGAATGGCCGGCCGTCGATGGTTGACGTGCCGTGATCGGGGTGGGCCAGACCGACGATCATCCGCAGGGTCGTGGACTTGCCCGCGCCGTTGGGGCCTAGGAAGCCGGTGATGGTGCCCGGTTCGCAGTGCAGTGACACGTCACGCACGACCGGTGTCTTGCCGTAGCTCTTGGTGAGAGCGGTTGTTGTGATCATGGGGCAAGCCTGGCCGCGGGACGGGTCCTCGCACATCGGCCGGCGGGCTAGGACCGCGCGTCGAAAGGGCGGGTGGCGGACCCCGCGACTACCGCCTTTCGTCGCGGCGGCGTCGACTTTCGTCGGTGCCGTGCGGGCGCACCAGGCGGTTACGCTCTGATCATGTGGCGGCCGCGTAGGTTCTGGGCCGAGCAACTCCGGCCGGCGTCACTCCTGGCATCCGTCGATGATCCGGCTCATCCCGACAAGGTGGCGCCCAGGACTGGGCGCGACTGGGTCGTCGACGTCGGTGCCTTCGTCATCGCCGCAGCGTTCGGGGCGCTCATCCTGAGCGTCACCGTGGATGACGCCGCCAATCGGATGACCTCGGGGCGGGTGGCCACCGACGCCGCGTTCGGAGCTCTTTGCTGCATCTCACTGTGGTGGCGGCGACGGTGGCCGTTCGGTGTGGCGCTGGTTTGCGTCCTGCTGGGCGCATTCTCGACGTTTGGCACGGTGGCCGGCCTGTTCGCACTGTCCTCGCTGGCTGTGCACCGCCATGTCCGGCCCGCCCTGCTCGTCGCCGCTCTGTTCGTTCCGTCCGCAGTGGTGTGCTCGATCTGGCTCGGGCGGACCAATACCTGGTCGGTGCTGCTGCCGACGGCGGCGCTTGCCGCCGCCGCGACCGCATGGGGCATGTTCGTCCGCGCCCGGCGTCAGCTCCTCGCCACCCTGCGCGACCGTGCCCAACGTGCCGAGGCCGATCAGCTCCTCCGCGCCGAACGTGCGCGCCTGGCGGAGCGAACCCGCATCGCACGGGAGATGCACGACGTGCTCGCCCACCGCGTCTCCCTGGTGGCGCTGCGCGCCGGGGCGCTCGAGGTCGCACTCGACCTGCCTCCCGCCCAGGTGCGGGAGAGCGCAGCGCTGTTGCGGTTGACGGCCCACCAGGCGCTGGAAGAGCTGCGGGACGTGATCGGCGTGCTGCGGGAGGAGCCGGGGCAGGAGCGGCCGTCGACGGTGCCACAACCGACGCTGGCTGACATTCCACGCTTGGTGGAGGAGACTCGCCGCTCCGGCGCAAAGATCGACTTCGACATGCGGGTGGACGGTGCAGCTGCCGCACCCGGCCCCTTGGGTCGCGACGCATACCGCATCGTGCAGGAAGCGCTGACCAACATCAGCAAGCACGCTCGCGGCACCCTCGCCCAGGTTCGGGTGGCGGGCGCGCCGAACCGCGGCCTGCACGTATGCGTTCGAAACCCACCCGCAGTGAGCGCCCACGACCGTCCGGCTCCGCCGGGTTCCGGCACCGGCCTCCTTGGTCTGCAGGAGCGAGTGACCCTGGCCAATGGCGTCCTGGTGCACGGACCGGACGCTTCCGGTGACTTCGTCGTCGAGGCCGACCTGCCGTGGTGAAAATCCGGGTGCTGCTGGTCGACGACGACGCCCTGGTGCGCGCCGGTCTCCGGATGATCCTGTCCTCGGCGGAGGACCTCGACCTCGTCGGCGAGGTCGACGACGGCGCCCGGGCAGTCGCAGCGGTCCGTGAGCACCGGCCCGACGTCGTGCTGATGGACATCCGGATGCCCGAGATGGACGGCATCACCGCGACCGCCGCCCTGCGCCGGCTCGACGCGCCGCCGCAGGTGATCGTGCTGACCACGTTCCAGGCCGACGAGCAGGTGCTGAGCGCGCTGCGCGTCGGCGCCAGCGGCTTCCTGCTCAAGGACACCCCGCCCGCGGAGATCTTGAACGCGGTGCGCCTGGTCGCCGCGGGAGATGCGATGCTCTCCCCGTCGGTCACCCGCACCCTGCTCTCGCACTTCGGCGACACCGAGGCGACCGAGCGTCGCCGCGCCGCCGCGCAGCGACTGGCCACACTCACCGATCGCGAGCGTGAGGTCGCGCTCGCGGTCGGGTCCGGCGCGTCCAACGCGGAAGTGGCCGCCTCGCTGTTCATGAGCGAGGCGACCGTCAAAGCGCACGTATCGCGCCTGTTCACCAAGCTCGACGTGACCAACCGGGTACACATCGCAATCGTCGTGCACGACGCCGGCCAGTCCTGACCCCCTTGCCGAGGACTGACGGCGAGATGACCTTGTTCCGGTGGACGATCCTCTTCGGGCCGCCCTGCGGGGAGAACAGAGAACGTGCGGCGGCACCAAGGTGGTCGTAAAGGTCTGTTCTCGCCGGTGGCCGCGATAGTGGGCTGCGGCGCCCAAGCACTGGGTCCGCGACAGCCGCGTCCGCATTCTCTGTCAGGCGTCGCTGGGCGGATGGGACGCCGTCGAGTACCAGGCAGCAGCATTCGCGATTGCGGCAATCGAGACGTCGTGGAAGGGCGGCCCGGTCACGGCCGCGGACGTCGAGGCGCAGGCCAGCTGGCTCATCGCCGCGTGGAACTCGCTGGTGAAGGTACGTCCTGAGTTCGGGAAGCTTTCGACGCCGGCGCGTCAGGAGCAGCGCAGGAGCAACATCGCGTCCACCGCCGTGGTGATCTACGGGTTGATCGGGGCGATGTCGACGATGTACGCCGAGCACGCCGACCCCGACGTGGCCTTCAAGGCGCTTGAAGTCGACGGTGACCACGACGTCTTCGCCTGGGACAACCCAGTCTGGTCTCGCGCCGGCGTCGTTACCCCCACCGGTGCCGACTCCAGCAGCCTCACCACGCGCAACAGCTTCCCGGCCCGCCGTGCAGCCACCCGCGTGCTGCAGGAGGTCATGGGCCTACGCGCCGACCAGGACGACTGAGGACCCCTGACAGAGGGGGCCTCTTTTGCGACGAGGTTCCCTCTGTGCGTCAAGCGGTTAGCCCTCGCCGGGAACCCCCGTCTTCCCCCCGCTTGTCGATCCACTTGCGGCGCATGCGGGTCCCGTGCGCGAGCCGTCGGTGGAGGCGGATAGCTTCGATCCATGTCGAGCCAGGACGTGATCAGTTCCTTTTGGTCAGCTATGCAAGCCAACGACTGGGCACGCGCGGCCAGCCACCTGGCGCCCGAGTGCGCGGTCGACTGGCCATGCTCTGGGGAGCGGATTGTTGGCAGGGACAACTTCGCCGCGATACAGGCTCGGTACCCAACGAACACCGGTCGCTGGAGCTTCGACGTGCACCGCCTCGTCGCCGGCGGCGACACCGTCGTCAGCGAGGTGACCGTGACTGACAGCGAACAGTTCGCGTGCCTGATCGTCTTCTCGGAAGTGGTTGGTGATCACATCGCACGCCAGGTCGAGTACTGGCCTATGCCGTATGACCCTCTCGCAGGCCGCGAGGATTTGACGCGCCCGATCGAACGCATCCCCTGATTGACCGTCCTGCAGCGGGATCGTCTACCGAACATGTGTGCCGATCGTCGTTCGGCTTGAGGGATGGCGTCCCGCCGTGGGCCGAGCTTCGGCGGCCGTCTCGTCAAGGAGCTCGGCGGTACCACTGACGCGTGTATTGCCGCACGGTCGGCACACTGAGGCGATGGACCCCGAGGTGCGTGGTTTCTACGTCGATGACTTCCGCGAAGATGAGCGGTTGCGGCTTCGTGCACACGGCGTGCTGGAGCGCGTGCGTACGCAGGAGTTGCTTGCGCGGTTCCTGCCGCCACCACCGGCGACGGTGCTCGACGTCGGCGGCGGCACGGGCGTCCAGGCAGACTGGCTGGCGCAGCGCGGGTACTCCGTGCACGTGATTGACCCGGTCGAAGAGCATGTCACCGCCGCCGGGAGGCTTCCCGCTGTCTCGTCCGCCGTGGGCGATGCCCGCTGTCTGTCGCAGGCGGATAAGAGCCAAGACGCCGTCTTGCTTCTCGGCCCCCTGTATCACCTGCCGGAACGTGAAGGTCGACTTCAGGCGCTGCGCGAGGCGCGGCGCGTCGCACGTCCCGGCGCCCCGCTCGTAGCCGCCGGTATCAGCCGATTCGCAACACTCATGGACATCGGCAGCGACGGACGCCTCACCGAGGCGGTCGAGCCATTTCTGCACCGATTGCATGCGACCGGGCAGTTCCGCGGTGACGTCGTCGGCTTTACGACCGCGTATTTCCACCTTCCCGACGAGCTGGCGCAGGACCTGGTCGATGCCGGCCTGCGCGATGTTGAGGTGTACGGCATCGAAGGCCCTGCTGGCCCTACCCTGCGCGCGCTTGGGATGGACTGCCTCGACGAGCGCCTCGACGCGGCAGTGCGGGCGGCTCGGCTGGTCGAACGCCACCCAATGATGATCGCCGCAAGTGGCCACCTGCTGGCGGTCGGCCGCGTCTAGACGGCGACCAACTCAAGCCATGGGGCAGGCGCAGCGCGACACCCGCAGCGAGCAGCGCTACCGACGAACGGCGCAGCGAGGATTCGCTCGCGAGCACCGAAGCTGTCCCGCGGACGGATCGGCCAGCGGGCCGAGCGCAGGTGCTGAGTGCTCAGTCGCCTCGCAGCTCGCTTGCGGTGCTAGCGCCGCGGCCGTGCAGCCAGGTGATCACGTCGTGTGCGCCGCTGCGGGCGGCCGCGTCCAGTGGCGTCAACTGTTCCCAGCCCGGGAGCCGGTTCACGTCGGCGCCGCGGTCGAGCAGGTACTCGGCGGCTTCTTGCTGCCCACCGTGACAGGCCGCCCAGAACGCGTCGTTGACCTGATCCTTGTCACGCGCACCCGCCCGGTCGAAGTACTGGTGAAGGCGCTCCATCAGTCCGAGCGAGGCGTCGGCGAAGTAGTTGGTCCGCGCGCCACGCTCGACGAGCCGGCGAGCGGCCTTCCACTGCCCGAAGGCGGTCGCGTCTGCGAGTGGAGTGCCTCCGGCGATCACCGCGCCGGGCGCTTCGATGTCAGCTCCGACGTCCAGCAGTGCATCGAGGACGTCCACGTCGTTGCTACTGGCCGCCCAGTGCAGCGGAGTCTCGCTATGCGGTCCACGGAATCGGGCGTTCACATCGGCGCCGGCCTCGACAATCGCGGCGACGGTGGCGGCGCCATTCGGGAAGTGGCCGGGCCAGTCCGTCGCCACGTGCAGCAGCGTGCGTGACATTCCATCCGGGGCGTCGTCACCAAGCCTCGTTCTGGCCAGATCGGGATGCTCGCCAAGCAGGCGCCGCAACGTCGCAACGTCACCGGAATGAATGGCGCCGACAACCGCAACGGCCACCGGATCTTCGGTGCTGAGGGTGGTCACGATGCTGCCTTTCGCTGAACTGTCACCAGTATGTCCGTTGCCCTGCCGAGGACGCGACGTGACCGCAACCGGATCCTCGATTGAGACGCACGAAGGGCAGTTGCTGCTCAACCGACGCTGCGTCTGCGGTAACGGATATGGGTGGTTAGCGGTGAGTGGAGCACCTCGACGGGCTCGAAGTCGAAGGTCTCGACGCCGTCGAGCATGCGCTCGCCGCTGCCAAGTAGAACGGGTGCGATGTCGAGGGTGAGTTCATCGATCACGCCGGCGTTGAGTGCCTGTCGAACGGTCGAAGCGCCGCCGGCGATGTCCACGCCGTTGCTGTCGGCCGTGTCGAGGGCCTGCGTGTAGGCGGCGTCGAAGCCCTCGGTGACGAAGTGGAAGATCGTCCCGCCTTCCATCTCGATGGGTTCGCGGGCGTGGTGAGTGAGCACGAAGACCGGGGCGTGATACGGCGGCTCGGATCCCCACCATCCGTCCCACGCCTCGTTCCACTCACCGCGGATCGGCCCGAACATGTTTCGACCCATGACGTAGGCGCCGCGAGGGCGCATGAGCCATTCGGTGGCTGTCTTGTCGGCGTCGGTCGCGCGCGGGTCGCCGATATGCCAGCCGTGCAGCTCGCGGCCGCGCTTACCCAGCGGATTGTCCCGGCTCTGCTCGGGTCCGGCGACGAAACCGTCGAGCGAGATCGACATGTGGCAGGTGGTGCCGGACATCAGGATCTCCTAGAAGCAGTTGCGGGTTGCGTCGCGACCGTTCATAGCAACCACATCTGACATCGGGGTCGATGTCCCCGATCAGTTGACAGATTGCAGTGCCGGAAGCGGATCCCTGATCGGGCGATGGCTCAGGAGGCGAGTCCGGATTCGAAGACGTCGTCGAGGACCCTTCGCGCCGTGTCCGAGTCGCTCGCGGCGGTGACCGAGCAGACGACGGCGCCGGGCTCGACCTGGTGCCACCAGCGGCCCTGCACCGGGATCAGGACGGCGCAAGCGGACAGCGCCGCCGGACTGACCTGGCGCCGGCGGCCGATCTGCACAGCGGCCTGGCGGATCAGCTGGTAGTCGAAGGACGCGATGGACCCACCAAGCGGGCGGCGATCGGTGGCGACCCAAGCGAGCGCGGCGGGAAGGGTAGCGCGCACCGCCTGCTGCAGCGCGGGACGATCGGACAGCGACGCGAACTCCGGCGGATCGAACACCGCGATCCCGTCGGTGATCATGCGGCGCACCCAGCTTCGCTGATCCATGCACGGCGGCGCGCCGCGTTGACCGGCCACCGCGTGGGCGATGATCGCGCGCCACCAGTCCCACCAGGCACTGCCCGCTAACGCACGGCCTCTGGCATCCAGCTCGGCCGAGACCTCGGGCAGCTGGCCGTCGAGCGGCGGCGGGACGCCCGGTCCTGGCGGCACCGCCAGGCCGCCCGCGTCCCGCGCGAACAATGCCAAGGCCGGCGCCTGCTCCACACCCGCAGCGAACCGCCACGATCCCGACCCCGCACGCTGCATGACAGCAGAGTGTGTCACCGCCCCAGCCGAGATCGTCATGTCGCCGAATGATGCCGACCGGGCAGCCGCGAACGGTCGCCTGTTCGGCGCTTACGCGCAGGTCCGCGCGTGCTGGCCTAATAAGGTCCGTCGATTGGCGTCCGGACAGCAGCTTCAGGGGACACCGGGCCGTTCATCGGTAGAGCGGCTGGTCCTTGGTGGGGTCTGCGGGGATCACGTCGAGGCGCGGGTCGGCGGTGAGTTGGGTGATCAGCGCCTGGTGTCCGCCGATCCCAGCCCAGTGTGGATCGACGTCGCGGGCGACGCACCAGGCGTGATCGGCGGGCCAGACGAACGCCGGTTCGGTCTCGTCGAGCCGACACTCGCCCGGCCAGCCCTGAGCGGTGTCCCACGTGCCGACCTCGGCCAACGGTCCACGAAACAACCAGTACGCGCGGTTCGGCACCACCACCCTCGGCAGGTGCGCCATCGCACGACCTCTAGGGGGTTCGGGCGCCACCGCCGGCCGGGCGTCCGGGTCCGGGCGCGTAAGCGAGGCGTGGTCGATCTCATCGACGATGTACACCGCATCATCGGCAGCTACGACACCGTGGGCGTCGTAGCTGCCGAAGCCCTCCCAGACGCAGAAGTGGCAGTCGTCCGGAGTCGCGGTGTGGGTGGCTAGCACCTCAAAGAGCCTGGGCAGCTGGCCGGTGCCCGAGTCCTGTCCCACGACGTCGTTCTCGCTTTGGCCGGGGCGTGCCGGGTCGGGCAGGAACCGAAGCCGCGCGTAGGCGTCGAAGCCGGCAGGGCCGAAGCCAACCAGCTGCTCCCATCGCAGGTCGCTGCGGGTGATCCAGTCGGCCGCCGACAGATCCCAGCAGAAGGTGAGCGTCATGTTCCGCTTCTACCGCAGGCACCGGCGCATCCGTCAGGCGGCACGTTCAAGTTTCTTCGGCAACCAGCGTAACGCGGACCATCGGCGTCAAAGACGCGTTCCGTAACTGGAACCGCTTGCGGCGACGCGGCGGCCCGTGGAGGTTGGGGTCGCCGATCCCGATCCGTGCGGCGTTCCGCAAATGACATACACCGGGGGCCCGGGTGCTCGACAGGCCTGGACGGGCGGGTCAGGCTGCAGCAATGGATCGTTTGCGTTACCTGGAGCTCCTGGATGTCGATGGACGACTGCTGAGCACAGCCGCCGCCGATGACCTGAGGGCGGATGTGCCGGCGTGTCCGGGCTGGACGGTGGGAGACGTCGTCCGGCACACCGCGGAGGTCTACGAACACAAGATCGCCTGCATCCAGTTGGCCGGAGCGCGTCCGGATCCGTGGCCGCCGCGGTGGCCCGCGGACCGGGACCCGGTGACATGGTTCGTCGAGGCGCACGGCCGCCTGCTACAGGTGCTGGCAAGCACCGACCCGGCCGCGCCGTCCTGAACGTGGTGGCCACCGGACCAGACGGCCGGCTTTTGGGTTCGGCGGATGGCTCAAGAGACCGCGGTGCATCGAGTGGACGTGCAAAGCGCGTTCGGCGTCGGCACGTCGATCGACGCCGAGCTTGCCGTTGACGGGATCGACGAGGTGCTGGTGATGATGCTGGCCGGTGATTGGAGCGACAACCCGCAGCCCGGGTCATCCGGCGCGGCGGTGGTGGCGACCGACGAGGAGGCCTGGCAGGTGGTGATGTCCCCCGATGAGATCATGGTCGGCGATGTGACCGGTGAGCCGGACGTTCGGGTTACCGGCGAACCCTCGAACCTACTGCTCTGGCTGTGGGGACGCGCGCCGGAATCGGCGATAGAGGTAGCCGGCGATCTCGCCGTAGCACGCCGACTACGCCACCACCTCGCACTGGCAACCCAATAGCGCATCCGTGATCGGAATATGCGCGCTGTTCGCGCTGATGGTCCCGCGTGCGCCCTGACTGCGGCAATTCCGGATGTTCACACCGAGGCGCCGGTGAATAGTTATGCGTTCCCTATCGCGTCGCGGCTTGAGCCTGCGAACCGTGTTGTCGGCGCAAGACGCGGCCCTACCCGTCGTTCTGGTCGCCGAGACGACAGGGGCGTTGGTCGTTCCTTGCGCGGAGATCGGATTGTATGTGTGCGTCGCTTCCCCGGAGTTTGGTAGGCAAACCGATCGGCTCATGCCTCCGTCAGTGTGTACTGCCGATGTGCGTGACTTCGATTGATAACGCTGCGGCATCGCCGGGTGCTGGTTTGGCGGTGCAGCCCCGACCGGTGGATCGGAGCGGGGAAGCAGCAGTCAGTGGATCGCCAATACCATACGTGGCGCATGATCGAATTCCGTGTTGGCGACGCCGCAGGGGATGAAACCGATAGCGGTATAGAAACCCATGGCATGAGGGTTGGCGGTCACTTCCAGTCGCTCGACACCACGCGCTTTGATGACCTTGGCGATGCCATTCACCAGCGCAGTTGCCAGTCCCCGCCTCGTCCAGTCCGGGTCCACGAACAGGTCTTCCA
>Ga0163162_10002226_pt1 | contig 18218 bp, 10 predicted proteins | sample S55metaG_FD_115310 | JGI IMG/M metagenome (GOLD analysis project Ga0163162, IMG submission 115310) | Switchgrass rhizosphere microbial communities from Kellogg Biological Station, Michigan, USA - S5-5 metaG | ecosystem: Host-associated > Plants > Roots > Rhizosphere > Soil | place: USA...
AAACGTTCACTGCTATGACCATGACCCTTATTTCCTTCCTTGTTATAAAATGATACCTGAGCGCCTGGATCACCTTGGGCTTCTGGTAAGTAAAGAAATGAGAGGTCATATGTATTAAGTTCGTTGCTAATTTTTATCAAAGAAAGGAAATTGTGTTCAATAAGAACCTGTATCTATTTGTGAAGCCCAAAAGAGACGTTAAATACAATAAGAAGATAGTATTATACCTTAATTTCGTTCTCCATCTGAATTTTTTAATCGAATGACCTTAAGAATTCCCATTTTAGGACTATTGCTGATAACTGCTTTTGCATCCCGGTCATTAGGACAAAAGGCCAATACGGTTACTGTGAGCAAGTATCTGACTCTGGTTAGTGCTACATATCGTTGGCAACAACAGGGGATGGTTAGAAAGAAGCCTGCACCCAAGGGTCCAAGAAAGATTTGTACTGTCGAATTTTTAGTAAAAAGGGATTGCAATTTGAGTCACCCTGGTGCTTATTTAGGGGGAAGTGAACTAAGCGGAAAGGTTTTATATGACAATTCGAGCAGTGATTCATTCCGGGTTAAAAAAGGGGGTAGGGTAGTCTTTGAATTTATACAACCTCAGCAGGCACCTCGCGAGAATACAGGATCGAAGAAAAATAGCTTAATAAAGCTCACTTTCTGCATTAATAGCACAAAAGTGTCACTTTCAGCTACTTTAAAGGAAAAAAAAGCGGGTATAAATGAGCCATTATATCAATAAAATAAATATCTTGCCACCTGAAAAACTAACAATCCTGATTACTTTAATATTTTTTTAAAACAAAACCTAAACAAATGAAACCAACTTTTACATTGTGGAAGTGGGCATGCATGGTTTTAATTGCAGCCCTTTCTGTTTCACAGTTCTCGTGCAGGATGCCTGGCGAAAGAGGCGAAAAAGACGAGCATCTGATGACTATGCTGCGTGAGAGAAACAAGCAGGAATTTATGCGCAGGGTAGATCCTGCAACAGGCAAAGTACCCATAGAGCGTATGTTTGCAGCTGAAGATTATATTAAGTCAAAGTATAGCCATCAGACCAATAGTGCTGTAAACGGCATCACATGGATCGAGCGTGGACCTACTAACATTGGCGGACGTACCCGTTCATTGGTATGGGATAAAAATGACGCAACTAACAAGACAGTATTTGCTGGTTCAGTTGGTGGTGGAATATGGAAATGTACTGATGTTACTGCAGGAACTCCTACATGGACCAAGGTAACTGACGTTTTGGATAATATTGCCATTAACTGGATGGTTCAGGATCAAACTCTTCCAAATATTATGTATGCAGGAACTGGCGAAGGTTGGTACAATGCAGATGGTATTCAGGGTTATGGTATTTTTAAAAGTACAGATGGTGGAAATACCTGGGTACACCTTCCGTCTACAAGCAGCGCTAAGTTCGCTTATGTATACAGGATCGTTATCAATGCTGCTCACGAAGTATTTGCAGCTACAGACCAGGATGTAAGTAAGTCAACTGACGGCGGAAACACATGGACATCTGTTTTACCTGTAGGTCAGACAGCTGATGTGGCTCTTGCTGCAAATGGTGATCTTTACGCTGTTGATTACAATGGTCGTTTATTCAAAAGCCCGGCTGCAAGTGATGGAGCTGTAGGTTCTTGGGTAAATACAAACTATCCATCTATTGCAGGTGTTGATAGAACAGTAATTGCTTGCGCACCAAGCGATGCACAAACTTTATATGCTGTTAGTGATGCAGGTTTTGGAACCGGAAGCGCTATGTATAAGTCGACCAATGGTGGTGGAATATGGACTCCAATAACTCTTCCGCCTATTAACGGACATACACCAGACTGGACAAATGGCCAGGGATGGTATGACCTTTGGATCACTGTAGATCCTGCCAGCTCAACTACTTTAATGGCTGGTGCTATTGACGTTTGCAGGTCAACAAATGGTGGAACTGCATGGACAGTTCTTGGTGGTGGTTACGGTGGTGGAGAATGGGCTCTTCACCCTGATCAGCATATCGGAGTTTACAGGCCAGGTTCTTCAACTCAGGCTATCTTCGGTAATGACGGTGGTATTTATTACTCATCAAACATTACAACTACAGCTCAGGCTATCAATACAAATTATAATGTTACCCAGTTTTATGCTGCTCAATTGTCTCCTACAGCAGGTTCTAACTATATCCTTGCAGGGGCACAGGATAACGGTTCAATGAAATTGGCTAACGCAGGGGCAAGCACAGCTACAACTGCAACAGGTGGTGATGGTATGATATGCCATGTTAACCCTTCTAATAACGGACTTTATCAATTTACTGCATATTATAATGCAACGATGAACAGGTCTGCAAATACAGGTGCTTCTTTCGCAGCTGTAATTAACCAGCCAACTCGCGGACAATTTGTAAATCCAAGTTGTTTGGATAGCTCTGCGAGCACTTATATGTATGGTGATTATTATGACGGAACAAATGCTGTAGGTGGATATGCCTTTAGATGGACATACACTGCTGCTACAATTGCAGCCGTTACTGTTACTAACTTTGCAGGAGCTACAGTAAACAACTGTATAGTTTCTCCAAACGTTGCTAACAGGGTTTGGTTTGGTCTTAGCAATGGAAGTCTTGTATATGTAGATGCTATGAACACAGGAACCACTAAACCAGGTGTAATAGCTAAAGCAGCATCAAGCGGTGTAATATCAGGTATTGCTATCGAAACAGGAAATGAGAACCACATTTTAGTAACTTATAGTAACTATGGTGTTCCTCACGTTTATGAAACAACTAATCTTGGTGGTGCATGGACAGATATAACAGGTAACCTTCCTGATATCCCTGTTAACTGGATCATATACTATCCTGGCAGCAACTCACAGGCACTTATCGCTACAGACCTTGGTGTTTGGAGTACTAACCAGTTGAATGGTTCGAGCACAGAGTGGACTCCAACAAACTTTGGAGCAATGGGCAACGTTAGGGTTGACATGCTTAAAGTAAGATACTCTGATAACACAATAGTTGCTGCTACTCACGGTCGTGGTGCTTTCACAAGTACTATTGTTAATACACCGTTACAACAAGTATTCTTTAGAGATCCTGTATTGTCAGCTACAGAGCATTCAGTAGCTACTACAAACGGATGTACTCTTGGTACTTCTGTTGTTCCTGTTAAAGTAATGATCACTGGTCAGCCTGCAGGTACTGTAACTGTAAATGTTACTGCTACTGCTTCATCAACAGCTGCTCCGGGTGTTGATTATACAATTGGATCAGGTACAGCTACATTTACAAATGCTGCTTACGGTCCTCAGACAGTTAACGTAACTCTTAATGATAACGATCGCTTAGACGGCGACAGGATCATTCAGTTGTCTTACAGCATTACCTCTGGTGGTGCCTATGCTACTGCAGGTAACACTGCTCAGATCTGCGAATTGACTATTAAAGATGATGAAGTTGCACCGGTTCTGGCTCACGTTCAGGATTATATCACCGATGCTTCTACTGCCAGCCTTGGACCTTCTGCTCCAATGGCATATAACGCTGAGACTTCTAAGAGAACTCAGGTTATCTATACAAGAGCTCAGCTTATCGCTGCAGGTATGGATCCTACCAAGCCTATCGTTAGCCTTGGATTAAGTGTAACCGGACTTACTTCTACTATTCCTTATACAAACTATGTTGTAACAGCGGGTACTACTGCATTAACTGATTTCGGAGCATTAACTAACTTCCAGGCAATGACTGGAACAGTAACTTTTGCAAACCCGGGTGGTGGCGCTAACTGGACTCCTACTTTGGGTCTGAATTACTTTACCAATGCAGGTGGTCTTGCTTTCCCTGCTGTTGGACAGAACCTGATAGTTAACTGGTGCTTTAACAACAATAACGTTGGTAATGCGGGTACAGGTGATGCATGCGATGGTACACTTACTGCAGCTAATACGCAGTTGAGATATACCTCAACTACAGCAACAAGTGCATGCGGACAGGCAGCATCTAATGCTGTCAGGACTTACCAGCCGAGATTGTGGTTAGGTCAGAACATTCCTCAGACAGTTGTTGAGAATGCTTTGAATGCTACTAATTCAAATATTCTGAATTATAATAATGGTAATGTATACTATTACAACAGTAATGGTAAGATCATGGCTAGCATATACAGTAACAGCACTTTCGATTATGGCTGTACAAGCGTAACAGTGGATAGAGCTGGTAACTCTGCTCAGGCATTCACAAGCGCTATCAATACTTATTTTGTTACTGATAAGACCTTCCGTGTAATTCCTACTACTAACAATGCATCCGGTAATTATACAATTACATTGTATTATACCGCTGCTGAGAAAGCAGGATGGGAAGCTGCAACAGGTCAGTCATGGAACAATATCCAGATGGTTAAGACCCAGGGAGCAATTTCAGCTGCGACAGTTGGTAATCCAACAGGAGCAGGAACAATTCAATGGGTAGTTCCAACAAGATCTACTTTCGGTACTGACTATACTTTGAGCTTCACATTTAATACAGGCTTCTCTGGTTTTGCTGCAGGTATTCAGGCTCCTATACCGGTGTCGCTTCTAAGCTTCGCAGGTCAGCTTCAGAATGGTAACACATTGCTGCAGTGGACAACTTCACAGGAGATAAACAGTAAGATCTTTGAAGTACAGCGTTCTATTGACGGAGTAAACTTCGTTAAGATAGGAACTGTAAATGCTGCGGGTAACAGTAACTCTCAGCGCAGGTATACCTTCGTTGACAGATCTATCAGGGCTATCAACTACTATCGTCTGAAGCAGGTTGATATGGACAACTCATCTAAGCTAAGCAGCATTGTTCTTGTAAGGAATGATAACATAGCTCAGAAAGTATATGTTCTTACCAATCCGTTCAGCGATTATATAGATCTTCAGTTTGCTAAAATACCAACAGGGAATGTTAACCTTCGCTTGCTTGATATCTCAGGTAAAGAGATAAGCAAAGGAACATACAGCAACCCAAGCTATAACCTTCGCTTTAATAAAGTTAGCATGATCCTAAACAGGGGCATCTACATACTTGAAGCAGAAGTAGATGGTGTTAGGTATACTTATAAGCTTGTTAAGCAATAAGAATAACATCTTAAAATAATAAAGAGGGCTTCCACTGCGGAAGCCCTCTTTTATTTTATATATGTTTTATTGATTAAAAATCTCCAATACCGGGAATCTTCCTTTTTGTACAATCATCTTTTACTGTAGATTCAGTTACTGCAAAGGAAATTCCTTGTCCGTAATTCCCTTTAAACACCACCAAATAATAAGAAGGGGTACCTCCATTAGTGCCAAAATTAAAAGATAGCGCTTTTCCTGTATAGCATGAGCCGGGAACAGCTTTATAGCTTGCGGGTGACTGACTTAAATTCTTTGGATCAGTGCCATGGTATGCTTCAATAATATTATTTCCGATAGTTTCGTCACTTAGAACAAGAGACCAGCCTTTTAGATCTGGAGTTGTGCTCGGCTTAGGATTTACTATTTTCCACAATACTGTGGTTTGATTATTCAGATTCGTAATTCTTTCCAGAGTTATATTATACTCAGGAATAATGTTGGTCGGAAATCCGATACGTTGATCCTGATTATCATCTACCTGTGTTTTTTTGCAAGATGTAAGGGCGATAACCCCCAGACCTAAGAATAGCAATAAGTGTTTCATACATTAAAGTGTTTAAGGTTAAAAATGTCTGGTTTCAGGAAGGATATCAATACAAAATTCTAAAGTAAATGCTATGAATACAATCCCATATTTCTGTGATATTAAAAAAGAAGCAACTTTCTTTAGCTTACAGCTCTTGTTTTCAGACTTCTATTGGTAATGTAAACACCAATTAGGATGAAGCCCAGGCAGAGAAATTGGATGAACCCTACGTTTTCATTAAAAATAATTCCCCAGATATTTGCCACTACGGGAATTCCATAGGTAACCATAGAGGAATAAACAGTTCCGGCGCTTTTTACAAGCATATAGAATAGCACAGTTGCTATTGCTGTTCCGAATATGCCAAGGATAGACGAATAAAACGTTGAGATAAGAATACCTTCATCACTTAGATTCAAATGAAAGTAGCCCGTATAGTAAAGAACAATTAGAGCAGGTATAGCACACAGGTTTAGTCCTATTGCCGCTACTTTTAAAGAACTGATGTGGCTTAGGTATTTATGAAAGAGATTTACATTAATGCCATAGCTAAGGGTGGCTATTAATATCCATATCCCATAAGTGAAATTGGCTTTATAGCTGACTGAGCCCTTGCTGAGCATAAGCAATACGCTGCCTATAAAAGCTATGATGATCCCCATTACCTTATTTGCTGATGCTTTACTTTGAAAGAACAGTACACCTGTGATGATAACAAATATCGGGGTAAGAGAATTTAATGTGCCTGCCAATGCGCTGTCTATTTGCAGCTCTGCATAACAGAATAAATATGCCGGTATAAGGTTGCCTAATGCGCCCGCAAGAAAGATCGTTAAGATTTTATTACGTGGTATCTCTCTGAAATATTTAATGGCCCATGGCAGCAATACAAGCCCCGAACAAATTATGCGAATAGAGGCAACCTGGTAAGGATTCAGATGCAATAATCCTCCTTTCATAAGGATAAAGCTGCTACCCCAGATGATAGACAAAATTATAAAGAGGAAAAGATTGAGAAATTGCTTGTTCAAAATGTATTCTAAGACGCGAAGCTACAATAAAAAAGATGTGGATGCCTGATGACAGGAAAGGCCTGCCTATAAGTTTAATATCTTGACTTCAGTTCTTCTGTTTTGCTCTCTGCCTTCTTCGGTAGTATTATCTGCTACCGGCTGGCGCGAACCATATCCATTGCTTGAAAGTCGTTTCTTTTCTATCCCTTTTGAAATAAGATACTTTACTACCGCTTTAGCCCTGGCCTCCGAAAGCTCGTGATTTTTAGATTCACGGCCAATGTTATCCGTGTGGACTCCTATCTCTATTTTAAGTTTTTCTTTCCTCTCCAGGTACTTGTCCAGTTCATCAAGGGCCTTATAAGAATCAGGATTGATATCTTCTTTCCCATATTCAAAATCAACATCTCTTAATATGAATACCTTGACCGGCTCGTATTGAAGGTGAACAAAGAAAGGGTTTTTGCTATTTAGGTTTTCAGGTATTTCAATAACAGAGGCTGCAGCAGAGTCTTGAGCCCCCATGACATAGATCCTGTATTTATCGCCGGCAGGAAGCTGGATAGAGAACTTGCCATTTTCATCAGAGAATACTTCGTATCTGTTTAAGGTCTTCGTGCTTCTGAAAATTACAAGCTCATCTTTGAGAGGACTTTTTTTAGATATTGATACAATGCTCCCATCGACCTGCATCTCTTTTGCTGAATGAATATTATTATTTGGAAAGGCCGAAATGGCAAATAAGCATAAGCTGCCTATCAGTGAAAGAAATAAGCTTCTCATATTGCTGTTAAGTTAGTTTGAGAATTAGTCTAAAACCTTCACTTCTGTTCTCCTGTTCTTTTGCCTTCCAGCTTCAGTACTGTTATCTTCAACCGGCTCATCAGCGCCATATCCTTTGTAAGTTAGGCGGGCTGCATCAATACCTTTTGAAATAAGATAATCTACAACTGATTTAGCCCTTGCTTCAGAAAGCTTTTTATTGTAAGCATCACCTCCGATATTATCTGTGTGACCACCTATCTCAATTTTATCAGTTGGTCTCCTATTCAGGTATTCAACCAGTTCATCAAGAGCCTTATATGAATCAGGACGCAGGTCTGCCTTTTTATAATCAAACTCGACGTTATCAAGTACAAATGTTTTTGGCGCATCATATTCAATGTTCACTGTAAACGGCTTCTTATAAGTTTCGTTCTTGCCCAGGGCAGGTACATCTATAAAGTTATAGCTGGTTGAATCTTTGAAGCCAAGAATAAATATTTCATACTTATCACCCGATGGAAGGTTGGTAGTGAACTTGCCATTCTCATCGCTGATCACCTGGTATTCATTCGTGTTCTTACTGCTTTTAAATACAATTAACTCATTGTTCAAAGGAGTCCTTTTCCTCATGTCAATAATGCTTCCCTCCACTTTTGCGTCTTTTCGCAAGGTAGATTGGGCAAAAATGGGTAGAGTGATAACAAAAGCGGAAATGAGCAGAAATATTTTTTGCATGGACAAGACTTTTATTATAGATGTAAAATAATTACTTACTGTTGCATCAACCCCTTAATAATGTTCCGGCTACCTATTAATTATAGGTATTTCTTGATCTCATTTACCAATTCAACTTTCGTGAATGGGATACCCATGATCTTATTATAAGGCTTTGCATCAACAAGATACTGATCTCTGATGATCTTTACCAATTGGCCATTATTAAGCTCTGGTATGATGACATGCTCGTAATTCTTAAGTATCTCTCCAAGATTCTTTGGGAATGGTCTTACATAACGAAGATGAGCATGTGCTACGGACTGTCCCTGGCTTACAAGATCAGCCACAGCACTTTTGATAGCTCCATAGGTGCTGCCCCATCCGAGAACAAGCACCTTTCCTTTTGCTGGTCCATTGTCCAGTTCCTGCTTTGGTACATAGTCAGCGATCTTATCGATTTTAGCCTGCCTTATCTTAACCATTATTTCGTGGTTCTCGGGATCATAGCTAACGTTACCGGTTATGTTCTGCTTTTCCAATCCCCCTACTCTATGCTCCAGGCCTGCTGTGCCAGGTATAGCCCAAGGTCTTACAAGCTTTTCATCTCTCAGGTAAGGATGGTAAACCTCTTCTCCTTCATTAAGTTCTTTCTTGAACTTAACTTCTATTTCAGGAAGGTCTTTGCTTTGAGGATAAAGCCATGGCTCTGCACCGTTGGCTATATATCCATCTGTAAGTAAAATAACCGGCGTCATATGCTGAACAGCAATACGCACAGCCTCATAAGCCGCGCCAAAGCAGTCGCTTGGAGTAGATGCAGATACGATTGGCATTGGGCATTCACCATTCCTGCCATAATAAGCCTGCATAAGGTCGCTTTGCTCAGTTTTGGTAGGAAGTCCTGTTGAAGGCCCTCCTCTCTGAACATTAATAATTAACAATGGGATCTCAAGCATAACTGCAAGACCCATTGCCTCTCCTTTCAAGGCCATACCCGGGCCGCTTGTAGTAGTAACACCAAGAGAGCCTCCATAAGCAGCACCTATAGCCGATGCTATGGCTGCTATCTCGTCTTCTGCCTGGAAAGTCTTTATCCCAAATGATTTGTATTTACTAAGCTCGTGAAGAATATCACTTGCAGGAGTAATAGGGTAGGAACCTAAGAACAATTGGAGCCCGCTCTTTTGCGAAGCTGCGATCAATGCATAAGCCACTGCCTGGTTACCCATGATGCTACGGTAAGAGCCTGCAGGCATCTTTGCTTTTTCTACTTTATATCTTGTAGTAAATGTTTCTGTAGTATCTCCAAAATTGTATCCTGACTGTAATGCTTTTACGTTACTGTTGAAGATATCAGGCTTTTTGCCAAACTTTTCTTTCAGGAATCCAATTGTGTTCTCCATGCTCCTATTATACATCCAGTAGAGAAAGCCAAGCACAAACATGTTCTTTGCCCTGTCCTTCTCTTTCATACCCATCTCAAACTCCTTCAATGCCTCTCTTGTCATCTTCGTGACATCCATCTTTATCACTTCATATCCATCAAGGCTATTATTCTCCAGGGGGTTGATTCCATCAGGGTAGTTTGCAAGACGAAGATTCTTTGCATCAAAGCCATCTGTATTGGCTATGATAATTCCATTGCGCTTAAGGCCTTTCAGGTTTGTCTTCAGGGCCGCAGCATTCATTGCAACCAATACATCACATTCGTCACCGGGGGTAAAGATCCTGTCACTGGAGAAACGAAGCTGGAAACCGCTCACTCCGGGAAGAGTTCCTTGCGGAGCACGTATTTCTGCCGGGAAATCGGGGAAAGTAGATAGGTCAATACCCATCATTGCCGTGTTATTGGTAAACTGGCTTCCGGTAAGTTGCATCCCGTCACCAGAATCTCCTGCAAATTTGATTACTACGTCCTGCAATTCCTGTGTCTGTATCATAGTCAGTTTTATAGCTGCCAAAGGTAAATTATTACACTATAAAAAAATCAGGGGGTGAGGTAAATTATTGGCAAAGTAGCTATGAAACTGACAACAATCATATTCCAGGTTTGTCCTACCAGTCAGATGGGTAAGGGGCAGTACATATTCAGTATAGAGTGAGGGTGGGAAGAGAGCCAGGAAAGCCCAGAAGGATATGGAATCAATATGGAGTCAGTATGGAGTCAATATGGAGTCAGTATGGAATCAGCGATCCAGAAAAAGGTCAGGATATAAAGGAGAGCCTAAGCTAACAGCGTATTTATCAAAGTTTTGGGTTCCTGCTGCTGCCAGCACCTCTTCGTCAATAAAGTTATTCGCCGTACATTCTGCAGAGGATTTGGAGAGGATAAGATAGGCCGCTTCGGCTACTATCTCGGGGGTACGGCTTCGTTTTATTAATTCATCGCCGCCTAATAGATTTTGGACAGCTGCAGTAGCTATGGTTGTTCGAGGCCAAAGTGTGTTGGAAGCAATATGAGATCCTCTTAATTCCTCTGCGAGTCCAATTGCCACCATTGTCATAGAATATTTGCTGATGGTATAGGCTGTGTGGGCCTTAAACCATTTAGCGGAAAAGTTAAGAGGAGGGGAAAGGGTAAGTATATGAGGGTTGGTGCTTTTCTTCAGGTATGGAATACATGCTTTGCTTACCATAAATGTTCCCCGCACATTAATATCCTGCATGAGGTCGTAAGCCTTAGGGCTTAGCTGTTCGATATTAGAAAGGTTGATGGCAGATGCATTATTGATGAGGATGTCTATCCCCCCGAAAGCTTCTATTGCTTTTTCAACAACGTTATTTATTTGTTCTTCAAATCTTATGTCGCATTGGATAGGCAATGCTTTTCCTCCTGCCTGCTCCATTTCTTTAGCTGCAGAGTATATAGTCCCTTCCAGCTTTGGGTTCTCTGTTGCAGACTTGGCGGCGATGACAATATTAGCGCCCTCCTTAGCCAGCCTTAATCCTATGGCTTTGCCAATGCCCCGTGAAGCACCCGTAATGAGGACGGTCTTATTTTGAAATAAACTCATAGAACTGGCTGCCACATAGGCACAGAGAGCATATAGAAAGAATAAAGGTTACACATTCAATGTGTAACCTTTATAATATTACTAAGCAAGTGTTGCTTCCATTGATATTTCCATATCTGAGCTCAAAGACTTAGATATAGGACATGTTTTCTTTGCTTCCTCTGCGCACTGCTGGAACTTCTCGTTGTCAATGCCCGGGATCTTTGCTGTAACCGTTAAGTGAGACTTGGTAATAACTCCTGCTACAAGAGTAATGTCGCACTTAGTTTGAATGTTGTCTGCTGTAAAACCTGCTGCGCCAAGGATGAAGCTAAGCTTCATTGAATAGCATCCCGAGTGTGCTGCCGCTATTAGCTCTTCAGGATTGGTACCCGGACCTTCTTCGAACCTGTCTTTATAAGTGTATGGAACATTATTAAGTACTCCGCTCTGGGTGCTAAGGGTTCCTTTACCTTCTTTACCTGATCCCTGCCAGTTGGCTGTTGCTTGCTTGCTCATGATAGTTTGTATTTAAGATTTGAGTTTAATAGCAAATATATAGAGTTTGAATTTGTTGTTTGTTTTTGAATCCGAGGCATGTTATTATATTAATTTTTAATGGGTAACCTGTAGTAATAGCCGCATGGGGTATTTCTTTACCTGCATCGGGTATATTTTAACAAATCGTTAGGATTTGTTTAGTTGCCTTAGTATTTTCACTCCTTCCAGTAATCCTAAAAGAAATAGTCCAATTTATCCTAATAACTAAAACAAATACATTATGAGAAAGATCTCAATACTATTACTAGGGGCATGCTTTCTGACAGCGACATCTATTTACGCACAAAAGGTAAAACCTGCAACAAAACCCAACGAAACAAAGGTTGTGGTAGCTACTAAGATATCCGGAACAACACCAAGTTTATACGCAGAAATGGCAACTGCAGCTCTTGTTAACAATGAGGCAGATAAAAAACCGACTGAGGCCACAAAGGTTGCTCCTGCCAAAACGAAAAAAACATATTCCCAAAATAAGAAAACGACAAACAAATCAACTAATAAATAAATCCAGTTTACCTGATCAAAAAGGTAAATAAAATATCATTAATAATTAATTAAAACAGCATTATGAGGAAAATTACTCTACTACTTTTTGGAATACTATTATTGGGGTCAGCAAAGTTAGGTGCCCAGATTGCGGGTAATTACACATTTGCTACAAATGCTACGGCATCATTAACAGATATGAGCAGCGGGACTACCCAATTGGTAGCAGCCAGTACTGATGATGGGGCTTCCGCAGTTACCAATATAGGCTTTGATTTCTGGTTCATGGGAACACGATACACACAGTTTAGTGCTAGTTCAAATGGGGGAATCAGGTTAGGAGGGACAGCGATTACAACAACTTACTATGGAACGACATACCCTTCCGCAGCCGCTCCTGTTCTTGCTCCGTATTTAGGAGACCTCAGAACATCTTCAACAGGAAAAGTGCACTATAAAGTAACCGGTAGTGCGCCAAACAGGGTATTGGTAATTGAATTCTTGAACATGGATATAAACTGGATAAGTACCTCTGTTGATGGTACATTCCAAGCCCGAATATATGAGACCACCGGTACTATTGAATATGTATATGGTGCAATGTCAGTTGCCGGTCTCTCTACTGTAGGTGGAGGGCAAACTGTAAAAATCGGATTTGCCAATACCAATACACTTAATAATGTTTTTTCCGTTGATCAAAACTCATATGCAACGGATAATACTTCTGCCACAGCAATAACTAATACAAATAGTGCGGCAGGAGTTATCGCAGGATTGAACAGTGCTGCAAATGGATCAAGAAGAATTTTCACTTTCACTCCAAACGGAACAAACGCTCCATCAGGCTTGAATTTTACAGCAGTTACTCAAACGGGAATGACCCTTAACTGGACCGATAATTCTTCTGACGAAGTAGGTTTTGCAATATATAGGTCAACTGATGGAGTTAACTATTCCTGGGCTGCAACAACTGCGGCTAATGCAGTAAATTCTGCTCAAGCAGGACTTTTACCTGCCACAACATATTTCTGGCAAGTGTATGCAGTTAGAGAATCACTTTCTTCTGCTGTCTCAGGAAGCCAGGCAACAAGTCCGGCCGGTGTTGTAACATCTATATCGAGTGGGCTTTGGAGCCAAACCACTACATGGTCGTCAGGGGCTATACCAACCAGTGGAGATAATGTTACCATTGCAAATGGACATACGGTGACAATTGATATGGCAGCTGTATGTAACACGCTCACTGTAGGGCAAGGAGTAAGCGGAGTTTTGCAATTTGAACAAACCACAGCAAGGACATTAACTCCTAATACCAATGTAACAATTGCGGCAGGAGGTATTTTTCAATCAAACGCGGCAGGAACACAAACAGGTCATACACTTTTTGTTCCCGGTGACCTGACTAATAATGGAACTCTTGATTTTAGTACAAATGCAAACACGGCAGGGGCGGGTATTACTTTTACCGGTGCTTCAAATAATACCTTTAGCGGAACAGGCGGAACAACTGATGTAAGAACAATAACAATTAATAAAGGAACAAGTAATGCCAACATTCTTACACTAAGTCCTACCAACTTTACTGTTCAGGGTGGAACTACAGATGCTGCAAGCATGGCATTCCTTACTTTAACAAATGGAACATTTAAAGTTTCAGGAAGCTTTACTTTAACAGGAAGGGTATTCACTGCGGCAGGATACACTATTGGAGCAACTGCAGGCTTCTGGCTGAACAACGCCAATTTTACCGTTGCAGGACAAAACGGCTCGCCAACTCAATCAGGTTTGTTGCGGATAACCAGTGGTACTTTTAATATTGGTACAGCCACAGGAAACTCGATGGGCTTTAGCGCAGGAAGTACAACAATAGTTGAGGGGGGCGCAGTAAACGCAACAGGACGATTTGGTGTGGCGGCTGCGGGTAATACAATTACCTATACTCAGTCTGCAGGAACAATAACTGTATGTACAATAGGAAATGCTTCTACTACCCTGGCCAGCTTTGATCTCGGAACAGCGGTGGCCTCAACTATAAGTATGAGCGGTGGAACGATTGTAGTTCAACTGGCTAATACAGGAGGATCAGGACCAAGAGACTTTCGTAACCAGGCTGGTACTGGTCAGCCTTCAATCACAGGAGGAACTCTTCAGATGGGGAATGCTGCTTCAGGTGCCGCCAAATCATTTACAATTGGTGGTGTAATTCCTAATCTCGTCCTTAATAATACGTCTGCAGGACATACAACTACAATGAATACTACCCTTGTAAATTATAATAATCTTCTTAACGGAAATGTTACAATAAATCCTACCACGACTTTTAATGGAGGTAACGTTGTATTGCTTGTTGCGGGCGCTACATTTACTAACAATGGCACATTGACCCATACCGGAGCAAGCAGCCGCTTTATTTGGTTTGGAACGTCGCCGCAAACTTATACGGGTACCGGAACTGTAACTGCTGCTATGACAAGCTTTGAATTTCAAAATGATGTAGCTATTACAAGCACTACCCAGATACCTACTCTTAGAGTAATCTTATTTGTTGGAAATGTTACAGGCAGCTCTAAAATCACCCTTGGAAATGGAGGCGCTACTACGGGAATTGTTCAAATCGGAAATACAACTACCCCTACTAATGCAGGGGCCTTTGATTTACCATTTGCCAATAATATAGGTACAGGTGGCGAGATTATCAGTTACCTAAGAACCACAAATGCTTATACGACGGGAGGTGAAATTGTAGCAAGTCGGATTATCAACAGTCTTACTTATGACGATAATGATCCAACTCACAAGCTCACTATAGCTGGGGGTAATCTTACAATAAGCGCCGGAACTACTCCTACATTAATTATGACCAATGGCGATATAGACTTTGGGGCTAATAATCTGACATTAGGCCTATCTGCTGCAACTCCGGGAGTATTAACTTATACAAGTGGTTCTATCAGATTGACCACGGGCACGTTCACAAGATGGTATCCAACAGCAGGCTTACCTACAGCGGCAGGCACAGGGATAGGATATTATCCTATAGCTTTTGGAACTAATAACAGGAATGTGAATGTTTTCTTTAGCACTGCTACAGCATTATCTGCAGGTGGAAGCATAACAGTATCTCATACTAACATAGCGGGACTTACGACCGGCCTTTCTGTTAATGATGCAGGATATATAATAGAGAACAGAACAAATTCTAAATGGACATTTAATACAGGAGGTGGATTAGCTGCGTCAGGTACTATTGGAGTAAAACTGGTAGGCGGAGGAATATTAAATGGGGCAACAGCAGGCGCTAACCTAAGAGTAATGAAGGCAGCTTCTGTAGTGGGAACTCATTTAGCAGGAGGTGGATCTGCTCCAAATTTCTTTGCGCAAAGACAAGCTATGTCTGTAGCTGATCTGACAACGAATGATTACTACATAGGAGCAAATTCAGTTGACTTTTCACAATGCAGCGGCTCAAATGGAGGAACTGTTTCAGCATTATCCGGAATATGCGGTAGTGGATCGACAACCTTAAGTGCGAGCGGCTATTCTACCGGGGATGGGGCTACCTACCAATGGGAATATTCTAATGATAATTTTGCAACCGATATCCATGACCTTACGGGACAAACTAATCCTTTAAATGGCAATACAGGAACTATAAGTAGCACGACCTATTATAGGTTAAAAGTGACCTGTTCGTATTCAGCGACCACAGGTTATTCAACAAATACCGCTACTGTAAATGTTTATAATCCCCAAGTGCTTACAACAGCTCCCGGATCAAGATGCGGAGCAGGGACAGTAACTTTGGGAGCAACTACTGGCGGAAGTAATGTGTTGAATTGGTACAATGTATCAAGCGGAGGCACTGTCCAGGCAACAGGAACATCTTTTGTTACTCCTGTGTTAGGAGTGGGTGTTACACCTTTCTGGGTATCTTCAGCATCACCATCTCCGACAAGCTCTATTGTAGGTCTATCGCCAACAAGTTCAGCTTGTGGTACTATTGCTGCCTCAGGACTTACTGATTGGCCATTACGCTTTAATACTACAGGTCCTGTAACAATTATTTCAGCCTGGGTTATTCCACAGGCAGCAGGTGCATTTACTGCAGCCTTGAGAAATTCCCTCTCTGGTACTGATGTGCAAACGGCAGCATTTACCTTCACTGCAGGACAAGTTGGAGTTCCAACTCAGATCGCATTAAACTTTGTGATACCGGCTTCAGGCAGTTATCAATTGACAAATAGTATTGGTGGAGTTTACAGGGTTTCAACCTTTACGTGTAGCTATCCTTATACTTCCAGCGGTGGACACTTCTCAATTGTGGGTTCAGCAACTACATCAACCTCAGCAACAGGAACAACTACTTACAACAGCTTCTTTAGCATTCTCGTTTCTGAAGCTTGTGAAAGTGCAAGGACATTGGTAAATGCAACAGTAACTTCAGCTCCTACTATTTCTGCTACTGCAAACCCAACTACAATATGTGCAGGCGATAACAGCAACTTGAATGTTACCAGCAGTAATGATCCTAATTATACTTATACATGGACGCCAGGGTCATTGACAGGAGCATCACAAACAGTATCTCCTGCAAGCACTCAGACATATACAGTAAATGCTATTGATAATACTGCCGGGGCGAATGCAGGCTGTACTGCTATAGGAACAGTTACAGTTACTGTTAACCCTCGCCCGACAGGGGTTACTGCTAACGCAAGCAGTAATTTAATATGCAATGGGCAGACAATTGACTTGACATCTACTTCTGATCCTATCGGAGGAGGTTCTACTGAGAATTTCGATGGTGTTACTGCTCCTGCTTTACCAGCTTCCTGGATATCTACAATAGCTGCCGGTGCAGATGGGATCCAGTGGGTAACCTCTACAGGAGCATTCTTCTCCTCCCCCAATGCCGTATTTATTAACGATCCTACCACTGTACATGACAAGAGACTCGAAACCCCTTCAATTTCTATAAGTTCTGCTACAGCTCAACTTATTTTCAGAAATAATTATTCATTTGAATTTTCCGGGACAAGTTATTTTGACGGAGGGGTACTTGAGATCAGTATAAATGGAGGGGCGTATGTTGATATTATCACTGCGGGAGGTAGTTTTGTATCCGGAGGATATGTAGGAACAATCTCCAGCTCATTTAGCAACCCTCTAGGAGGTAGAAGTGCCTGGTCTGCAAATTCTGGTGGTTTTATTATTACCACGGTAAATCTTCCGGCAGCGGCAGCGGGGCAGACCATAAAATTACGTTGGAGGATGGGCAGCGACACGAGCACTGGTGCAGCTGGCTGGTATATTGATGATGTTTCTATCACTGATCTTGTACCACCGACTTTTAGCTGGGCATCAGTTCCAGTAGGATTTACATCCGCGGTGCAGAACCCTATCGGTGTGGCCCCAACAGTAAATACTACTTATACTGTAACTGTAACAGGTGTTGGAGGGTGCACTACAGCAGCTTCAACAGGATTGGTGACAGTTAATCAGCCATCAACTGCTCCAACTACAGCAAATGCGTCTATGCCGATCGTTTGTAATGGACCTACAAATGTTACTCTAACCAAAACAGGCGGCACATTAGGAACCGGTGCAAGCTGGAAATGGTATAATGGCGATCCTACTTCAGGAGGTGTTCTCATAGGTACAGGTGCAGGACCAAATGCGAACTTAACCGTAAGTGTAGGTGCAACGACTACCTTCTATGTAAGAGGAGAATCTGCAGGCCCTTGTGGTAATGGTCCTGCAACAAGTGTTACCGTGACCTTCTATCCTGTTAATACATGGTTGGGTACTTCACCTGGCTGGACAACAGTGAGCAACTGGTCATGTGGTTCATTACCTACAAATAATTCGAGCATTGCTATTTCTGGTACAGCGCCTAACCCTGCAGTACTGCCATACAATATAATTCTTAACGGTCTTGACTTGCAGGGATCAGCAACTCTGGATTTGGGAGGTCGTAAGCTTTACCTCAATGGT
>Ga0163162_10002233_pt1 | contig 18192 bp, 20 predicted proteins | sample S55metaG_FD_115310 | JGI IMG/M metagenome (GOLD analysis project Ga0163162, IMG submission 115310) | Switchgrass rhizosphere microbial communities from Kellogg Biological Station, Michigan, USA - S5-5 metaG | ecosystem: Host-associated > Plants > Roots > Rhizosphere > Soil | place: USA...
AGCGACGGCGGAAGTTCGAGAAACCGGCCGCGCTTGAGGTCCGCCTCGAGCAGGCTCTCCACTTCGGCCCGCAGTTCGGGATCTCCCACGCAAGCCTGATCCAGATACGAGGCGCGGTCCTCGAAGGCGAGAGCGCTTGCGTTTAGATAGAGGCTCTCGATTCTATGCCAGTCGCTTGAAGTCATGGCGCGCCGGTATCGCCGGCGCCAAGCTCGCGGGCAAGCCACGCCCTGGCTGCTTGGAAGTCCCGGGTCACTGTAATCGTGGAAACGCCAAGCGCCTCCGCGGTTTCCTCGATGCTCAGCCCGCCGAAGTAACGCAACTCGACGACTCGGCTCTTGCGCGGGTCGATGCGGTCCAGCTCCTTGAGGGCTTCATGCAGCGCCAGCACCTCCTTCGCCTCCTGACGAAGAGCCGGGTCGATATCGTCGAGCGATACCGTTTCCTTTCCGCCGCCGCGCTTTTCCGCCAGGTTCGCCTCGGCATGATTGACCAGCACCTGGCGCATCGCGATCGAGGCGACTGCGAAGAAGTGCGCCCGGCTTTGAAAAGTCCTCTGGCCCTGGCTGACCAGCTTCAGATACGCCTCGTGTATTAGGGCCGTGGGTTGCAACGTGTGCCCTTGATTCTGGCTGCTCCAGCAACGGCGCGCGATCCGATGCAATTCCCCGTAGACCAGCGGCATCAACCCGTCCAGCGCTTGCTGGTCGCCGTTGGTCCAAGCCGAAAGAAGCCTTGTGACATCGCCCGATGGATGCATGGGTTTGCAGTTCGTCTTGCGTTGCCGCGTACTCACCGCCATGATACACCGGGGATCATAACCAAGCGCGAGCGTTCTCCGCCACGGTTGACTAGAGGCGTAGAGCGATCGTAAATTCAGGAATCGCTAGCCGCATGCCAGCCGGTGCCGCCACTAAACTCCAGACCCACTGCGTACTTCCCTTTTTCGAAGCGACAATACCGAACTGATCCGCGGCCCATAAGACCACATTTGCGATCGTTAACAGTCACGTAGGTACGCGGAGCCATTTGGACATCGACGAGGATTTTCATTCCTTCGATAGAGATATTCACCAGGTCGGCCGTGCAGACGCGGCTCTGTCCGTCAGCATCTTCCCAAAGGACTCGAAGCCGTGCGGTTAGGGGTTGACGCGCATATCGCCGGTGCTCATTTTTTCGAATTAAGTTGGCCACTTCTAGGCAATCGGCGGCGCGACCGGAATGGCTTAGGCTCGTACCCCTGGCAAATTGCTCATACACCACGCTGCAGCAGCCTAGCTTGCAGGATCTCACCCTGCGCTGGGATTGACCATCCCGCCGCTGCTATCACGGTTGCAAATTATGGCCACCTCCGCCATTCCGCTAACTGGGGAAGTTCGGGCCGGGTTCTAGGGCGGAGGCCCGAGCGAACCTAGGGCTCACGATCTATCGCAAATTCCGGCAAGAATGACGAACATGTAATTATGCGCCCGCAAACCATTGTCATGGATGCGCCTATCACGCTCGACCAACAACTGGATCAGAGACAAGCTCAGCGCCGCCAACTGAGTCAATCCGCCATCGTGAGCGTGCTTGGGGCGGCTAACCAGCTTATTCAAGGTGAAATCCGAAACGTCAGTAAAAGCGGGACCCAGCTCCATCTCGACCAGCCGCTTGGGATCGGCTCGCTGTTGAGGGTCGAGTACGACAACAATCTTCTCCTGGGAGAGGTGGTGTACTGCCAGCGGGAGCAAACTGGTTGGATGGTAGGTATTCGCATCGAGCACACCTTGTCTGGACTCTCGGCTCTTGCCGATGCCATGCTTGGCCCCCGATAACATTTTTAGAATAAGCGCGCCGTCCTCCGATTTGGTGATCTCTGGACAACCAAAGCCGGCAAGCGGGCAGGTTGCACGGTGACTAACCGCTCCGCCTCAAGTCTTCGGGCACAATCCCGCGACTGAGAAAGTCATTCAGTCGGTTGTGTGCTGTCACCATTTCCTTGTGAGCAATGAATAGCGCACTCGATGCGTTCTTGATCCGCTGGATACCGTCGGGGTGAGGCAGGCCACTCGGAAATTGACTCGTCACTTCGCTGAAACTGCTGCTGGCGGCATTCGCTTGAACAGTTGCATCGATAATTCGCCTGACTAGAACAGCCCGGATCTCTCGTTCAGTGCGAGGTTGGTCGACTGGTGGGTTTTCCAAACATATCAGGCAAATCGGAACACCACCTACCAGCACGAAGGTTTCTAGTTTGCAGACAATACACTGTGGCATGACTCTCGCCGCACGCTAATACTAGGCGCGCCAGCCGCCGGGCACAAGCCTGCTGCAATTCAAGGCGGACGTCTCAGAATGAAGTAGCCTAACCATGTCCAACGCATTTGGCATAAAGATCCGGGAAGATGCAGTCGGGATCATGGAGTTTCTTGAGCTCGTCATACCGCGGCTTGGAGTATAGACTCCAGAACGTTTCTTCGTCGTAATAGGATGTCGAGTAAAGTCCCTTCCTTCCCCCAAGGTCGGCTACTTTGCGCTCGATCATCCGGTTGTAGTGGCCTTTCTTGTGGACAGTAGCGACCACGTCCCAAAATCCAAAGTTGATATACATTTGGTTCGTCTTCAGTCCGCACAGGTCATAAACATGTTCCGAGCTTCGGAACGGGCACATCCAAACTGGCGTGATACCGATCTCCGATAGCAGAAAATCGCAGAGCGCTTCCGCATTCTCCATTGGGACGTGGACATCCTGAATGACGGACTCGACGGCCGCAGACTCGGAAAATACTCTCTGTGACAGCCGCATCAAGCTTTGGTAGGTGCGCGAATTGAGAGCCCATTTGGCGAAAGGCCGAATTGCCGGGTTCTGAACGCCAAAATGTTTCGAACACCAGAACCAGTCCGTGTCCCAGCGCCAAATATAGTCCTTTGAAGTAAGCCAATCCTTCCGCTTCCGTTGAATGGATCGGAAGTAGATATCCATATACGTGTAATCGCTCACCTGAGGCGCATCGTCTGTGAAACAAGCCTGCGTGACGTACATCTCATCTGGGCCGAAGATCGTGCCGTCCAAAAAATCCAAGCCCCGGTCCCCATTGTGGGAATCACAGAGGTCATCAAGATATCCAAAGAAATCGCCACGCTTCGAGAAACGTGTGTGGGCCAGGGAAATGTAGGGCTTCGCCGGCACCAGCCTGACCTTGATCCGCAGAGCATAGCCGAACGCGCCGTAAGAATTTGGAAATCCGAAGAATAGATCTCGGTTCTTACATGGGGAGCAGGTGATGATGCAACCGTTGCCGGTCAATACGTCCATCTCCTCGACAGTCTCATGCACGAGGCCGTACTTAAATGAAGACGATTCAATTCCCAGACCACTCAGGGCGCCGCCGACAGTAATGGTCTTCAATTGAGGAACAACGGCAGGCAGCAAACCGTAGCGGAGCGTTTCATCGACCAACGCTCCATAGGTGGTCATCGCCTCGACATCGGCCGTCATGCGATCGCGGTCGATATGCAGCACATGGTCGAATGAGCGAACGTTGAGCCGGTGTTTCATCCCGTGTTCGCGGCGCCTAAACAGATTGGAAGTTGTCTTCTGAAGCCCGATTGGAATTCCTTGCGCCTTTGCGGTTCGAAATCCGGCGATAAGTGCGGCGCACCGCGTCTTGTGTTCCGCCATTCGATCCATGGAAATGTGGCCTACCTCACGGGCTGATAGGAGGCGATGTCACCTTTTGACAAGACGATCTGCCAAAGCTGAAGCTTTCGGGCGCGGAATCCCCCGGCACACCCCAGGAGATAGTATTTCCACATACGATAAAATCGGTCGCCATACTTCTGCTGAAGCTTCGGCCAAGCCCGGTCGAAGTTATGCCACCATGCCATCAAAGTCCGATCGTAGTCCGGTCCGAAGTTGTGCCAGTCTTCCACCACCCACCTTGCCTCCTCCACCGCTTTGCCCAGCTGCGTCACCGAAGGCACCATCCCATTGGGGAAAATGTACTTGTCGATCCAGGCATCGGTACACACAACCGGAGCATTGCCGCCAATCGTGTGAAGAAGAAACAGTCCTTCGGATCTAAGCCTCCGATATCCCAATTCAAGGAATGACCGGAAGTTCTTATGGCCAATATGCTCGCATAGTCCGATCGAGACCACGCGGTCGAACGTCTCGGGTTCAAGTGCGGCCTCGCGGTAGTCTTTCTGCTCGAAGCGGACCGGTAAATCCTTGCACCAATGCCGCCCGTATGCCACCTGCTCCTCTGAAATGTTGTAGCTCACCACGTGGCAGCCGTATTTGGACGCCATGAAATGGGCCAAACCTCCGAAGCCCCCTCCAAGCTCGAGAACCTTCATACCAGGCGCCAGTTTAATCTTGCGGCAAATCAAATCGAGTTTGTTCTCTTGAGCTTGATCCAGTGTTGTCGCGTCCTTCCAATATCCACAGGTGTACTGCATGTTGCGATCCAGCATTGCTTCGTAGATGTCGTTGCCCAAGTCGTAGTGTTGGTGGGCAACCTCCGCGGAGTGTGATTTCCTCTGGCGATTTACGATGAGGCTTTTCAAAGCCAGCCAGATCATTCCCCACTCCCTGACTTGTTCGGACAGATTGGCGCGGTGAACCCTGGTGCAAAATTCATCCAGTTCCTCGGCGTCCCACCAACCGTCCATGTAGGATTCGCCGGCCGCTAGTTCACCCCCCGAAAGCAGCCTTTGATAGAAGCGCTCGTCGTGAACCTGAAGATCCCATGGGTTACTGCCGCCGATCTTGATGCCGGCGGCCGCAAAGATCTCCTCGATTTTTGCAGCGGCTGCCGACGCTCGATGAGCAATTGAGGGTGGAGGCGAAATGGAATCGGGTGAATATCGAAATGGTAGCCCCGCTGACTCTTGGGGACCGCTACGCATAGAACTCATAGACCGCTCCTTCGCACCTCTGCCTCTGCCGGTTAGGCGCTCGTCGTCGATTTTAGGTTTTTAGGCCGTTGGTTCACCTTCCGCCATTGATTATTATGCAACTGTGGGACCATTCCGTGGGATAGGGAGGCCATCGCCCAGCGAGTGGCGCGCCCGGAAGGTGTTTTTGAATGGCAGATGAAAAAGCACAAGAACCCAAAGGACCCGATTTCAAATCTGGCGTCGATCTTGAAAGTCTGGTCGAGAATTCGCCATTATTAGGGCATTTTGACGGTGAACCAGTCATTCTTGTTCGGCAAGGCGAGAACATATTTGCCATCGGTGCGACCTGCACACACTACAATGGTCCTCTGGCGGAAGGGCTGGTTGTCGGCGAAACGATCCGCTGCCCCTGGCACCACGCGCGATTCAGCCTGCGCACCGGCGAAGCCGAGGCAGCTCCCGCTCTCAATCCCGTCTCATGTTTCGTCGTTCAACAGGCAGGCGGCAAAGTCAGAGTTGATCGCAAGCAGGATATTACTTTTCAAGTAGCTTGTCCGAAGAACCCAGAGTCTATTGTGATCGTCGGTGCGGGCGCAGCCGGCGCCTCTTGCGCGGACATGTTGCGCAGAAAAGGCTACAGCGGACCGATAACGCTCGTGGGTGACGAGGAACCGGGTCCAGTCGATCGTCCAAACCTTTCAAAAGACTATCTTGCCGGCAAGGCTCCCGAGGATTGGGTTCCGCTCCGCACGCGCGATTACTATGAATCAATTCACGTCGAACTGGTTACCACGGATCCGGCCGTTCGTATTGACCCGGCCGCCCATAAATCAACGCTAAGAAGTGGATGCATTCTACGGCACGGAACTCTCTTGCTTGCGACTGGAGCGGAGCCCCAGTCCATTCCCATCGAAGGCGCTCGGCTACCGCACGTTCACCGTTTGCGAACATTGGCCGACAGCAAAGCCATCATTGCCGATTCTAAGCGAGCCAAGCGCTGCGTCGTGATTGGCTCTAGTTTCATCGGCCTCGAAGTGGCTGCTTCGCTACGCGATCGAGGACTGGAAGTCACAGTCGTAGGGAAGGGCGTCGTTCCCCTGGAAAAAGTGTTGGGTCGAGAGTTCGGCCAATTCATCAAGGATCTCCACGAGCAGCATGGTGTTCGATTCATGTTAGGCGCTAACCCAGAAGCGATTAGCACGGATCGCGTTGAGCTCAGCAATGGACAAGCAATTGAGGCCGAGATGGTCGTTTTGGGAGTCGGCGTGTTACCACGGACGAAGCTGGCCCAAGACGCCGGGCTCGCGGTCGATAACGGCATCATTGTGGACGAAGCCTTGCGCACGAGTGCTCCGGATATCTACGCGGCGGGGGACGTCGCGCGCTATCCGGACGCGATTTCTGGAGAACGAGTGCGCATTGAACACTGGGCTCTTGCAGAGCGTCAGGGACAAGCTGTTGCGCGCTCAATGTTGGGCATCGGCCACGGTTTTCGAGATGTGCCATTTTTCTGGAGCCAACACTATGACGTTACGATTTCGTATGTCGGACACGCTTCGACATGGAACAGGCTTGAAATACGCGGCGACCTGGCCCGGCAGGATGCTTGTGTCATTTATCGCCAAGACGAGCGAGTGATTGCAGTAGCGACAATTGGCCGTGATCGGGTGAGCTTAGCAGTAGAATCCGCTTTAGAGCGGATGGACATGGGGGCTCTGGAGGCCATTCTGCAAGCTCAGTAACACGGTGATACGTCGCGAAAGGTAACAAAGGCCGGCGTTTTCCATTTGCCTTAGCCGCCGACAAACTGTTGCACTAAAGCGGCGATTTCATCCGCGGCCGTATCCAGGGCGAAATGACCGGCCTCGAGAACATGGACTTCGGCCTTCGGCACATCCCGCCGGTACGCTTCCGGCTCGGAAAGCTCGAACGAGAGATCATGCTTACCCCAGATCACCAGCAGTCGCGGCTGCTTCTCGCGCATCCACGTCTGCCATCTGGGGTAAGCCTCGACGTTGGTTCGGTAGTCGTAGAAGAGGTCGCTTTGAATGTCTGCCTGTGCGGGCTGACTGAGAAAAGTAAATTCATCGGTCCAGAGATCCGGGTCGTAACGTTCGACGTTGGGATCGTTTCCGACATGCCGCGTCCGCGTGGTCGCGAGCGAGAGGAGATTTACACGAAGCGCGCTTTCGTTCGCTGCGCGATCCGCCCAGAAGGCCCGCCGCGTATTCCAATTCGCCCCCAGGCCTTCGTTGTGTGCGACAGCGTCCTGGACGATGAGAGATTCGATTCGCTCCGGATGGGCCAAAGCCATGCGAAACCCCACCGGGCCGCCGTAATCCTGCATGTAGAGCGTGTAGCGTGCGAGGCCGAGTGCTTCGGTAAAGTGATTCATGATTTCGGCGTAATGATCGAATGTATACGCGAATACCTTCGGGTCCGGCCAGTCGCTGTGTCCGAAGCCGGGGTAATCCGGCGCGACAAGGTGAAAGCGATCGGAAAGCCGCGAAAAGAGTGGCTCGAACATTCGCGACGACGAGGGCAGTCCGTGCAGCAGCAGAAGGACGGGCGCATCCTTCGGGCCGGCCTCTCTGTAGAAGATGGAAAGGCCGTCTATCCGGATCGAGCGATAGAACGTTGGGCTTGACATGAAATGTTCCCTTTCGGGTTCAAAGGCCCAGATCACTTAAGCCCGGATGTCCATCCGGCCGGCGGCCAAGCGGCCAATGATACTTGCGCTCTGATTCTTTAATGGGGAGATCGTTGATGGAAGCAAACCGGCGACGCATGAGCCCGTTTTCATCGAACTCCCAATTTTCATTGCCATACGAGCGGTACCACTGCCCGGAATCGTCGTGCCATTCATAGGCGAAGCGAACAGCAATCCGGTTCCCGTCGGAGGCCCAGAGCTCCTTGATGAGACGGTAATCTAGTTCCTTGCTCCACTTCCTCGTAAGAAAAGCCACGATCTCGGTCCGGCCGTTGAGAAACTCCGAACGGTTTCGCCAAAAGCTGTTCTCGGAGTACCCGTGTGCAAGTTGCTCAGGGTTTCGAGAATTCCACTTATCTTCGATGAGACGGATCTTCAGGGCTGCCGTTTCTCGCGTGAACGGTGGCACTGGACTCGGAATGTTCTTGGGCGGTGAACTCATGTTCGCAACTCCTTTCGCGAGTCCGGCTTCACATCGTTAGAACGACGCGATACCTTGCATCGCCGCTCATCATGCGCGCGTAAGCCTCCCCTGCTTTTTCGAAGGGATAAATTTCGATCATTGGACGCACCCCGGTCAATTCGGAGAAGCGCAGCGTGTCCTCGGAATCGGCCGGCGTTCCCGTCGACCAGCCTTGAATCGCGCGGCTTCCGGTAATGAGCTGTATCGGTGTGACCTCAATCGGGTCAACGGTCGCACCGATCACAATCAGCTTGCCGTTCGGCGCCAGACCGTCGACCAGCTTGGACATCGCTTTGGAGCTTGGGGCTGTCGCAAGGATTACCTGGGCGCCGCCCAACTTCTGCAATTCCTCTGCTGGGCTGGCCGCATTGCTGTCGATGTAAACGTTCGCTCCAAGCTTCATTGCAAGAGCCGCATTTTCGGTATCGCGCCCGATCGCCGCGACCTTGTACCCAAATTTCTTCGCGTATTGAATTCCAAGGTGCCCCAAGCCGCCGATGCCCTGCACGGCAACAAGATCGCCGGGGAGCGCACCGCTGTGCCGCAGCGAGTTGAAGGTCGTGAGTCCCGCGCAGAGCAACGGTGCCGCTTCGGCGGCCGCTAGACTCTCGGGAATCGCCGCGAGCGCTTCGACCGGCGCCAGCATATATTGCTGGTATCCGCCGTCGTAGCTGATGCCCGGAACTTTCAGGTTCCGGCAATTTCGAAAATCTCCACGCTTGCAATACAGACAGGTGCCGTCCTGGCCGCCGTGCCAACCGACCCCGACGCGCTGTCCAGTCTTCCATTCGGAGACCAGTTCACCCAGTTCATCGATAATGCCGACGACTTCGTGTCCTGGAACGCGTGGATACTGAATGCCTGGCCACAAGCCCTCTTTTGTGAACATGTCACTGTGGCAGACGCCGCAGGCTTGCACCTTGATGCGGACCTGTCCCATACCTGGCTTCGGAATCGCGCGCTCGACGATCTCAAAATCTGCACCCGGCTTAGAAATCTGAGCCACTTTCATTGGTGCGATGGCAATTCTTGTAGTTGACATGTTGTCTCCTCTGCATTCTCAATTTGATGTTATTACTACGCCACCTCGAAAATGACTTCCAGCTCGACCGTGGAGCCGAGCGGAAGGCTTGCAACGCCGTATACCAGACGACTTGGGTTCTTTTCTTTTCCGAAGACGTCTTGTAGCAACTCCGAAGCGCCGTCCGCGACTTTCGGCTGATCGCGCACATCCCCCGAAGTTGCCACCAATACGCCAAGCCGAACAATTTTTTTCACTTTATCGAGCGATACCAAGTGCTGCCGTGCGACAGCGAGGGCATTGAGGGCCGCGAGACGTGCGGCTTTGCGCCCCGCTTCCACATCGAGCTCCGCGCCTACGCGGCCGACAAATTTAGCGCCGCGGCCCTCGGTCGGAAGCATCCCGGTCAGAAAAAGCAGATTGCCGGTCTGTACTGCCTCGGCATAGATGCCGAACGGCTCTGGCGGCGCAGGGAGGTCGATGCCAAGCTCCTTCAGCCTCTGCTCGGCACTGATTGCTGGTGCGTCTTCGGGAGTTACCGTTTCCTGTTTCAACTTTGTATCCATATGGCTCCCTTGGGTGTTAGGTTCCGCCGTGGCGGGAATATCCACGTTCGGCCCGGCTGGCGCGCAGCGTCTGTATACGACGCGCCGCAGCGAGATCGGGTGACATAAATAGGACCAGGACTCCTCGAAAACGTCGAAATTGACCGATGACTCCACCCGGTGCATCGGAGCGGCTGGGGTTGGCTGCCAAAGTCCTGCAGCGGAGCTCTGCACCGCCCGGCTGCGAACCCCTTAGTGCTTACCACCGGCCCACGTGCTGACCGCCGTCCACGTGCAGCACCTCCCCGGTGACGTGACGAGCCTCTGTCAGATAAACGACAGCCTCCGCGATGTCCTTCGAGTCGGAAATCGTGCCCATCGGTGAAAGGGTCTTGAGAAAATCCTTCGGATTGCTCTTGTGGAGTGGGGTGTCGACGACACCAGGCGCGACCGCGTTGAAGCGGATGTTGCTCTTCGCGTATTCACTGGCGAGGCTCACGGTAATCGCGTTGAGTCCGCCCTTGGTGATCATCGGAAACGACGCCGGAACTCCTGCGATGGGATTCTCAACCAACGAGGCGGTGATGCTCGTCACGCTGCCACCGGTGCCCTGCGACAGGATTTGCTTAACTGCGAGCTGGGTTATGAAGATGAACCCTTTCAGGTTGGTGGAAACGAGACTTTGAAACTCGTCGACAGTGTAGTCCGTGAAGGGCTTGACTGAGAAGATGCCCGCATTGTTGACAACATGGTCGATCGAGCCGAATTTGCCGATCGCGGCCTGCGCGACCTTCTCTGCCGTCGCTGCCTGACCGATGTCGCCATCCACCAGGGCAAGGTTGGGCGACGGCGCAAAGCCGGCCGTGGACACGCCGCGCGAGGTTGCAACGACGCTATAGCCACGATCCAGAAAGGCCTGGACAACGGCTTTCCCGATGCCTTGCGAGGCGCCGGTCACGATAACTGTTTTTTGGCTTGCCATAATTAGCTCCTATTCTTTTCTCGCAGAGCCCTCAGAGAAGTCCGCTCTCCGCGTGTCTGATCCGTAACTACTAAATATCAGTTTTTACGGTTACAGTAAACAGATTCCTGAGCGCATGGAAGGATTCTGAAAAGTTTCATTGAAGCCTAGAAAATTATCGGGTTCTGCAATTTTTGCCCGGAGGCATAGCGAGCAAGCAGATTCAGCCAGTTCGGGCGATGAGTTACGGCGATTTCCGGCAGCCACTGCGGCTTTCGATAGGACGCAGGCATCATGATGGCCGTGCGCGCGCTCGAAATGCCGCTACCTTTGCCCTGTTGCCGCAGGTCTGCGGGCTGCACCAGCGTCTCCGGTGAGCCTTTGTACGATCGTAAAACCACAGCACGCATTGTTCGCCTTCGCAATGGCGAATCAAATCAAAGTCAGCATGGGACAGCAGCTCCCCTACCGACTCAGCAACAGGCGCCAGATACTGTTCAATCGTCTTCTGGCCGTACACGCGCTCAAAGTTAAGATTGCTTCGCAACTTCGCGGTGAGAACGCAATGACTGACCGAGTGTTCAAGAAAACCATTCAGTTCGTCTAGCGGGAGCGTCTTTTTTGCCTTTCTCGCCTCTACCGCTTTTCGGGCGATCTCCCTCAGCTTGCGTGCCTTTCCAAGGAGAGCGCCGCCTGGCCACGTCGTTGATGGCAGAGTATCGCGCAATCCCTCTCCGACAATCCACGTAGCAACGTCTTCATCGCTTTGCCATGCATCAGTTAGTTCGCTTCCAACCATATGAAGCGTATTAATGAAGTTAAGGGCTGGATGATCGCCCACGGAGTCGAGAGGCGAAGCGACGTACTCCGTTTGGGGTCGTCTGGTCCTCATTGGCATCTCCTTTTAAACGCTGACACTTTCTTGCATCCACATACAGATTACACGAATCTACTTGTTAGTAACCAATAAACAGCGTATAACGAGGTTACGGAAGAGACAAATCATGACAAGCAAGCAGAATATCGTCACTGCCGCCAGACACGAGCCGATAGAGGTGCGCTACACCGCCAAAACCCACACCACGGGTGGCCGCGAGGGCGCGTCCCGCAGCGACGATGGTCGCCTGGACATTAAGTTTTCGCGTCCTGGCGGCGCGGGCGCCAGCACCAATCCGGAGCAGGTGTTTGCCGCTGGTTGGTCGGCCTGTTTCATAAGTGCGATGGGGCTTGTTGCCAACAAAATGAAGGTCAGACTTCCGGCTGATGTGGCGATCGATGCCGAAGTGGACCTGTGCAATTCTGGCGCCGTTTACTTCCTCCGGGCACGCCTGAACGTCAGCCTGCCGGGATTGGACCGCGAAGTCGCGCAGGCGATTGTGGACGCCGCGCACGGCCAGACGTGTGCATATTCCAACGCTACACGGGGCAACGTCGACGTCACGCTCAACCTGGTCTGAGCCGACTATCCGCTTTACAAAATAGCTCGCTGGCTAGGATTACGGCAAAAGCGTGATCAACAGGGTCCGCGAAAATTATGAACGAGGGGTCTTTGGGTTTTCTCGGTTTGTTGTCGTTATCAAAATACAAACTTGGTGATTCCGATCGTGAAGGAGCCGGCGGCCAGGACACTCGCAATGGTTCGGACATGGTTCCAAGCGTTCCATTCGGCGACAAACTGCCTCCAAACCGCGGGACCGTTCGCCGCCGCCGCGTCGACCTTCGCCAGAGCGTTATTGCGCGGAACGTTACACGTCATCGTGATCAACGCAGAGCCAAGCAGATAGAGCATGCTTCCGGCGAGCAGGTAAGGGCTCGCGTCCTTATGCCAGTGGAAAAGCGTAGTACCCGCGAGCAGAGCGCAGATCACGGCCGTTCCCAGGAAGGCTCCCATGAACCACGGGTTAATGACCGTGACATTGATCGATTGCATGGCCGCGATCCCCTGCGGCGCAGGCAAGCGAGCCAGCCCCTTCATCACGAACGTCGAAAACGCAAAGAAGACTCCAGCAACCAATCCGCAGCCGAGCGCGGAGATAAAAGTCAATCCGAAAAGAATGTCGCCGGTCATTGTTGATCCAGTAAGGCGCTCTGGTATACTTCGGCGGAAACGCGCACAGGAGTCGGTTCCGCTAGGCGCTGGCCCGCGACCATTTCCGCGACCCGATTTCTTTAGTTGGCGGCAGCGCAAGCCGGCTCCGATTTGCGAATTGACGCGCATGACGTTCGCAATACGCCGAATATGCTGGAGTGCCAGAGGACGCGTGGAACAGGTACAGAGCTGGCTGATCACAGCCGTCGTCCTGGCAAAGAACCGCTGTTCCATCAAGTAGCTTAATGTCGACCGTGTCTAAAGGCATAGTTTGAAATTGGGGCGCCTTGGCGCTATTTCACCCACTCAAACTATTATGACAACCGGCCGGCTCGCAGTGGTCACTGCTCGTCCGCCGAGGGACCATACATCCCCGGTATAGCGATGTCATTGAGCCGCAAGTAAACTCCCAACTGCGCCCTGTGATGCACCAGGTGATTGATGAAGCTGCGGATCACTTTGGTGCGAGCCTGTGTAAATGTAAATTTGTCGCCGAACTTGAAAGTCCAGTCCTTCTGCATCTCCGCGTCTGTCGCGTTGGCAATGCTGGCGCGTCCTTCCTCCACGCTTTTGTCGAAAATCTCAAGCAGTTCCGCGTTCGAAGCCGCGATGAGAGGCTTGAACCCGGGCTTGAGCTCAAACAGTTCGCTGGCAAGCGCCATCTTAGGCCACGAAGGCAACTGCGCGACATGCGTGGCGAGCCTCTCGAGCGGCATCGATTTGTCGTGAGGTTTGTAGCCACGGTGGGCGTCATCGAGCGGCACACGCTCCAGGAGCTTTCGGGTATTCCCCATTTCCTCGTCATAGTCGATTGCGATTGTTTGGCAGGTTGTCATGACAAAAGAATACCCGGCATTGCGGACAACTTCGGTCCTCGACAAATGACAAACTGGATTCATGCTGGAAACCTCCGCGCGGCTTCTTCGGTTGCTCTCTCTGTTTCAGGGGCGCAGGTATTGGACCGGGGCTGATCTCGCCGAGCGGCTCGAAGTCACTAGCCGCACCCTGCGCCGTGATGTGGACAAACTCCGCACGCTCGGCTATCCGATCCATTCGACTTCGGGTGTGGAAGGCGGCTATCAACTCGGCGCAGGCTCGACAATGCCTCCCCTGTTGCTGGATGACGAAGAGGCCATTGCGGTTGCCCTTGGCCTTCGAAGTGCCGCGACCGGAACCATCGAAGGTGTTGAAGAAGCATCCGTCCGGGCGCTCTCGAAAATTGAACAGATCTTGCCGCCGCGGTTGGCCCGGCGCGTGGCGGCACTGCAGTCCGTCATCGTAATGCCGGCCCGCGCCGGATCTTCGGTGGACGCTCGCACCATTTCCACGATTGCCGGCGCGTGCCGCGACCACGAAGAGCTTCGATTCCGCTATCGCGACCATGCGGGGACAGCGAGCGCTCGCTCCGTTGAACCACACCGCCTGGTCAATACCGGCCGCCGTTGGTACTTGGTCGCTTGGGATTCGGACCGCGGGGATTGGCGGACCTTTCGCGTGGATCGAATCCAGGCCCGGTTAACGGCGGGGCCACGCTTCATTCCACGGGATCCTCCGGCGCGCGACTTGGCCGCGTACGTCTCCCGAGGCGTGTGGTACGCCCCGCCGTGTCGCGCTCGCATCAAGCTGCTGGTTGCGGCCGAGGCCGTTGCCCAACGCTTGCCCCCCGGCATCGGACTTCTCGAACCGATCGACGAGCATAGCTGCTTCTTCGATGTAGGCGCCCCTACGTTCGAGAGCCTCGCCATACACTTGGGTTTGTTAGGCGTGGATTTCGAGCTTACAGAGCCAATGGATCTGGTGGAAGAAGTCCGCCGCTTGGCGAATCGGTATCGCCGTGCTATTTCCCCAAGACCCGCGCGCGTCAGCCGCGACGACGAACAATAAGCAAAGTCATGTCATCCTGTTGCGAGCGGGTGTCGCGAAAGCGGACGACATCTCGCAGGACGCCATCGGTCATCGCAACCGCGTCCCCTTTCGCGTAGGTTTGCAATGAACGAATGAGCCCTTCTTCCCCGTAGTCATTGCCATCGGGATCTTGGGTTTCTGTGATTCCGTCCGAATAGAGGACCAGGTTATCGCCGGGATCGAGTCGGATGTTCCTGTGGGTGTACCGGCCTTCGCCAAAGAGTCCCAGCGGCAATCCCGTGGAATCAACCCAGTCTGTTCCGTCGTGACGCAAGAGCAACGGCCTGCAGTGGCCGGCGTTGCACAAAGTCACGCCACTCTCTGTGGTGTGACCAGCCACCAGAGTCGCATAGTGGGCGGCCGGTGTACTCTCGCAGAACAACCGGTTCGCCCGCGAGGTCACTTCCGTGAGCGGCAAATCGAGCGATAGCAAACTGCGAAAAATCGCGCTGAGATGCGTCATCAGCAACGATGCGGCCACGCCTTTGCCGGCCACATCGCCGACGGCGAAAAAGAGGGAGGTGCCATCGCTGGAGGCGACAATTTCGCAATAGTCGCCACCAACAGCGCCGGCCGGCTGGTATCGATAGTGCGTTTCCCAGACACCGGTTGTCATGTCCCTCGCCGGCAGGAGCCTCGCCTGGATCTTGGTCGCCAGCTCGAGGTCCTGTTCGTGAGCCCTCAATTCCTTCTGCGTGAGGTGATCCAGACAGAACCGCACCAGCGGATTGCGCTCCAGCCGATCGGGTTCGATGGGATCGTGGCATGTCTCGCAGAGGCCATAGGACCCATTGTCGATTTTCTCCAGGGCGGCGTCGATCTCCGCCAGAAGCTCATTGACGTAATCTGCGGATACCGAGCGAGCGGCAGCCCGAAGGCGCTCTCGTCTCTCTATTATTTTGGGCCGCAGAATCACGGACTCTGAAACATTCATACCAGTTTCTCCCCATCCAATCTATATTGTGCTGCACCGAGTCCGGGCTGACTTCTACCAGACATACCACGCATGCGATGCGAGATGGGTTCACACCGCAACATTGCCATCTTGTGAGTCAGTTCTGAGTCTGACCGCAGTCTCCAGGTACAGATTGAGGTGCCTTTGAGCGTCGTCGAGAGCCGCGGACCGCTTATTGATCCGTGCCACCACCGTTGCTCCCTCCAGCGTGGAGATCACGAGGTTGGCGACCGAATGTGGGTCAATCTCCGGGTTGATCTCTCCGCCCGACTGGCCATCTTCAACAATCTTCGCCAAAAGATCCTCCCAACCCTTCAGCGCCTTTCTGACCCTTGTGCGGAGGGCGAGGTTGCCGTCATCGGCATCTACCGCAAAGTTCAAGAGCGGGCATCCCCCTGGAAAACTTGGAGTGTTGACATAGTTGTCTATATGTACGCTCAGTTTATCTACGGCATTTGAAACGGTCTCGACGTTCCGAAGTCGTTTGTCACTCGTATCTTTCCACGCATAGTCGAAAGCGAGGAGTGCCAGTTCTTCCTTGGTAGAGAAGTGGCCGTAGAGCGTCCCTTTCTCCAGGCCTGAAGCCGTAACGATGTCCCCCATCGAGCATCCAGTGAATCCCTTCTGGTTGAACAGTACCGCGGCAGTTTCTACGATCTTCTGGCGGGTGCGCTCACCCTTCGCCACGGATACTTTCGTTTTTGTAGTCATAGCTCCGCAATCCTTGCCTCAGCTTTGGCCTTCCTCAATAGTAGACGGCCCAGACATCCTCGGGGATTCATATTCATCCGACCAGTCGGACCCAGACTCCCCGATTGAATTTAAAATAATCCGACTGGTCGGAAATAGTCGAATCCTTTGCACGTCGGCCTGTGTCTATTGATCAGGAGGCCACTAAACATGGCAAATCGTAAAAAAGTAGCGTTGATCACCGGCTCCAATCGCGGAATCGGTTTTGAAACTGCACGGCAGTTGGGCCAGCAGGATGTAACGGTCATTGTCAGTGCACGCGCGGAGCACGAGGCTGCGGAGGCTGCCAACAAATTGCGTAGCGAAGGGATCGAGGCAGAGGCAATCGTACTCGATGTGACCAATGCAGCCGATCGTACCGCTGCGGCAAAATTCGTCGAGTCGCACTACGGCAAGCTGGATATCCTGGTCAACAACAGTGGCGTAGGGCCTACAGACGGGATCATAGGTCTGCGTGCAAGTGGATCGACCGAAAGTGAGTTGCAGAGGATCTTCAACATCAACCTGTTTTCCCTGGTAGCTCTGACTCGCGAACTTCTGCCCCTGCTGAAGAAAAGCGAAGCGGGCCGGATTGTCAACCTGTCCAGCATCCTCGGCTCTCTGACGCTTCAGTCAATGGAATCGAGTCCTATCGCGCCGCTACGAAAATTCGCTTATAACGCATCGAAAGCAGCGGTCAACATGTTCACGATCCATTTGGCAGAGGAACTCAAGGACACCAACATCAAGGTGAACTCCGTACATCCGGGCTGGGTCAAGACCGCTCTTGGCTCGGACGCAGCGCCGATGTCCGTGCCTGACGGGGCGAAGACCACAGTGGCGGTTGCACTGCTGGGATCGGATAGCCCCCACGGCCGCTTCATCCACGAAATCAACAAGGAATTGCCCTGGTAAGACATTCCGCCCACGCAGGCCGAAAATATTGGTGGGCCGCGGCAGTATTCGCCGCCCACCTCTCCAGTACTCGGAGAATCTGGTTCCTGACGCGAAGACCATTGAACTCGATTCGGGCCACTTAATCTTTCTGGAGAAGCCAGTCGAACTGGCTTCCGCCATACTTTCGTTTTGCCAATCGCATGGAGGTGCCGTCTCTTGAAAGCACACTCGCGATCAGATCGAACGCCGCGGGAGCGACGAGACTTTCCATCGTCGTAAAACATCTTGCGGCCTCGCCGCAAATTCTATGAACGCATGATTTACATGTTAACTATGCATGAACCGCATGCGTGGCGCACGCATCTTTCACAGTGTGAGTAATGCCGCGCATCGGAGAGGAACATTGAGATGAGTGTGAATCATGGAAAACAACCAGCGATTGATTTCGCGGAGCGTGTTCGTGAAAACCAGCGCAAGCTCAGGCACGGCCTAGCGTCGCAGTACGACTTCATCGTCTGTGGCTCAGGCTCCTCCGGCTCAGTAGTTGCGCGCCGTCTGGCCGAAAATCCCGACGTCAGCGTGCTCTTGCTCGAAGCAGGCGGCAGCGACGAGGTGCCAAGCGTGACCGAAGCGGCTCGGTTTGAAAACCTCGGGAGCGAGCGCGATTGGAACTTTGTGGATCAACCCAATACACACCTCAAAGGACGTTCCATGCCGCTAGGTATGGGTAAGGTGCTCGGCGGGGGATCGAGCATCAATGTGATGGGTTGGGCACGCGGACACAAGAACGATTGGGATTTCTTCGCATCCGAGTCCGGCGACCCGGCATGGAACTATGAATCCGTACTCAATATCTACCGCCGGATGGAAGACTGGCAGGGAGCACCAGACCCCACGCGTCGTGGAACCGGCGGGTTGGTTTTCGTGCAGTCCGCGCCTGACCCGAATCCAATCGCTCCGGCTATGGTGGACGCAGCGCGTTCCATCGGCATGCCAACTTTCGATAGCAACAATGGACGAATGATGGAAGGCG
>Ga0163162_10002234_pt1 | contig 18186 bp, 12 predicted proteins | sample S55metaG_FD_115310 | JGI IMG/M metagenome (GOLD analysis project Ga0163162, IMG submission 115310) | Switchgrass rhizosphere microbial communities from Kellogg Biological Station, Michigan, USA - S5-5 metaG | ecosystem: Host-associated > Plants > Roots > Rhizosphere > Soil | place: USA...
AGTGGGACATGAATGGTCTCGTCGTAGAGAAAAATTCCATGCATGCTCTCGCCGTGAGCACCTAGCGATTCGCCGTGATCCGACATCATCACGATCAGCGAGCGGTCGTAGAGTCCACGCTGGCGAAGATATTGGAATAGCTTGCCAAGACACGCATCTGAGTATGCGACTTCTCCATCGTAGGGATCTTGGAAACGTTTGTCGTACGGCGGAGGTGGATCGTAGGGCGCGTGGGGATCGTACAAATGAACCCAGATGAAGAACGGGGCTTGCGTTTTTTTGTTCAGCCAGGCAATGGTGTGCGCAATAACATCTCTCCCCCGGCGCTCGACAGTCTCGTAGCGAGACTCATTTGGCCCCTGCTTCGGATGAAACCCTGCATCGAAGAAATCAAATCCCCGATCAAAACCTGGAGCCATCTGGGCCTTAGGGTCAAGAATGAGAGAGCCAATGAAAGCAGCCGTGCGGTATCCGGATTTTTGCAGGATCTCCGGCACAGAAGGCAATAGGCTCGGCAGTGGATGCCCGAAATCGGTGACCGTATGGAACTGCGGATAGGTTCCGGTAAAAATCGTGGCGTGCGAAACCGGCGTCAGCGGGGCCTGAGAAAAGGCCTTCTCAAATACCACACCTTGCCGCGCCACTGCGTCAAGATTCGGCGTGAGCCCAAGTTTATTGCCGAGAAAACCCATGCGGTCGGCGCGGGTCGTATCCACCGTGATGAAAACAATGTTGGGAGCTTCTGCCCATAGTGATGCAATGTTGAAAAGCCCGAGAGTGAGTACAAGAAGAAGACGCCGCATGGGAAACAAAAAGGGAGTTTACCAGAGGTAAACTCCCTGAAGTTGAATGGAACTCAACCGACTAGAACTCTACGCCAACTCCAAACTGCATATTGCGTTGGGCGCCGGTTCCGAGGACCGGGTTTAAGCCGATCCCAACGTCAGGTGTAGCAAAGAAAGTTCCGATTGAACTACCGTTCAGGTTTTGCGGGAACGAAGTCGCGAACATGGCGTGGTTCAAGACATTGAAAACTTCCCACTTCGTTTTTAAGGTAAAACGCTCACCTAATTTGAAGCTTTTAAAAATACCCATGTCCATTTGCGCGATACCGGGTTCGCGTGCGACGTTACGGGCATTTCCTACCTGTCCCGCGGCAGGAGCACTAAATGCATCGACATTGAAGTATGCTGATTTGCCGTGCTCCTGATAATGCGTGTCATATTCCAGCGGGGCACCACTGTAAACCGCATAGGTGTTTCTTAACCCCTGACCGGATGGATCTCCAGAGACATAGATTGTGTACGGGCGTCCCGCTTGCGCACGGAAGATCGAATTAAACTGCCATCCCTCTCCTAAAAGCTTCGGCAGAGCATGGATTTTGGGAATCTCATACACCAGGGTGTAGTTAATATTCCAAGGCGTATCGAAATCCGATGGAGCGTATGCGTTGTCTACAGTGTAAGGATTTTGAAGATCCGACAGAAAACCTCCGCCACGGTTGGCAGATCCGGTATCCAAAGATTTTGACCAGACATAGTTAAGTTGTCCGGTCAGCCCGTGAATATCCCTTATCTTTAAGGAGGCTTGCAGGCTGTTGTAGTTGGAATAGCCGTCGTTGTTCAGCTGCAAGATGTGATTGTATTGCGCAAATGTCCCGTTAAATGGTTTTCGACTCGCATTACAACTATCCGTCGCACTTATCGGACATGCATTTAAGTCTCTCCAATTGATAAGGTCTCTGCCTGCCGTCCCGACGTATGCGATGCTAAATGACGTTTTGTTTGTCAATTCCTGCTCAATGGTCAGATTGTAGGCATGGCTCATCGGAGTTTGGAAGTTGCGGATCACTTGAACGATATTGGCAGCCGAGGTAGCAGTGGGATTGGGGCCATACAGAGGTGTGTCCGGAGACATGCAAATGAAATAGAGGCACAGATCATTGGGCTGCGTACCACTGTTAAAACCAGCGAATCCAGGGTAGCCATCAAGGTTATCCGACGGTGTGCTTGTAATATCGATGGCGAAAATTCCTTGAGGTACTTGCGTGTAGAAACCTGCCCGTGCCCCGCTCCACATTTCGAATGAGGTTTGGGGTGCGTGAATGGATGCGAAATTCGGCAGATCGTAACTTAGTGAATATCCGCTGCGTAAGACCGTCTTTCCATTCTTGAAGATGTCCCAGGCAATTCCGATACGAGGTCCGAAGTTATTCTTGTCGGTGTTGTAGAGTGGCCTTTGCGCGAGACCCACAAAGCCGCCCGAATCTGCTTTCGGATCGTCGGGCAAGAAGTTGGCCCCAAGATTTGCTCTCTCCCCCAGCGCTCCGGCAACGTCCCACCGAACGCCGGCTTCTAGTGTAAAGTTTGGCTTAACCTTCCAGCTGTCCTGTACGTAAAGACCTAGGGACTTCTGGAAGATGTGCCGATCGGTGGTACCAAAAGAACGACCACTATCCTCGGCCATCCCAAGCAAAAGTTCATTTAAAGCAGCCACGCCATTGCTCTGCGTGACGCTAGCAAATTGAGAATTGCAAGCGCCATAAGTAGCACAGTAATAAAAGCCGTAGTAATAGAAACCAAGATTGGAACGGGCGCGATCTCGTCGAGACTTTGTAAATGCGTCCTGATACTGGCCTCCGATCTTGATGGTGTGACTTCCCTTGGTCATAGTGAAATGCTCTTGCCAGTCGTAAGAAGCATCCGGACGGGTAACAATTGGATAGCCTTGGATCCCACCCACGGTTGGGTATCCAGACGGTCCAAAGTAGCCAAGGTAGTACATCGCGGGCACGCCAAAGTTTTCCGTGTCCTCTGGCCCTGAACCCAATGGGCCGGTATTAAGACCTAAAGAGTTGGGATCAATGTTATTGTTCACACCAATCCGCTGGGAAAATCTCTGATATCCAAACCGGCTCTCGAGTACTTTGTTGGGGCTAATCGTCCATGTGTAATTGATCCCTGCCAACTGTGCCCGGCTGGGTGCGATAGAGTTCCACATGTTCGGATTCGTCGCCAAAGGCCCGACCGAATGGGGCACTCCAGCTGTAGCAGGCTGACTCTGCAAACTATCTCCGAATAAATACTTAACCGAAACCCGATGCGAGGTATTGAATACGTAATCAAACTTTACGTGGAAATTGTTTAAATCCAGCGAATTGTCAGCGGTGATATCGGCTTCCCCAGTAGGGCTGGTCGGATAAAAAGATAATAGCGCCGCCCCAATGGAATTGACTGTTCCATCATCTGCCGTACCAAAAATTTGATCGCTACCCGGCCCAGGGCCATTATTCAGACATGTCGTCCAGGGCGTGACGCCGTCGGGACCCAAAGTACCAGAGGTGTTCGGATTCACTCCGGTTTCCACACATTGCGTGGCATCAAAGATCTGCGCTGGTGTTGGCAAAGTAATGTGCGATGGGAACTGATCTTTCAGGTGAAAAGCTTGATACGAAACAAACCCAAATGCCTTGTCTTTGATAATTGGGAACCCTACCGAGCCGCCGTACTGATTCAGTTTGAAAGGTGTATTGGTTGTAGAAAAATGGTTAATGGCATCAAACGCGTCGGTATGCCGGTCCCAATAGCCGCTTCCGTGGATCGTGTTGGTGCCGCTCTTCAGCCCAACGTTGATAACCGATCCGCCCTTCACGCCGAATTCCACTCCCGGATTCGACTCGACGTTAAATTCCGAAATTCCATCCAATGGAATAAGTGCCGCTGCTGTTCCGGAAATAGCAGCTTGTCCAAGTGAGGGCTCACCATAGTACCGGTCGTTGTTAGGAATTCCATCCACCGCGAAGTTGTTGGAAGTAGCGCGCTGCCCGTTGATATTTAAACTCTGAAATCCGCCGCCCGGACTGCGCTGTACTCCGGGCACGCCGTCCAGAAGATTGTTGAAATCACGCCCATTATTGGGAAGGTCTGAAACTCGGCGAGCCTCGATCAATGTGCTAAGACGGTCTTGGGAAGTATCGATCAGCGGAGCAACTTCTTCTACTTGCACCGTTTCCGAAACCTGACCTATCTGGAGTTGGAAATCTGATGTGGTCACCAAAGCAAGAGCCACCTGCGCCTCGCGTGTCGTCGTCTTGAATCCTTGCGCTGTCACTGTGACTTTGTAGTTACCTGGCGGCAATTCTAGAATGCGGTAAAAGCCAGCATCGGAACTCATTGCCGAGCGCGTTTCCCCAGTGCCCATGTTTACCGCCGTGATCTTGGCGTCCCTCACGACCGCGCCGCTGGTATCAGTCACCGTCCCGGAGATGTCGCCGGTGATTTTTTGGGCTGAGGCAGGGACAGTGAACAGGAAACATCCACACAGAACCAGTGCTGACACCACACTGCGAGTACTGAAATACCGCATGGGGTCCTCCGGAATTCAACGGGTCACAGAAATGGCTACACCCGTTTGTCTAGTCCAAGAGTGTATGCTGCCGAATGACTAGTCCGTCAAGTAAAATCTGCGGTTTGACTATTAGTCATGTGGTTCATAACAAAGACATTACATGTATTGTGAATAGGTTCGATAAACAGCATCAATACGGTTAGCTCAAGGGCGAGTCGGTCATGCGGAAGCGGGTGCGGACGTGCTCGGAAAGCAGCTGCACGGCGTCTTTATTGGTGACCGGGTCGGTCTGTGCCAAGTACTTCATGGCTTCTACTAGCAGGCGCTGGCCGTCTACATAACGCTTGTCTGAGCCAGTTTCACGCCTTCTGCCGCCTAGCTTAGGAAGTACGGGGATGGTAAAAACCTTGGCCATAACGAAATCAGTCCAAAACGAGCAGTATCCGCGCAGTATAACCTTCTCCGGACGCTTTTTCAGCCGTAATTTTATGCAGGTTACCGTAAGCTAACTATTGCCTCCTAAGGGGTAAGAAATTTTGTTTTGCTTGTAGTCCTCAGCTTGAAATCGTTGTCTGAAAGCTTTTGATTGACACGAATATTGGAATACTTGGCAAGACGATAATCGTGGCTTAAATACGCAATGAGCTGCTGCTGCACCGAGATGCCTTTGGTGGGATCAATCCAGAGAATAATCTGTTCGAAATTTTGCCGCACTTTTTCCGATTTGGGGACTAAGTTGATTTTTTCAGCGGCCACACCCCCAACCGTTTCGCTGCCTGCGTAGGTCACATCAAACGACTTGGACAAGTCATGGCCACGGCCCCCAAAACCCAGCACTAGGAAACCTTCCACTTCGGGTTTCTTGCTGGTGTCGTAGATCGTGACTTGATCTAGTTCGCCAGGCTGGTAGAGTTGAAACTTTGAATTGGCAAATAGAACAGACTTCCTATCGGAAGGTTGGGGCCCGGTTACATCTGCCAGCATTTGAATTTCATTCTTCACACGGCGGAAATAAATCTTTCCTGTTTGCGTTTCTGTTTGCTCCACCGCCCTGGTGAATTGATCCCAGACAAAATCTGCCTCTATGTTTTTAAAGTTGGCTGCGGCATTATCCATGGAAGTCAAAACTCGTTCCAGTGCGCCAGATTTATCCTCAGCCAACAAGTTGAGTGTTAAGCATGTCGGGAGGATGAAAAGAAAAAAGATTCTGTGCAGGTACAGCTTCTTGATCTTCATCATTGACCTGCTCTCGCTAACTAACTTCGCCTGGCCCAGACTTTGTAGCTCAGCACGTTACCCTTGTTATCGTGAACAGGTTCGTACCTTGTAATCGTCACCTCGCCGGAAATTGGCTCGATAATCCGCAACAACTGAGAACGTATTGCAGAATCATCGGTTCCAGTCACTGCCGCAGCTTCGACCTGGAAGACAAAGCCGTCGCCATCCGGCACTACCACTACTCCAGTAGGATGCAGGTTGCGGTCGATCGGTTTGTCGTTATAAGCGAGGTAATGAGGCGAAAGGAATACGAATAAAAGGATCAGCGTCACCATCACGTCATACTGGATAGTGCCACGCTCGTAAGACCACAAAATGTATCCGCGGATTGTGCGCCAGATTCCGGTCATTGGAACGGGGGAAATGCCGGTCTGAAGGGTGGTCGCTTCAGTCTTGTTCAAGTCTAGTTTCTACTCCCGGTCTTGGCAATAAAGTTCATTGTTCAGAACTTTTTCGGGGTTAAGCGGTCGGTGCCCATGTATGGACGGAGCCCCTCCGGAATGATGACTGTGCCGTCGGCCTGCTGGTAGTTCTCCAGAATCGCCAGCCAGGTGCGGCCTACCGCTAGTCCGCTGCCATTCAATGTGTGTACCAGTTCGGTCTTGTTTTTGCCTTCCGGCTTATAGCGGATGTTGGCCCGCCGCGCTTGGAAAGACTCGAAATTCGAGCAAGAAGAAATCTCGCGGAACAACTGCTGCCCGGGCAGCCAGACTTCGATGTCGTAGGTCTTGGCTGAGGAGAATCCCATGTCGGCAGTGCAGAGCGCCATCACGCGGTAATGCAGGCCGAGTTTTTGCAGGATGGTCTCGGCATGGTTGGTTAGTTTCTCCAGTTGCTCATAAGACTCTTCTGGTTTGGTGAACTTTACCAATTCGACCTTTTGAAACTGATGTTGACGGATGATTCCACGAACATCTTTGCCGTAGGAACCGGCTTCGCTTCTGAAACAGGGCGTGTACGCGGTGAGAGAAATTGGCAGCTTTGCGGCGTCGAGCGTTTCATCACGATAGAGATTTGTGACTGGAACTTCGGCAGTCGGGACCAGCCACAGATCGTTTTCTCCGTGTGGAACGCGGAATAGATCGGCGGCAAATTTTGGGAGCTGCCCGGTGCCGTACATCGAGTCTGAATTTACCAAGTACGGGGGGAGGATTTCTGTATACCCGTGCTCGCGAGTGTGCTGGTCGAGCATGAAGTTGGCTAACGCCCGCTCAAGACGCGCACCCAAATCCCAATAGACAGCGAAACGTGCACCAGACAGCTTTACTGCCCGCTCCAGATCAAGCACACCCAGCTGTTCCCCTATTTCCCAGTGCGGTTTCGGAGTGAAATCAAATTTTGGTGCAGCCCCCCAGCGGCGGACTTCGACATTGTCATCCGCACTTTTACCAACCGGAACCGTGCCGCTGGGAAGATTCGGGATGCCCGCCATGGTTTCTTGTAGGCGCTGATCTAGGTCGCCGGCGGTTTTCTCGGATTCCTGAATCTTTTCGCGCAGTTCTTTGCTTTCCGCCATTTGCGCGCTGGCATCCTGCCCGGCCTTTTTCAGTTTGGCGATTTCTTCCGACGCGCGGTTGCGCTGCGCCTTCATGGTTTCGGCAGCGGTAATCGCTTCGCGGCGTTCGGCGTCCAGGGACTTGAAGTCTTTCAAGACCTCGGCTGGATCCATGCCGCGCTGGCGAAGCTTTTCCTCCACCACCGGCAGGTTGTTACGGACAAAGTTCAGATCAAGCATGAATTCATTACTTTAGCGGAAAAATGGCGGGAAGTGTATGCAGGTAAGCATCGCCAACGAATCACCTAGCCCTGGACGCTCCCGTCTGGGGTGCGAGCTTTAGCTCGCCGGTTACGGTGGCCTAAAGCTCACGGGGCAGACCTGGGCGTCCGCCCCCAGGTGATTGTTAATTTCCGGCGAGCGGCGCCTTCGACGCCGGCGGTGCTGGAAATGGTCCTTCCGCCTTGGTCAAGGAAACTTCCTCGAACAGCAGCGACGGCACCACAAACGATGCCACTGGCATATCCACACCTCCGGCCATACCCATGCTGAAAATTGAATTGATATTGGGAATGACCTGTTGATTCCAGATCACCGGCTTATCTCCCGCTGCGACGATGTCACGGAAAGTGGCGGCGGTCAGACCGGAGAGTTCTGCGCCTTTGATCAATTCTTCGCGGCCATCGGGAAAAACTTTATAGACTTCGAGCAGCGTATTGGTCGGGGCCGACTGCGGAGATGCCGCCATCATCGCGGCAGTCCGCATGGCTGGGTTAGCTCCGCCTCCGGTGCGGCGAACGATGATTCCATAGTCCAGCCCACGTTCCTTCACCCGCCGCAGCAATTCTGCTTTTAATTCAGCGGGGGTTGAGGTCTTGCCCGAGGTCAGAATCAAATTGCTGGGCACCGCACCCAGACTTCTGCGGCTGCCAGTGCTATGAGAAATCGTTCGCACCGGGACACGCGATGTCAGCAAGGTCTTCAATATTCCCTTCTCCACCAATTTGGTAGCGCGGGACGGCACGGCATCGTCGTCAATTTCGTGATAGCCGGCAAGTGTTGTGCCTTGATAGTCCTTCATGTGCGGATCATCCACCACATCCATCCACTCTGGTAGCACGCGGCCGCCGATGCGGTCGAGCAGACTGCCACCCAGGCCCATCTGGCTCAGCATCTGTTTCATAAAGACTTCGAAGCGCGGGTCATCGCTATCAGGAATGCGGGAAGCCGTCAGTTTGGGCGCGAAGACCTGAGCGAAAACATCTGCCGCGGCGTCATTTTCAAAGAGCACGGGCCCGTTGTATTGCTCCGCGGCTGAGGCCACACGCAGCTTCTCCAGCCTTTGCCCCATGTCTTTGGCTTTGGCGATCAGGTCGGCCTTCCCCGGCAAGTCACTCAGAGAATCGCCAAAGAACTGGAGCGTGTCGTGAATGGGCAGGCCGTCGGCGCCTTGCGTGTCGGCGTCGATGCGCAGAGAGTATTGCGGATCGGAGCGGGTGAAAGCAGAACCTTCACTGTTGACGTAGCGAGTGTAGAGATTTTTGAAATCGATCTGCACCGATGACGTCACCACATTCGGCATCTGCTTGAAGGGAAGGGACACCTCTCGCGCCAGCTGTTCGAGACCCGCCACGTCAGCTTTCACGCTTGAGCGGGATTCATGAACCGTCGCCGGCTGTTCTTGGCTGAAGTCGGCAATGTCAGTGGTGCGCTTGCGATTCGCCAATGCCGCTTTCTTGGCGGAGAATTCTTCGGCTACATGTTTGTATTGCGCGTCGGTGGCCACCCATAACTGCCTCCGGACCTGCTGATAGTCATCATCCAGTGGTCCTTGTACAACGCCGGCGGACATCCCGCCACCACCAAAACTCTGGGCGGAGACGTAGTTGCTGTTATCGAAGGCGTAGTCCCCTACGCGTACTTCCACGCCGATGATTCGCGTTTGCAGGGGATTGCTTTGGGTAACGCTGCCCAGGGTGGCTGCAACGGTGGCGGTATTCAGGTCGTCCACGCGGTAGGAGATGAAATACGGCTTCTCCAGATTGGTCACATGGAGTTGGCTTACCGTCCGCGCCAGTTCGTCGTTCATCGCCTTGATAACGACATCTTGTTTTTCTTGTGCGCACACCGGCAGCAGGATTGCGAGCAGAGCGATTACGATTTTCGCTGATTTTCTCATGCTAACTCCAAACTATTTGTCTGCGGGAGGAGAGGGCAGTACCGGCGCCTTCTCCTGCGATTTTGCCTTGCGCTGCACTTCAATTTGGGAAACCAGTAGTCCTGGGGAAATCGCCGAGACTGGCACCCAGCCTGACTCTGCGCCGCAAATTCCGTTGAAAACTCCAACCTCGTCGTCGGCAGCGATAATTTTGCTGAAGGCGATTAGCGGAGTGCCGATGAGATCTACACCGCGCACCAGCTCTTCCCGGCCATCCGGGTAGACCCGATAAACAACGGTCGGCATCACGTTGAATGCGTTGGGCAACGTCCGTTGGGTGAAGGTAAAGCCACCTTCGATGTCGTCAAAGATCAGCCCGTATGGTTTGTTGGCGGCTTTGATCTGCTCAATCAACAGCTTCTTGAGCTCCTCGCGCGAGACCGACTTTTTACTTTCTACAATCAGGTTGGATTGCCGCGCCACTACGGCGTATCCCTGTTGACGGCGTCCGTGGCCATTCGATTTCGGAAAGCCATCGATCGGCGCTCGCGACATCAAAAAATTTTTCAGGACGCCGTTTTCTACTACCGTCACCCGGCGGCCTTTCACGCCTTCGTCGTCGAAAGCGTAGTAGCCGAGAAGCTCGGTACCATGAATTTTCTGCAAGGTCGGATCTGAGTAGACCGAGAGAAAATCTGGCAGCACCGCCTGGTTCACTTTCTTTTTGAAAGTCTGCGCTTCGTCTTCGTTTTTTTGCCGCTGACCTTCGATGCGATGGCCAAAAATTTCGTGGAAGAAAACCGCACTGGATCGGCCGGAAAGAATCGCGGGGCCGGTATATGGCTCTGCCAGCGGTGCCCTGTTCAAGGCCACCAGCGTCTCGATCATCTTGCGTACATCTTCGAGAATGGAAATTTCATCTGGCAGGCCGTCAGGGCGAAGCGACATGTAGGTTTCATGTAACGGCAGTTCCATGCCGTCATCGGCCTTCATGGTGGCGGAGATGACTAATCGATAGAGCGGCGCGGACAAACGCTCGACGCTGCCTTCGCTATTCACGTAGCGGCGGGTTTCGATTTCTCCGCTGACCTCGGCCGTAGCTTCACTAATTCCAGGCACATTGCGAAACGGCGCTGTGATGCGGCGGAGGCGACCCTCCCAGGCAGTGCGATCGAAAGAAAACGGTGCGATCTCTTCGATGTATTTCTGCGCCGGCTCCTGGGAAAAATCGCCGGACTTGTCCTCGGCATCGACCTTGGTGGCTACGTTCGCTTTGACCTGCTGCAAGTCTTCGAGTGCGCTTTTGTATTTGCGGTCGGTCTCATACCAGAGCGTAGTGCGTAAGGCATCGGAGTCATCGTCGAGCGGGACACGCATGCGCCTACCATCGGCGCCAAAACCGCGGAAGGGTGCGTCACCGCGCAGAGGGTGGGTGTTGTCGAGGCTGTAGTCGCCTACGCGCAGGTCGATATCGAGCACCCGGGTGCGATCGTCACCGGTGAAGGTCAATGCACCAAAGGAACTCACCACGCGGATGGCGCGATTGTCGGTGAGCTGATAGGCCAGGAAGTAAGGCGGAAGTGGCTCTTTTTTCAGGTTTTGGAAAGACCGGTTCAGCTCCTGTGACATCGCATTCATCACTGGATCAGCTGATTTCTGGGCAGTGGCGTGGAACGCGCACAAAACAACCATTAACAACACACAAAATTTCTTCACGAAAACCTCATTCGGATTACTTAGACGCCGGTGACAATGACTTCAGATATGCCACTACCGCTTCCGCATCTTCTTTGTTCATTTTGTACTGCGGCATCGGCGGACGCGCGGGCAAGTCATTGTAAGCGAGACCGGTCATAAAAAACTTTACGGCATCGGCCTGTTCCCAACCGCGCAGACCAGCGATGTTGGGAGCTTTGTCAGCCCAGACGGGCATCGGGGTTAGTGGCTTAAACTCGAGAGTGGCACCGCGAAGCTCTTTTCCGGGGATAGGTTCTCCTTTTTCGTTATGAGCGCTGTGGCAATCCCCACAATGCGCCACGTTCTGCACCAGATATTTTCCCCGCGCAATTTGCGCTGCGGGAGTGGCAGGCGCGGCGAAAGATGACCCTAAACTCACCAGCAATGCGATTCCGAAAATAACCGCCATGATCTTCATGTGTTTTCTCCGGCAACCTTGAAAATACCATGTTCGGTGGTCAGAGCGAATTAAGAGGAAGTCCTGTAAGGGACCTCCGAAATAGCCCGGCGTTAGAGACGCCGGACTGGCGAACATTAGCAATTGAAGTGTCCCGCTGGGGACATCTAAAATTTCAGGCCTGCCGGCACGCACCCATCACGCACCATGGTTGACCCGCCAGGGGCACGGGTGGGCTATTTTCAGAAACCCATAGATTTCATATATCGCAATCGTAACTACACAGGATCATAGGGTCCTCCGCCGCCTCAAGGCTTTGGCCGCCCATGGCCTAGGTTGTAAACTACCAGCGCGATGAGACCCCACCGCAGTTTGACCTTGGCGTTGTTACTGTGCTTTTTGTGTACACAACCGTCTTTCCCTTCCGCCTACAATGGCCGCCCTAAATTGGTTGTCGTGGTGGTAATTGACCAATTTCGGGCCGACTACCTGGAGCGCTACCGTGACCAGTTTGGCGAAGGTGGGTTCAAGCTCTTCCTCGATCATGGCGCCTATTTCACCAACTGCCACTACAACTACGTCAATACCCATACTGCTCCCGGACATGCCACGCTTTTCACGGGAGCATACAGCAGTGGCCACGGCATCATGAGCAACGAGTGGTGGGATCCCCGCCTCAAGAAAATGGTCACTTCGGTCGAGGACGCGGCTACGAAAATAGTTGGGATTACAGGCAATGCCGTTGGGGCATCGCCACATAACCTACAAGCCGACACGTTGGGAGATGAACTTAAGCTGGCGACTCAGGGAAAGTCGCGTGTGTTCGGGGTTTCTCTGAAAGACCGCGCTTCGATCCTGCCGGCAGGCTTGGCCGGGGATGGTGCTTATTGGATCGACCCCAAAACAGGTGCCTGGATTACATCAACCTATTATCGCAACGAGCTCCCCAACTGGGTACAGGATTTCAATAACGGCAACAACGCGGGCAAATATCTAAATCTGGAATGGAAGGATGCCAGCGGCAATGTACTGCGAACGACGAAACCGCCGGCCGGCAAACAAGATTTTTATGGAGTGGTCGGTTCCACTCCATACGCCAACGATTATGAGTTCGACTTTGTCCGGGACCTGATCACCTCCGAGAAGCTTGGCAACGGTCCGGCGACTGATTTGTTGGTCGTCAGCTTGTCGGCCAACGATATTCTTGGCCACAAAGTCGGCCCGGACACACCAGAGATGCAGGCGATGGCACTGGCTCTTGACCGGCAACTGTCTGGATTCTTCGACTTTCTCGGGCACCAGTTTGGTCTTGCCAATGTTGTGATGGCCCTTTCCGCGGATCACGGGGTCGGGCCAACGGCTGCAGTCACTTCCAAATTGCACATCTCTTCCGGGGCCATGGCTTCCGACAAAATGGAAGCCAAGCTGAACAGTGATTTGTCCGCCAAACTCACGCCCGGGCGTCAGACAAAATTCATCGTAGACTTCGGCTTCACCATGCTGTTTTTAAATGATGAAGCATTTACTGCAGCGAAGATAAAAGAAGATGACGCTGAGCGTACGGTTGGAGAATCGCTCAAGCAACTGGGAATGCGCGGCTACTACACAAAGTCTCAACTTGCACGTAACGAAGTTCCGCATTCGGCTCTGGGGACGAAATATGCCAATAGCTACTCGCCGCTGGGCGGATGGTATTTGATTGCGGTGCCTCCACCCTATGTTTTGTTTGAAGAAAACGGCGCGGACCATGGCTCCCCGTACACCTACGATGCGCATGTGCCGTTGTTGTTTTATGGCCTTCCTTTTCAGCCTGGGACTTATCGCACATCGGTCGAGCCTGTGGACATGGTGGCAACGCTGGCTTCGTTGCTGGGAGTCAATGCTCCGTCTCACGCTGTCGGCCGCGTTTTGACCGAGAGTTTGGCAGCACGCCGTGGAGAAGCGCCGCAGGAACGGCCATCGTCTCCACCGCTCAGCCAAGTCCAACCGGTAAAATTTCCAGTGCTGGAGGCCGCTCGATAATGCCCCCATCTGGGAACAACCCTCCGCGGACCGATCTGGGCGTCAGTTTTGCCGGAATCCAGTTAAAGAACCCTGTGATCGCCGCCAGCGGGACGTTTGGTTACGGCGTGGAGTTTGAGGACGTCCTGCATCTCGACAAGCTTGGCGGGTTCGTCGTTAAAGGGCTGTCGAAGGAGCCGATGATCGGCAATCCGCCTCCACGCTTGTATGAGACGCCCGCGGGGATGCTGAATGCGATTGGGTTGCAGAACATTGGGGTGCGGGCTTTTGTGGATGAAAAGCTGCCCAAGCTGCGCGAACTGAAAGACATTGTGGTGTTTGCCAATGTATTCGGCTACACGCGTCAGGATTACGAGCAAACCATCCACGTCCTGAATGAGGGCGAGGGCATTGCGGCGTATGAGCTGAACGTTTCTTGCCCGAATACCGCGCATGGCGGGATTCAGTTTGGAAGCGATCCGCGATCGCTCGAGGAAGTTGTCAGTCTGGCCAAGCGTGTCGCGAAAAGGCCATTGATTGTGAAGCTGTCTCCGAATGTCACCAGCATCGCGCACATGGCGAAGGTGGCTCAGGACGCTGGGGCGGATGCCATTTCGCTGATTAACACTTTCGTTGCCATGGCCATTGATGCGGAAACGCGCAAGCCTCGCATTGCCAACATCACCGCGGGGCTGTCCGGGCCTGCGATCAAACCAATCGCTCTGCGGATGGTGTTCGACGCGGCGAAGGTCGTGAAGATTCCGGTGATCGGTATGGGAGGAATTTCCAAGGCAGAGGACATTGCGGAATTCATGTTGGCTGGTGCAACGGCGGTACAGATTGGGACAGCCAGTTATTGGGACCCTCGCGCGACCGAAAAGATCGTAGATGAACTCGATCACTGGTGTGTGGAACACCGCGTTCCTAAAATCGCCGAATTGACCGGCGGACTGAAGATGGACTGATTTTTTGCTGAAAGTTGTTGACGACCGGTATAGAAACAAAAAAGGCCCCTTGCTTAGGCAAGGGGCCTTTCACCGTTGAAACTACAAACTTACTTCGTCGCCGGAGCCGCGTTGGCGCTCAGCTGCTCCACGTCGTTCTTCAGGAGGCTGATTTCCACGCGTCCACCGCTGACGTGCTTGGCCTTGGCGTCTTGGGCGTCGGTCGGGACCGGAGCGTTACCCATGCCGACGACGAAGATCCGGTAAACCGGGATCTCGTGGTTGAGCACGAGGTAGCGCACAACGGAGTCGGCCATTTTCTGCGAGGTCTGGATTGCAGCCTGGCCTCGGCCGGACGAAAAGCCCTGAACTTCGATGATGTATCCACGCTGATCCTTCAACGGGGTCGCCATCTCATCAAGGGCCGCCTTGGCGTTGGCGCTCAGCGCGCTCTGTCCGGGACGGAAACGAATTTCGGTCTGAGTCGAAGCCTTGTACTGGTCGATGTTGCCCACAACCTGCTCGACGGTGGTCAAGCGGGTGTTGGCCTGGGTAGCGGTCTGGTTGGCCAGCTGGGCCTTGTTGCCCGCATCGATGGCATGCTGATCAGCTTCGCTCGCTTTCGCGGAAGCCAGGCGGATGCCTTCGGTCGCGCGCGAATCGACGTCCTTGATCATTTTGGTATTGGACGCGGTCAGCTCATCAAGCTCGTTCACGCGATCGCGGATCGGGGCGGTTTGGCGCTGCACATACTTTTTACGCGCGAAGGGGTTCATCTTGCCCCAGAAACCTTCGTGGGTGTCAGGCTGCAACGCGGGCTTGCCGCTGGCGCCGACGGTGGTGGTGCTTTGATCAGCCGAAGTCGAAGCCGCTGCGGGCTGGGCCTGCGAATTCGAATTGGTGTCCTGTGCCAGTACTGGAAGGGCCAGCACAGTGCTCAAAAGTAGCGCAAGGAATACACGGTTCTTCATAGTCTTACATCCTCCAATTTCGGGGGAGCATTTGGCTCCACTCCAGCACGCCTCAACGCGCGTGTTGCGTGATTTTTTTGTCTGCGTCCCCAAAAACCACTTGAGCTTGGGTCGCTCTTTGATGCAAGTTCGGCCAGTTACAGACGCCTGGGCTGGCCTGAAACCGCGGCACCGAATTGCTGGCGCCCACCTACCCTATTTACAGTTCTATTGCCAAACTTCCAGAGAACTAAGTCTTTGCTTTCCAACAACATTGTAGTTCTTGCCGAAACGGGATACGAGTGAAAAGTCCACGCCAAGAGTAATTTTAGGAGACCTGATATAAAAACTGCGTACGCCGTCGAATCCAAGATTTCAGGAGAAACCATGGCAAAAGCCGGTAAAAGAAGGTGCTCTGCGGTCTATTTCCTGTGTCTGGTGATTTCCTCGATCGCGCTGAATGCGCAACAATCTGCACCTTCTTTCCTCACACAGAACATTCCTGCCGAGCGCATGAACAAATATGCCGACCTAGCAGTCGATTGGGAACAGCAGTATCTACGCATCGATACGACTAACCCTCCGGGGAATGAATCGCGTGCGGCGGCGTTCTTCAAGAAGATTTTCGATCAAGAAGGAATTGAGAACCGCATTTTTGACTACGCGCCGAATCACTCGAATCTTTGGGCAAAGCTTCCCCATACCTCAGAGATTGCAAAGCGGCCCATCATTTTGCTGAACCATATGGATGTGGTGACCAGCGATGCTTCTCACTGGACGCAGCCTGTGTTCAGCGCAAATATCGTGGATGGAGCCATCTATGGCCGCGGTGCACAGGACATGAAGAGCGAAGGCCTGGCGCAGTTGATGGTGATGGTGCTGCTGAAATGGGAGAAAATTGGGCTGGATCGCGACGTGATTTTTCTGGCTGTGGCGGATGAGGAAGTGGACGGCTCTGGTACGGATTGGATGATCGCCAATCAGCGTGAGCTGCTGGGAAATGCTGAGTACCTCATTAATGAGGGCGGCGAGAATATTAATGAGAACGGTAAAGTGCAGTTTATGGGCATCGATGTCGGAGAGAAGACGCCTTTTTGGTTGCGGGTCGTCGCGCACGGGCGCGCAGGGCACGGTTCGCGTCCTGATCCCGAATCGGCTCCGAATCGGTTGCTGAGGGCACTTGATCGCATTGTGAGCTATCACACACCGATGAAGGTGCTACCCGTGGTGGATGAATTTCTGCGGCAACTCGCGCCTGCTCAAACGGCGGAGCGGAAGAAGTACTTCTCGAACCCCAGCCAATATATCCAAGACAATAAATTTCAGCAGATCATCGAGAATGATGAATCGCTGAACTATCTATTTCGTAACACAATGACTCTGACCATGTTTGGAGGGTCGCAGCAAACCAATGTCATTCCACCAGAGGCCTGGGCCAATATCGATGTCCGTTTGCTGCCGGGAGAAGACCCGCAGGCGTTTTTGGAGTCCATACGGAAAGTCGTGAATGACCCGAACGTCACGGTTGAACCACAAAGTAAAGAATTTCGAGTGGCCAATTTTTCTCCCACGAACACTGAGCTCTATGACGCCTTCCGCAAGGTTACAGCGCATTATTTTCCGGGGACATTGGTTTTGCCGCGACTGACTAGTGGATATAACGAGGAACAGCGGTATCGTCCGCTAGGAATGAATGCGTATGGATTTAATCCATACACGGCTACGGAAGCAGAAAACAACACCGAGCATGGGGACGACGAGCGAATTCGCGTCGAGGAAGTGCGACGTGGATTTCAGGTTCTTTATGACGTCGTGACCAGTGTGGCTGCAGCCAGGTAAGTACCCTGGGGGCTTTCGCCCCTGCGGTATTTTACTGCGGACAGTGCTTCTCATACTGCTCATAAATAAAGTTGTCCGTCATGCCGGCTATGTAATCGCAGATGATCCGGGGCAGAGACTCGTCTTTCTCTTGATAACTGCGCGGAAGCTTTTCAGGATTTTTCATCCAAAACTGAAAGAGTCTGCTGATGATTTTCTCTGCATCTTCTTTGCCCGCGTCAAGCTGGGCATTTTGGTACACATTCACCCGCAGAAACTCTTTAATCTGGCGCCGCTCGGCATCTACGTTGGCACTAAAGCTAGCCAAGCGTTGAGGAAACACGCGAACATCTTCGACATCGTGAATGTTCTCTTGCTGTAGTCTCTGTTGTGTATTGCCAATCAGGTCCCCGGCCAGGCGATCATAAACTTCACGCAAGGCCTCATTGAACTTCAACTTCTCGGCCACGTCGGGATACGCTTTCTCGGCTTCGCGATAAAAACCCTCAAACAGAGGCAAGCCAGCGCGAATTTGCTCCAGCGACAGCAACCGTGCTTCGAGACCATCATCCAGGTCCGCTGTGTTATAGGCCACCTCATCTGCCATATCAATCAACTGTGCTTCAAGCGGTGGCCTCAGATCTAACATATATTCCGCGAGGTCGGGGAAATCCTGCAGGCTGTAGTCGCGGGAGTGCTTAATAATTCCTTCGCGCACCTCAAAGGTAAGATTCAGCCCGCGGAAGGCCGCATATCTTACTTCAAAATCTTCGACGATGCGCAAGGCATGCAGGTTGTGATCAAACGATAATCCATGCTGGCGCATGACGGTATCGAGCACCTTCTCTCCGGCGTGGCCGAATGGCGGATGACCAACGTCGTGTACCAATGCCAGAGCCTCGACCAAATCCACATTCAAGCCAAGTTGAGCCGCGACCGTGCGGGCGATCTGCGAAACTTCGAGAGTATGGGTCAGCCGGTTGCGAAAGTGGTCCGAGTAACGGTGGGTGAAAACCTGGGTTTTGGATTCAAGCCGTCGAAATGCCCGCGCATGGATGACG
>Ga0163162_10002235_pt1 | contig 18186 bp, 18 predicted proteins | sample S55metaG_FD_115310 | JGI IMG/M metagenome (GOLD analysis project Ga0163162, IMG submission 115310) | Switchgrass rhizosphere microbial communities from Kellogg Biological Station, Michigan, USA - S5-5 metaG | ecosystem: Host-associated > Plants > Roots > Rhizosphere > Soil | place: USA...
GATCGAAGCAAAACCAAGTGCGACCAATGTGATCGCGGGAGAGACTCACCTAAGCCTCGATGTGCGCCATCATTCCGATAATGTCCGCACGCGAATGGTAGATAATTTAATTCGCCAAGCAGAGTCGATTGCAAAACGGCGAGGCTTAGCCGTGAAAACCAACAACATTTTGAATCAAAAAGCTGTAGCGATGGATTCGTTTCTTACGGATCAGATCGAAATGGCAATCCGGGAGACGGGTGCCAGGCCTCACCGAATGGTTAGCGGCGCCGGGCACGATGCCATGATCATGGCAGAAAAAGTTCCAACGGGAATGATATTTCTCAGGACTCCGGGGGGCATAAGTCACGACCCGGCAGAATCTGTAGCAGTCGAGGACGTGGCGTTGGCGATCCAATGCGGTATGCACTTGCTGGGCCAGTTCGCTTCCTCCGCTAAATTTCAAACAAGGACGCACCGTGCACAATCTGGGTGAAACGCGAAGTTCTCAGAAATCGAATCATCTTCTCCTAACGCCCGATACTTTTGTGCGTGCAGCACTTCCGGGCATGAAAGGCTGCTCCGGGATCGTACACATCAGTCCGGCCTTAGGCGCAAAATTTACCCAATACACTGCCGAGTTCGAAACTGGTGGCGAATTGGGACCCACGCCGGCACAACGTTTTATTTTTGTGATGGACGGCGCGATCAAAGTAGAAAGAGAAGATAGACGAACCGATCTCGGAGTACGTGAGTACGCCTACTTTCCCGCGGGAGTGAAGCACCGGGTTATAGCAGCAATGGGCAGCCGTGTCGCCGTGATTGAAAAAGCATATCAGCCACTCGGTTCCAGCAAGCCTCCTCAAGTTATCGTATCGAGCGAAGACGCAGTCGCTTCCCATCCTCTTGGAGACGACCCCAGCTTACAAGTGAAATGCCTTCTTCCCGATGAACCGAGTTTCGATTTTGCAGTAAACACGATGACCTACCAGCCAGGCGCGGCGTTGAGCATCGTCGAAATGCATGTGATGGAGCATGGGCTCATCATGTTGGAAGGTGGTGGAATCTACCGTCTCGGTGATTCCTGGTATCCGGTAACCGCCGGCGATTTCATCTGGATGGCCCCGTGGTGCCCGCAGTGGTTCGGTGCGATCGGGAAAGTTCCTGCAAAATATCTCATCTATAAAGATTGGAACCGGCATCCTCTGGTAAGCGCGCCTTGATGAAGTTGACCATCGACAAGGACCGTTTGTCTTCCGAGATTGAAGCACTCGGCGCAATTTCCGATGCCGTTCCCCCCGCTGTAACCCGAATCGTCTTTACTCCTACAGACCTGAAAGCACGCGCATGGCTGAAGGACAAGTGCGTGCAAGCTGGACTGACTGCGCGGGAAGATGCGGTCGGAAATACTTTCGCCCGCTGGATCGGCTCTGATACCAATGCACCGGCAATCGGCACCGGTTCGCACATTGATGCCATTCCCAATGCTGGGAAATACGACGGTGTAGTCGGAGTGCTCGGCGGATTGGAAGCTATTCGCGCATTACAGCAAAGCGGATTTCGCCCGAAGCACTCCATTGAACTTTTAGTATTCACTTCTGAAGAGCCCACGCGATTTGGGATCGGATGCCTGGGTAGCAGATTGATTTCCGGGACTCTTTTACCCAATGTCGCGGGGAAGCTCGCCGATAAAGATAATCAATCGCTTGAGGAAGTCCGGCAGAAAGTGGGCCTGCATGGAAGCCTGGGTGAAGTGAAGTTGGCCGGCGATTACTACAAAGCATTTGTTGAGTTGCACATAGAACAAGGACCGCTACTAGAGCAGCATGAAATTCCTTTGGGAGTTGTGACTAGAATTGCTGCTCCTGCGAGTATGCGGATAGCAATCGAAGGCGAAGGCGGACACGCGGGCGCTGTCCTGATGCCTGACCGCCGTGACGCTCTCTGTGCCGCATCCGAGTTGGCTTTGGCCATCGAGAAATCAGCCCAAACCAGTGGCGCAATAGACACCGTAGCCACTGTAGGAATCTGCGAAGTTTTTCCCGGTGCCATCAACAGCATCCCGAGTCGGGTCCGTCTCGGTGTGGATGTCCGTGACACAAACCTGGCGCGCCGCGACTCCATGATTCAGATGATAGACCACGCTTGCCGTGAAATTTCCTCGCGAAGACGTGTTGCCATCAATGCCGAGATGCTGAATGCAGATGCCCCCGCCGATTGTGCACCACAAATCGTTGAGGCTCTGTCGCAATCGTGCCGCAAACATCGGCTTAACTTTCTTCCCATGGTCAGCCGTGCCTACCATGACTCACTCTTCATGGCGCACATTACTCCGATGGCGATGCTATTCATTCCTTGCCGGAATGGATACAGTCATCGTCCCGATGAATACGCATCTCCGGAAGACATTGAGCGCGGCACACTGGTGCTTGCGGAAACGCTGGCCATGCTGGCATCCTGAGCTGGTTTTGCCCTTTGGCCTCAATAATTTGCAAGACCGGATCGGGTGCTTGCCAGAGCCTTTTCATCTGAGTATCATGCAGGGCGTCTATGGCGTCCCAAAACCTGTACCCCATCAAGCTTCGTGAAAAAGCTCAACTCATGTCTTCCTCCGAAATGGAGCGAACGCTCCTCCGTTTGGCGCACGAGATTGTGGAGAAGAATGGCGGGGCGGAGAATTTGGGCCTTGTCGGCATCCGTCGCCGCGGCATCCCTTTGGCGGAGCGGCTGGGCAAACTTATCAGCCGAATCGAAGAGATCGAAGTGCCAGTTGGCACGCTCGACATCACCTTTTATCGCGATGACCTTTCTACTGTCGGGCCGAAGCCGGTGGTCCAACAATCTGAAATCGGCTTTTCCATTCAGGACAAGCGCATCATTCTTGTGGATGACGTCCTGTTCACCGGGCGCACCATTCGCGCTGCCATGGACGCGCTTTTCTCGCACGGCCGGCCTAGCCGCGTACAGCTGTGTGTACTGATTGATCGCGGCCATCGCGAGTTGCCCATCGAGGCGGCATTCGTTGGGCGTGCCGTGCCGACCACGATGAGCGAAGTAATCGAAGTGAAACTGCGCGAGATTGACGGTATGGAAAAAGTGCTGCTCGTGGAAAAGTAACGATCCTACTTTTGAATCTGCCTTTCAGCTATGCAGCCTGTCGCTCGACCCCGGATAAAAATCTGTTGTATATCCAGTCTGGACGAAGCGAAGCTCGCGGTCCGCTATGGTGCCTCAGCGCTGGGTCTCGTCTCGCACATGCCGAGTGGCCCGGGGGTTATTTCTGAAGACCGGATCGCCGAAATCGCCGCTACCATCCCACCCTCGATCGGTTCCTTTCTTCTTACTTCGCTGCAGGATGCGTTCGACATCATCTCGCAGCAACAACGATGTCGCACCAACACTGTTCAGATATGTGACCGTCTCACCGGTGGTTCTTACCGCGATCTAAAGAACGCCTTGCCAGGCATTTCGATTGTCCAGGTCATCCACGTCGCAGGACAGGAAGCGGTCGACGAAGCGGTCTCCATAGCTCCCTACGTCGATGCGATCCTCCTCGACTCAGGAAACCAAAAACTGCCAACTAAAGAATTGGGTGGGACAGGACGAACGCACGATTGGAGTCTAAGCCGGAAGATTCGGGAGCAAGTCGAGGTCCCAGTTTTCCTGGCTGGGGGCCTGACACCGGCTAATGTGAAACAAGCGGTAGAAGAAGTCTGCCCTTTCGGATTGGATATTTGCTCTGGAGTGCGCACCAAGGGAAATCTCGACGAAGTCAAGCTACGTAAACTATTCGTCAACATCTCTCACACATTCGGTTCCCGTCTAACTGAATCGTGAAAGTAGTTTCGTAAAGATGAATCCCGGTTTAGAATCATGCGCTGTCGCTATGAAATCGACTAAGAGCCTCTCCCCCAAGCAACGTGTGCAACTGCTTCAGGCGGCACGCAAGGTAATGAAGCAGGCGCATGCCCCATATTCTCACTTCAAAGTAGGAGCTGCGATACTCACCGCAAAGGGAGCAATTTTCTCAGGCTGTAACGTCGAGAATGCATCCTACGGCATGACCAACTGTGCCGAGCGTACCGCAATCTTTACCGCGGTTGCTCAGTCAGGACCGAAACTAAACATTCGCGCCGTTGCCGTGGTAAACGATCAGAAAGTCCCCTGCTCTCCATGCGGGGCTTGCCGTCAGGTCATCTACGAGTTCGGCCCTGATGCAATCATCGTTTTTCAAGGCGCCAAGGGCTGGAAGGAAAGTCATATTACCGAACTCCTACCGGAAGGATTCCGCCTCTAGTGAGTGAAACGCAGGTAAGTCCCACTGCCGTCCCGATTCGCGCTGTCGATGTCATCCGCAAGAAACGCGACGGTGATGAGCTCTCATCGTCAGAAATCAACTACCTGGTTCAAGCCTGTACACGCGGCGAGATTCCTGACTATCAAGTGTCGGCCTGGTTGATGGCGGTAATTCTGCGTGGACTGACGAAGAGAGAAACCTCAGCGTTAACTGACGCCATGCTTCACTCCGGTGAGGTACTCGATCTCTCCGAGTTTTTGGCGAAGAAAGTCGATAAACATTCCACCGGCGGTGTGGGTGATAAGACCTCTCTTGTACTCGCACCGCTCGTTGCGGCCGGTGGTCTTCTTGTCCCCATGATCAGCGGGCGGGGGCTCGGACACACCGGCGGCACGCTTGACAAACTGGAAGCAATCCCCGGATTCAACGTCAACCTGCCGGTGAGCGATTTTCGCCGGGTGTTGGATGCGTGTGGTTGCGCAATGATTGGCCAGACCCCTGAAATCGCTCCCGCCGATCGCAAGCTTTACGCCCTTCGCGATGTCACTGCAACGGTGGAGAGTCCATATCTGATTTGCGCGTCCATCATGAGTAAAAAACTCGCCGAGGGAATCGACGCCTTGGTGCTCGACGTAAAAACCGGTTCGGGCGCTTTTATGAAGGAAGAAAAAGACGCTGCTTTCCTCGCGGAACTGATGGTGGAAACCGGCGAACGCATGGGCAAGTCGGTTGTGGCGTTAATCACCGATATGGATCAGCCTCTCGGCTTGACGGCGGGAAATTCTCTTGAGGTCATTGAAGTCCTTGAAGTCTTGCGCGGCGGCGGCCCAAGCGATCTTCTTGCGCTGTGTCTCGAGCTTGCGGGATGGATGTTTTACTTAGGCAAAGCTGTTGAAACTGTGGAGCAAGGCAAGACTTTCTCTGCAGAACTCATCCAATCGGGCAAGGCACTGGAAAGATTCCGCCAAATGGCCGCCTTGCAAGGTGCAGATGTTGCTGCAATCGATCATCCTGAAAGACTCCCTCGCGCAAAACATACGCTCGACGTTCTTAGCACCGCCAGCGGTTACATCACTGCAATCAACTGTGAAGCGGTGGGAACAGCATGCGTGGTCTTAGGTGGTGGCCGCGAGAAAAAGGAAGATAGCATCGACCCGGCAGTTGGAGTCGTCTTGCACCGCAAAGTTGGCGACTCAGTGCACAGCGGCGAGCCGCTGTGCACGCTCCACTACAATTCCGACGCACAGGGAAATCGTGCGAGGGAAATGCTGCTGAGGAGTTACCGCATTGAGCACGCGTTGGTCGCGCAGAGAAGGCCGATGTTGCATCGTGTCATTCGCAGCTCCGGAGGGAAATAACAATGGGACGATTCACCGGGCTTCTTGGTCTAATAACAATGTTGGGCTTCGCGTATGCCTTTTCCACAAACCGCCGTGCCATTCGATTAAAGACAGTTGCGTGGGGATTGACCCTCCAATTCTTGTTCGCGATCTTTGTATTACAGATTGAAGCCGGCCGCCGGATGTTTCAGGTTGCTGGTGATGGTGTGAAAAAGCTTTTGAGTTATGCTTTTGCCGGCTCTGAGTTTGTATTTGGCGAGTTGGGAAAACAGCACTCCAATCTCGGTTTTTTCTTCGCGTTTCAAGTATTACCAACTGTAATTTTCATCGCCGCATTTTTTGCCGTTCTTTATCACTATGGAATTATGCAGTTCATCATTCGGCAGGCAGCACGAGTGATGACACGTTTTATGGGTGCGAGCGGCGCCGAATCTTTGAATGTCGCCGCAAGCATCTTCATGGGACAAACCGAGGCTCCGTTAACGATCCGGCCCTTCCTGCCCGAACTTACCCGCTCGGAGCTCATGACCGTCATGACCAGCGGAATGGCGCATGTTTCGGGGGGAATTATGGCTGCGTACATTCTTTTTGGCATCGATCCAAAACATCTTCTGAGTGCAGTAATCATGACTGCTCCCGGGACAATTCTGGTTTCTAAAATGCTTGTGCCCGAAACCGAACAGCCCAAGACCGCCGGACGTGTAGTCATCAGTGAGGAAGAAACAGAACTGAGAAAAAAGCAAAATCTGGTGGGCGCTATTTCTCGCGGAACCATTGACGGCCTGCACCTCGCTCTAAACATTGCCGCGATGTTGATTTCATTTCTTGCCCTGATCGCTTTGACAAACGGCATCCTTTCAGGAATCCACAATGGGCTGGCGCATTTTGGTTTTAATCGGTTTCCATCAAGCCTGGAACAGATCCTTGGAACGATCCTCTCCCCCGTCGCGTGGGTAATCGGGGTTCCCTGGAAAGACTGCCCAATTGTGGGCAATTTGCTTGGTACCCGAATGGCACTGAATGAACTGGTTGCATTTTCCATCCTAGGAACGCAGAAGGCGGCAATGGATCCGCGGTCATTTACTATCGCGACTTTTGCCCTATGTGGCTTTGCCAACTTCAGTTCAATTGGAATTCAAATCGGTGGAATCGGCGCGCTGGCGCCGAACAAGAAAGACGAACTCTGCCGGCTGGGAATACGCGCAATGCTTGCCGGTACCATGGCCAACCTGATGTCCGCGTCTATCGCGGGCATGTTGATTCGTTAAGAATTCTCTGGCTTGAGCGATTGACGAATCTTCGCGTATCCCGGCTTGAGCACCGAATAAATAAAATCGCACCGCACCTTGTAAGGTAGGAACGCGCTCTTCATCGAATTGACGGTGATCTTCTCAAAATCATCCAGTGACAAACCGAATGTATTTGCAGCAGCTTCAAACTCACGGGTCATGCTGGTATCGCTCATCAAGCGGTTGTCGGTGTTGAGGGTAACGCGAAATTTTTCCTGATATAGAATTCTGAATGGATGCTCCGCCAGACTGGGTGTTGCCCCGGTATGAACGTTGCTTAACAGGCAAATCTCTAAAGGAATTCTCTTGTCCAGAACGTATTGGGCCAGGTCCCCCATTCTCACTACTTTCCCATCGACGACAGCAATATCATCAATCAGCCGCGTGCCATGCCCGATGCGGTGCGCGCCGCAATACTGAATCGCCTGCCAGATCGACTCCTTCCCATAGCCTTCTCCGGCGTGGACTGTAATGTTGAAGTTCTCCCGCTGAATGTAATGGAACGCATCAACATGTTTTTTGGGAGGAAACCCTCCCTCTTCACCCGCCAGATCGAATCCAACGACACCACGTTCGCGAAAATCAACAGCCAGCTCTGCCATCTCCAGAGATATATTCATGTTGCGCATCGCACAAATAATTAATCCCGAACGTATCCCGAAATCTTTCCGGCCTCGTTCCAGTCCCTTCAACACCGCGGCGACGATTTGTTGGTGCGTCAGCCCTTTCTTCGTGTGAAAAATAGGCGCGAAGCGGGTCTCAAAATAGACCACACCATCGTTTGCCAAATCTTCTGCCTCTTCATAGGCAACCCGCTCGAGCGCCTCCTCGGTTTGCATCACTGCAATCGTGTGCGCAAAACCTTCAAGATATTTGCCGAGACTGCCCTTGTTCGCGCCTTCATGAAACCATTGCGCCAACATTTGGGGATCGCTAGTAGGAAGGTGCGAATATTTATCATCCTTCGCCAACTCGACGACGGTTGCGGACCGTAACACGCCATCCAAATGTTCGTGTAGGAGGACTTTCGGCAGGGCTTTAAGAAACTTTCTATCGGGTTTCATTTGAAGCGTTCACTTTCTGCTCTCACACCTCATCAGAGAGGAGTGAACATAGGATTGCGAATAGTGCTCGCCGCTTAGCTGGCGGAATTCGCATTTAGCGATTGCTGCAACGCCCGCTGGATCCTTATGCTGTGCGTCTACGCCCAGAATTATCCCTGTGCCAAATCTAGCTAGCGACGGCACTTACTGCAATAGCCATCTGTCCCAAGAGACCAACTCAGGACATCAAAGCTACCAGCATTTTTATGTTCTTCACGGAAGGGTCAATTCTAGCTTTGCAGTTTTAACCTAAGTTTCCCATAGTTCCGCCGGTTAGAACGCCTGGTTCGAGTCCCGCCGTCCCCGCCATTCCTTTCAAGCACTAGCAGCCCTGACCTTCTCGAAATCAGGCAATATTAGGGGACGATAAGCGAAAAAGCGAGCGTCCTACGTTTTTTCTGTCAGCCACGACCGTTGGACAGGAGTGGGTTTTGGTAGAAATCCGGGTCGCCAGCATTATCCCCTCGACCAACTTGTCCTGCGCAGATCGCTTCCTCTTCGATGTCTCGCCCGGTGTCTTGCGGAATTCAGACAAAAAAAGGTCGGCTCAGCTGTCGATTTTTGCTGTGCACGACGACTATAAGATGAACGATGCAGTGCGCCAGCCTGGGCCGCTGGCCCGAGGACCGTTAAGGGAGAAATCATGCCTCAATTTTTGGTTGCGATTCAGTTGCCCGACGACTTTGACCCATCCACAGTGGACCCGGCGATGGAGCGCGATATCGAGGTGCTCAACGAAGAGATTGTTGCTGCTGGTATCGGGGTTTTCGTTGGCGGCTTGCGCCCGGCAAGGGAGGCGAAATCGTTGCGGACGCAGCCCGACGGCAAGGTGCTCATCACCGACGGGCCATACGTGGAGCCCAAGGAGCACATCGGCGGTTTCTGGGTGATAGAAGTCGCTAACATAGACGAAGCGCTGGCCTGGGCACGCAAGGGCGTCCTCGCTGGCCGGGTGCCGGTCGAGGTGCGGGCCGTTTGGCGACCCGGCGACAACTGAACGGCGTGGACGAGCGTGTTGGATACCGGAAAACCGGCGACGGACCAAATGTTTTGCAGTTTTCGGCAACCGAAATTGAGTAGCGTTGTATGGGAGAGGAGACTTCATGAGAAAGATCAAGATCATGGAACATATCTCGCTGGACGGCGTGATTCAGGCCCCCGGCGGGCCGAAGGAAGATCCCGGCTACCCTCACGGTGGATGGGCGGCGCCGCATGACAACCCCGAGGGGGGAGAGGCCATCGTCGCGGCTCACGGCGACGATTTCGATCTGCTGCTAGGCCGCCGAGTCTACGATATCTGGAGCGGCTTTTGGCCAAGCGCCCCGAAGACTCCGATGGCGGAGGCGATAAACGGAGCGACGAAATACGTCGCGACCCACAGGCCGGACAGTCTGGCATGGGGGCCGGCCGAGAGCCTTGGATCGAACATCGTCGAGGGCGTTCGCCGCATTAAGGCAATGGACGGACCGCACCTGATCGTCTGGGGCAGCTCGACGCTGACACCGGTGCTGCTCGAACACGAGCTTGCGGATGAGATCTTGCTGCTCGTCTTTCCGGTTCTGTTAGGTACGGGCAAGCGTTTGTTCTCGGATGGTACCCCGCCGCGCGAACTCGCGCTCGTCAGCACGAAGGCTGTGTCCTCGGGCGTCATCATCAGCACCTACCGGCCTAACGGGCCTTTGCGGACAGGCACCATGGGCGTCGACTAGACGTGAGCCGACGTCAGGGGCAGGGACAATCAAATGAGAAAGCTAATCTTCGCGATCAACACTACCCTGGACGGCTGCGTCGATCACACCAAACAAATTGGTGACGAAGAGACTCATGAATATTTCACACATCTCATGCGAGATGTGGACCTGCTTGTCTGTGGGCGTAAAACCTACGAATTGATGGTTCCTTTTTGGCCCGAAGTCGCAAAAACCCAGTCGATGACTAAGGCATCGAACGAATTTGCCAAGACATTTGACTCCATCAACAAGATTGTTTTTTCACGGTCATTAGACAGCGCTCAAGATAGAAATACGAGAATTGTTCGGGGCGACCCTGGCGACGAAATACGCAAACTGAAACAAGAACAAGGGAAAAACATTCTGCTCGGCGGCGTAAGTGTCCCTTCACAGCTTATAGAGCTTGGCTTAGTCGATGAATATCGCTTTGTCGTTGGCCCAATCATTGCAGGAGAAGGGAGACGGCTGTTGGAGGGTGTTAGCTTGCCGGAGAGATTGCAGCTAAAACTTGTTGAATCGAAGTTTTTTAAGTCAGGATGCGTTGCGCTTCATTACGTAATCAACAACCACTGACAGTTGCGCTCAGCGTGGGCCGGACGGGCCGTCGCGACCTCCAATTTCGAAGGCGGTCCTGGTTATCTTGGAGATCCTCCGATTAAATCAAGGTCGGCAACCAATACAGCGGGAATCTGCAGTGATGCAGCCTGCAGATTCTCGCGGAGATGTTTGCGGGAAGATGTCCCCGGAATCAGCAGGATATTGGGCGAGCGATGGAGAAGCCAAGCAAGCGCGAGCTGCATGGGCGTTGCCTTGAGTGATGCTGCGGCTGCGTCGAGTGCCGACGATTGCAATGGAGTGAACCCGCCCAAAGGGAAAAACGGAACATAAGCGATCCCCTGAGAGCCGAGGTTGTCGATGAACGCATCATCCTTCCTTTGTGCGACGTTGTAGAAGTTCTGCACGCAGACGATCTCCGTGATCGCCTGCGCCTCAGCCACCTGCTTTGCTGTTACGTTGCTCAAGCCGATATGACGGATGAGTCCCTGTCTCTTAAGCTCTGCGAGCACAGTCAGCGGTTCCTCAATCGATCCCTCAGATGGTTCTGTAAATCCACCCACCCGAAGATTGACGACATCCAGAACATCGAGGCCGAGGTTCTTCAGGTTGTCGTGAGTGCCGTCAATGAGCTCCTGCCCGGAGAGAGCAGGAATCCAGGAGGCATCTGCACCTCGTCGAGCGCCGAGCTTAGTAACGATCACCAGACTCTTCGGATAAGGATGAAGCGCCTGCTTGATGATCTGGTTGGTGACATGCGGACCATAGTAGTCGCTGGTGTCGATATGGTTCACGCCGGACTCGACCGCCTCTCGCAAAACTGCAATGGCTTCGTCGGTATTGCGTGGCGGCCCAAAGACGTGCTGGCCCGCGAGTTGCATGGCGCCGTAGCCCATGCGGTTAACGGTCAGCGATGTGCCAGGCAGGGTGAAGCTGCCGGCGAGGTCAGCCTGTTCAGTCATTTCCAGTCTCCTGTTCTTGCTCATCACTTCTACCGAGAGAGTGAGAACGATTCTCCCACCATTTCTTCGCTCTTCTTCCAAAGGACGTCGGCCGTTTTTCGATCCACCGCATACGCGCGCACTCCTTCGGTCATGGCACTGGTCGGCACTTCATCCGGGACGATCTCGGCCACATGGCAGTTCTCGCAATACCGCCCTCCAATTTCACCGGCTGGAGCAACCACACTGGCCCACACCGAAGTCGCTGCCCCTTGCGGCATGCTCTTCTGCTGCAAGGGCACCTTACCCGCGTCTCGAAGCTGCTGATTGATCTGATCCACTCTCGCCTGTAACCAGCTTGGATCCATATGACGAGTTAACTCCGTCTGGATGATGCCGGGATGCACCGCCGATGCGCGTATGCCGCGCTCGTGATGCCGCGCGTCAAAAGCGACCGCAAAAAGGATGTTCGCTGTCTTCGAACGGCCATACGCAACAAATGGATCGTATGCTGTCCGTTCGAAGTTGGGATCATCAAGATCAACGTTGGAATAGCGGTGGCCCGCAGAAGACACGTTGATGAGACGTCCACCTGGGCGAAGCAGCGACGCAATGCGATTGACCAGCACAAAGTGCCCGAGGTGATTGGTGCCGAATTGGGTCTCAAAGCCATCGATAGTGTGGCCAAAGGGTGTGGCCATAACTCCAGCGTTAGCGATAATCACGTCGAGCGATTTGCCTTTCGCCAGCAGCTTATCGGCGCAGGCACGCACGCTATTAAGGCTGGCCAGATCGAGTTCGATCGGTTCGAAGCTGCCGCCGCCATCGATGGCGTCCTTTCGCACCTGTGCGGTGGCTTTTTCCGCTTTGGCCAGATCGCGTACCGTGCCTATCACGCGAGCGCCATGCGCCGTTAGTGAGCGGGCGGTCTCAACTCCAAGGCCGGCCGAAACACCGGTAACAAGAATCCGCTTGCCCCGCAGATCGATTCCCGACAAAACATCTTCTGTCGTTGATGTTCCTCCAAATATATTCGTCATTGTGCTGGCCACTTTTTCCTCCCTATACGCTGACCGCTTCATATCTCTATCAACCGCCGGAACGCTTAGCTACCTAGAGCCGCCGCGGCCTTTTCCGTTTCGAAATACGTCCCATGTTCAAGATCGGTGATCAAGGCGACGTGAGTTGGGCGCCATCCTAATGTTTTCTGCGTTATCGCGCTTGAGGCCACAACATCCATTCCAAAGAACAGTCCTATCCAGCCAAAATGCTCAGCGGCCTGCTCCTGCGACTTGCTGACCACCGGCACATCCAGGCGACGGCCGATCATCTCCGCGATTTCTCGCGTCGGCACTCCTTCCTCTCCGATCCCGTGATATCTGGCTCCCGTCGAACCCTTCTCCAGCACGAGCCTGTAGAGACGAGCCGCATCTAGCCGGTGCACGGCGGGCCAGTGATTGAGACCGTCGCCTATATAGGCCGAAATCCCCATTTCGCGTGCGATCTGGATCAGCCGCGGAACGAATCCGTGATCGCCGTCACCATGCACCGAGAACGGCAGACGCACAACCGACGTCCGCACGCCGCGGGATGCGAACTCCATCGCCGTCTGTTCTGACTTGCGCGGGAAGTTTGGACTCGGTGCATTCTGTTCGGTTGCGAGCCGCCCCGGAGCGAGAAGGGCGAGGCCAGACGTGACAATCAGCGGGCGGCCGGACCTTTGAAGGGCCGTACCCATTGTTTCGATGGCACGCCGATCCGTCTCTACGGCAGGTCCATAATTGTTGAAGTCGTGTATGAACGCGGTGTGGATAACGCCATCGGATGCGACCGCTCCGCTCCGAAGGCTCTCCAGATCTTCGAGCGAGCCGCGATGCACCTTGGCTCCTGCCCTGGCCAGAGATGCTGCGCCCTTATCGGACCGGGCGAGACCGAGCACCTCATAGCCTGCCTCGATAAGTTCTTGAACAATTGCGGAGACAATGAACCCGGTGGCGCCAGTTACGAAAATACGCATGTTTGCCTCCTACGTAGTTGCGAATTCAGTCGTTAAAGACAAGACGTTCACTCGCTTTGCGAGCCAGAACGAAGCCTTGGCAGTCAGTGTTTGCCATTCGGACGTTGAAGCAGGTAAATCGTCGGCTGCTTCCAATTCACGCAACCATTGTTTGGCGGACAGTTCCGCCAGTTCTGACCCGAACAACTCGTTTACCGCTCCGAAGAAGGCCGCCAACTCTCGCTCCGCCAAGCTCATCGAGTCGGCACAGTCCTGATTTCTCGGCTGTCTATGGATCGCTAATTTTTTCATCATCTGCCGGTACTCCTTTCCCCGGTTGACGAACGCCGGAAGTTCTAATAAAACGGAGAGTGTCTCCGAATTACTGATAAGATAACCGGAGACACTCTCCGGTTGCAAATATTTTGGATGGCTAAGAAGAGTTCAAAACCGCCCGAGCGGAAGCCGCGCACCGACGCGCAGCGCAATCGCGAGCGCATTCTGGAGGTGGCAAAGGGGGCGTTCACGCGCCGCGGTGCCAACGCGAGCCTCGACGATATTGCCAAAGAAGCAGGCGTGGGAGCGGGAACCCTATATCGGCATTTTCCAAGCCGCGACGCCTTGATCGAGGCGGTTTATCGCACTGAGGTCGAGAGGTTGGCAGCAGCTCAGCGGAAGTTCGCCGAGACAATGCCTCCGATCGAGGCCTTGCGGGCCTGGATGTTTTTGTTCGTTGATTACATTGCGGCGAAGCACATCATTGCACCTGCACTGAATACGTTCGTTGGCGGCGCGGCGAAGCTGTACGAAGGTTCCCGCGCTCAGATTCAAGGAGCGATCGATGCGCTGGTGAAACGCGCCATCAAGAGCGGCGATATACGCAATGACCTCGACCCATTCGACCTGCTTCGAGCGCTCATCGGCGTGTCTAACGTGGCCTCCACACCCGACTGGCAACAAAGCGCCAGGAGGTTGGTAGATATCCTCATCAGCGGTTCACGGCCAACGAAATAGGAAGCCCTCATACGTTCGAGACGTTTTGCGAGCCTCGTCTGCGGCTGCGGATTGGATGATCGTGAATAGCCGCGCTTGTAAAAGCTCGGTCATCATTCTGTCAATGGGTACAGTCGTCCCATCGGCAGACTGCTCTCCATTTATTGAGCGTCTCCAAAACGGTTGAATGAACAGTCGCGACGATGTAAACGCAGCGTGACGCTTCTTTGCGAATCTCAATTTCGCGAACTTTCTTCCCCGGCGCCTAGTGTCCCCATTTCTGCTGACAAACTATCGCCGTGGTGAGACCTGTCAGCTTGTCGCATCCGCCCGATTCCACTAGAATCCCGCCTAGTCACGCTGAGAACGTCGCCCCACATGCAAGTGGGCGATCCCATGCAAAATTGTCCTTAGTGGCTTGCTACGAAATTCTAAGGAAATTCCAAGGACAGCGATGTCCCCAGAAACAAAAGCTTTATACGAGTTCGGAAGGTTTCGCTGCGACCCCGCGGAGCATCTTCTTTTCTGCGATGGCAAGCCCGTTTCTCTGGCCCCGAAAGCTTTTGAGATCCTGATCCTCCTTATCAAAAGCAACGGGCGGCTGCTGACAAAGGACGAGCTGATGCAGAAGGTCTGGCCTGACACCTTTGTGGAAGATGCCAACCTAACGATCAACATCTCGGCCTTGCGCAAATTGTTGGGAGATTCGACCGGGGACCAGCAATATATCGAGACAGTACCCAAACGAGGCTATCGGTTTCTTGCGCCGGTCACGGAAGTTCACGGTGACAGCAACGGTAACGAACCGATGTATTCTCCTGAGAGTGCCAGGGTGGCGCGTGCATCAGCTTGGCCACGTCGTATCGCTCTACCAGCGGCGTTGTTACTCATTGCGATTATGGTTATGATCCTGCTTTCCACGCGTTCAGCCAAGCTCACTGACAAGGACACAGTTGTGCTGGCTGATTTCACTAACTCGACGGGCGATCCTGTTTTCGATGGTGCGTTGCGACAGGGACTGGCGTCGCAGCTGGAACAGTCACCTTTTTTGAATTTGCTCTCCGACGAGCGTATCGCGCAGACCTTGTCTTTGATGTCCCAACCCGAAGACTCACGCTTGACCAACCAACTGGCACGGGAAGTTTGCCAGCGAACGGGTAGCGCAGCGGTCCTTAATGGAACGATTTCGCAGGTCGGTACGCACTATCTTTTGACTTTGCAATCGATCAACTGTTCGAACGGAGACTCGTTGGGGAGCACTGAAGCGCAAGCCACAGACAAGAACCAGGTTCTCGACGCTTTGGGTAAAGTGGCTTCGAAAATGCGCAGCAAGCTCGGAGAATCGTTGGCGTCGGTGCAGAAATATGACGCGCCAGCGGAAAGCGTAACCACACGCTCGCTTGAAGCCCTCAAAGCCTACAGCCTCGGGTACAAGGCCATGGTGGTACAGAGCGATTACGTGGGAGCAATTCCTTTGTTTCAGCGGGCAATCAGCTTCGATCCGAAGTTCGCCATGGCTTATGCCAGGATGGGAACTAGCTATGCTGACCTTAACGAGACCGTTCGTTCGGCAGAGAACGTCCGCAGGGCATATGAACTGCGAGAGCGCGTGAGTGAGCGGGAAAAATTCTATCTTGCCTCGCACTATGAAATGTTTGTCACCGGCAACCTGGAGGAAGCCCGCAAGGTCTATGAATTGTCAGCGCAAACTTACCCCCGCGACACTCGGCTCGGCAATCTGGGCTTCCTTTACAGCGAACTGGGTAACTACGAGAAAGCCCTCGTCGAGTATAAGGAAGACCTAAAACTCAATCCCGAAAAAGGGAACGCCTACGCAGACCTGGCGGGCGCTTATCTGCAACTCAACCAGGTGGACGAAGCTTTAGCAACCGCACGGGAGGCGCAAGGTCACAACATGGACATACCGCAGGTTCACCTCAACCTTTATTGGGTTGCTTTCCTTCGGCATGACACTGACGCGATGGAGCGCGAGGCAGCGGAACTCATGGGCAAGCCGGGAGAGGAAGACCAGATGCTGAACTACCAAGCGGACACGGCCTTGTATGGCGGGCAACTCAATAAAGCGCGCGCTCTGACACGCCGCGCGATCGAGTCCGCGCACAAAGCAGATGAAAAAGAGGCAGAGGCGCTCTACGAGGCGGAATCTGGGGTTCGTGAGGTTCTGGTAGGTAACCGGGAGTTGGCGAAGCAGCAAGCACGAGCCGCACTCGCGCGCTCCAATGGCAGAGACGTGGAAGGTTTGTCAGCCATAGCGCTGGCGCTGGCGGGCGATTCCGAGCACGCCAAGAGGCTCGCCGCCGATTTGGGAAGGCGCTTCCCGGAAAATACAATTGTGCAATTCACCTATTTGCCTACGATCCATGCAGCCGTTTTGCTTCGGAGTGGCGATCCTGAGAAGGCCATCGAAACTCTGGCCGCCGCGAGCCCTTACGAATTCGGAACTAGTTTTGTGACATTGAATTTTGTTCTTTACCCGGTTTACGTGCGAGGCGATGCCTATCTAGCGGCAAAACAAGGCACCGCAGCCGCCGGTGAGTTTCAGAAGATTCTCGATCACTCCGGTGTGGTCCGAAGTGAGCCCATCGGTGCGCTTGCCCACTGGAAACTGGGTAAGGCCTACGCTTTGTCGGGAGAAACAAGCAAAGCCAAGATCGCCTACCAAGATTTTCTCGCGCTCTGGAAAGACGCCGACCCGGACACTCCCATCCTGAAGCAAGCAAAAGCAGAATACGTAACGCTGCACTAGGCAAAGGAAAATCATATCTCCCTCCCATAGGGGAAGAGCTTCGCCACCTGCCTCATACGCCAAGCAGTTCGGCATCGCGGCCCCGGGCTGGCCGCTTGAGGTTCTCCGCAGTACAATGTGCGCCGATGAACCAGCTGCGATCCAAGACAGTTTTGGGAGAGGAGAATAGATGATGAAAAGAGTCCTTTCTGCTGCCGCGACCGTGGTCACAATCGTTACGGCAGTTGCATGGGCAACAAGCTTGGCCGAACGCAGCAAGAAGGGGATTGTCGCGTTAACTGCGAACGAAGTACGGTGGTTTACGCCGCCGTACTACAGCGATGGGAGACAGCGAGCGCATCTGTTAGGCGACTCCAGCCAGGGCGGTACCTGGATCGATCGAGTGAAAATACCTGGCGGTGCGCGTGTCCTCGCGCATGCGCACCCGCAAGACGAACTAGTTACGGTAATCGAAGGCACTTGGTATCTGGGAGAGGGCGCGAAATTCGACTCAGCGAAGCTAAAAGGCTATCCAGCAGGCAGTTTCATCGTCATTCCGGCCGGCATCCCTCATTTTGTCACAGCAAAGGAAGGCACAGTCGTCGTTCAGCTAAGCGGCATCGGAAAATTTCAAACTAACTACCTGGAGAAACAAACCCTCAACTCGTCGCGCGAGCGATCAAGGAGTTCGTCGAAGCCGTCACGAATCATACCAAGCTCCCCCTAACTAATCTTGACCAACGATGCCTTCTAAGGGGGAAAAGACAGATCATGAGCCGTGGCGAGTATGTTGATTGCTCCTGTCGAATAGCGGGCAACTCTTCCATAACCCTGTAAAGGAAGGGTTGCCGACTAACCGCCCGAAACTCGGCAACAGAGACTGATAGCGACCTATTCACAGGCAACCGGTCCAGCGGCAATCGTGAAAGAAGTGGAAACTGGGTACAGATCTGGCTCTCAGTCCAGGGAACTGTCATATTAGAATCCAGCGTATTTCCCGATATGCGTACCCGACGGTCGCCGATTTCAGAATTCCAGTCCAGCCCCAGAATCTGCCTTGTCATTCTTGGCTCGCTCTTTTGTCTCTTTGTCGTTAACGGGCTCGGTCAGGAATCGATCCGGGTGAATGTCAGATTGGTGAACGTCGCGTTCTCAGCCCGCGATTCGCGCGGCGCTCTCGTCGAGAACCTTACCAACGACGATGTCGAAGTCTTCGA
>Ga0163162_10002236_pt1 | contig 18175 bp, 21 predicted proteins | sample S55metaG_FD_115310 | JGI IMG/M metagenome (GOLD analysis project Ga0163162, IMG submission 115310) | Switchgrass rhizosphere microbial communities from Kellogg Biological Station, Michigan, USA - S5-5 metaG | ecosystem: Host-associated > Plants > Roots > Rhizosphere > Soil | place: USA...
ACGATCAGTTCATATCTGGCATTTTCGAAAATCTTCTGATCCTGCCAATGCGAGAACGGATGAGTGCCGGCAGCGACAATCTCCAACCCCTTCTTGCGCACCAGACTGGAAAGGATACCGCGCAGGTTTGAGATATCGGATCGAGCTTCTTTTATGTCTTTGCAGATTCCGGTGCCCACTTCGATCATCGACTGGATCATTTCGGGTTTGACTTGCTCACCGAGCAGCATCTTGCCTTCTTCCAGGATTTCAGAGACATGAGAACGCAGCTCGCGCGTATGCGGATCAACAATCTGAAACTCTTCTTCAATACCGAGTGTGAATTGCTTGAACATGCTTCAGGGGATCTCTCTCAGTGACCGGTTCCAGCCATATTCCTTACCGAGTTTCTTCGCGCCTCGCTTGCGACCACTTTTTGAACATTGCCTGATGAGACCTCCGGGCGAAGGAGCGCTGAACGGATGGTGGCCCCCCGCTATCTTCAACAGAGCCGTTCATCGGTGTTCTGTCATCTGATTGACCCTCTGAAAGCCATGGGTTTAGCAGCGCCCAGCGTATCGGATCAAACTCTGCTTGTATCGGTGAATTGGTTTCACCCTTCGCGTTTTGCATAACATGAATGTCGTTCATAAAAAGCTCCTTGTCATTGTTAGGTCAAGCAAGTGCAGGCGTCTGTGCGCTAGAGCGCTTATGAACAGAAGTTGAATAAGTGTGTTGGCGGCCTTCTCGCTCGCTGCTCCACAGGATTCCCAAAGCAGCTTTCATAACCAATAAAGAAGAATCGTATGCGAGTACGAGTATGTTGTGGACAATTCTTGTAGTGTTGTTATTAGGCGAGTTAAGAATTAATCGGCGCCAGCGTGTTTCTTATCCAGTCCTGAATCTGGGTCTGGAGGGCGGCGTTCAAGAGCACTGCCAATTTTCCATCCTGGTTGCCTAAGCCGATGTGAAGACCAATGAGCGTTTGCGAGGTTCCGTTGTCGATCCATAGTGGGGCTCCGCTTTGAGCCTTGGTGGTGTCGAGTTGGTGGACAATAGTGCGAGCCGTTGGCGGAATCGGGCGAATAACTGAACCTTTGGGAATGCCATTCACACAGCGCTGGATATCGACTGCTCCATCGACTTGTCCCCGGCTTTCATACATGTGTCGCGCCTTTTCTTCGCGGTCGCCACGGTAGCCGGCAACCTGGACAAAGATGCTGGTAAGGATGGCGGGATTGAAAGGCCGCAATGGCATGAAGCCTTGGCGAGTCGGTGTAGCGAGCCGGATTAAGCCATAATCTTCGCCGGCCGTACGACAATCATTTGTCCGCCGCGAGGCGCTGATCACCCAACCGTTCGAGCGGAAGAGCGAAACGTTTTCATCCGGACCATTTTGCCCGGGGAACACTTCGATGGCGCGAGTGCGAGGTGATTCTGGAGGATAGATAACATGTCCGCACGTCAGAACGTGGTAGGGACTGATCAACACGCCGGTGCCAACGGAAATCTGATCGTTATCATAATTCCGAACAACGATACGGCAGATATTTCTGTACGGCAGACCGAGCGCATTGGTCACCCGCGAAGCCGGAACCGTCGGCCTGGGAACAAAGAGAGCTGGCGGTAGAGTGATACCTGATGAAGTTTCTTCGCCGAGATGAATGTACATGCCACACCTCTGTTTCTTTCAGACGGCAGCCCGGTCCAACAGGCCTACGCGGGCGCCGAGTTGATCACAGCCGCAGACAGTGAACCCAGTGCAATTGCGCTACGCGGCCCAAGCACCCATTGACCAGTAGGATTGCCAGCCGGATTGCGGACCAACCAGAGAATATTGTGCCAATAGATATGTGGGCGCGGCGTGCCATTCCGCAAAACTATCTCGAACGACCAGTTCGGTCGCTGCTGCATCTGCGACCATTCTGGAAACGCCGGCAAGGCGACGCGACGCCGGTATAGGCAGAAGGTCTTCTAACTATCATTCCAGCCACGGCTCACCGGATCGGCACTTCCAACAAAGCGCGGGCGCTACTGCGGATCGCATCCTGGACTTCTGACGGCAAACCCGTTGCCCCGACAATCTGATTCAGCAAAGCTTCCGATCCTCTACGAATCGCCGCGTGCGCACCGTCTCGGATATGTCCGCGTAGCGAACGTGGCACATCGAGCCGGCTCATGATCGTATTCAACTGTTCGTCTACGCGCTGCCAGAACATCTGAGTGAAAGACCGTCGTACCGGGGGTGCCGGCGGCAGCGTTGTTAGAATGCGTTGAATTCTTTGCTCAGGTGTTTCAGGCGCCTGAGGCGCCATCAACCGTCGAGAGATTTCGGCAAGTGAGGGATTGCGGAAGAGCGGCGGCACCGGAGGCGGCGTCGGCCCGGACCAAAGGTAAATATTAACCTTTCCCTCGGATCCCATTCCGCGGTCTTCCGTAATCCACCGGAGTTGTGTAGCCAGACCTGGTCGCGTTTGGTTCAACGCGCTGAGCAAGGCGTCTCGTACTGCGATCGCCCGTCGCTCGCCGAGGCCCGCCTGCCATTCATTCCCATGGATATAACCCGTTAATCGCACTGAGCTGATCGCAGCATTGCCGGGCCAGGTGCTCGCTATCAATTGAGCCACGCGATTAACCCGTTCACGCTGAACAGCGGACAAACTTGAGATGTCACGGCCAAAACCGGTGATCGTTTCATGCGGCGGCATCACCAGTTGTGGACCCGGTTGCAATAGCGACGGGCGAGGCCGAGGTGGCACTGTCAATTGGCCAAACCCGCTGAATCCGCCTGAATCGTTGAAGTACATAGGGCCTCCGATTTGGAAATAATGATACTTACTCTCACTTGCGTTCGAGTGCTCTTGAAGAGTGCGCCCATTTCGTCGTTGGTCATATCATCTCGGACAACTCCCCCCTGATGTTGAGCCGCAATTATTTCTCTTTCTTGCGATGACGATAATTCGCCGCGGACACTCCGTGACATGGTGCAATGTGGCGGCGTCATGAATTCCGCGAATTACGAAACCAGCGTCGAGCAAAGCTCGACCAATCTCCCTGGGCGAATAGGCGCGCTCGCGATGTATTTCGGTTATCGCCAGCGGTGTATTCCTTGAACGAATTGATACGACGATTGACAAAACTTTTCGCCTCGGCTGCCAACGGACGTGTTGCATCAACGTGCGCTGTGCTGAAGAGAACCGCCGCACGTAATTTCTTGGCGAACCGGGCGGCTGGCAATGCATCACCATGTCAAAGACAAAGTGCCCGCCGGCATGCAAATTTTTGGCGACGCTCGTAAACGTCCTCAGGAGATCGCCATCTCCAACGAGGTGATTCAGGGTGTCGAAGTTGCAAGTTAGCAAATCAACCGGGTGCGGTAAGCGCAGCGCGCGGATGTCCTGACGGAGTAGACAAACACGCAAGCCGCTACAATTTCGAGCTGCAATTCGCAGCATGTCTCGAGAAAGATCCACACCGATGACGGGAACGTTCCACGATCTGTTCAAATAGCGAGCGAAAAGTCCCGTGCCACACCCAATGTCGGCAGCCGTTCGAAAACTGATGCCATATCGTCCAATCAGTTTCTCGAACGCCAAGCGCGTCCGTCGAAAAAAAGGAAGACCAACGGTGCCATCATAGTTTGCAGCGAAATGACTATAAGGACGCGTTGAGCTTTGAGTGACTGGTGTAACCATTGTTTCGTCGTTCGCATCATCAAGCTGCTACCACACGTCTTCACCACGTCCGAGGCGCCGTATGCCTGTGGTCCAAGCAACCGGCAAGCCACCCCATGAACTATGGAATCACGTTTCTTCCAATATTGTAGGCGGCAGTGAACGCTTGTAAGCCATGACTGCCACCATTCACGAGACGGCGCGCCAGCGCGAGATTGTTCAGGCTCAAGGCGTTTCTAATCGCCGGCTCTCTTCTCTTGAGAAAACTCGCTAACAGCCTCGCGGCAATCTCCGGCTGATTGGCAAGCGCCGGATTGGTTATCAGTTGGTTTCCCAATCCGATGGCGGCGCCGTGAATCTGATAGTTGGAACGACCCGTTAATTGAATGTAGCCGCGCCCGCGGAAGTTGGCTCCATCGGGAGGACCCTGATTACCCAAATCGTGCCGGTTGTCGTACAAGCTAAACGGAGGTCCGCCTGGTGGTGTGTTGAACCTGGATTGGAATTCGCTAAGAGGCGTGAAGTTTCCCGTCTCTGCACGAATGGATGCGAGGGCCATAAGAATCATTGCCTTGTCGCCCAACCCGGCATCACTTAACGCGCGGAGGACAAACGGAAGGTTAGTTTGAATGTTAGCGACGGGCGTCCCGGGAAACATCTGCGAGACCATAGCGACAGTCACGTTGGGCGACGTCGCCGTTTGGTTACTGACGGCCGGTGCAATCGGGCGCGTGGACGCAGCCGGTGGCAGAAAACCGATGTGCAGATGATTGTCATGTCCGGGATACGCCCTCACACCGCTGACCCCTGGATCATTAAACAGGATTACCCTGACGCGAAGAATTGGATTGCGATTAATAACATCGACCAGCTCTTGCGTGAGGCTGCGCGAATAATTCGGATCGTTGAAAGTCACCCCCAGCTCGCGGCCATCACTTCTCGGCAATCTAATGTCTACTTCGAGACCTCGCTGGTGAGCGCCGTGACGAGGTGTTGGGCCACCACCCAGGAGACTGATGTCGCCGATTCCCAACCGCGGTCCCTGCCCATGCCGTCGGTGCCACTCGTTCGCGATAGCTTCGATCGCTTGGATAACTTCCGTTAAGCCATAACGATGATACCCAGGCGGATTATCGGGACGACCACGACTATCACTTGCGTAATAGGCGCCGAAACCTACGCCCGCTACGGGCAGTTGTGCATTTACCTGCGGGTAAACGAGACGCGCCGGAGCCACCGCCGGGGCCTGTGAATAGAATCCGAGCCTTCCATATCCGGAGAAACCCAAACTCGCACCGCGCCGGCTCCAGCCGGCAACCCCATTGCCATTCTGCGATGGGTTCACCGCACCGGGGGCCGCCGGCGCTGCCGGGGCGGCCGAGGACGGCGGCGGCTCAGGCTCTTCTTTTTCGTACCATTCACTTAGACCACGCTGGTCCGATCTGCATGGTCCACAACCGCATTTCGGCCCGCAGCTCAAACCGCTCGGCGGAGTATTTGGATCCGTACTTGAAAAGTAGGACATAGGTTTCGACCTGCGCTTCAACAATCAGCAGTTACTTCCTACCTGCTCTGCTTTTCCCTTGCCTTCTTTTGGACGGCTCACTTCTATTGGCTGTCGTAGTTATAGACGCGGCGGCGGTCGCGCTGCCGGCCGCAGCGGCTACTGGCGCTACTCGCCCGCCGCGGAGATATGTTTTAAGTTCGACGATCACTTCATCAATTGCCCGGATCTCTTTCTCAATCGAGTCGTCGACCACATTTCGTTGGCGCAGTTGCTCTTCTAACAGGGCGCGGCCGGCTTCCAACGCCTTAATTAATTCGGGAGCATTCTCTTTTTTGTAACTTGCGATTACCTCCGCGAGTTCGCTCTCAAAGCTCGCCAAAGCTGATGAGCGACTCTTGAAACGCTCGAGTTGTTGCGTCCAGTTGGTTGCAAAACTCTCGACGTTAAAAGTTGCCGGCGTAGCGGTCGCAACATCTTTGGCGATGTCCAGCACTTGCCGCCGAAAATCTTCAGATAACTTCATTTGAATCTCGTCAACCCTTAATTGGGAATTGAGAATAACGCCAACGTTGACCGCGATAGCGGGATCCGTTGCGCTCGTTGCTACGAGAGCAGTTGTAGCTGTGACCATAAAATTCCTCCTTCCAGGAATCGAAAAATTATTCGATGGTTCAAAAGGCGCGTTTCCAATACCTGATCGCGTCAACCCTTTCGCCGCCAAAATATTTCCCATTCAAAGATCATTTTTTGAGAATCGTATCCAGCGAGCTCAAGCGTTTTCACCGCCCACTCGCGTACAAATGCCGGACCAGGCATTTCTGTCGGAGGCCGCACGGCCCAGAGTTGTTCGTCCGCATTTCTGCCGCTCACCAAAACCTGCCATTTGCGAACCTCTCTGCGTAGTTTGAATACTCGTAACCGCCGGAACATCTTTCGTATCGCACTTCCCAGACTGGGCCTGACTTTCATGTCATACGACGCTTCAGCGCGGCTGATCTTGAATTCCCATTCTTTCAGAAAGTTTGCGGGTATCGAGTCTTTGGCTGGTATCACTTTGCTCAAAGATTCAGAAGTGACCGGCGCCGAAGCAATCGCCGTTGCTGCCGTCTTATTCGGTGATGCCACGTCTACAGTTGGATCGTTAGCGACGAGCAGGCTGAAAAGACGGTCATGGGGCAGCAACGTGTTTGGTGGCCGTTCAATGTCGAGCTGTTGCAGGGGCCTCTGCGGTAGCATTGAAGTCAGATCCAACTTTCCGGCAATCTCGTCGGTCAGGTGATAGAGCTTCTTGTTTCGTTCGTTTTCTGAGGCGTAGGTTCTGGCTAGTTCGTCGACGCTGAGCACACGATCGGTTTCAATCACCTGGACATAGCAGGGCAGCCGGTATTGATCGCTCAACCGGTGTGGGTTCGCGAGCTGCTGCGAAAGAATTTCCTTGAAATCTGACCAACGAACTACGCGCCACTGGCCCGGATCCGGGAATAACTTTCGATGTCCGAGGATACCGGCTTTCTCCTGAGAATGACCGAACGGCACAAACCTCGGCAGGTCAGCTGTGATCACTGATTCCTTTCGCGCATTAGCAGCCTTGCCTGGTTCATAACTCTCAACGAATTTCGGCTCCGCCACCGGAGCAAGCATCCGCAGGTTGCGTTGACCAGTCGGGACCAGTTCTATGACATCACCGTAAGGACTGCTGGCGAGTTGTTGAATGAGGCGAAGGTGCGAGCCAAGCTTTTCATAAAGTTGCCCATTTTCGTCGCTCAGGATTTCGCCTCGCACCGTCCGTTGTTCAAAGCGGGATTGGGCGAACCCACTCATTCCAGCGGCCTGAGTCACAGCTTGTAACAAGATGCGGGGCACATCAAAACCTGCATGGTCCAGCCCATCGCAGGCCGAGGGAAAGCCGGGTTCGACTACGATTACCCGCATCGGCTGCAGGCTGGTGCGACGATGCATGATAGGAGGTGAAAGTGCCCGCTCGATGGCCAACATGAGCAGAGGGTTAAGGCCGATGGATCCGGCATTCACCTGCATTGTGATTTCGGGCTCCGGTTCGTTGTAAGGCTGGTGGGCCGCAAACTGTTGCATATCGTCACCTCGCGAAAATGTTTTGACTCCTCGATAGTTCCGGTCTACTTCGCCACGTGAATGTGATCGCGGTGAGCGCGGAGCAGAAAGTCACTAATCAAATTCCACGGTCCTTCACTTCTCGTCCATGGTCCAAATAGTTGAATCGGGTAGCCACAGGGTTGTGACCACCGGCCATAATTCTGTAGCGCCTTGTAGAGCCGCCAGCCCAGATTCTGATTTTGTTCGTTATCCAATAACGCGCTCCTTTTTTGCGCATCAGAAACTTCGCAGGCGCAGCGCTGCGCGCGATCCCATCGCTTCTTCCAACTGTCAATACCGATTCCACCAACGGCATAAATATCGACAGCTCGCCCTACGCGGTGGTGACCAAAAATTCCGGGCTTGAAGAATATTCCAACTTTATTCACTCCTCTATTGCCTGCCTCCAGGGCGAATCGTTCAAGCACGTTTTTAAGTTCCGCGGCTAACCGGGTCGTGACGATCGCATTCTCCGCCGGCGAGGTAACGCGAAAGTACTGCCCCGACTTTACTGCTACGCGGATTGGCGATGAGCACTTCTCGTCGATCAGCGCTGAATCGTGCATTACGAGTCATCGAGCCTTCAGCTTCATAATTCAATGGGCTATCTCAACTCGCCGTAAGACGAGTTGTACCAAAAGCGCCCCACGATCCTGCCACCCACCGACTGGGCCGCCACTTTAGTTTCCGTCGCCCCACCATCGAACACGCCACGAACGACTAGTTCGATCGTTGAGTTTTCAAACAGCCGTAAGTTGATTGGAAAACTTCCATAGCCCCAGGGATTTATGATCCGTTGGAAACCGAGGTAGGGAAACAGCGCATGATTATTCGACAGCAGGCGCCACTCTAATCCCGGGGTGATGATCTTCGACGGATCCCTGGCAAAGTCTTCGGTGTACTGGGAAAAATATTCGAGAACGCCGCAGTACTGATTTGGCAGTTCGAACCGCGCCAGGACGATCTCTTCGCCCACACGCGGCGCATCCTTCACGCTTGAGTCGTCAAAGTATTGCGAGTCGAGAGGGATTCCACAGGCCGCGCATAATCCGGTGGTGGTTTCTTTTTCTAAGGTTGCTGATCCCATCATTTGCACACCACTTATCTGTCTTTGACAGTTCGTCCCTTCGCGAACGAAATGCATAAGATCAACGGCGCAGATTTCTGCTCGCTCTGCGTTGTGCTATGCCGGTCGGTGAATCCGGATCTCCTAACACCTTGTAGCCATGCAGCGATACGTGTAACTCGCCGATGAAATCCGACACTTCAGTTACTTCCATCCGAATGGCCGACCGAGGCTTAAAAATGATCGGTTGGGCAAAGTACCTGAATGGCCGTTCGCCGCTGGCAGAACCGAGACCGGCTATGTTCAGGATCGGTTCACTCTGGAATTCCCTACCCGACCCTTGATCCACGATCGCATACTTAAACTGCACCAGGTCGGAGGGAGCGCCGACAACCTGGAACAACCTTGCCAAAATGTCGTCTGGTAAAACGGCGGTGCCTCCTCCTTGTAACGCGAATTCGGCAACTTCAGGATTAAGCTTGATGCCGTTTTTAAGGACGGCTTCCGGACCACTTTCTTTGCTTAGCGATCGAGATGTCCCGACTAGTTGGGGCGTAAGCCCCTGAAGAATGTCACCGAGACGTATCGAAGCGAGATTTTGCGGCAAAACTAGAGCGATCTGATTCGGTATTGGCGGCGGTGGTGGCGGTGGCCCAAACACGATCGGTTGTACTTTCGGAACCACACCGTAGCCAATCGAGACTGCGGTGAAGGTAGCTTCGATACTAACCGTCACCACGCTATTGATGACGTTTCCCGGCTGACCTTTGAGCTCGTATCGAAAGGCGTAGTCAAACGGTATTGCCTTTCTCTCCGCTGCGGCGAGCAGCGGCCGAGAGATATCGCGCCTCGTTCTATGAGTGGTGGCGGAAATCATCAGCGCCTTCCTCTCCGGGGTGGCGCTGGGACCGCACCAGCAGAATTACCGCTCAAGATTTTATAACCCTGAAACGTGATGTAGAGTTTTCCCTTACCAAAGACTTCCTCAATGTTGATGCGAATAGTCGAACGCGGCAGAAACATCATCGGCCGCGACAGTCGTTTGAAGGGACGATCGCCGTTCGCGATTCCGAGACCGGCAACATTATTAATGGGCTGATTCTGCAACTCGCGACCAGTTCCCGTGTCCAGAAATGAATAACGGAATGAGACGTCGTCGGGCCTATTCAAGCTTTCAAAGATCCGTTGGGCCAAGTCGACCGAAACTGTATTGAGATTGCCACCGTTCAATGCGACTCTCAGGAAGTTTGGCCGAATACGAATGCCACCCTGTAAAGCGCTGGTAGAAAACTGACCGAGAGTGATTCCTCCCAACGGGACCGTAGGCAAGGGCGTTGCTACCGTTGGAGTCGGCAATCCGGTGAGTTGGACGTCAAGACTCTCGACGGCCAACCCATAACCTATGTTGGTAGCCACGAAACCTCCCTCGACGTTGATCGTGACTTCATCTTCGACCTGGGTACCCGGCGACCCTTGCAATTGAAATGAAGCGACATAATCAAACGGAATCACCCGGTCGGAGGCACTGCCGGCCGTTTGTTCGGCCAAACTCGAAGCTCCGCGCGCCATCGGCTCCGGACAAGCGGCTCCCAGGATCTTGAAACCGTAAAAAACTATGAAGAGCGTTCCTCTAACGCCTTCAGACCGTTCGACGATTTGCAGCCGCATGGTAGAGCGCGGTTGAAAAGTCAACGGCTGAGCCAACATTCTGAATGGTCTTGCACCATTGCTTTTCCCCAGTGATGCGAGGTTGTGGGTTGGTGCATCCTGCAATTCACGCCCGGTTGCTGAATCGACGATGCTAAAGAGAAATGAGATCTCTTCCGCGGGTTTGATGCCTTGAAGGATATCTGCCTCGTAGCCGGCAAGCGTCCTGTTTGAAAATCTTCTTTCCCTGACACCCGAAACACGACTCGCATTCGCGGCCGCATCCTCGGGTTCAAACACAACTTGTCCGAAACTCGGATTCAGTCTGAATCCCTCGATCAGCGCGGCGGGCGGAATCTGATCCAGGGTTATGTCCTGGATGACCGCTGTCGGCGGCAAGTTATTCGCGATCAGCGGCAACCGGCGTCCGCGATCTTCTTCAAACCCGTACCCAATGGAATCCGCGACAAAAACTCCATCGGTGCTGATGTTTATTACATCCTGAATAATGTTTCCGGGAATGCCCGTCAGCTCAAAGCTGGCGGCATGGTCGAAAGGGATCACAGACCCGGCCGAACTTCCCGGAATCGAGCCCCGGGAAGTTCGTCGCATCGCATCGCGAGCACGTGCTTGTTGTGCCGGCATCATGTTGGTTCATACCTCGAGTATTTACCGACCAGGACTTCAACGGCGTCGCGCCTACTGCACGTCGCGAGTCATGTAGCCATCCAGAACCACCCAGATGCTGAGTGGGCCATAGATCTTCTGGATTTCTTTTTGTGTATCGGCGTCGGGAATCTCGATCTCAACGCGGAAGTTCTGCTGCTTATCAATAAAGATGGGTTCAGCAAAACGGAAAGTAGCGGTAGGAGAGGGTTCACCGTGTGTGGTGATCGCCGCCTTCTCCGAGTAAGGACCGGCGCCTGAGGGGAAGAACCAGGTCGGCATTTGAATCATGATCTTCTCGCCAACGTAGAGCGTAGTAACGGTGTTGTAGACCAACTTGCCAATGATTGTTCCCGCTCCGTCGTTGGGCCGGATCTGTTCCTTGGGCGGTGCTTTCCTGTCGAGGTCCTCGATAATACGTTCCAAATCAGCAATAGAAGCGGGGATGCTTCCGGTTGATCTGACAAGCGAGTCGTCCGCAGGCGACAGCTCGGTTTCATCGTCCTCATAAGTCAGGGTAACCGTATATTTGTTATCATCGTCGTCATCGGCAGGAAGTTCAAAGTCATCTTGAAGGGCAATCGCTTCCTTGAGTTTCTCCATGAGAAATCTCAGACCGATATCAAAGTTGGCGACTACACCTTGCGCAGTTGAGCCAGTTGTAGTTGGGGTAAGACTGAAGGAGTCTCCATTTTCGTCGACGACCGGAAACCCTTCACCCTTGCCGATCGTCTCCTTGGGAAATTCTGGCGGCAGATCGCTGATGACCACTCTCATCGCACGGGCTTCGAAAGTGTTATAGTGCGGCAGCAGCGAAGCCGATTGCAGGTTGGTCTCCAGCTTAGTCTTGCCTTGCACGTTTACGAAAAACTTCAAGATGCTCGAAGACTCAGTAGCCTTCAACTGCTCTTCGGGCTTGACTACGATTGAGTCGAAAACCGGTGCATGAACTTTCTCTTTGATGCCCTGTACGATACTCATTGCGAATCCTCCTACGTTGCGCGTATCAGTAGTCTTGCTGGAAACTTTTCAGTTTTTTCCAGAACAATTTTTCTACCAAAGCGGTTTAAAGGTTTCTGGTGGAGATGGAGATGAACCAGGTTGCGGCGTGAGCTGGTCGCACGAGGGGTTGACGGTTGACGGGCTGGTGTAGCCATCGAATCCGCCAGCTTCATCAAAGCCGCTTAGGTTTGTTGGAAGCGGACAGCCGGCATTGAACGCTGGAGGGACGTCGCGAACATATCCGTCATAGCCACCTCCGAACGCCGGCTCACCGTAAGCCGTACCCGGATAATTTTCGGCGAAGCCACCGTACCCGTAGCCAACCATCTCAGGAGCTTGCCCGTAATAACCAACAGGCTGATACGGGTTCTCACCGTAATAACCCAACGGGAGTTCTTCACCATAGGCGCCTACGGGAAACTCCTCGCCGTAATAACCAACGGGAAACTCTTCCGCGAAGTAACCAACCGGCTCAGGCTCACCATAGCCGAAAGTCGGATCAACCTCGCCGTAATAACCAGCCATAGGATCGACTTGCCCGTAGTATCCAGCCAAAGGATCAACCTGACCGTAATAACCGGCTAGCGGCTCGACCTCGCCGTAGTAACCAGCCATAGGATCGACTTGCCCGTAGTATCCAGCCAGAGGATCGACCTGACCGTAATAGCCCGCTATTGGGTCGGCTTCGCCGTAGTAACCCAGCGGATCGACTTCTCCGTAATAGCCCATATCAGATGGGTAAACGTTGTGAAATCTCATAAGCCTCACTCTCTGAGTTGTGTCGGATGTTGGGCCACTTGGATTGACGATCATCACCTCGTCGAATCCCCGTTTGCTTTTCATCAGTTCCTCATTTGCATTTCAATCGCATCGATTGCTGTTTTAACCATCAATACCGCGTGCAGTGACTCTGTAGTTCCCGCCAATTATGTACAACTGCTTTCCTGCCGGATCGCACGCCAATCGCGGTGCATTTTCCATAAAGTGGATATAGGTCTGAGGCCGTCCCTTTTGACCTTTGTCCGACCGGTAAATCAAGCCGCGCAACTCACCCACATGGACCAATACTTTCGGTATCACTCTGCGACACGGTTCGCGAATTACGATCGCCGGCGGAAAACTATGGAATGTGTCAAACAAGGTCCGCGCTGATTTGAAATCGGTCTCGCAGCGTTCGCTTTCAGTGGGACCGCGATTCACTAAGAGGTAACCCACGGCTAACCTTTTCTCTCGCGCCGCCAAGCATCAGATTTCACGCGGCTACTCGAGCGCTCATGGTTTTCTAGCGCCGTCTGCGGCCTCTCCTTCGCCCTCGGCCCATGGCCATCGCGGTTTGTGCAGCAGCTGCGGCCGCGGCTGCGGCCGGCAGGGCTACTGCGGGCGGAGGCTGAGTTGCAAAAATCGGCACGAGTCCCGGAGGTCGTCGATAAGTTATACATTTCGAATAATTCACGACCCTGGGGTACCCGGGGTAGGCGGGTTGATTGGTCCATCCTGGAGGCATTGCCCCTGGCATCATTCCACCTGGCATCATTCCACCCGGCATCATTCCACCCGGCATCATCGCCTGCCCAGGCGCACCACCACCACCACCACCGCCGGGCAATAATCCCCTGATCATTCCGCCTACCTTGGGAAGGAACGACGCGGCCAGCGATGCGATCTTTGGAAGAAAGGGAAGGAAGCCCACCGGGTTTCCCAGCCCGTCGTAAACCGGTTCGCCCATTTGATAGGGATACTCGCCAAACTCTGATTCGTAAACCTGGCCGTCAGGAACTTCGTGTAGTGTTCCACTCAACGTGTCTCGTACGATCATGTAGTCGTCTCCTTCTTAAGTTCACAAATGCGTTTCCAAATCGCTGGAGGGGCCCATCCAATTGGCTTGTCAACGGTGGCATCGATGGCGAGCCATCGACCGCGAACGTTTACCTCCGGATAAATATGCGAGTAGGCGTGCGGCTTATCGGGCCTGAAACCAGTTAAGACGATTCGCACTGGATGTCCCGTCGACAGCAACATCGCCCCCAGCAATATCGTCATGTCGTCGCAATCGCCCGCTTGCAATTCGAGCATCCGCCGGGCTGTGTGCAAGAGTTCAACTCGAAAAATATCTCGCGTGTAGCGGATGTTACGTTTGACGAAATCAAAGAGCGCACAGACTTCACCCATTCTGTTCTTTGGGCGGACCCCGTAAGTCCGAAAGACTTCAATCGCTTTCTGTCTTACGTAAAAATCTTTTGCTCCTGCCTGCATCAGCCGGCCAATTATTCCCGCCGTGACCAGTGTGCCTTTCGGTCCTTTGGGCACACGCAGGATTTCAATTCGAGGAACAACATGGCGACTGGACAGCTGAATCATTCACTAACGCCCAGAATCCTTTCGAGCGGTACGATCAAGTGTTCCGCAAGACCCTCTACGTGAACTTCAACAAATGACCCGTCAACCACACCGCTTTCTGATAGGTCAACTACCTGACCCTGTAAAACATCATTGCCGTGAAGCTGGAAGAGGATTTGTTGGCAGTCGGGATAGAAGATGTCGCAGATCCTGAAATTCACCGTGTGGTTCTTCAAATCCACGATTGTTCATCTCGCGCCTTATATTCTTCAGCTTTCAAAAACTCGAAGGTCTCAGCGCAAGGGACATGCCAGGATTATCGGACCAGTCTATTGGCCCATCACATTGATTATCTGAAGGTAATGGAGAGAATCGATTTCTGGATTACCGTAGCGATGAGGAACGCGGAAAACTGTTTCCGGAAAAACGTTTCCTACACGGAACTTGTTTTCCACCCGAGGGAAGACAGGGCTAACTAAAATGCAGCTTGTGTTTGTGCAGCTTGTTGTAGACGCTCCGCGGAGTTATCCCGATGAGGCGCGCGGCCTTTGACTGGTTGCCGCAAGCGGATTGAAGTACACATTGCAACAATAACTTTTCGCAATACTCCAACGACCGGGGAAGATTCCAACTATTTTCGTCGAGAATACTACGGAAGTATGATTGAGAATCTACATTGGATTGGTCCTCAGATGTTGATTCTGATTCGTTATCTGAAGATTCGGCAGTGAGCAGGGCTTCGTCGGAGATTTGCTGCCAGAGGGCTGGTGTGAGATCGGATAAACCAAGTGGTGAATCGTCAACCTTATTCAGGATTGCGGTTCGCACTATGTTCTCCAATTGCCTCGCGTTCCCGGGGAGTTCAACCCGCTTGAGTGCTTCACCAAAATCCAGGTTCACTCGCGTCGTCAGGTTTTGGTTGAGAGACGAATACTTCTTCAGAAAATGCTCAATCAGCGGACACAGATCCTCATTGCGAACGCGCAGAGGCGGAATATTTACCGACAACACGTTAAGCCTGTGATACAGATCCTCACGAAAGCGTCCGGTGTTAACCATTTCCTCCAGGCTTCTATTGGTTGCCGCAATCACGCGCACGTCAATCGCAACTTCTTGATCGAACCCAACACCAAGCACGCGTTTTTCCTGCAAGACGCGTAATAGTTTGGCTTGTAGCGATTCATTCAGTTCGCCAATCTCATCAAGAAAGAGAATTCCGCCTTTAGCCGATCGAAACAACCCTTTGCGTTCACTGTCAGCTCCTGTAAAAGCTCCACGTCGATGCCCGAAGAATTCACTTTCGGCCAATCCGGCACTGATAGCACCACAGTTTGCTACGATCAATGGTCCATTACGCCGCTTTGCATCCAGCCGGTGCAGAGCATTCGCGATCAACTCTTTCCCGGTTCCCGTTTCGCCCGTGATGAGAACGGGAAAATCACTCAGCGCGCTGACGCGGAGAACCCAACGGAAAACTGACACCATTTTGCAGCTCTGGCCAACGATGCCGAGATCCTTCATTTGCTTCTTAATTTGTTCTTCTTCTTCATGCTCAGCGACCTCGGTTTGCAAGACTTTATTCAACGCCTGCTGCAAGTCGTCCGGGAAGCTGGGAGATGCGCTATCAAATAACAGCGAAACCCCACTCAATAATGCCCGGCAGCGCAGCGCAATGGGCCACGAGAAAACGCCGGGCGCATACGAAATGATTTTGAATCCCTTGAGTTTTAACGGGCGGATGACTTTCAGGCTATCGGCTGCCTGAAGCTGAGAATCTCCAAGCGCTACCAGGACCACACTCTGTCGAGTTGAACGAACAATGCGGCTAACCTCCGAGGCGTTTCTGAGTAGCTGCATTTTTGCTCCGCAAGACTTAACTACGCGCGCGATGGATCCCAAACGCTCGTAGTTCGCGTCCCAGCAAAGCACTATTGTGTGCCGTAGCGGATCTGACATTCTAACCACCGCCGGGGGTTAATTTGAGGTCGCCTGACGCCGATTATCTGGATTACCAGACTGGAATATCGCTGCGGCCGAGTTATTTTAAGCCAGCGCCGTCACCTCAAAATGTGTGGCACTAAGGGGGAACTATCTTAAAAGTGGGTCGCTTTGACTTGTCAAAAACATTGATTCCCTGGTTGATATCTGAGAGCCCAAGGGATTACCAAGAGACGATTTCCCTCTCGCAAAACGACAACGCGTGATGGAGGCAAACGAGGAACGTCGTTATCGAGGTCAAGGAACGGTGAATAGTTAATAAGGCTAAATCTAGTTACGCAGTAAGTGAGAACTTAGCCTTGTTTTATTGAGTTCTCGGCTGGCGAGACAATATGCTCAACCAAACTTAAAGTCAATGGTTCAACTGCCTTTGTTAGTTGAGTTGTATCACGGCGCAGTCACCCCTTTGTTTTGCCTGGTCTGATGATGGCGCCTCGCCCTGCTCATTCATCCGAAGATGGCTTCGAGCGCAATCGCTTGATCTGTGAACGCCGTGCTTTTTCTTCAAGCGTGCGATTCCTGGCGCGCCGCGGGACATGCGTCGGAATGCGTTTCGCAGGACTATAGTTTAGCTGCGCGACCTTCTTCCGAAGCCTTTGTAGACAGAGCGTCTTGTTTCGGTGTTGACTACGTTCCTGCCGTGAAGTGACGACGACACCCGAAGGCGCGTGCGTCAGCCGAACCGCGCTTTCCGTCTTGTTGACATGCTGCCCTCCGGGCCCACTAGACCGAAAGGTCTCGACCTCGCATTCACGCAGCAAGTCCTCGTCCGATTCAGGTAGTATAATCATCTGGCCTCGTTCATAAGGAGCATAACAAAGTAAGAAGGTTAATTTGAACGCCCCGCTTCCCTTTGTAGAAGGAGTTGGTCCAAGCTGCCAGTGGCTTCCCGCAGGTCCATGGAAAACTGTCATCGACTTTTTCAAAGACCAATATCCGCACGTGGACGCTACGACCTGGATTGCGCGGATGGCGAAGGGTCAGGTGCTGGATGAAATGGGACGCCGCGTAGATTCAGAGACTGCTTTTCGAGTGGGCGCCTGCATCTTCTATTACCGCGACGTGGGGAATGAAAAAATCATACCCTTCGTGGAACAGGTGCTTTATCAGGATGAACACATTCTGGTTGCAGATAAACCGCATTTCTTGCCGGTCATTCCCTCGGGAAAGTTTCTACATGAAACCCTGCTGGTCAGACTGCGAAGACAACGCGCGACGGAAGCCCTGGTTCCTGTACATCGTCTCGATCGCGAAACTGCCGGAGTGGTATTGTTTTCCCTCAACCCGAAAACAAGAGGCCACTACGCTTCGCTGTTTCGGAATCGCAGGGTTAGAAAGGAATACGAGGCCCTGGCGCCAACTCTGGAAGACTTGAGTTTGCCCACTACTCGGCGAAGTCGCATAGTGCGGGGAGAACCGTTCTTTCGCATGAAAGAAGTTCCGGGCGAGGCAAACTCGGAGACCCACATCAGATCCTGCAAAAATCTGGGCCCCCTCACTCTGTATCAGTTGCTTCCACGCACAGGCAAGAAACACCAGCTGCGTCTCCACCTCGCGGCATTAGGAATTCCGATCATCAATGATAAATTCTATCCCGCGGTGGCCCCTTTGGATGATGATGATGATTTTTCCAGGCCGCTGAAGCTGCTGGCAAAATCGATTTCGTTTCAGGATCCGTTGACCGGGCGGCAACACTATTTTGAAAGTGGCACGAGACTATGAGCACACCTCTTAACATGCATGCGGCGCGTATGGCTCTCAATCGGGATCCGGAACTCCGTCAGTGGGTCGAACAATGGTTAAAGAGTAAAGAGCGAATCGTCACTGCAACCATGACCGATGAGGAGTTTGAAAAGCACTGGCTCTACGTTCGGCCTGAGAGAATGCACGAGGGCGCTCTCGAGGCAGTGAGCGCGTACCGCCAGGACCACGAAGGTTAGTTCGACCTTCACCTCAGTTGTTAGGTATGAACAAAGCAGGCGGTCCAGGAAGACCACCTGCTTCACTTTTATTGATGCCGGCGCGATGGCGCTAGGGCACGCGGCAGTCGCCGGGGCATTTCTGATTGTCTTCACCCAGGTCGCAGACTTTGTTGCCGCAAAGTGGACCACAGTCCATTGGAGCGGTGACGCTGGTTTCGCCTCGACTCACTTCGCAAACACCATCAGTCTCGTTTGCTTCCGGCAG
>Ga0163162_10002237_pt1 | contig 18170 bp, 16 predicted proteins | sample S55metaG_FD_115310 | JGI IMG/M metagenome (GOLD analysis project Ga0163162, IMG submission 115310) | Switchgrass rhizosphere microbial communities from Kellogg Biological Station, Michigan, USA - S5-5 metaG | ecosystem: Host-associated > Plants > Roots > Rhizosphere > Soil | place: USA...
ACTTTCTCGCCAAGTCCCACAGCCGGACGCAAGATCCGGGTGTACGTTTTGAAGGCTGGCGCGGTTTACCAAAAATGATCCAAGCCAGTCCCCGAGAAGCCGGCCACAAGCCGGCTTTTTAATTGTCCGAAATAATCCTATCCCATCCAAGAATCTTCCTGATAGCTTAGCTATTCCAGGGGCTTCAGGCATTCCTCTGTCCGATGGCGTTCAACGCCATTTGACTTCATCCGACGATGAAGTGGGGGGACAGGTGGGGGGACAAAAGGGACGACAGGGGAAATCCAATGGGTAAGCTGAATCCGAAACAAGTCGAAAACCTGACCGAACCCGGCACCTATGAAGATGGTGATGGGCTTCGCTTGGTCGTCAAACCTACCGGGCGTAAATCCTGGCTGCTTCGCTTTCAACTAGCGGGGCGTCGTAGGGAGATGGGCCTTGGCTCATTCCCTGAAGTGAGTCTAAAGAAAGCGAGGCTTGAAGCCAGCGCCAAACGCAGTCAATTAAGCGATGGTGTAGATCCTCTAGCCGCTCGCGACATCGAGCGCGCCGCTCAACGCGAAGCCCAACGAACCAGCGAGGCAAAACAGCTGAAGTTCGAGACGCTCGCGAAAGAATACTGCGAGGCCCACGGAGGCACCTGGTCAGAGAAGTGGCGTAAGGGCTGGCTACGGAAGCTGGAGCTGTATGCGTTTCCCCATATTGGCAAACTGTCTGCCGAGGAAGTAGGCACGCCCCAAGTGCTCAAGGTGCTGCAACCCATCTGGACCACCAAGACCAGAACCGCCGACGAGGTACGAGGGCAGATTGAGCAGGTTCTGGACGCCGCCAAGGCACGGAATTTACGAGAAGGCGAAAACCCTGCTCGCTGGCGTGGGCACCTAGACAATCTGTTGAGTCGAGCTGAAAAGAAAAAGGCACGGAAACGCGAGCACTTTGAAGCGCTGCGATGGCAGGACGTGCCAGCACTAATGAACAAACTCAGAGCAAACAACACACCAGCGTCACTGGCTGCTCAATTGCTCATTCTCACCAGTGCACGAGCCCATATGGTGAGGTTTGCACGGTGGGATGAGTTTGATTTGGAGGCTGCTACGTGGTCGCTGCCAGATGAGCGCATGAAGATGCGAGTAGCATTCGTAATCCCACTTGCCAATAAAGTCGTAACGCTGGTGCAGAGCATTCCTCGAAATGAGGGAAGTCCTTATCTATTCCCAGGCCAGGGCAAGAGCGGGGTAATGCACGCAAATGCCATACGCACGCTCCTTCATGGAATGGGATACGAACACATCACGCGACATGGCTTTCGATCCTCATTTCGAGACTGGGCCGGTGAATGTACTCACTACCCACGCGAGGTTTGCGAAATGGCCCTAGCCCATGATGAGCGGGATCAGACTGAAGGGGCCTACTCTCGCTCCGACTTTCTCGATAAGCGACGTGCACTTATGTCAGATTGGGCCGACTTCTTCAGCAAACCAATTGTTGATCTCGCAAAAACCGCTAATCCGGCTTCGGGAAGAAAGCAGCTACTGCGAGCCGATGCCTGAGACTGACACAACCCGTCTTTCTCTGTCGATCCGTAGAAAACATACGGGTGCTATGACCACAAACTCAATCAGCGGCCGCCCTTCGATGGCAAATATAAGGCTATCTGATTACTCCCCATATCAGGCCAAGTCTCACACTTGGCCTGATTCTTACAAGTACTGCTCGACCACATTTTTTTTGTCCCCCTCCGGCACTGTGACAGACAGTCCTGGCGCCCCATCCTTATTTGCCAGTAACACATTCAGTGACTGAAAACCTCGGATGATCACACTGCATAAATCGGCTCTTGGGAGTACGACGCTTGCTGGTACTCACCGGATTGCTCCCCGCCTCCGTACAATACTGGTGCCAGCTGAATCATCAGACGCTGTTTGAGTTCATCGAGCTCCCCATCGCTGAGATTCAAACCATTCAAATACGCCACCAACTCACTCTGGCCAGGCTGCCCGAACGCCAGTCGATACAACGACAGTATTTTCAACATCTGCGGATATCGCTGATGTTCATGGCTGAGGGCAAGCATTGGCACCAAGCGGCGAATCTTTGCGTCGCCGGTTGGGTAGTGCCAATAAGGTACGAGATCAGTACTCCGATCTTGTCCTGCGGCCGCTTCAAACAAAGCGTGCCATCCTTGAGGCGCCTCAGGGTGGTCAGCAAGTGCTTGGGCTACACGCCTACGCACGACCAGCGATTGATAGCGGTTCACGCGACCTTCCCGCTGTTCCAGGTCGATTGGATTACCGGGCAGGTTCCAGTGCACGATGTCACTGCAATACCAATGAAAGTCCAGACCTTCTTGGCCGATGGACGTGGAGGTGAGCACAAATGGACGGAACGGCGAGTTGAAGCTCTCTCGGATGCTGACCACACGTTCCTGTCCCTTACTATCGCTGATGCTCTGTGTGCCGAGTTGCACAGCGTAATGACAGCGCAGATGCGTGTGATCGGTCTTGTCACCCGCCTTCCAGACTTTGACGCTCGAAGCGCGGGTATGCAAAACGTTGCTGACCGCCTCGACGACTTTCTCAGCGTTGCCTTCAGGCGCGAGCATATAAAAGTACTCTTCGAGTACGGCCTGCAATCCGCCCTCTGCGCAATAGCGAACCATGCTCCACCAGTGCTGGCGATCAGGCATACGGCGGATGGCGGCGCTGCCATTCAAGGTGTTGAACAATGTCATGAACGAGTGGGCAACCTGGGTTGCTTGCTGTTGGTGCCCGTCGCTCTCCCTACCGGATACCAGCAGCGCTCGATAAGCGCATACTGCGGGCGAGCCAACGGATAGCCACGCCAAATATTCCGGCAGATCATCGGGCATGACGCCAAGCAGATTCGTATTGTTCAGTCGTTTTTGAATTTCTTCGGCACGCTCTGGCGCGATTTCTTCACTCGCCAACCAAGCCTCACACCAACCCGAAAAATGGCACTGGTCCAATAACATGGGCGCGAGTAGATACCAGTGGTTTTGATTCCGCGTGCCCGCATGGCACGCCCCTAGCGGCGCAAGCAGCGATTTGAAGTGCGTGATGCGCGAGGCAATCAGAGACTCAAGTGAAGCCCCGCCAACATCCAAAGGTAGTTTCGCCAGCGTTTTACTAGGGTAGAGCAGTGACCAGATAGCGAGATCACAGGACTCCAGGCGGAACAGTCTATGGGTCTCCTGGTGCTGGCTGGTCCGGGTATAGTCATCGCCACGCCCTCTGGTTGGAAAATACTCTAGCTTCGCCGCCCGCTTGCCTAATGCGCGGCGCTCCGCCTCATAGCTGAGCAGCCCACTCATCATGCGCGGGACCATCGCCCAAGCGGAGAAGACCAGGGTCTTGGTGAAGTTCTCATGCCCGGAATAAAAGCCTGCCAAAGGGTAATGCGGGCGGGTGGGTGGGACCCACAAAAGCATCTCGGGCCCATTTTTTCGGGTGCTGGTGAACAGATGTTTCGTCAATGCTCGAAAGCTCGGGTTTGGTGCCTCAAGCGCAACGTTCAGTTGATAGCTGGCAACCCGCTCCCGAGGTAGCCATAACGTCTTACTACGCCTTACCTGCCGATAAACATCCCGATCTTCAGCTTGGTAACAGCGTTGTAATACCTCCTGTAGCTTGTAGCCCGTACTGAACGATAGTGGCCATGCAGCGGATTTGAAGAAGTCCATCATCTGCCCGGACACCCGAATCTGAGCCTTCTGCTCGAGTTGTTTACTGAGCTGATCAAGCTCAATGTAAGCACGTACATCATCGGGACTGACCTCGGCAGTGCAGTCAATCTCGAAGTCCTCTGTCAACCCGTCACCTTTACCGGCGATCTGGCTACGCTCGGTACGACAGATCAATGGGCGCAACAGCTCTTCCAAGGCGTGGCGTGGTTCCGATGAAAGCTGGTCGACCTTGATACCGGGTTGCCTCAGACGCATCAATTCCGACTGCAACGACTTTCGCGCCGGTTCGTAGGTGGTGAGTGGTGTCAGATTGAGAAACCGAAGTATCTGCTGAAGCTTGATCAGATGACCGTCATCGTTTTCATCGTCGTTAATTGTACTCATGGCCTTGAACGGCGTTGCGGACAGAAGCAGGATCTTGTCGCGACGACGGTTGCGAAAAACCTGCTGGGCGATCAGTGAATGTTCGTTCTCATCGTTCTGGTCCAGAAGGCTATCGAAGCGTTGAAACTCATCGAGAATAAAGAGATCAGCCTTCAACTGCGCGGCACAGCAGTGAGCAAACACTAGCCGTATCTCACGCAATATACCGCGCTCTTCAGACCTATCACGGTCTACCCCAAATTGGGCAATGTGCTGTAACACCTCCAGCATCGAGCGTTCGCAGGGGACTTTTGTGCTGCGTAGCTTGCGGTGGAAATCAGCCACCACCTGAACATCTAGAGTGCGAGCCTTGATGGCTTTCAGATCTGAAACCCAGCCATTCACATCTTGTACTCGCTCGCGAAACAGATCCGAGAGTTGGTCTTGCAAAGGACCTATTTCAGGATCTTTCAACAACGCGGCAAAAATGATCAGACGTTCTCTTCGGTTACCCGCGCCATAGGTCATAGAAAATGAAGTGCTGGGAGTTAACGTACAGAACTCAAGCAGGGCATCATCGGTGGCGCTCGCCTCCGGCAACAGGGCTACTTCGGCGAGTCGTGAGTAAGCCGGCTCTCGGACGAATCTGGCCTGGCTGTCCTTTTTGAAAACAGCAAGTTTGGTACGGTTTTCACTAGCCAGCGCCAGATTGGAACAGATGTAGGTGACCCTGAATGGCCGTGATCCGTGCCACTCCATTAACAGCGAGGCGACCACGCCTTTGGCGACGATGGTTTTTCCCAGACCTACCTCGTCCGCTACCAAAATTCGCTGGCTGTGTTCTGGATTCTTAAACAACCCGATGATGCGATCGACGGTTGCCCGCTGGAAATCCTTGAGGCTCGACAGTGTGGCGGCAAGCTGGTGGTGAGCAGAGCCCGGCAGATAGCTTGTTGAGCTCATGATCGTTCCTTAACCATGAAGGGTTTGAAGTGCTTCCATAATGTCGAGAAGTCGTCCGGTATCCGGTCCTCGATTTCTCGCAGATGCTCCAGTACTGCCTCAATGCGGTTTAACTTCTCTGGTTCTCGGGCCGCGCAACGAAGCAGTGACTCGTAGACCCGTCCACTCATGAACGCTTCGAGTCCATCGGCTGGAGTATTTATCGTGCCGCCCTGATCGTTGGTAGGCCATTCGCCTTTCTCTCGACTCGGCTGTAACAGCATATGCAGATAGGCCATGAGTTTTTGAGGGCTATCGATAAGGCCGGCCACAATCTGGCGCTCCCGACCATCACCGCCGACGATATCCAGTTCAGCCTTAACGACTCGTTCGACGCTTTCCCCATTCGCGGTTAACCGAAGCACCAGGAATGCCGTCAAATCAGTCAGCCCAAGACCTTCCCAACTAATTTGTGCCGCCAGTGGTTGGCGCTTAGACCCAGCCAACAACTGCACCTCGACACCGATCGGAAGTACGAGCAGTTCGGCACTGCACTCCATGGCGCAGGTATAAGTGCCCGTTTCATCCGGATGTGCCGAAAGCCTCCATTTCGCGCTGATGAGCGTCTGCAGCACTTCACGGGAGACAAGCTCGTCATCAGCCGGTTCGCGCACAGCCGAAAGATCGAAGGAATAGGGTAGGAATATCCTGGCGGGATTATCCGCAGTACCGACCCACTGGGTTTTCAACTGCTCAGCGCAATATTCTGGAGAGGAACTGGACAGGCGCAGCATGAATTCGGTGTTGCGCGCAGAACCTGGACTAGTTCCCCCCAACGCGGCTTTGGTGGCGTTCGCGGAACCAACATGCCAGTGACTCGTCGCGCCGTTCTGAACGAGTATCAACTTGGCGTGTAGATTCTGCGGTTTACGGTCTTCCAGTTCGTCTTCCCCTTCGACTACACGGGCGTTGAGGGCAAAACATTCCCAGCCTTCCAACAGAGCGGCACCGAGACGTTCGAGCTCTTCGGCACGACTGAAAAGCCAATGCCGCGCGCCTCTAGCCCGTAGCATCGTCAACGCTTCGGCATGCAGGAACGGCGACATCACCAACACTGTGTCGGTCCCTGAACCAAAGTCCAGGGGCATCCGGGAGTGCACTCCAGCCAAGGTTTTCAAGCCATGGAATCCAACCGGCCGCTGCCATTCCACCTTCGGCAGTTCTTTTTTGAAGCATTTGAACGCTTGGACGAAGTCCTTGGCCTGGGGCGCCAGATCACCGAGGAGATCGAGCAATCCCTGACTTTCGCTCTCCGATTTCACTGTATTGGTCAGCCTGCCTTCGAGCGCTATTGCAAGATCCCAACTGCGATCGAAAGTTAGGTTTCGGGAGAGCACAAGAAGACGGTAATGAACGTCCCGAGAGTCGTTCGTAAAGCGCAGCAGCCATATCTTGGGGTGAAAAGAACTGTAGGTCTGGGTCGGAACCATTGGCACCAGGCAGGGTTCAAGCAAAGTGAACAGCTTGTGAAACTGACGCGGCACCTTTATGCAGCCCTGCTGGAAAAACACCTTCAGCCGCCCCTTCAGGGTGCCGATCGCTTCCAGCAATGCCAGCTCCTTTTCACGCCAATCACCCTCAAGGGTGGCGTCGAACGATAACGCCATAGGCAGGCACAACAACGTATCCAGTTCAAGTGAATAACTGGTGGCCAACGCATACGTCAGCTCAAACCCAGGAGGGGAGCGCAGCTTGTCGCCGTAATCTAAGCGATCGGTACGAGGATTTAGCATGCTAGGCCCTCGCGGATGTCGCTCAGTATTGTCCGCACTTGGGACCAGCGATAATCCAGCCTTTTCATGCCTATCCAGCCGAACTCTCTGGGTAACGGTTTGTTCAGGATTGAGCGCTCCCGCTTGTTGCGAACTGCCTGTTGGCGTACGAGCTCATCTAGGCTTGAAAGCGTTGCGCCTTTAGCCACCGCCCCGCTCCAATCGTTGAGAAACTGCAGCGTATAGACATTCGGTCTTGCCCTTGTCTCGCGCACCCATTGTGCGACGCTTTCAGGCCCCACATGGGGTGACTGGCTCCAGGCCTCCCATTCTTGCCCGTAGGCAGTAATTAGATCATCACGGCCGCCTTTGACCGCCACTAAGTGGTTGAACCGGATATGAGCGCCGCAAATCAACTCGCTGAAGCTATGGGCCATTTCAACAGCATCGCGGGTTTTAACCGGCAGATCCGTCTTGATTCGAATGCCCTCCGCCAGCGCTGGGAAACTTCGGTAGCCCAACATCTCGTTGCGAAGGTCATGATGTTCAAACTGAGTGGGCAAGCTATGGAAAGGCCCTGCTCTTAATTTCTCGCTTAGGAAGGCCGCTTCAGAATTCGTCAAATGAATGCCAACATTCTCGAACCAGTCGTGCGCGTACCGATCAAGCTTGATGCGACTACCCCACGAGCCTGCGTCGTTGTCATCCACCTCATCGAGGAGGGTGCTGCCAAGCGGGTCCTCATCAGAGCGCAGCGATCGAAGAAACTGATTGCGCGAAGCAGTCGTTGCGACTATTCCCCAGATTCGCAATGCAACCCAATACACCGAGGACGGGTGTCGCGTCACACCCTCCCCTTCACCCATCGACGAACCAATAATCCCGGTCACCCCTTCGCCCACATGGCGTTTGGTGAGTGAAGCGGCGAGTTTATTTTCACGCTCCACGAGATATTGCTCCGGCGACTGGCGGCGACGCACTACAACTGGAAGCGCCAGATAGTCCCTAAGCATCCTGGGAATTGTGATCAGATATTTGGCACGGGTCTGAATGGTGGAGAAGCCCGGAAAAAGCAGGTCAGCGAAACCGTCTCGGAGGCTGCCAATGCCCAACTCGTCCAGAGTGCCAGGTTCGGCGAGCTGTTTGAGAGCATGTTTAACCCGTTCCCGGTCATCAGCGGAGAAGTCCACCCAGCCCATTTCGCTTTTTTGCACGTAATACCCTTTGTCTGGAAAGTGGAATAGCGGCTAGCCAATGACTCAGAGCCTGAGTTCTCGTCGATCACAGCTAGTTTTTGGGACAACTGCCTGATGAGTTTTTCTGGGTATGGTAAAGCAATGTTCAGCTTCAGCTGGACGCGAGAACAAGAGGAGCTTGGAGACAGTTCAGATCTGAGTTATGTCATCAATGGATGGGCAATGTTTTGATCGTTTGAAGGACTACCGGCTCCTCTTGCGCCTGCAAATACGTGCAGACCTGCAGATTCAGAGTGACGTACTCGTCCCATGTGTACTGCTGGGCAAAACGCACGGCGTACTGCCTATCCACCCGACATATGTCCGGGCGCTCTGCGTAAATAGTGCAGCCCTTGCTAGTTGCATCGTAATGCCTGCAAGTGCCGTCGCCACGATCCAGAAATTGGGTTTCCGCAGCCACATGTACGTGCTTGCAGCACAACCCGCATTGGGTGCATGGGAAGGCGGAGGGTGGCGTGATATGGCTGTGCATATAAAAGTATTACCGCGATGAAGAAGTAGTGCCGTTAGCAACTGGAGCATTTGCGGAGTTGCCCGCGCATACACGCGGGCAATGTTTTTTATGCAGAGGGTGTGTCCAGACTCGCTTTCTGTCCGCTCGCCACGGCTGCGACATCCTTGATGCGCTTTTCCGTTGCCAGTACCAGATTGCCGTCTTGATCCAGGATCGCAGTGTCGATCATGGCCTTGAGCAACTGAGCAAACTTGACCGAGCGAAAAACGACCTCCTTGCTTTCATTCGAGAAGGTCCCGTAGTCCACGCCATTATTCTCGATGACTTTCTTCAGCTCGCTCACGGTACGGCGCAGTTGCGAGCTGATCTTGGAGAAAGTGGCGTTCGCCAGGGAGGTCACCTGCTCAATGGCTCGTAGCTTACCGGTCATCAGCTCGGCTTGATCGTGAATGGTGCGGGCTTGCTCCTGGTTGCTGCGGGCATTATTCAGAGCCTCTTCACCCTTGTTGCCCAGAACGTGACCGAAGATGGCCAGCGCAGGCCCAGCGACGATGCCACCCAGCACCATCATGCCCCCAGCCATACCGTAGCCACCGGCTGCCAACGAACCTCCGCCCAGCCAGGCCAGAGTGGCGTTGGTGGCTGCCACGCCGCCGAGCGAGGAGATGGCCGTGCCCGTGCTGGCCGTGGCCAGCAGCATGGTGCCGTTGTAGGCACCAAAGGCCAACGCTGCACCACCGCCCATGCCTGCACCCAGACCGAGACCCGCATCCTTAAGCGCCTGGTAGTCCTGGCGCAGACCGGCAAGGGTTTTACTGGAAAAATCGCCAGCGTTCAGTTTGTCCAGCTCTGGACTCTGACTGAGTTCGATGTTTTTCAGGCGCTCGAAGGTTTCGATAAATTCGGCCACCACTCCGTTGAACGCACGCAGCTTACGTTGGCCATAATCTTCCAATATGGCGTTAGTGGCCTTGCGTTGTTCTTCGACCTTTCGGTTGGCGCTATCGACCATGGAGCGTGCATCGTTATTAATGTCTTTGGCGTTGCTGTGGTCTATCGCGCCGCTGACGCCTTTGGCCGCACCATATATACCGGCAGCGGCTGCGACAGCACCAATGATCAGAGGAATGGGCATGGTCGTTTCCTTATTCAAGAATAATCGAAATGGTTTTGCTGACTTCCTGATTCAGCGTTTCTGCACGCTCCAAGAGATCATCGAAAATGAAGTCTTCCAATTGATGGTGAAGCTGAAATTCTTTGAGGAGTGCCCATTCAACGCTGGTGATCGTGCCGTCACGAAGGGCGACTAATAGCAGCTCGAAAAGGATGACCTTGGGTGCGGTCGGCAGCTCAAATTTCTTGTCTTTGAGTAATTCTTTCAGAACGGTCGTGGCAGCTTGCACCCGGGTTTCAGGCTTTTCCGCTTTGGAAACTGGATACTTTTTGAGGGCTTCGATGAGTTGTGCCGCCACATCATCGGACGGCTTTCCCCCAAACATGAAAGCAGCAGGGGAAGAACGTCCAAACATGCTACTGGAGGTGGAAGCACTTCCAAACATGCTACTGGAGAGCGATGGACGTGTGATTGACTGCTCAAGCTCAGTAATCATCTCGCGCTCTTTTTCGCCTTCTTGAATGGAAAGCGCACTGAGGTCGGTGCTGGAGGTAAATTCATCTGATGTCTTTCCGTCCCACAGCAGCGGCTTGTCAGCTAGGGCCAACAGTTTTGCGAGATCAAGTAGATGTTTTTGGTCGGGTTCGGTCAGAAGTTTGAGCAGCATGCAGGGTATCGTCCTTTTTCAGGTGTATCTTCAGGGCAAGTAAGGTTGGTTACAGGATCAGAGGGCTGCCAGAACTCATGAAGTCATCGAATTCCTCAATAGATTGGAATTGCAGTTCTTTTCCCAGCAAGGTGGCGTATCGATTGATAGTGGCTGCCAAGGCATCAACGCTGCCGCTACCGGCGGCATCCACAATGGCAAACAAACGTTGAGTTTCTTCCTGCAATTGAGGGATTTCACGACGCGTGAAGTCATCCAACTGCGCTTGTTCTTCGGCAATTTGGTCGCGGGCGGCGGCCTCAATGGCACGGATGCGCGCCAGTTGCTGACGGGAAAGCTCGACGCCACGGGCGGCGTCCAATGCGCTTTGGTAGAAGAGCGAAGAGAGGGTGTAGCCGATCATCCCGCCAATGGCAGCACCGACAAAGGGCACGGGAATGGCCAATTGTCCGAGTGCAGCCATCATGCTGCTGGAAAGCATGCCTGCGCCTTTCTCACCCACTTCGCTCAGTAATTGTGCCTCGCTGATCTCGCCGGTGACGTAGCGTTTCACCGAAGTGCCCAGTGACAGGCAGATGTTGATCGCCAGCGCTGGAGCGTTGGTGCCGGCGAGCGTGCGCAAGGTTTGGTTGCTTGATTGTTGCATGCCACCTTTGAGCGCGGAGCCAGCAAAAGCCGTGGTGTATCCAAGGGCACCGGCTTTAACTGTGTCGAGGGCTAAATCCTGGGCCGCTTCACCCAATTGCTTTTTGTCTTGGGCGACGTTGAACGCATTAGTCAACAGCGAAATAACACCACCGATCAAAGCGCCGTACTTCGCGCCCTCTATACCGGCCCGATGGCCGGTACGGGCGATATCTTTCACCGTCTCGCGCAGCGGCTTTTCAGCGTAGTCGATGGCCTGCTTGGTAGTGATGCCAAGGTCAACGATGTCTTCTTCGGCAAGCTTGTCGAATCTGTCGGCACGGTCGCGGAATTGTTCGGCGAGTTCCGGTTTTCCCTTCTGTTCCGCCAGCAGTGCGTGTTTTCTCAAGCCTTCTGCACGCTTGTGACAGTAAGTCTTGGCGTCTTCGACCTGTTCGCTGGGTAGCTCCAGCTTTTTGCCGAAGTATTTACTGTACTTGTGATCCTCATGACTAACCTGGTTGGCAACCTTGTTTCCGCTGGCCTCCAACTTGGTCTGGGCTTCGTAAATGATCTTGCCGTTTTCATCCACGCGGACCCGATCCACCGCTTCGCGGTACTTGGAATCGGTATCAATGCCGTAATGCTTCAAATCATCGCTGCGAATCGTGCGCTCAGAAGATTTGTTGATGATGGCTTCGGCGTTGTCACGACTGGTACCGGCAACTTCGCCAGCCCAGCCCGCTCGTTGTTTGACGCCGGTTTTTTCCTGGCTGATGCCTTTCAGGCCCTTGCTCAGTACTTTCCCGGCTTCATTGTCGACGCCTCTATAGGCTTTGACGAACTCGGCATTGGCACTGCCATAGCGGCTGACGGTTTCACTCGTGGAAAGTGCCGTTGCGGTGTGCCCGATATCCCGCTTGATTTCGTCTCTGCTGTCGTCTTGCACGCTCGCGGTTGAAGCAGGCGTAAAAGTGTCGTGGGACTTCATGGGGCCTCCTGGCAGGCGTGTGCATCGATAATGGTGGCGGAGTGGTGTTGCATGGGTTGCGTATACAGCCCACTCATTTTTGTCAGCTTCTCTTTGATTACATCTACCCAACGTTTGGGCTCATGCAGGTGAACGCTCTCCCCCAGCCCGAACACCCACCAAAGCGTTTCCTGATCGTCCGGCACTCGCGCGCGCAGGCGTTGCCAGTCGCTGCCTGGCAACGGCTTCAGGCTTTGCTCGGGGCTAAGCGGGGTTTCGTTCAGCAGCCAGGCGATATGCGGGGATACGTCGGCGATCAGTTCGTTGTGTTTGATCGGGCCGGAGCTGTTGAAGCCGCCGCTCTGGATGTAATGATCGATCTCGAAGTCGGGTTGTTCGCGGGTCGGCGCATCGAGGCACGCAGCCTGCTGGATGCGGTGCAGGGCGAATTGGCGAACGTCTGTGTAGCCTTCGACAGTACCTATCAGGTAGCTGACGGAGTGGCGCGAGATCATGCCAGCGGGGTGTATGCGTAGGGTCTTGTGCTCGCCTTTGCTGCGGCTGAGATAAACGATCTCCAGTTGTCGCATTTCCAGTAGCGAAGTCGCCACCTGGGACCAGATGGCCGAGTCCACTTCGGCGGGCTGGAGCGCCTTACCGTTGGGCAAAGTGCGTACACGTTTGGCCCAGTGCGCCAGGTTATTATGTTCTAGCCCTTGGAGTTGCCGGTGCGCCAGGTCGAAATGGTGCGCCAGCAGGCTCAGCACACTGGGCGGCAGCAGCTTGCTCAGGTGACTTTCGGCGAGTACGAATGCCAGTGCGGTGGGGGTGTCCAGTGCCGGAAAGTCGAATTGTGGAGTGTCCTTGGGAAAGCTCCAGAGATACGGGCGATGGCTTTCGTCACAGAGCAGTGGAAAGTCTAGAGCGAGGCGGCCGATGAGGTCCCGTTGCAAGGTCCGACGGTCAATGTCGAAATTCTCGGCCTTAAGTCTTTGCAGCAGTTCTGTGGTGGAAATGCTCTTGGGCGCGCGCGGGATGAGGCGGAGCAAGGCTAGGTGCCTGAACAACCTGTCTTTGGGATCTGACATGAGGGACTGTGCTCGAATCGACCTTGACCTAATGGTTCGCTGGCATCACATACCCGGCGAACATTCCATTTAATGGCTTTTTAACACTATCTAGCTCTGTTCGCCATTAGCGTATAGCAGCCTCATATCTGCTCGGGGCTGCTCGAAGGACTGTTACGAAACCTTTCGCGGTCCAATTCTTTCTTCAGCTCATCGATCGCCTGGCTTTTTTTCATCACCACTGCACCGATCACCAAACCGATGGCAAAGCAGACCAACTCCTTCATGGGGAACTCCTCGCAGGTTGACTGGGATACTGGGGAACATGCTCCACCAGCCATGCGACATTCTGCGTCGCTTGCTGGATGGCGCTGTACCTGACCCACAACGACTATGTGGAGCACATCTTGACGTGCCCATTGCTTACGCAGTGCTGCTGGGCAGATACAATAGCCAGCGACGGCTCTCAGCAGGCAGAGCACCTGGACAACTTCAATCGTTTTACTCAGTCCGACTTCGTCAGCCAGCATCACGTCTTTACTTAATGGGTTTTGCATTACCTTCCCTCTCAGTGATGGGGATAGGCTTGCTCGATCTGCGAATCAAAATCCCCGCCGTACCCGCTGAAATCTCGAGGTACGCTTTCGATATCCTTGGCGACTTGTTCGATAACGTCGCGTAATTCCAGCTTTTCATACCAGCGCGCTGGGATCGCGACTGGGCCATATTGAATACCGAGCAGATGCCCGGCGATCAGCCCGGTACAGCCACTGTCCCCACTGTGGTTCACTGCGTTGATCACACCTTGTTCGAAGGAGTCGGCGCTGAGGGCACACCACAACCCAATGGCCAAAGCTTCTTCCGCCACCCGCCCCGCTCCGAAGTCGGCTATGCGTTGCGGCGTCGGGCGATAGTCTTCGTAGAAAAAAAACAACACACGTTCGAGCATGCTGCGGGTCTCTTCAATTCCCACTTTCTGCCCATGTTTTGCTAGGCTTTCAGTCACCACATGCTCCAGGCTGTCTTGACGATCAACCATGCGCTGGAGAATGTCAGCGAACAGTCCAGCGGCCATGTACCCCGTAGGATGCCCGTGAGTTAGGCGGGCGGATTCGGCGGCATATTCAAAAGCGTTGCCGAAGAAGGCGCATGGCGCGATGCGTATGACTGCGCCGCAACCTTTGCTGTCATTGTCTGCCAGCATGCCGAGTCGGGTGCTGGCTTTGAGGGCGCTCAGGCAAGTAGTGCCGGGGGCACGACGGGACCAAAGGGCGAGCTCGTCGATTAGCCAGCCGTCTCTACTCACAGGTATTGCAGACTGGCAGTCTTGGGTCATCAGCCAGCGCAGCAGAGCATGATGAATAACGCTGGGCACGTGGCAGGTATACCCCAGGCTACCTCGCACAAAAGCACGCAGCAGGCCTTCAGCGGTGAACAGCATCATCTGTGTGTCGTCGGTAATCGCGCCGGTGAGACCATAAGCCAGCGTAAAATCGATGATACCAGCGGGGCCGAATTTCGCTTCGATGGCAGGCCATTCAAGGAATTCCACTGGGGCACCCAATGCATCGCCAACGGCACCACCCAGCAAGCAACCTTTGATTCTGTCGAGTCTGTTCATGTCATTCCACCTCAAACCGCCGGTACCAGTGCCTGTAAAATCACCACCTTCCCCTTGAGCTGTTCGACATGCTCTTTCTCCGCTCGCAAGGCCGAACGCAGCTCTTTATTCTCCAGTTCCCAGATGCTCGCCAAGCGCGCATTTTTTTGGCAGCCGAGCAGCATTTGCCAGATTTCTCGTAACCTCAGGGCCTGCATTACCAGCACCAGCAGGATCACTACCAGCAATATCAATGCACCTATAGAAACTACGTCTAACACGTTCATGTCCGCTTCCTTGGTGAGTTCGAGAAATCTCGAAGACACCCACACGATATGTAGCGTTAAGCGACAGGTCTACAATGTAGACTTATACAGGTAAAGTATTCACGCACATGGAGGGGACATGAAACGCAAGCAATCCATTGAACAGGTCCGCTGGGATCTGGCACTTCGCTATCGATTGATCGAAACCGTGGCCTGGTGGGAAGGCCGGCTTACCACGGGACACCTGATCCAGAGCTTCGGAATCAGCCGGCAACAGGCATCAAAAGACATCAACACCTACATCACCGAACACGCGCCTAAAAACCTTACATATGACAAAAAAATAAAAGGTTACGTGCCGAGCAAGGTGTTTAAACCGCTTTTCATCGACGACAGTGCCAGCGCCTATTTGCATCTCCTTAATCAGAACAATGAGCGCGCGCCCCATATTGAAGGCCTGGCGCTAGCGTATGCGCATACTAAGGTGCTGGAAGTACCGGACCGTTCAATTCGCCCCGAGATCTTGCGTCCGCTGCTGAAGGCGTGTCGTGACGGACTACGCTTGGAAATCGAGTACGTCTCGCTTAAGAACCCTGACACCGAAATCCGCCTTATCGCTCCGCATACGCTGATCTACACCGGTATGCGATGGCATGTGCGCGCGTACTGCGAAAAAAATCGGCAGTACCGTGACTTTGTACTCAGCCGGTTGCGTGGTGAGCCGGGGTTACTCGGCAAGTCTGACAACCTCAGCGCGATGGATGATGACTGGAATACTAAACTTCCTGTCGTCATCGCTCCGGATGAGCGATTGAACAAGGCGCAGCAGGCGATAATTGAGACCGACTTCGGCATGGTTGACGGCCAATTAATGGTGCCGAGTCGTAGGGCGTTGGTGAAATACATACTGCAGCGTTATCAAATCGATCCAAAAAACCTCAACCCAAATCCTGAGGCGCAGCAGATCGTGGTGACGAACCTTAAGGAGCTGAAACCTTGGCTCTACGAATGACTCGGGTATTTGCAGACTTTAGTATTTCCAGACAACCACCTGACAACCTTCATCAAGAGATAGAGAATGACAGAAGCTAAGCGACCGCTATTCTCTCCAATTCAATACACAACGATAAGCAATGAGCAAATTACCAATATTACTATTAGCTCATCTATTGGCAGAAATAAATTATTGCTCCGAGAGCATTTTTTTGAACCGCTTTTTGAGCGCAGCGAACACCTCAAGCTTCTAGAGGACATTCGTGCAGTCACAAGCAACGTCGCGCTACAAGCAGAGCTCGTGCAAAGCTGGGAAAATGAGATAAGTCAGCATAGCGGAGCATTCGCTATGCTACTGCAAGACGTCAGGCATGCGAGCCTATACCTAGAACTGGCAACCGTTGCCGAGGAAGGACAAAACCGTGAGCGAGCTTGGGCGTTCAACAATTATGCGACGATGATAGTCGGTGGTATTTTAGAAAAAATAAACACCCACCTCAACGAAATGGAGTCTGACAGAGTCTCCAAGCAAAATAGTAAAAATGCTATGGAAGGAAACAAATCTACGTTACTGGTCAAAGAGAAAGTTGCAAAATTGCTAGTGGAGATGAGGCCAGAAACAGGCTGGCCATCTAAGTCGGGAGTATTTGTTTCGCTTGAGCAGCCTTTGGCTGAATTTATCAAAAAAAATAGAATCCCTCGCATACGTGTATCAAATATTGAAAGTTGGCTAGGGGATTGGTTACGTGAGGATAAGCTCGTCGCTCGCGCTTGGGAGAAAAATAAAAATCACTCAATAAAATAATAAAAATTTAGATACGCCGCGAATACGGCTTTGACGGCGACCATAGGCCCTCAGTTCGATTGAGGGCCTTGACGGCGCCCCCCCGCCCCCCCTAGGTAATGCGTTTTTTTGAAAGAGAGGCAGCCCTAGGCCTGCCACGGGGGTCTTTGGGGCTTGGGTACAACCCTTTTCCCATACCACGCCCTTCAGTCTGTAGCTTCATAAAAAGATCCGTCTTGGCAAGGTAGACTAACGCTTCGCGCAAACCTTCACGCAGAGTTTCATCATAGTAGTTGAGCATGCCGATACCACATTTTCTATATTTTCGCTTATCAGCATTACAGTTAAAATAAAGCCCGCGACCTTTCGTGATCACATCCATCCAATACTGGCCAATCCGCATGGCTAGAGTCACATCCTCTCGAACTCTTGCCCCATCAAAAAAAAACATAACATGGTAGTGAAACCCCTTTTCTGGTCCATGCTCCAGCTTCCAGATATAGCCCACCATCGCGTCAAAAAGATTATTCGATCTTGCGTTTTGGAATAACCGCTCTCGGTCACGCTTAGCTTCAGCCTGCGTAACGTTGGAGTTTTCTTTCGAATAGGACAGATCAACTCTCAGCACCAGCAGTCTGGAATAACGCTCAAACAATACCTCCACGTATTTCATTAGCTCTTTGTAATTTTTATTGCTCGACCGATGATAGCTGTTGAGCTTAGATTGAAACCGAGTAGACTTCACCTCTTGACGAAGGGCCTCCACAAAATCATTTAAATAATTCATACGCAAGACAGCAGTATCGACATATGCATCCAAACTCGCCGCAGGTAAAACTTGATGAACACCACATTCCTTAAAGCGATTTACCACCATCTCGATATACGGCTCAAGCTTATACAAAGCATTGAACCGAGGATCATCAGGAATTGACATGTTGGCTATCTTTTTCAGTATCCTTCCCGGTTTGTTAACGCTCAAGCAAGCAATACCATCAGCTTTGGGAGTAATCCCAAATGCATCCCCCGTCGACTCAATAAGCTCCTGTACTAAAGCTGATGAATTATTCAAGAGGCAAATTAGCTTTAAGTCTAGGGACCCCATCTCCCCAACACCCTCTACCGCCACTGCCTCCTTACATGCTAACGCCATAAAGCGCTCCTCACCAACATCCACCATGGCACTCCACCCACTAATTAAAAACACATTAGAAACAACAGCGATCGACTTGACTGAATATCAAGTCGCTCTATCACTCCATCAGTAGGCATACGCCACCAACCACTAGGATATTGAACTATCAAGGTTTGCTACTCATCAATATCGGCTGAATACTAGCAACTGACTATCAATGGCCATCCTCAATATTTAATCATCAATATAACTAACAACAACTAATAACATATAAACCAATATTGTCAGGACAGACAAGCAGCATTCAAAGCACTGCCAGCAGTACACTTCGCCGCAAAAATACGTATTTAAAAGCTATACAGAGTTAGTGCTCGAATTCCGCACTAAACAGCAAGGTTTTTTCAGCATGCTCACCACTTAAGTAGCCTTTCCATGATTAGTGCATATCCTTGGCAGTCAT
>Ga0163162_10002239_pt1 | contig 18167 bp, 16 predicted proteins | sample S55metaG_FD_115310 | JGI IMG/M metagenome (GOLD analysis project Ga0163162, IMG submission 115310) | Switchgrass rhizosphere microbial communities from Kellogg Biological Station, Michigan, USA - S5-5 metaG | ecosystem: Host-associated > Plants > Roots > Rhizosphere > Soil | place: USA...
GTGAAAAACCGCTCGCTGAACCCTGCTGGCTCGGGATTGCCTCCCAGCAAAAGTTCATTGGTACGGTCCACATTCTCGATACGAGTCCAGGCATAGTTGCGCTCGAGAAATCGCACGGTCGATTCCAGTAAATAGCTGTTGCCGATATTACCGCCGGCAGCATCCTGGTTTCTGCCCCAGAGCAGCATTGACGCCCAGTTCCCTTTTCTCAACGGACGGTTGTACTGCACCGAAGCGGTCATGCGCCGGACGTCTTCATCCGGCGCAAGCGACTCTGGACTGTGCATCTGAGCGATGGAATATTGCACACTCCAGTTCTGTCCGGGATTGGCGGTCACCCGTGCCGACCAGGAATCGATTTTTCCCGAATTGATGTTCCAGCGGAATTCATCGGGCTCACGTCCGTGAAAGCCGGAAGCTTCCACAGTGAGGTTGCGATGGGTAATACCTAGCGTGACTACATCGGCGGCGACGTGGGTCGAATCCTGAAGGTGGTGTCCCAACGGAGCGATGGGATCTTCCGACGCCGACGCCCGGTGCGGATACGCCGGCGGCCCCATCGCCGGATCTCCCATGGGCGCGGCGTATACCGACAACAACGTATGCTCCGCCAGCTTGTAGTCGTACAAGGCGGCAAGTTCCATGAAGAAATCATGGGGATGCTGGCCATCGACGATGGCACGTCCGAATGCCGTTTCTCCCTGCTGGAACAGCTCGGGATAGAACCGCTTCGAAACCGTGGCAGGTTCAAAGCTGAGCATGGTGCGAAGTGTAAGCGTACCCTTGCCAAACTTCCGTTGCGCCATCGGCATCCACCAGTTAGTAGAAAACAGCTTGTCGTAGCCGCGTGGGCCACTCTGCTGCGTCTCGATTAAAAAACCTTCGCCGTGGAACATGAGCGTCCAACTACCCTTGGTGGTCATGAGCATTTCCGTGGGAGTGGAATTGGGCTCTGCGTCAGTGCCTGACGTTGTGTGTTGCAACCTAGACTCAATGAGTGACTTCGGTTGCATGTTCATTTTTTCGGTTGAGGTGTTGTGGGTATCCATATCAGGCATGCCAGGCATTTCTTGCGCAGAATGCGACGGTCCAGACATGTCCATGGGTTCGCTGGAAGTCTGACCCACGGCCCGAAAAACCGGCAGAATGAGACACAACAAGATTACGAGAGCGATAAGAAATGGTTTCCGCACCAATATCCCCTTGGCGTTAAAAGCAAAAAGCCGTTCAGGCCTTCCGGCCCGCAGGATGGAAATTGGTCAGGTTTAGACGCGGAGAGGAATCGTACGAGGGGGATCAGGCGACGAGACTGTTGCACTACCAGAATCGTTACGCGCAGAGATCACCAACGCAGCTGGTTGACGTTGAACCGCGACCCCGACAACCAGAGGCGGTCCCGGATTTGCAGCAATTTGTAGCAGAGCAGAATTATGCCCAACCTGGCAGCAGCGATAGGATGGCGTCGGCGCAGGAGACGTCGCACCCTGCTGGTGGCAACCGCCAGCAGGAACGGTCCCGGCGTGCATGGTCCCGGTTTCTTGCCAGGGCAACAAAACCGTCGCCAATCCCAGCACGAGAAGCACCGCAAGCACCCTGGAAGCGCGTTTCTCCATGACTGTTCATTATATGCGCGAGCCATCGCAGACTTAAAAAGGAACGAATGGATCAGTTAAAATAAACGCAAGCCGGGATGGCGGAATTGGCAGACGCGTTGGACTTAGGATCCAATGCCCAAAAGGCGTGCAGGTTCAAGTCCTGTTCCCGGCACCACACCTAAGCTCCGGGGAGTAATCAATTTAGACCACCTTCGCTGTTTTCTTGCTGGTAGCCACTTCAGCCAAAACAGCGGAATTATGGCCAATTTTCGCAACCTTCGCATCCGCGATTCGTCGCCGTTCCCTGAGTTTGACGGCCTATGCCACATCCTTGGTGTTCACGATGTTGTAGCGCTTGAACATTACGGGAGTCTCCCAGCCCCTACATCTCCATGATGACCGATTCAGCCACGCCTGCCCTGCGGAGAGATCGTGCAGCCGAGCGCCGTAGATCATGCACCAGCAGATTGGGCAGACCAGCGGCTTCGGTTAGCTTCCACCAAGCCCTGCGAAAGTGCTTCACGGGTCTTCCGTTCTCTCGCGTGAAGACTCTGTCCTCTGGTCCTTGGCCAAACAGGTTGCCATCGGGTGAAGCCTCGTGACGGAAATGGCGAAAAAATTCCATCGACGAAGTAAGCAGTGGCCAGGAGTCTCTCGTACAAAGGTTGGTACGCCTGCGAACGCTTAAACGATACAGGCTATCCCGTATGGTGCCCTGCCTGCGAACCATGCTAATGTCCCTGTGTCTTGGGCATACGCACCGCTCATTTCAAAAAGGAATGGCGTATGTCCTCCGTTCGCTTGCTTGTGGTAGACGACCACGAAATTGTTCGCAAATCCATTTGTAAGCTCCTTTCCGGCGATCCGACCTTGGATGTGATTTGTCAGACGGTAAATGGTGAGGACGCCGTCCAAAAAGCCCACGAACTAAAACCTGATCTCATTCTGTTGGATATCACTCTCCCCGGAATCAGTGGGATTGAGGCTGCGCGTCGCATAAGGAAAGTCTCTCCAGAATCTCAAATCATTTTCCTTAGCCAGCATGATTCGTTGCAGATGGTAAACGAGGCAATGGGGGCGGGAGGACATGCATACGTCACAAAGGGCGATGCTGCCTTGGAGCTTATGGACGCGATTCGCGCCGTGCGCGACGGCACTCGTTTTATAAGTCGACGGATACTCAGCCAAGGTTGGGTTTCGGACGCGACGTAGGCACGAAAACCACTAGGGCCATTCAGCGGCGAGTTCCCTACGACAAGGGCATGCGTCTAGCCGCCCGCTTGGATTCCTGCCACGTACTCACTTCGGTCCGCAAAACTTTCAGCGCGTTCAGCGCATCCTCGATAGCTTGGTTTTCTTCGAGAGTTCCGCCGTGGTTCAACGAGAATTCGTGAAGCCTAGCTCTGATCCTCTCGTCTGCTTGTTGGATGCGCTCTTCGATTCTCGACCAGTCGGTTTCGAGTAGGGCACCGTGGTAGGTCTTTACCCAACCGTAATCGGTATTCATAGAAACCTCCTGCCTCTTTGAGGGCCTCCGTTCCTCTAGAAATTAGAGGCAAAGCGGGGGCGGCGGTCAACCTCAAAAATCGCCGTGGTAAGTTAGCAGTTTGCCGAGGCGAATCGAAAGCGAAAGTGTTAAACTGCATCCCGTGGACAAATCGCGTAAGCGCGTGATCCTGATTGCCGGTGACCGACCTTCGCAAGAATTCTCCCATAAGCGACTGAGCCTCGGTCAGTGGCCGCGATAGCTGGTCCCCTCGAACTTCCTCATGTCAGATTTGCGTGAACTTTCTTCACGAGCTCTGCACCTTTTCGCACCTTCTGCCGCTCCACAAGCCGCCAAAGCCAGAGGCTAATGCGTCACGCCACTGAAGACGGGCTCGTGAGAGTCTGGTCTTCACATTCGCTTCGGACAGCTTAAGGATCTGCGCGGTTTCCGTGATACTGAGGTGGTTTACATCGCGCAGTATCAATATCTCGCGGTATTTCTCGGGGAGAGACACCAGGGCCTTGGTCAGCGCATCACGAAGTTCGCGGCGCTCCAGAGCCTGCGAAGGGATTTCGCGCCAGTCCGCGAAATCCTTTGGGATGTAATCGCCATCGTCGCTTTGCTGTCCGTGCTCTATCGATTCGTGGGGTAGCGCCTGTCCTTGCGCAGCCGCATTTTCGCTTCGTTGATCGCGATTTGGATCAGCCACGTGCTGAACTTGGCCTCCTGACGAAAGCGTGCCAGAGCTTTGAAGGCCTTCAGGGTGGCCTCTTGTGCCACCTCTTCAGCGTCCGCATCGTTTTTCACGATCGCCACGGCCGCAAGAAACACGGCACGCTCGTACGGCCGGACTAGTTGGTAGAAAGCTTCGGCATCAGCTTCGCCGACAAGCCATCAAACCTCCAATCTCTCTGGCCATCAGATTCAGAGATTTAAAAGAGGTTACTCACGGCGCGGTTTGGACCACTCTCTCCACCGGCAGCGAATTACCTCCATCTTCTTGATTTAGAATTGACACTTGTCTGGTTTCATGAGGCTCGATTTGATAGCAATAGCCCGCCGCCCCCCAGTCATTATTGTTTTTTTGCTGATCGTAGCTGTGCTGGCATTCGCCGGCGTCGGCCGTCTGGTGAATCGGTTTCACGCACAGGAAGAGGCGTTGGCGCGTCATTTGTATCAACGCGGCGTTAAAGCACAGAGTGAGGGTCATCCAGAGGAAGCGCTCGGCGCTTTTCGCGCCGCGCTCAGCTACAGTCGCGACAACTTTCAGTACCAGCTCAGCCTGGCGCGTGCCCTCCGCGACACTGGCCGCACCGCCGAGTCTGAAACCTATCTCATCAGGTTATGGGAGCGCACTCCGCAGGAAGGCGCGGTGAATCTGGCGTTGGGGCGCCTGTTCGTGCGTCAGCGCGTCTTTGATAAAGCCATCCAGTATTATCACTATGCCATTTATGGTGTCTGGCCCAGCGATGCGGAAAGCAAGCGGCGCGATGCGCAATTTGAATTGATCGAGTTTTTGCTACAACAGAACGCTTATCCTCAAGCGCAAGCTGAGCTGATTACCATGGCTTCGGCTTTGCCATCCGATCCCAGCGTACATCTGCGGGTATCCGGCCTTTTCATGCTGGCCAAAGACTATGATCGTGCGCTGGCGCAATACCAGCAAACCCTGTTGACCGATGCTCACAACCAGGGAGCATTGTTGGGTGCCGGACAGGCATCATTCCAGTTGGGACGTTTTCGCACCGCTGAACGCTATCTGCAGGCTGCGGTTCATGCCGATCCTGGAAATACGTCTGCTCAGCATCTGCTGGAAACTGCCGGAGAAGTGTTGGAGTCGGACCCTTCTGCCCCGCGCATCTCCGAGGCCGAGAGGAGCCGCCGCTTAGGTGCGGCTTTTACGCTGGCAGGTGGCCGTCTTGACGATTGCGCGCAAAGCCGCGGAATCGATCTGGCTGGACGATCCTCGTCCAATGACTTGCCTCATCTGAAAGCCATGTGGTTGGAGATGAAACCCAGAGTAACAAAATTATCCCGACCGCACTCTGCATCGTCGGATCCGCAATTGCCGGACGAACTCATGAAACTGGTGTACAGCATCGAACAGCAAACCCAGTCCGTGTGTGGGCCAAACGAAGGACCTGACAGAGCCCTGCTCTTGCTTGCGCAAAATCACGCCGGGGTTGAGCAATGAGCGACACAGTCGACCTTGCTACCAAAGGTCCCGAGTCGCAAGAAGGCGACGACGCACCCAATCCCAGGATCACAAGTCGATATTGGTTCGCTCTCAGCACTACTCGGGAAGAACGATTCTTTCTGGTGTTGGCTGTATTCATCGGCGTATTTTCAGCGCTGGCGGTCGTGTGCTTTCGGCTGGCCATCGACTGGAGCAAAATATGGTTGCTCGGCCCAGTGCCGGAGCCACATAACTGGCGCCTGATTGCCGTACCTGCTCTTACCGGTCTAGTGGTGGCTTTCCTGGTGATCCATGTTTTCCCGTTGGCTCGCGGCAGCGGCGTCAACCAAACCAAAGCTGCTCTCTATATCTATAACGGATACATTCCATTTCGAACTGCAGTGGGGAAATTTATTACTGCTGCCCTGGCGATCGGGTCCGGGCAGTCGCTGGGACCGGAGGATCCCTCACTGCAGATCGGCGCGAGTCTGGCCTCGGCACTGGGACGACGTCTCGACCTTTCCCGCGAGCGCCTGCGTCTCTTGGCGCCGGTGGGCGCTGCTGCTGGACTGGCCGCCGCCTTCAATGCGCCAATCTCGGCCGTTCTGTTCGTCATCGAGGAAGTAATCGGTCGATGGAGTGCGGGCATCCTGGGTTCGGTTGTCCTATCGGCGATTTCGAGCGTGGTCGTGGTGCGCTGGTTTCTCGGCGCTGAACCTCTTTTCCGCATTCCCGCCGTTGGTTTGGTGCAGCCTGCCGAGTTGCTGGCTTACGCGACGCTGGGTATCGTCGGCGCATTCGCTGCGGTATTCTTTGCCAGGGCCATCGGATATTTGCGGCCACGCCTGCGCGCCTGGCCCCGTTGGACACAATATTTCCAGCCCATGATGGCCGCAGTCGTGATTGGCCTGATCGGCTTTCTGGGCGCTCCCCAAGTAATGGGAGCGGGTTACGAATATATTGACCAGGCCATGCACGACCAGTTCACCTGGAAGATGCTGGCCATTCTGGCTCTGCTGAAAATTATTGCCACCATTTTGTCATTCGTTAGCGGCACGCCAGGGGGAATGTTTGCTCCCACACTTTTTGTCGGAGCCATGCTGGGAGGCGCAATCGGAGGTTTGGAGCGTCATTTCTATCCGGCGCTAACCGGATCCACCGGCACTTACGCTTTAGTCGGCATGGGAGTTCTGTTCGCGGGATTTCTCCGCGCACCGATGACCTCGGTTTTCATGGTGCTTGAGGTGAGTGGTAACTACTCCATTATTGTGCCTGTGATCGTTGCCAATACCTTGGCATATGTTATTTCCCGCGCTTTGCAGCCTACACCGATTTTCGACCTTCTCACTCGCCAGGATGGCCTCGACTTACCATCCCTCGAAGAACAACGGGAACAGACGGTGCTACGCGTCGAAGATGCAATGAGTGCCGCACCCACTCCGGTATTGAACGGTGGAGATTCCGTGGACCAGGCGTTACAACGGGTACGAGATTTGTCCGGAGATTTTTTGGTGCGATTGCATCCCAGTGGTTGGAGAAGCGTGACGACCGACACTCTGAAACGGCTCGCGGGCGAGGGCAAAGGACAGATGACTTTGGGCTCGGCGCTGGTCACCCCGGCTCTGCCCTACCTCCATCCCGATCACACACTTGAGACTGCGCTCCGCTACGTCTATCAAGTCCCATTTGTTCCGGTTGTGCATCGCGCCGATTTCGGGCGCCTCGAAGGAGTAATCTCGCGCGATAAAGTACTGGAGAAATACAGGATGGCGCAGCGCGACGAAACCGACTAAACGCTTCGCCTCGGTATTTCGCCGGCCTGGTGGAAGCAAGCGGTTCACGAGATCGCGTAAACAATTCACCTGGGAATTAGAAGGTTTGCATGGCGGACGATCGAACATTGGCGCCAGGCAATAGATAAAACGATACCCGCTCCGGAGTTGACTCCATATGCGCAAAATCATTTCGATATCATCCATTCTCCTCCTCTTACTCGTGCCTCTCGCCTCGCCCCAAGCCACGAAAACACCCACCACCGGGCGGGAACCGAGTGTCGCCACCGGCAGCCAGGGCGTCGTTGTCTCCGGTAGGCCTGTCGCCACAGCAGCTGGCATCAAGATTCTGAAGCAGGGCGGCAACGCTGCCGACGCAGGCGCCGCCACGCTGCTCGCACTCTCCGTAACCTATGTAGGCGCGTTTTGCGTGGGAGGAGAGATCCCCATTCTGGTTTACAACGCCGACGGAAAGAACGTGAAGCTGCTGGAGGGACAAGGCGAAGCCCCCCGCGATCCGAAAGCCATCGCCTGGTACATGAAACACGGAATCCCGGACGGTGACGTCAAGGCAGCCGCCGTGCCCGGCACGATCGATGCAATCGTCACCCTGCTGAAACTTTACGGGACCAAAAGTTTCGAGGAGGTCGTGCAGCCCACGCTGGCCATTCTGGACGCTGGCGGTCCCACTTGGTATATCGACACTGGCAGCGACAAGAGGATCGAAACCGGTGTGCACTGGCAGGCGGATATGGCAGTGACCTTTCGCAAATTGGTGGAGTCTGAAAAAGCAGCGAAAGGTACGCGGCAGGAGAAACTGCAAGCTGTCTCGGACCGTTTCTATCGCGGTGACATCGCCGACGCCCTGGAAGCCTGGTATACGGAAAAGGGCGGTTTCCTTCGCAAGGCGGATTTGGCCGCGCACGAAACTCCTGTCGTAGATCCGCTCCAAACCACCTACCGAGGCTACACGATTTATAAAGCGGGTCCTTTGACGCAGGGTCCTTATCTCGCACAGACGCTGCGCCTGCTGGAAGGCTTCGACCTGAAGAAGATGGGATTCAACTCGGCAGACTACATCCATACGGTGATTGAAGCGGAGAAACTGGCGCTGGCAGATCGCGACGAGTATTACGGCGATCCGAACTTTGTGAAGGTGCCGATGCAGCAGTTGCTTTCCGATCAGTACACCGAAATGCGGCGCCATCTGATCGATCCGAAAAAGGCGTCTCTCGAGCTCCGTCCAGGCGATCCCTACAACATGAAAGCCACCAAGCCGCCCACCATTACCGGCCCGTGGCATGGCGGAACCACCGTCATGTGTGTGACGGATAAGTGGGGGAACGTCATCGCGGCCACTCCCAGCGGCCTGTCAAGCACAGCTGGCGTAGCCGGACGCACGGGAATTATTCACGGCAGCCGGCTCAGCAGCCTGAACACATTTGCGGGAACTCCCAACGTGATCGAGCCGGGCAAACGGCCGCGAATCACGCTGAGCCCCACGCTGCTTTTCCATGACAACCAACCCGTGATGGCGATCTCGGTAGCAGGAGGCGACCAGCAGGATCAGGCAGCCATCCAGGTCATCCTCAACTACGTCGAGTTCGGCATGAGTCCGGAGGAGGCGTTTAAGGCGCCGCGTTTCTCAACTACGCACTTCATCAGCTCCTTCGGACAGGACCGTGCCACCCTGGGCAGCCTCTCTGTGCCCAACAGCTTACCCGAAGCAGTTCAGGACGAATTGAGATCTCGCGGCCACGTGGTAACTGTCAGCCATGAGGGAGTGGGCGGAGTGGCTCTCATCGGCATCGACCCCAAGACCAAGCAGGCCACTGCCGTCGGTCCGGCCGCTGGAAAAATCGAATAGACCTGGAATCAAGAAGGTGACCCACACAACACGGTATTCGTTGTGTGGGTTTTGAAGTTGCGACCAACTTATCGGGATTGAGATCAGCCATGCAAATCCCCATGCAAGCCAACGCCGGGCTTGCATGGGCCAGGCGTCCCTAAAGTTGAATGCATTCGCCTGTTACTAACAGCGACCCTGCGAGCGGCAACTCCTGGATGTCTGGCACGCGAAAATCGTCAGAGCTGGTTAGAGTGCCAAGACTGTCAATTTGTCGATCACCGCGCCTGTTTTTTCTTGTTTAGTCCCTTCCCAACAGATTCGGTCAGCACTTCCCGTACAGCCTGGATTACCGACGTTGGAGCGTCATTCTGAATGTAGTGCCGTGAATTGGGCACGAGGATGTGTTGCGCGCCAGGAGTGTTGGCTGCCAACGTATTGTGAAGTTCAAGTTTCAGATCCTGTTCGAGCGGATTGCCAGGGAACTCTGGATTCTTCTTCGTGCCGGTCAGCAAGGCGACTGGCACGAGGGGAAGAGGGAGTGCTCGGGCGACCTCGTCCCCACTCTCATTAGCAGCCCTGAGTTCGGCTTGCATGAGGGGCGGCATGTTCGGCATGGCTTCATCCAGCGCCCTCTGCCGGGCCGTCCACTCCGTGGCAGTCAACCGCGAATGCAATAGTTGAATAAGGCGTCCATCCTCAGGGTCAACAAGGACCAGTCCTGCAACCTCGTCTGGGTAACGATGGGCAAAGACCTGGACGATGGCTCCGCCGAGCGAGTGCCCCACGAGCACATACGGAGGCGCGATCTTTGCCGCTACCAGAACGGATTGAAGATCAACAGCCATTTGCACAACGGTGCGTGGCAGCGACGTCGGCTCTGATTGGCCAAGTCCGGGACGATCGTACACGACGGTATGCGCAAATTCCGCAATTGCAGGACGCACGTCGTTCCACGTGCCGATGTCCTCTCCCATGCCCGATTCGAACACCACAGTCGGACCCGTGCCAGACTCCGAGATGTGGACCCGAACGGCCCCGACCAGCACGCTACGATCGGCAGCCCGAGCGAACAAGCCGCAGATGAAAAGCAAAATGATTGTTGAGACTGTCTTGTTGAGCACGTTTGAAACCCCCACAGCGATATACGCGACTTAGGGGGCCGAATGTTCCACCGAAAACCTTTTCGCTGGCGACAGCTGCACGAAATGAAGCACTGCCGTACACTTCTGCCATGAGAGACGTATGTTTCAGAATTGCCCTGCTGATTCTTCTCTGTGCCGGCGCGGGAGCGCAAACCACCCAATCAGCCCAGACTGCGGGAACGGATTACCTCGTGCCGTTTCCAGCCCATCACGTGATCGGCAACGTTTACTTCGTGGGCAGCAAAGGATTGGGTATCTATCTCGTAACGACTCCGCAGGGGAACATCCTGATCAACTCTGGATTAGACGAATCCGTTCCCATGATTCAGCAGAGCGTCGAGAAACTCGGGTTCCGATTCAATGACATTAAAATTCTGCTGATCAGCCATGCGCATTTCGATCACGATGCGGGTGCGGCGCGCATCAAGAAATTGACTGGCGCCAAATATATGGTCATGGACTCCGATGTGCCGGTTGTCGAGTCTGGCGGCGCGAAAGACTTCGCCTATGCCCACACTCCCGGGATGCTGTATCCGGCCGCGAAAGTGGATCGCGTCCTGCACGACGGCGATACCGTGACCCTCGGCAACACCGTGCTGACGGCGCACCTGACTCCGGGACATACGAAAGGCTGCACCACCTGGACAATGAAGGTGAACGAAGGCGGTAAAAGTTACGACGTGGTGATTGTCGGCAGCCCCAATGTCAACCCGGGATACAAATTGGTGAACAATGCCGCGTATCCACAGATCGCCAGCGATTACGAAAAGACGTTTCGCGTGCTGCGGTCGCTGCACTGCGACGTGTTTCTCGGCGCGCATGGGAACTACTACGACATGGAATCGAAATATGCGCGCATGACGGCAAGCGCGAATCCGTTTGTTGATCCGCAGGGCTATCAAAAATATATCGATGAACGAGAACAAGTGTTTCGAGCGGAATTTGCCCACCAGCAGGCGGCAGCACGGTAAACCTCTATCCTGGACAACTGCTGCAAATCCCCGGTGACTCATTGGCCGGGACCCCGGTAAACAATTCTCAATTGGTGCCGTCGCTTGGTATCAACCATTGAGCTGGAGATGAGGCGATCCGCGGCAAAGGAAATCACTGCAGACGGAAAGTCACTTCTACGTTAATCAACACTGCCACGGGCTCGCCGCCCTTCATAGCAGGCTTGAAAGTCCAACCAGCTACTGCCGTCAGTGCCATCAAGTCCAAGCCTTCACCAAGCCCTTTCGTTATCTCCAAGACTTCGGGAAAGCCTTTTTCATCCACGACTACGAGCATAATCGTCTTGCCTTCCAGTCGTTGTCGCCGCGCAGTTTCCGTGTACTCTGGATCTGGCATGTGGATAGGTTTTGGCGGATCGATTTTCCCAGGACTGACCAGATACACAGGCCGATTCCCTTCTAATTCGGCCACAACCGGACTTGGCGTACGATCGCGAAGAACCTTCATCTGATCTGCCGCGTCGGGTCCGCCTACGTCAAATTTCGGTTTCCAATACTTACCCACCCTCTCCAGCAGTCCAACCCCTTCGAATACTCTCGATAAAGTCTTGTTCACCTGAGCAGTGTCCAGCGGCGAGTCGGGCAAGTCGACCCTGACTTGTATCCCGCGGTCTGTCGCCAGCGGAATGACTTTCGCGTCTGTGTTGCCCGAGCGTAGGGCCAGAATCACTCGCTTACCACGGATTTCCAGATACCGTTGGGCCAAGACAACCTTCTCAACTTGCAGCATCCCACAAATTGACCAGGGACACGGGGCCGCCGAACCGGCTAGCGTGCCTCGCTCATCGAACTGCAACTTGTTTGCTGCATACGGAGACCTAAGCGAAAGTAGGTTGTGCTCATAGATTTTCCTCAGATCGTCCTCAAGGTTCTTGCGAGTGTCAGCGCTAACGGCAGTAGAGGAAATCAAAATGCAACAAAGGATGCTAGAGATGAGATATTTCATCCTACTCGAAATCCTTTTTGACACCTGACACATGGGCATACAATTCTGAGCCTCGACTCGCTCACGCTATTATGCCTGACAGGTCTGCGTTGGCTTGGGATCTGGCGGACGGCCTGTTCGTAATCAGCAGCACACAGGCGCATCGGGTTTCCCTAAGCGCTAGTGAGCGATGTCCCATTTCGGCGGGTCTGACCTTTGACGCTTTCTCGTTCCCGATAGATCATCGAACCTGTTCTTTCTTTGCTGTTGCGTAATGCGCCCAGTTAGCGTTTGCGCGTTTTGCGCGACCGCATCACTGGCATGGTGGGCTCCGATAACCTGTCCCATTCTCGGCCTTACTGTGTACAATCCTCGCGACGGCGATCTCAGTCCCCTCGAAGCGTTCCCGGAAAGGCAGGTTCTGATGTCCGAACTCGCATCTTCAGATGTCCTGACACTTACAGTTTGCCGTAGCGGCGATGACTCCGAGGTGCGCTGCGTCGGACGGTTGGTGGCGGGAGTGAACGATCGTCTTCAGTTCGAAGTCAGCCGGTTGATTCCAAGCTCGAAACGAATCTTGCTCGACTTCACGGATTTGACCCACATGGACAGCACCGGGCTGGGCACGCTGGTTCGGTTGTACGTGTCCGCGAAATCAGCAGGCTGTCCTTTGCAACTCTATAATGTGGGGAAACCAATTCGGCAGCTGCTGGGAATTACGCATCTCATATCGGTATTCGAAGTAATCGGCAACAACAACATCCGGTGCGGATGATCAAAAGTTGCAGCCTACTTGACTGCCACATGACTTAACGCCGCTTTAATTCCTCCAGCCACGGAGTCGGAAGTACCCACTCCCCAGAAGTGCATAAAGAACAGACGCGGTTGCTCGGTCAGCATGTGACTGTGAAGTGCTGTGACCTGGATCGAATGCTCTTCCAGCGCGGAAATCACAGGATTCACTTCGTCCGCGGTAAGCACAAAGTCACCAGTGGTCGCGATGATTCCTGAGCCGGCATCCTGGAAGTTGATCGATTCGGCGACGCCTTGGGCTCCGGTAAGCGTCATTCCATGGTCGGTGACGGCCTGCGAGCGCGGAATGCCGAAAGACAACACACCGCCCCCAAAGCGTCCTTTTGTACCCAGCGTATCTTCGACCGTCTTAACGAATGCGGGTGGTTCGCCCGCCTGGGCCGGAGGCGCCGGTTTGTCGAGTGGCGTTTTCGATTCTGCCAATCCTGCTCGCAGGGACTTGGCGAGATCGACCGCCTTGCCATGTCCTGAGTAATGCATGTAGAGAACTTGTGGTGTCTCTTTCATCAGGTGGTTATGCACCGCTGTAACTTCAAATCCGGCAGCGCGCAATGCCTTCATGACGGGATTCAATTCGTCTTCGAGAAGAACGAGGTCGCCCATTACAGAGGCATCGCTGTCAGTGCCCGCGAACGCTGCCCAGGAACCCAGCGCAAATCCCGGCTTAATGTCGATGCCGCCGACCGAAACGTGGAGATCCGTGCGAGGAAATCCTACGCGGTAAACGTCACCGGACTTTTGACCGGACCGGCCTAAGGCTTCGTCGATTCTTGTGGTGTCCAAGACTTGGGCGGAGGTGAGGAGGGACCACAAAAGTACCGATGTGATGATCAAAGTTCTTGCCTTCACAGTTTGTCCTCTTCGCCAGGGGAATTTGCGGAAAACGATTCTATCCGATTGAACGCTTTTCGGATCTTGGCGCTTCCCGAATAGTCCATGAATGGATTAGGAGGTTTTCACAAAAAACATCGCCACCACCCTCAGTCGAGTGACGCAGAGCGACGTCACATCTGGCGTGGTGTGGACTAAACAACCGGCCGCAGCGGCTAAAGCCTGATTACCTTCGGCCACCGGCGGCACGACTGAAGTCATGCCCTTCCCAGAATTCAGGGCTGGACCGAGTTCAATCCCAGGTACACTGCCCAGCCGGCGATGACCAAAATCATGACACCCGAAGTTGCTCCCAGCATTTTCACCACAGGCGTGATTTTGTTGACCTTGGCCATGAGTTCCTGCTGGTCCTTTGCCATGGCGGAAGCAGAATCATCCAGGAAAAGTTGGTCGTCTTCCTGCATGGTCAGAGTACTGCGGTAGATTAAGAGGATAATCAGAACGACGGTGAGCGCGCCCCACACGATCAGCAGCCATAGCAATCCCGGAGTCATAGACCACCTCGAAACTAGTGTCGAGCCGGTTCCCGAAGGCTGTTACAGATAGATTGTTTGGTTGTGGCCCCCACAACCCAGCTTTCGGACAAGGGCCCCAACCCGGGATTATAGACCTGTTGGCAAGGCCCGGTGGGTGTTTTTAGGCCTGCACCGTGGGGGGCGGCTGGGTCATCTAATAGATTGGTGGATAGAGGGCTTGAACCAGTCTGGGGACGTCCTGGAGGCGAGTTTTCCGGGATGCGACAGCACTGAGCTTTGCTATAATCATAACTGAGTCCTTTCAAGGAGATACCAATGGCCACGACAACGACCCCTGAAGTGAAGCCCGCAGAGACGAAGAAGGCCCCTATCAGCCTGACAGCTAACGCTATTGCCAAAGTCAAAGAGACCATGGCGCAACAGAATCCTGTCCCGGCTGGACTGCGCGTTGGCGTGGTTGGCGGCGGATGCTCGGGTTTCTCCTACTCGATGCAGTTCGAGAATGGCGCCGGCATGATGGACAAGGTTTTCGACATGGACGGCCTGAAAGTTTACGTGGACGCGACCTCCGTCATGTACCTGAACGGCTGCATTGTGGACTACGTTGAGACCCTCGAAGGCGCTGGCTTCAAGTTCGAGAATCCGAACGTGAAGAGCACATGCGGCTGCGGATCATCGTTCAGCGTGTAAGATTTTGGTTTGTGGGAAGCCTCGTCGCTCAGCGGCGAGGCTTTTGCTTTTGTAGCGCCGCCGGCCCGCCGGCCCGGTCGGCGGGCGAAGCCCGCCAGGGTTTGGAACCTGCAAAGCGGAGGGCGAGACGCCCTCCGGACAGCCGGCGGGACGCCGGCGCTACGCATTACCCATCAAATGGCAGGAATGGGTTTTTACTACCAGCCATACTTCCCGTCCCGGCTGCAACAGGAGAGAGTCCCGCGCGGCCAGCGTGAGATGGACCTCCATCTCGACTCCACAATCCGCTTTCGCTACTACGATCACATCACGCTGCGCCAATGACACAATCCGACCCGGAATAATGTTGCGCGCGCTCAATCCTACCGGCGCGAGCGATGCCAGCAGAATGTCCCCGGCACGAATTCCGACTCGCAACGTCGATCCGACTGCCGCCTTCACCAGCGGCGTTTCAATCTCCACTTTGCCTCTGGCCAAGTTGCACACCATGGTGCCTCGATCTTCGTGGACAGAAGTCACGGTGGCATCGAAGATATTCTCGAAGCCTGCCAGTTGTGCCACCGTCTCCTGGAGCGGTGCGCTCATGACCTGGTGCGGCGTTCCCTGAGCGATCGAGCGTCCGTTTTCCAACACGATTACCTGTTCGCCCAATGCGAAAACTTCGTCCCGGCTATGCGTCACGTACAAGATTGGGATGCGATGCTCATGGTTCCATGCCCGCAGGTCCTCGACAATCTTTGACTTGGTGATGGCATCGAGTGCGGCCAGCGGTTCGTCGAGCAAAAGAATGGATGGATCGATTACCAGGGCGCGGGCTAACGCACATCGCTGGCGCTCTCCGCCAGATATTTCGGTCGGCTTTCGGGAACTTAGATGGGCGATGCGAAACAACTCCAGAATAGCGGCGCTGCGCTGCGCTCGTTGCGCGGGACCTAGATGGAACAGACCATACTCGACGTTGTTCAGCACGGTCAGGTGGGGAAATAGTGCCAGGTCCTGAAAGACGTATCCAACTCTTCGGAGTTGTGGAGGAATATCAATTCGCCGTTCACTGTCGAAAAGAATTTTTTCCTGAGTTGCGATTCGACCCTGATCGGGATGAACCAAACCGGCGACGCAATTCAACAGAGTCGTCTTCCCAGCTCCAGAAGGGCCAAACAGGATCGTGATGCCCGGAGCAAGTGTGACGGAAAGATCTATTTCGAAATCTTTGCTCAGGCGCTTGTGAATTTTAACGGACGCCTCAGCCGATTGGGCTGGGTCGGTATTCGTCAATGTTGAGGTCATGGATGGTGTTCGCTAAAACCAATAACCACGAAGGACACTAAGGATCACGAAGGAATGCCCCTGGCTCTCGTGCGCTCTTGGAATTCCGTCGTGTACCTTAGTGTCCTTCGTGGTTATTGCACTCCTTTCCAGATCCACACCCGCCGGTTCAACCCGTAGACGACGGCCAGCGTAACGAACGAGATCGCCAGTAATACAAGAGCTGTCGCATTCGCAGCGGAGTAGTTGACCGCTTGCACCTTGTCGTAGATATCAATCGAAACCGTTCGCGTCACTCCGGGGATGTTCCCTCCCACCATCAACACGACCCCAAACTCACCCATGGTGTGGGCGAAGCTGAGCGCAATACCGGTGACTAGACCCGAGAGCGAGAGAGGCAGAATGATCCGAAAGAATGTCCTGATGCGGGAAGCGCCCAACGTCTGGGATGCCGCCACCAACCGCGGATCCACCGCCGAAAATGCGGCTGCGAAGGGCTGCACCGCAAAGGGAAAACTGTACAGGATCGAGCCGATCACCAAACCTTCAAAAGTGAACGCCAGAGTGTGTCCGGTGAGCGTTTGCCAGCCTCGTCCCAACGGACTGTGAGGCCCAAGCGCAACGAGGATATAGAAGCCCAGCACCGTCGGAGGCAGAACGATGGGTAGGGCAAAGACTGCTTCCACCAGGAATTTCCAGCGCCAGCGTGAGTAGGTGATCCAGAATGCCACCGGAAGCCCCAGCACGACGAGAATGGCCGCAACCAGTGCGGATAACCGGATCGTGAGCCAGAATGCCTGCCAGTCCATCAGCACCTTCCTGCTAATTCGTTCATTCCCGTTCCCAAATTCATCTTAGTAAACTTTTGTAAATGTTTCCCACTTTCCTGTAACTCTCACGCAAGATGTACCATCGAAGATTGGGGCCTGCGATCCTTGATACAAAGCTAGAGATTTTATCCGTTATCTAAGCTCTTCTTTGGTTTTTTTGACTCCGTCCAACGACATCGTGGAAATAATGCGAGCACGAAACTTCGGAAGCTAAAAAAGTGAGGACTTCGTTTTGAACATACTGAAGCGCTATGGGCTGCTCGTCGGCCTGGTCGTTGTAGCGATAGCCGTCTACGCCGCTTTTCAGTTCAGAAGTAACGAGCAGCCGAAGTATTTCACGACCAAGGTAGACCGCGGTGAAATTCGCCAGGTGGTGGAAGCCACCGGCACGATAAATGCCGTCACCACGGTCCAGGTGGGCTCCCAGGTTTCAGGAACCATTTCTCGCCTCAATGCCGACTTCAACTCGCGGGTAAAAAAAGGCCAGGTCGTGGCGCAGATCGATCCTTCTTTATTTCAAGGATCCCTACTGCAAGCCAAAGCAGATTTGGCGAACGCGAAAGCTAACGTGGTTGCGTCACAGGCCAACTACGAAAAAGCTCAAGCTACCGCGTTGCAGACAAGGACCGACTATGAGCGGACTTCCGGCCTCACCAAAGAAGGTGTAATGAGCCAGCAGCAGTTGGATCTGGCCAAAGCCAATGCCGACACAGCCAATGCTGCAGTGGCAGCCGCCAAAGCAACCATCACGCAGGCGGTGGCGCAAGTGCAACAGAAACAGGCGGCCGTTACAGTGGCGCAGACTAATCTGGACTACACCACGATTCACGCACCCATTGACGGCACGGTGATCGCCCGCAGCGTAGATGTCGGCCAGACTGTCGCGGCGTCGCTGCAGGCGCCCACTCTTTTCACCATTGCGCAGGACCTTACTAAGATGCAGGTGTATGCCAACACAGACGAATCGGATGTCGGCATGATCCATACCGGGCAGGTCGTCACCTTCAAAGTTGACGCATTCCCCAAGGATTCATTTACCGGCCGTGTCTCTCAGGTGCGATTGAATGCAACGACGGTTCAGAATGTGGTTACGTATAACACCATCATCGACTTCGACAATCCAGACCTGAAACTTTTTCCTGGGATGACCGCGTACATCACGCTTCCTGTGGCTGACGCTCCCAACGTGTTGCGCGTCCCCAACGGCGCTCTACGTTACAAGCCGGACATGCCCGCCGACCAA
>Ga0163162_10002243_pt1 | contig 18153 bp, 14 predicted proteins | sample S55metaG_FD_115310 | JGI IMG/M metagenome (GOLD analysis project Ga0163162, IMG submission 115310) | Switchgrass rhizosphere microbial communities from Kellogg Biological Station, Michigan, USA - S5-5 metaG | ecosystem: Host-associated > Plants > Roots > Rhizosphere > Soil | place: USA...
CTATACTCGCATGCCCCTTCCTGAACAATACCGGCGAAGTATCAGTATGCTTTTTAAAGTAATTACTGAAATGAGTAGCCTCCGTAAAGCCCAGGCGAAAAGCAATCTCTTTAATGGATAGCTTAGAATTTTGCAAGAGTGCCTTGGCTTCGGCAATGGTTTTTTCGGCTATCCAGGTGCTGATGGTTTTACCGGTTTTTATTTTAATGACAGTACTCAGGTAATTGGGATGAAGACTTTGCGCATCGGCATAATCCTGCACCCTGAAAGCCTGTTCGGCCATGCCGCTACTCAGGTCGCGGTAATGTTTTTCGAGCAGGCGTTTAAAGTTCTTTACAATTTCGGAGCTTCGGTTACCTTCGTATATCGGGTTATAATCCTTCCAGAAATATTCTTTGAATTTTAACAGCACCACCACAAACAGGTTGCCAATGATCCGGTAACGGTATGGACTATTTGAATGATACTCTTTTAAGATCTGGTGATACAAAATATCAAATTCTTCAAAAACTTCGGGACTAAGCACACGGGCCGGGAACGTTTCGGCCAGCAGAAAAGGGAACTCATCAAAGATATTGGCATGTACATTCTCCTTCAAAAACGATTCGCTGAGCGTAAACAAATACACATCGCCTATCTGTTCCCAGTTAAACGAGCGGAAATGCCCCGGATTGGTAAAGTAAACAGCGTGGGGCTGTAATTTGTAGTTCTGCTCATCAATAGTATAATCTCCGCTCCCGTCTTTGATAAAGGCGAAAACAAAAAAATTAAGCCTGCTCAATGGCGATTTAAACGGAGTGGGCTGGTTAATGTACTTCAGATTAAAAACCGTGAAATCAGTATGCTTAATCAGTTCAAGCGGCAGCCCCAGGTGCTTATACTGATCATAAAGGGTATTAAAGATCTGCTTTTCATTATCCTGGTGGTGCATGGGTAGCGACTGTTTTTCAAAGCTAAGCACGGAAGGCGGCATTAGCAACAACGCCAAAAGAAAAAGGAGCAATTAAATGCTCCTTTTGTTGATCTTAATATTTTAATGGGTTAATAGGCTACGTTTGCTTCAAAACTTTCATTTAGTGTCCCTGATGCTATTTCATGAGGGTTGCTCCCATCAACGTTACATGCATAAAGGGCCGATTTTGTAATAACCCCGGCTTTAAAAGTATAAGCACCAAAAAACAGTGTCTTGTGATCTGGGGAAAGCTTGGCGGCTCCCGACATAGACACTCCTGTGGGCAAAGTTATTGAAATCTTTTGCTGGCCTGTTCCGTCGTAATTAGCCGACCATAATTCATAGTATGAATTGGCATTTGCCGGGGCAATAAGTTTTGAATAAATGAGTTTTCCGACTTGAGGCGTTGAGGTCGAAGTTTGATCGGCTGCTACGGCAACTTTTTTACAGCTCAGTTGAAGAATAATTAAAGAGCATGAAAATGCTGTCAGAATGATAGTACTAAGTAATACTTTTTTCATAATTGTGTGATCTAAGGTTTAAGTCCTATTGTTAAAAAACCGGGCAATTATAAAAATATTATTTGAATAGACAGTTAATATAGGCCGAATAGCCACGCCTATAATTTAAATATCACTTATTAGAATACATACAACTACAAAGGGCGTAACGTTAGATTATTTAATAACCCGACCGATACGCCCTTTGAATTTTTTATTGTTTCTTATCTTTTAATCAAAGCTCACGCTACCGTAACTGGTGCTGATGGTAATGGTTTTATCGCTGCCACCTTTACCTAAATGGCCTTTGTAAGTTTTTGTAGGATTAAAACCACGCTCACCATCAGCAGGAGTTTTGCTGGTGATGTTAACATCATGGCCTCCATAGTTAAAGCTGCCATAGTGCACCGTGATATCAAAATCGGCATTTTGCCCGTCACTTACCCCCAGTTTCACGCTTGAGTACGATGAATTAACCGAAAGGTTTTTCACATTTTTATCAACTTCGCCAATATTCAGCGCACCGCTAAACTTCACATTGATATTACCAGACGTAGTGATACGGCCAATTTTTGCCGAACCGTAGCTTACATCGGCATTGAGTTTATCACAATCGCCAAGGCTAAGACTACCGTATGCAACGTCCAGGTCACTTCCTGTTAACGTTTCAATAGAGGCACTGCCATATCTTACCCTGATCTGGTTGCCGGGATTGGTCAGCGCTTTGGCACGCAGGCTACCGTATGAATTATTGATATTAAGCTTTCCGCTAAGATCCGGCAGTTCAGTATTACCATATTTATTGTTAATGGTGAGCGGGTTCCTCGCCGGCATGTATACGGTATAATTGATCTCCATTTTTCGGAACCCGTTCTTTTTTCCAAACAATGATCCCCAAATGCCGCCATCGTTATCGCCATCGCCCTGATTAATAGATGTTCTGAATGAAACGCCCGAGCCATCTTTGCTATCCCTGATGCTCACCGCATCCAGCATCTTTTGCACCTTATCTTCATCGTTGGCGCCAACCACGATCTGCACATCAACCTTTACTTCGCTTTTGGCCCAAGTAAATACTGTTACTTTACCATATTTGTTATCGATATTAATTACATCATTGCCATCAATGCTATAGCTTTTGCTGTAGCTTTTGGTTTTTTCAACTATATCTCCGCTTTGCACCTGTTTTTCGTAGCTGTTGTCACCGTCGAAACTGTAGCTAAAATCCTGATCGAAGTTTTTAAAACCGAAGCTGATATTAGGGCTGAGCTTTTCGAATTTGTCGGCAAACTTCATGGTATCAAACTCCTTAAACTTCATTTTAAACTTTAAGGAGTCGAAGCTCTTAAACTTCATGCTGTCCTTAAATTTGAAGGCAAGTTGCTTGTTCAGTTTCAGCATATTTTGCATTTTAAGGTGCAATTGTTTTTGCTGCTGTACGCGCAGGTTACTCATTTCCTTTTGCAGTTCGCGCATTTTGGTGTTCAGCTCCTTCATTTTTTGCTGATACTCCTTGCTATCATTGGCCGGCGCCCAGTCCCCTCCGTTCAATTCGGCGGCAGGAGGCGGTGTAGGCGGCAATTTTGGCTTTGCCGGTGCAGTAGGGGGCGCAGGGCTAACCTGTGCAAAGTTCGCTGTACTTATGGTTAACAAACCGATAAGTGTAAGCAGTGCCGGACTAAATATTTTTAGTTTCATTTTTTTGTTCCTTTTTCATCTGGTTAAACTGTTCAATTACATTTAATTGCTGAGTTAACACCTCGGTTTGTATTTGCAGGTTCCGGATCATTGCACGTAAAACACGTTCCTGGTTAGGGCTGGTGACTAAATCATTGTTTAGTTTTTTATAGGTGGAATCCATTTTAGCTATCTCGGCGCTGAACTCCTTGTATAGCTGCGGATCATTTTTAGATGCTGATTTAAGTTCGGTAAGCTTTGTTTCAACAAGCGATGCATAGTGCACCTGTTGTTGTGCGTACTCAGGGTTAATGGCTGCAAGGTCAACTCCTTTTGTTCCTTTTTGGCTTTGTATATATATGCCGAAGCCTATTCCCATTACGATGATGACCGATGCGGCTACTTTTAGCACGAAGCCCAGCGAAAAAGTCTTTGCTTCGCGTTTTTTTGGTACCTCCTGCTCCTCGTCCAAAAAATTGAGCTGCGCCTCAATTTTACCCCACAGATCTGCCGATGGTTCTATTTCGTTAAATTCTTCGTTATTGTCGTGCATGAAATCTTCAAATCGCTTGCTCATGATACTGTTCCTTTCCTGTTTAAAATTTCAATTAACTTTCTTTTAGCTCTCAAAAACTGGGTTCTTGATGTGTTTTCTGATATATTCAATATTTGTCCTATTTCTTCGTGGTCATACCCTTCAAGCAGGTAAAGCGATAATACAACGCGGTAACCGTCGGGCAGCTGGCTCATGCCTTCTTTTACCCTGGCAACCTGATATTGCACGTCTTCATCGTCCCAGCTTTCATCATCGGCAATATTTTCAAGGTGGCCATCTTCCAGCTCAACCAGTTCCAGCTTGCGTTTGCGCAGCAGGTTGATTGACCGGTTCACAACGATCTGCTTAAGCCAGAGGCCAAATGTGGTATCTTGCCTAAAATCCTTCAGCTTGGCAAAGGCGTCCACAAAAGCTTCCTGCAGCACATCTTCTGCTTCGGCAATATCGCCCACTATCCGAAAGGCCACGTTCAGCATAGCTTTCGAATACAGACGGTAAAGCTCATAACAGGCTTTTTTGCTCCCCTGCTTGCACTCAACCACCAGGTTGTAATGTTTGTCAATATATATCGCTTCCAAATTTGAAACCAGCTTCAGGTTAATAGACGCAAGGCATTTTGCAACGTTGCACGTATGTGAAAAATATTTTTTTAATTACTGATAATTTTTTTGAAAATTTTAAGTTGACGGGAGCTTGTAAACGTATCACAAAAAAATGTTCGATAAAAAAGCGTCATTGCGAGGTACGAAGCAATCCCAAACTATACAGAGAAACTTGCATAGCCGCTCTGCCTCATGGGGATTACTTCGTGCCTCGCAATGACGTCTTTATTTGAGAACAATATCCAAAAATCTGTCAATTGTATTCACCGCATTTTCATACCTATCCTGGCCTAAGCCAGATATTACCACATAATTGGCGTTGAGCGCCTGAAGTTCCCGGTGCCAAACGTTCATAAAATACTCCCGTTTGGTGGGAAAATTGCGTAGAGGATCATCCTGCCAGGGCAAATCGATATCCAGGAGTAAATAAAAATCATAGGGGTGGCGGGGCAATTCGTCGAGTACTTCCTGTGGGGCAAGCCCAAACATCTCCTCGCTCCAGATTTTTACGGTTAAAAAAGTTGTATCACAGATCAGGATCCTATTGGCTTGCGGCAGCAGTTTTTTTTCGAGCGCCGTTTGTCCGTGAAACATATTCACCTCGTCCTGAAAAGTACAATCGTCTGTGAGGTTTGCACAATACTCGCGCGAATACTCAGGCACGGCTATCGTATTATAATGAGCCGCCAGGTATTCAGACATGGTTGACTTGCCGGTTGATTCGGGGCCTACAACTGCTATTTTGAGTATTTTGTTCATAGGGAAAACTAAAAAGCGCAGGGCAGAGCGATTCCCCCCCTTGGGAGGGTGCAGGGAGGGGTTTCTACGACATGCTTATATTTCTGCAAAACGTGTTAACCCCTCCCTGCCACTACATACACCCAACGCACCCCTCCCAAGGGAGGGAATAAAATTCTTTTTTATTATCAAGGCGTTCCTTCGGCCGGGCTATCCGCTCATACGCCTGCAGGCATTACACTCGTGGCCGGTATCCGCTTCTATCCCTAACGCAATGCCCATGCTAAATTGCAAAAAAGAGACACATGTGATGTGTCTCTACTGTAATATTCTCCTTACGCACCAGGGTGAAATACACCACCTAATCTTCAATCAATAACCTTTAATCTCTTTACTCCGTTTTCTTCGGAACCCGTGTTGGCGTATCCTGGCCCGAAACTATGGTGCGTGAGCTTAGCGCTATCGCACGAATGGCCGAGGTGATATTATCCACATCAAGCGTACTGAATTCATCGCCTACCGTATGGTATAATTTATCTATATCGATCTGATCGGTTGAGATGGTGTGTGCCGGTACGCCAACTTCGGCCAGGGATGCATTGTCACTTCTGTAAAACAGGTCTTGATCAGGATATGGGTCCGGGTAAAATTTAAAAGCTGTACCTTCCAGGTTCTTCTGTAATATCTTGCCAAAATCTGATCTTTCAAAACCGGTAATAAACGCCGAGTTGGTGCCGAATTTTGAAGCCTTGCCTATCATCTCAATATTGAACATGGCAACTACTTTATCTGCATCTACCTGCCTTGCAAAATATTGCGAACCATATTCGCCAATTTCTTCGGCAGTAAATGCCACAAAAATGAGCGTACGGGCATTGTTGTTCAATTTTTTATAGTATTTGGCCAGACTTAATACAGCCGTTGTGCCCGAGGCATCGTCATCCGCGCCATTGGCAATGCTATCAGTTACGCCGGGTTTATCAGGTTTGATAATCCCCAGGTGATCATAGTGCCCAGAAAATATAACATATTCGTCGGGCCTGGTCTTACCCGGAATAATACCGGCAACGTTAAACAACGGCAATTCCTCGTTTTTTATGTCGCAGTTAACATCAAACGAAGCAGCATTATCAAACTTGCCTAATACAAATACCAATGGCTGTTTTACTTTACCTTTAAAATTTGTACTGCCGGCTCCTAAGTACGACTTAATCCTGCTAAACAAATCTTTAAACTTAGGATCGACAAGCAAAAGCGTTTTCTTACCGCTCTGCAAAACCGCCCTATATTCAGTTCTGAAATTTTTATCAGGCCCAACAGTAACTATCTGCACATCTTTATCACTTGCCCATTTAAACGAATCCGTGCTGCCTGCAAATGCGCTATCGGCTGCTATAGTTTTACCGTTGATGCTTGCAGTTAAGCTCACAGGGGTTGAACGCACCATCGTAAAATTTTGACGGTACCCGGTATTCCCCTCCATAGGCTTAAGGCCTGCCTTTTTATATTCGCTTTCAATAAACGTTGCCGCCTTTTCAATGCCGGGTGTAAAAGTCGCCCTGCCCTGCATATCATCGGCCGAAAGCGTCTTGATGATCCGGGTTACATCATCTTTGCTGATCAGTTTATTTACATCCTGCGCAAAACCATAAGCCGAAACGCTTAATAATGCCGCTGTTACTATCGATATCTTTTTCATAATTATTTGACTTTTGATTGCAACCAGTTGTTACGGAAAGTTTCCTGCTCTTTGCTTAATTGCTTGCCTGCATTTTCGAAGGTTACTACTTCAAAGTTGGGGTTTTCTTCAAGCGTGATAGTGGTTTCATGGGCACCAGCACGGTTTTTATAGTTTACGGTAACTTTATCACCCGGCTTTTTATCTGCAATAATATCACTAAAGCCCTTTTGGTCTTTAACGTCTTTTCCATCAACTTTCAGGATGATATCGCCAGCATCAAGGCCTGCCTTGTAAACAGGGGTACCTATAGTAGTGCTGGATAGTATCGGCAATCCTTCGGCGTCGGCAGCGCGTACCTGCCCTGCACGACCACGCCCCGGTGTAGCCGCCAGCGGACCAGCCCAGCCTTTACCCGGTTGTATTTTACGCAGCACTAAACCAGCTTTGGCCAGCAGTTCTTCATAATTATTCTTGTCGGTTCCCGTGATATAGCGCTTAAAGAAATCGGCAGCAAATTTAGGATTGTTGGTTACTTTACCCAAATCGCTTTGCAGATCGGGGATTGTATATGGCTTCATAACCTTACCCCGCGTAAGCCAAACAGCATGCATATAATCATCAAGCGTCAGGTTAAAATCGCTACGTAGGCGGAGGTCGAGCGCTAATGCAATAGCGCCCCCGTAAGTATAGTAACTGGTAAAATCGTTAACATTATTGTTAGGGTCGATAGATACACCTGCATCTGCAAAAACCGAATAGCGGCTCATTTGTGCAGCAGAGTATTTTGCCGCTGCCGGGGTGTTCAACACCTGGTTAACCAAACCGGCAAGGGTTTTGGTATAATCATCAAGCGTTACAAAACCGGCACGGGTAAGCAACAATTCGCCATAATATTGGGTGAAACCTTCGGCAAACCAAAGCTCACTGCTCATATTGGCATGTTCAAAATTAAATGGCTCCAATGATTTTGGACGAATCCGCTTCACATTCCAGCTATGGAAATATTCATGGGAGAACACCCCCATCAGGTTGTTTTCAAAGCCTTCAACTTTTGATGCAGGAATAGTTATGGAAGTGGAGTTACGGTGCTCCATACCATCGCCGGAAACGGCAGGGTTTACATCACTCACAAAAGTATACTCGCCGAAATCATAAGTTGGCAATTCGCCAAACACGGCTTTTTCTTCCAATACCAGCTTCTGGATCATCTTACCGAAATTATCGATCACAGCCTGGCTATCGTCTGAGTGCACGGTGAGGTTTATTTTTTCTTTCTTACCATCGGTATTAACTACGTCCCAACTGCTAACATTATAGTTTGACAGTTCGGTAGGGCTATCCATCATGTACTGCAGATTTGGTGCGCTGTAAACACTTGAACCTTCATGTTTAAGCTGTGAAGCAACTTTCCAGCCGTATTTATCCAGATCATTAAACTCAAAGGTAAGCGGGCGTTTATCCTGCCCTACTACCCACATAAAAGTGGCAGGCATATTCAGGTGGGCATGACTTGGATCAATTGAAGCATAAGTACCGTCGGTCCAGTTGCCGAAAAGGGTGTAGTTTATTTTCACCGTGGCGGGGTGATCTCCCACCTCGTACACATCTCCTTCAATTTGGGTTAAAGGCAGCTCCTTGCCATCAATATCGGTAGCTTTAACGTTATAAATATTTTTACCAAACTCATGAGTTGCATACCGGCCCGCAGATGACCGGCTCATCCTTACCCGGAACTCACCAGCCGGTGCCTGGGGGATTGTCATGCTTATTTCGGCCTCATGATGGGCTGCGTTAGGAAATGATATGGAATAATAAATAGCTTTTTGCGGCTCCTGCTGTGCCATAACATTGCACGCCAGCACCGAGGCAGCGGTAAAGAGTAGTAATTTTTTCATCAACTTAAATTATCTGCGCTGAAATTACTATTAAATCGGCAAAAAATTTATATCAATATTACTACCACAGGGAATCGGGTCTAAAAATCAAAAGATGATAAATGAAAAATTTTACACGATTTTTTTCGAATTAATCGAATTACGCTTGCCCCCTTAAGGCTCCTGCTACTCCATTTTAAATCCTCATTCCAGCCCCATTCATTTAATTATCCGTACATTTAAAGAAATTCACTGGCTTATGATCCTTTTCTCCCGAAGAAACCTACACTACACCGATTATCAATGGACTACTTACATTCAGAACGATCCGCGTGTAAATGGCAGGCCTGATCATACTGCGTTTAATAAAAACGAAGGGAACGAAATGGTATACCTGATCAATAAATTAATGATAATATGGGATTACCGCTTTGCCAATACCGGTAATAAAATGGAGAAACTCATCCACGATAAACTTCCTGCCGAGATCACCAGCCAGGAAGGAGTGCAAGACTGGCTTAAAACCAATTTGAAGTTTTAAGCATACCTCTTATCCAAACAACAATCCAAATACCTCTTCAATACTGCTTACAATTTTAATGTCGATATCGTAACGGGACAGGTCCATACGCTTTTTGTCCTGGCCGCTGGCGGGGAGATTGTATTTGGAGATAAAAATCTGATTGAAGCCAAGCTTTTGCGCTTCGGCAATGCGCTGTTCAACCCGGTTCACAGCCCTGATCTCGCCAGAAAGACCAAGTTCACCTGCAAAACAGGTTTTGAACGGGATGGGCATATCCTCATGCGACGATATGATGGCAGCTGCTAAGCCAAGATCAATGGCCGGGTCTTCAACCCTGATACCGCCTGTAATATTCAGGAACACATCCTTTGCGCCCAACCTGAAACCGCAGCGCTTTTCAAGCACGGCCAGCAGCATGCTCATGCGTTTGGTTTCAAAGCCCGTAGCGGTACGCTGCGGGGTACCATAAGCAGAAGTACTAACCAGCGCCTGGGTTTCAATGAGCATCGGACGCATGCCCTCTAAAGTAGCCGAAATGGTGATACCGCTTAGCGGAGTTTCGCGATGCGAGAGCAGGATCTCCGACGGATTAGATACTTCCCTCAGCCCCTCACCCATCATTTCATAAATACCCAGCTCAGATGCCGAGCCAAAACGGTTCTTGATAGTGCGCAATATGCGGTATACATGGTGCCTGTCCCCCTCGAACTGCAAAACTGTGTCAACCATATGCTCCAGTATCTTGGGGCCTGCAATCATACCATCTTTGGTGATATGACCAATCAAAAACACAGGTGTTGATGTTTCCTTGGCAAAGCGAAGCAATTCGGCAGTACATTCCCGAACCTGAGACACACTGCCGGGTGTTGATTCTATATGAGCCGAGTGCAGGGTTTGGATAGAGTCGATCACCACCAGGTCGGGTTCAAGCGATTCGATCTGTTTAAATATGTTTTGGGTGGATGTTTCCGTTAATACATAACAGCCGTGGCCTATTAAACCTCCTTCAGGAGGTACAGAAACCAACCTTTCGGCCCGCATCTTGATTTGCCGTTCACTTTCTTCGCCAGATACGTACAGCACTTTTTGATTTGGCATATTGAGTGCCAACTGCAGCATCAGGGTTGATTTGCCTATACCAGGCTCGCCGCCGATAAGCACCAGTGAGCCGGGTACTATGCCACCGCCTAAAACACGGTTAAACTCTTTATCAGGGGTTGGCACACGGTGCTCTTCCGTGTAAGTGATCTCCGTTACAGCCACAGGTTTATTGGCCCGTTGCTGACTGGTTGATGCAGGTTTCCAGGCCGGTACCGATGTGTTGCCTTTTTCAATCACCTCCTCAACAAAAGTATTCCATTGCTGGCATGACGGGCATTTACCCAGCCACTTGGGCGATTCAAAGCCACAGCTTTGACAAAAGTACGCGATCTTGGATTTGGCCATTATTATTCAGATGTGCAGATTACAGATGTACAAATATGCAGATTATTTTGATTTTTACTAAATTAATTAGCAAACACAATAATTCAGTTAACCATTAATTATTTCGCGATAAGTATCGGCTCAATTGTCAGAGATCGATGGCACTTCTTTTCTATTGTTGACTTTTAACGTTAGATCGCTATTGTTCCTTCGTTATACTGTGCACATATCATAAGGACAGATTTCTCAAAAATGAAGATTCCATGAAGATATTTTACAAAACACCTGTTTATTTTTTAAAATAATAAATAAATAATACCTTGAGATAATGTTTGGCCAACATAGGGAATGCCGAAAACCTTTATTTAGAGTAGGCACAAAACAAATCAAATCTTATACAAATCTTATGGAAAATCTATTAAATCTAAATGATTACGGCATGATGGCAATTGACGCCAATGAACTACAAGACATTGACGGAGGCAGCTGGGCTCATATTATTGGCGGGGCAATTGTTGGTGCACTTGCCGGTGCAGAAGCAGGTGCATCTGTTGGTACAATTATACCAGGGGTTGGTAACGTAGCTGGTGCAGTTGGTGGCGCTATCCTTGGTGCTATCGGCGGCGGATTACTCGCCAGTTAATTTTTTCAAACAGGCTTTTAAACAAATCATATGGAAACGAAAAAACTCAGACATGTAGGTGGCTTGCTGATAAGCTTTTTTATGTTTGCGATTGGCATTATCGGAATAATAAATTCGCTGGAAACAGGTGATAACAATAAACTGATTAAAAGCTTATTCGGTACAGTTATCTTTTTGATATTTATTATCATAGGGCTCATAAATCGCCATAAAATGGCCGGCAATAGCGCGTCATAAAACCGTTATTAATCACTCTTTTTGAATTCACATTTTCGTATCACTGTGATTGTGCCTTTTCCAGGCCCTTTATTTATATGAAGGGCCTGGAATTATATTATATCCTAATAATAGTATCTTGTTTACATCTATCGATCAACTTTCAGACACGACTATAAGCTATTTGCCTGCCTTTCGTAAGCATAACTATGTACTCTACTGGTTCATTTTAGTAATAATTATCATCAGTTTAATTGCGTTACCGTTAGTGCAAACCAGTATATCAGTAACCGCGCCCGGAATAACCCGCCCTTCAAGCGAACGTACAGCTGTAAACACGGCTATAGGAGGTATAATTGATACTATTTATTACCATGAGGGTGAGGCGATTAAAAGGGGGGCTATACTCTTGCGGATAAAAGATCCAACTACCAAAAGCAAGCAGGTACTGAATCGTTTTGAGATCATCCAGCATGAAGAAGCCTTGCATGATCTGAGCCTGCTCACCTCTGGCGATCTTACAGAAAAGCTTTTAAAAAAACTATCAACGCCTCTATACAAAGAACAGCTTATCCATTATTTGCATCAAAAGGCAGATCAGGACGCCACTCTGAGGCAGGTTACTAATGAATATAATATAGATGCAGCTTTATTAAAGGGAAAAGTAATAACCAATAAAGAGTACTTTGACGTTAACATTGCATTTGACAAAGCCAAAGCCAATAATAAAGCCTTTGAAGTTGAACAACAAAACAGCTGGCAGCAGGACATGCTGCGCTACAAACTGGAGCTTTCCCAATATAAAGATGAACGAAACCAGGTAAGCAACAATGCTGCTTACTACGAAATAAAAGCTCCCGTATCTGGCACATTACAAGATCTGAATACGCTTTATGCCGGAGGCGTGCTGCAACCCAACCAAATCATTTGCACAGTATCTCCTGGCGGCAGCCTGATTGCTGAATGTTATGTATCCCCAAAAGATATCGGGTTATTAAAAACAGGGCAGAATGTACGTTTCCAGGTAGACGCATTCAACTATAATTATTTTGGAATAGTAACCGGCAAAATTAAAACGATAGATGACGACTACACAATAATAAATAACAGTTCTGTATTTAAAATACGCTGCCGGTTTGATCAGCTACAAGTGCACCTAAAAAATGGTTTTACCGGCCATTTAAAAAAGGGGCTTACATTTCAGGCGCGTTTTATTATCGGTAACCGCACGCTTTGGCAGTTACTGTGGGATAATGTAAATGACTGGCTGAACCCATCCGCTCCTCAAAGCAACAATAAATTATAACAAATGCGGAAAGGAACAAAAATAAAACAGCGGGACATTACCGACTGTGGAGCCGCCTGCCTGGCTTCAATAGCCGCTCATTATCAATTACAATTACCAGTAAGCCGCATACGCCAATACGCCGGTACCGATAAAAAGGGAACTAATTTAACGGGGCTCATTGAGGCTGCAGGCCGTTTGGGTTTCCAGGCCAAAGGAGCTAAGGGCACTATTGAAAGTCTGGTTAAGATCCCCCTGCCGGCAATTGTTCATTTAGTATTGAAAAGCGGGCTACACCATTACGTGGTTATTTATAAAGTTACCGATAAGCTGGTTGTTTATATGGACCCAACCGGCGGTATCATAGTAAAAAAAAGCATAGAAGAGTTTAAGACAGAGTGGACGGGGGTAGTTGTATTGTTATTGCCCGACCAGCATTTTGTGAAAGGGAACGAAAAAGAATCAAATATAAAGCGCTTTTGGCAACTGTTGGCCCCACATAAAACCATGATGGTTCAGGCCCTTATCGGTGCTGTAATTTACACGTTACTGGGCTTAAGCATGGCAGTATATGTTCAAAAAATAATTGACTTTGTACTTGTTGACGGCAATTCAAGATTGCTGAATATGATGAGTACGGGGATGATCATCATCCTCATTTTTCAAATGATCATCAATTACTTTAAAACAATGATCAGTATGCGCACCGGTCAAATGATTGATGCCCATTTGATACTTGGGTATTATAAACATTTGCTGCGGCTGCCACAGCGCTTTTTTGATACCATGCGTGTGGGTGAAATTATCAGCAGGGTTAACGACGCGGTAAAGATCCGTGTTTTTATCAACGACATAGCCATGAATATGCTGGTTAACGCTTTGATAATCGGATTTTCGATAGCTATTATGTTTTTATATTACTGGAAACTGGCTATCATTATGCTTGCGATAGTCCCGATTTATTTGGTAATTTACTGGATAAGTAACCGGGTTAATAAAAAGTGGCAGCGGGAGCTAATGGAAAATAGCGCCGAACTTGAAGCGCAGCTTGTTGAAAGTATTAATGCAGCCGGTACCATTAAACGGTTTGGACTGGAGGGCTATGCCAGCCTTAAAACTGAAAACAGATTTATTGAGCTGTTAAGATCTATTTACAACAGCAGTATAAAAAGTTTCCACCTGAGCAATGCGGCCGACTTTTTTACACGATTATTCACAATCAGTATTTTATGGGCAGGAAGTTATTTTGTTATCCGGCACGAACTTTCACCAGGTGAATTGCTTTCTTTTTACGCCCTCATCGGATACTTTACCGGCCCGGCAGCATCACTTATCAGTGCTAATAAAAACATTCAGGATGCCCTGATAGCCGCCGACCGCCTGTTTGAAATTATTGATCTTGAAATTGAAGTTTCCAGTGACGACAAGGTTGTTTTAACACCCGAAATAATAGGGGATATCCAATTTAATGATGTACAGTTCAGGTACGGAACCCGCGCAACCGTTTTTAATAAGCTAAACCTTCATATATCCAAACACAAGAGTACAGCAATAGTAGGAGAAAGTGGCAGTGGAAAATCAACCTTGCTTTCTTTAATGCAAAATCTTTATCCTTTAAATGAAGGTAACATTACTATAGGCGGCCTTGATATAAAATACATAAGCAACAGTAGTTTGCGCAAAGTAATTGGTGTAGTGCCCCAACAAACCGATCTATTTACAGGAACCATCATTGAAAATATAGCAATAGGTGATTATGAACCAAAGATAGAGCGGGTTATTGGGTTATGTAATTTATTGGGGATAAACGAATTTGTAGAAAAACTGCCGGGAAATTACTACACGGTAATTGATGAACAGGGTGCAAATTTATCAGGCGGTCAAAAACAGCGGATAGCTGTTGCGCGGGCGTTATATCGAAATCCTGAAATATTAATATTGGATGAAGCTACATCCTCGCTCGATCCAGTTAGCGAACAGAAAGTGTTAGATGCCCTGCTATGGTTTAAACAGCAAGGCAAAACCATTATAATTATAGCGCACCGACTTTCTACCATTAAAAACTGCGATGAGATAATAGTACTTCAAAATGGGCGATTAATTGAGCGAGGATCGCATGATGCGCTTATTACTGAAGAAACGCACTATGCCTCGTTATGGAGATATCATAGTACATAACTCATTTATAAAACCCATATCCACCCCGAAGTTATATTGTTAATAAAATACGATAGGTTGTTGTATGCACTTATGTTAAAAATCTCTTTTTAAAACCAATTATATAATCTATCAACAGATTATTTCCTATCCACATATCCCCTGAAATATCCGCATTCCTTCAGCGCTTCTTTGTAATAGGCAGTGTTATTGTATTTGCCTTTTAACTCGGCAAAATATTTGTAATAGGTGTCAATTACCGGCTGGCCCGCTTTTATATCGGCAAATTTATCCGCGCCTTTAAAATCCGGATCATTATAAATCTCATTGAGCGCACATTTGCTCAGCATAAATGTACAGCGGGCGCGTTGCTCATCGGTAGCTGCATTTTTGCGCGCAAGCTCGTAATATTTTATAGCTATACGCATAGACGTTAGCTTATCATCCATTCGTTCTTCACCCTCATAATAATAGCGGCTGGTTGCCCCGGTAGCAACTATGTCCGATTCATAAAATAGCCTCGCGTTACCGTAGTAGGTAATGTTGTAGTATGCATTGGCAACCGCGTAAGCATTACGATAAAGGTTTTTTCCCGCTTTAATTTCGGCATCCATCGTGTACAGTGTTTGTAAAAAACTCAACGGGGTAAATTTTTGCTTTTGCGGAGCGGCATGATCACAATCGTGGCAGTCAACCAGTCTGCCGTTAAATGGATTACCTGCGAGCACAAAATCTTCGGGCTTCATTTTTTTAAGCTGAGCGATAGCCTCCGGTAATTTTTGCTGATAGGCCAATGTAACTGCCTGGTGGTAATATAAATTATTAACAGATATACGATAGTATCTCAACATCGCTTGTTCAAACGGTGTTTTATCGGGTTTGTTCAACAGATCGATCAGGTGTTGAACCCTGGCGCTATCGGCATAAAAGCTTTGGGCATTATTATTAAAACAAACTTCCCTTATCGGGTTGCCTTGCTTCTTATAAAGCTGGGATATAGCAAAGTTGCAAACCGATATTGCGTTATCAAATCGCAGATCTTTTATTTTAAGTTTATTATCGCGTAGGTTGGCAAGCCAGTTAAGGGGTTCTATTAGTTTTGCCTCGGCATTGGCATCCATTTTTTTCAGGCTTTTGATGTACAGCATCATGTCCAGTAGCTTACCTTGTGCCACGATCATTTTATCGCCGGCAGGGAATTGGCTTTTCGCCGCAGCATAAAATTTACCGGCAGCGGTGTAGTTACTATCCAAAAAGTTCAGGTAACCGGCGGCCAGATTCCAGTAATAAGGTTTGCCCGCATTATTTTTTAAGGCGATGCTTTCAACAAGGTGCTTACCATCATCGTCAACTTTTTTTACCGAATCAGCAGGCTTTCCCCCTCCTGTTCCAGCCTCCCTGATATTGATGAGGCGACTTAACAGCAAATCCAGCTTTTCAGATTTCGGGTTAATAGCCGCTATAACCCTTATGGCCCTGCCCGCATCATATTGTACGCCCATCATATGCCAGAGGGTTATTTTCTCGTCGGGAGTTTTGGCCAGCTTTAGGGTTGCGTTCCAGTCGCTTTCATTTTGCGGGTGAAAGCTCCAGAAACTTGGGATCTTCAGTTTATAGGTATAATCATAACAAAGACTGTACAGGTAATTAGATAGCGCATAATTTTTTTGCCTATAGTAGTATCCGGCTACATAGCCCAGCGTACGGTAATAAATAAGGTTTTTAGGGAAATGATCTTTAAACTGATCAAACAGTTTTACAGTCTTGGCCGATGACGGCTCATCCAGGAAATAATAATAGCGCACCATTTGAAACCAGAGGCGTTCTTTGATAAACGGATCCGTTTCGTTATTGTAAGCACTCACCAGCGTTGGCCCCAGGTTCACAGGAGAGTGATTGGGTTTTACTTTATCCCACGAATAATATTGGTCGTTTACCGAATAATCCTCACTGCTTTTGGCCAGTTTAAGGTAACTATAAAAAGCGCTGATCATTTTTGCCGATACATTACCAGTAACAATGGCGGGGTATTTAGCGGGCAACACTTTAATAGCACCGGTAAATTTACGATGGATAGAATCAATAGCGCCCGCACTGGCTTTGATAAGCAGATACTGAAGTGATGCTTTACTAAACTGATGATTGAAATGCTCATACCATTCATCAACAATGATATCGTTATACCAGGTATTGTTCCCGTCGGTGTAACCCAAGCCGTAATAAACCTCGTTGCCGGTATAAAAGAAAGGTGAGTATTGTTTGTTAACAAAATATTCGGGGGTGAAAACGGAATATTCTTCCTCGTACGAATCCGCGCAGGCCCAGATCATTCCCGCTATAGCCAGCGTACAAAAGCTAAAAACGAGCAGAAACCTGCCCGATTGTTTCCGCGTTAAATTTTTCAGGATCAATGTTGGCCAGTTCATAGTAGATGATGGTTGTATGTTTTTGTTCAGGTAAATGCTTTGCTAATTGTTTGGCAGCGGCGTTCAAAGTATTGCCGTCCGTTTCTTCAAGTTTAAAAATATCATTTTGTTTGATATAAATTCCTTCCAGGAAAAAGCTTGTTTTTGCACGATAGTTAGCTATCCCTTCAATCTGCTCAAAGCGAGTGCGGTCAGTAAGCTGCTTTCTCCCGATTTTTCCATAAACCTGTATCACCCGGCCGTCCCTTATGTGGATAGCCCAGGAAAACATAGGTAACGCGACATCCAGTTTTAAAGGATAGCTATTTAAGTAATCGACGTACTTACCGGCGTCTTCTTCATTATATATTGAATTGGGCTGATGCAGACCTGCATTGAGTTTACCCATATTATAAATCATCAGTACGCCACGATCGGCTGGAGGCATACCGGTGCGTTCCTTAAATTTAACCTGGTGCAGGCGGATGGTGACTTCCAATTGTTCCTGGTTAAGCTTTTTAAAAGCCACGAGAAAGCTGAAGTATTTAATGCGGGTACTTAATGACCAGTCGCAATCAACCTGTACTTTGGTATAGCTGATCTTCTTTTCGCTGGCGAGTTCATTAATTAGCTTATTACAATGTGCGGCAAGCGTGGCTACAGCAGTATCGGGAATGTTTTCAAAAGTTTTATTAGTGATGTAGATAACAGGTGTAATGTTTAAACCCGCCGGTAGCTCATTGAACTGCACAACCGCATTAGGATAAGCGCGTTGTTGCTTATCGTTCCAGCTTACATCAAAAAAACGGATATAGGCATTATTTCCGGTTTGTTTTAGTATGTCTGCTTGCTGACCACTGAGTTTGAAACTGGTTTTCCAGTAGTAAAAGGCGGTTGATGCAGTGCCGGGTTTGCGACA
>Ga0163162_10002244_pt1 | contig 18147 bp, 14 predicted proteins | sample S55metaG_FD_115310 | JGI IMG/M metagenome (GOLD analysis project Ga0163162, IMG submission 115310) | Switchgrass rhizosphere microbial communities from Kellogg Biological Station, Michigan, USA - S5-5 metaG | ecosystem: Host-associated > Plants > Roots > Rhizosphere > Soil | place: USA...
GACCGCTCACTCCGATCTGGACAGCGCTGTCGCCTCCTATCAGGGCGGCGCATTCGAATACCTGCCGAAGCCGTTCGACGTCGATGAGGCGGTGTCGCTGGTCAAGCGCGCCAATCAGCACGCACAAGAACAGCAAGGCCTGGAAGTCGTGCCGGCACTGACCCGCACCCCGGAAATCATCGGTGAAGCGCCGGCGATGCAGGAAGTGTTTCGCGCCATCGGGCGCTTGAGCCACTCCAACATCACCGTGCTGATCAACGGTGAATCCGGCACCGGTAAAGAACTGGTCGCCCACGCCCTGCACCGCCACAGCCCGCGCGCGGCCTCGCCGTTCATTGCGCTGAACATGGCGGCGATCCCCAAGGATCTGATGGAGTCCGAACTGTTCGGCCATGAGAAAGGCGCGTTCACCGGCGCGGCGAATTTGCGTCGCGGGCGTTTCGAACAGGCTGACGGCGGCACGCTGTTTCTTGATGAAATCGGCGACATGCCGGCGGATACCCAGACCCGCTTGCTGCGCGTTCTGGCCGATGGCGAGTTCTATCGCGTTGGCGGGCATGTGCCGGTCAAGGTCGACGTGCGCATCATCGCCGCAACGCACCAGAATCTGGAAACCCTCGTCCATGCCGGCAAATTCCGGGAGGACTTGTTCCACCGCCTCAACGTAATCCGCATCCACATCCCGCGCCTGTCGGACCGTCGCGAAGACATCCCGACCCTGGCCAAGCACTTCCTCAGCCGTGCCGCGCAGGAATTGGCGGTCGAACCGAAACTGCTGAAGAGCGAGACCGAGGAATACCTGAAAAACCTGCCGTGGGGCGGCAACGTGCGGCAGTTGGAAAACACCTGCCGCTGGATCACCGTGATGGCCTCCGGGCGCGAAGTACACATCAGCGACCTGCCTCCGGAGCTACTGAACCTGCCGCAGGACTCGGCGCCAGTGACCAATTGGGAGCAGGCGTTGCGTCAGTGGGCCGATCAGGCGCTGGCGCGCGGTCAGTCGAGCCTGCTCGACAGTGCGGTGCCGGCGTTTGAGCGAATCATGATCGAGACGGCCCTGAAGCACACCGCCGGGCGCCGGCGTGATGCCGCGGTTTTGCTCGGTTGGGGGCGCAATACCCTGACGCGCAAAATCAAGGAATTGGGCATGAAGGTCGATGGTGGCGATGATGATGAGGGGGATGAGGGTTAACGGTTTGCTCGCTTGAGGGTTGTTGTGAACTCAAAATCCAGCCCCTCATCGGAACGCCGCCCGCCCAACCCTCGCCCAATGGGAGAGGGGGAAAGGGAGCAGATCTCGGGTGTTTTCGAATCCCGAGTTCGGCGAGATATTTCAGGTCGGCGTAACTTGACCGGGCAACTCGGTCAGTCCCCTCTCCCTCTGGGAGAGGGTTAGGGTGAGGGGCCACCGTGCACCGCATCAATGCACAATGACCCGCGATCGCGCACAGCCGCATCTGCATCCTTCATTCTGAAAACATCGACAAAACCATTATCCAAATACACAAAAGCCCCGAATTCCGGGGCTTTCGCGTTTCTGATCTGCTTTTTTGTTTCAGCAGATGAAAACCTGGCACGCCCCCTGCAATACCTCTCACAGGTGATTCGTTTCACCACCCGTTTCGGGGACCTTGGTACAGGCAGGCCGGGGATTCCCCTCTTTACATCGGGCTCACGCCGCAACGCGACGAGCCCACCCTTTTGGGATCCTTGGTACAGGCAGGCCGGGGGTTCCCTCTTTACAGCGGACCGACGCTCGCAGCGAAGTCCACCCGTTTTGGGAACCCTGATACAGGCAGGTCAGGGATTCCCGCTTTTACACCGCCAGCCGAGGCTTGCAGCCCGGCATCAATCGAACCTCGGACGTTTGGGCAAATGATGCAGGGGCTGGTTTTGCCGCCCTGAGTCATATTCCCGTATTTGTGCTTCAAGCCTGTCGAGCATTTCTCCGGGGCTGGGTTCATTGATCAGAATGTCCTTCATCCTTGCCTGTTCGCTTGGCTCAGCCTTCGTATAGACCTCCAGAAACCACCACACCCGCCGCTGCAAAAGCGGATGCTCAACGTGAAATTCAGGCGTACGACTCAGCTTCCGAATTCCATTGATCACGTCACTTCCTGCACCGCCGAAGCTGTCCCAGAGCTTCAATTTTTCAGGTAATTCCAATGGCGGTACATTTCGCAGCCACAGGTTTGCCGACCGATCAGCACTTTCCTCTCCCAGCCAGATGTCGGCGCCTGTTTTTATACGCGCATGTATCAGACGCCGCAGGGAAGCCGGATCCGTGATGGGGTTGCCACTGAGATTGAAGCCCGCTCTGAGTTCGATGGATTCCGGGATCGCGGCAATTCGATTGTTCGCCAGATTCAACACTTTCCCGGGAATCTTATCGGTGATGCCGTCCGGAAACCTGTCCAACCTCATGTTGGAAAGATCCAGCTCCTGCAACGCAGGCATTGCTTTAAGTGAAGGTGCAACAGAAAACGCGTTGTCGCCCAGTCGCAATACCTCCAGCCTTGACGGCCCGTTGTCGGCATCAAGCCCGATAGGGATTCGGTGTATTCCGGAGCCTGTCAGGTCCAACACGCGCAACTCGGTCATCCCGGAGATGTCAGGATCCGTTAGCAAAACGACGCTCGGGTGTTGAAGAGACAACCGAGCGCTCAAGTCGTCGGGATAAGCACCCCACCTTGCCGCCCGTATTTTACCTAGCCTCAACACCTGCAGCCTGGTCATGCCCCTGAGCGAAAAGTCATCCTGAAAATCACAATCCTGCAGGTTCAATTCTCGTAAACGGGGGAGCCTCGCTAATTGCTCTGCAAAGCGCGAACCCAGATCGAATCTTGAGTAAACCTGCTCATCTATAGAGGGCCCGAGGGATCTTCTGGTGATTAACTGGCTTGTTACCGTCAGACTTTCAATGTTGGGAAATTGCGCAAAAAACACCGCAGGATTCAGCGGCGCATGACCTCTTAACGTGAGAGAAACGACTGCGTTGAACTTCAATGAAAGCAGCTGATCGACTGGCCATAGCGTGAGATTGATATCCAGCTTGAAACCCGATAGCCGCCCATCGCTGTAGACCCGCTGATCAGGCTTACTTTTCCACTTGTACAATTTGCGCAGCGTACTCCACATGGCAAACGCCTCATCTACGCCATGTTTTCCTAGAATGTGATTTTGGTGGTGCGGGATGTTGACGTGTTCGTAGTCCAGTTGCGGTAGCCCAAGCTGAATCCGCTTGAGCTCCACATCTGCCACATCCTTGTCACCAAACCGGGCGATAAAGTCATCCGCGTGTTGATCGGTCGCTTTCGGAAGGTAGCTTCGAACCTGCGCTCGGGTAGTTGGCTCAACGACCGTACGCGGGTACCAAAAACCGCTATCGGCATCACGCAGCATCACCGGTCCCGGAAGCAACTCGCTTGGCCGTCGGGCCCGATACAGTCCCGTCTCGGGGTCCACGGCGACATGGACAAAATCGCCATCGGCCACTTCAGCGTAGGTGCGCTTTTTGAATACCGTCAAACCTTCACTGTTGACGTCTGTAAGAATTGCCCGGGCGTTGATTACGTAGTGGTCCAGTGCCGGTTGAGGTGTCGGCAAACGAGTTTCAACAGGGACCGCGTGAATAATAACCGCCGGAGTCGCACCGGTGGCATCTGCGTCAACAGCCCTGGAAGACCCGGCCCGCGGCTGCGAATCACCGGGGGAGAGTCCTGAACCGGAACCTCTGCGGCCCGATGGGCCGGAAAGCGGAATATCCACGTCGGCCGGTCGGGTCGGGCTGGTCGAAGCATCCACTTTTACGTGGGTGCTGCCACCGGCAGGTGGTTTAATTGGCATGTTTTTCGTCCTTGAAAAAGTCGCCCTGGCATTCGCGCCAGGGACGACGGTGTTGGCATCTTGTCGCTATCCACGAAACGCTGCGCCTTTGTATGGCTCGCCGAGACGTTTACTTCGGATCGAGCTTCGGCCGTTTGGGTAAATGATGCAGAGGCTGATTTTGCTGTCCCGAGTCATATTCCCGGATCTCGGCCTCCAGCCTGTCCAGCATCTTTCCGGGACTCCACTCTGTGAGAGCGATGTGGTTGAGCCGTGCCTGCTCGTCAGGGCTACGCTCACTGTAGATCTTGAGGAACCACCAGACCCGCCGCTGCAAAAGCGGATACTCGACATGAAATTCTGGTGTTTGACTCAGTTGCCGCATCGCGTCCAATAGACGCGAGTGAGGACCGAAGCTGTCCCAGAGCTTCAGTTTTTCAGTTAAGTCCTTTCCCGGCGGCACATTTCGCAGCCAAAGATTTGCCGAGCGGTCATTGCTTTGATCTCCCAGCCAGACATCGATGCCTGTTTTGATACGAGCATGTATCAGCCGTCGGAGGGAAGCCGGGTCGGTAACAGGATTGCCACTGAGCTTGAAGCCGGCTCTGATTTCAACGGATTCGGGAATCGATGTAATGCGATTGTTCCTCAGATCCAGCACTTTCCCGGGAATTTCGTTGGTGATGCCCTCCGGAAATCTGTCTAACCCTGCATTGGACAGATCCAGCTCCTGCAGCGCGGTCAGTCCTTTGACTGCTGGCACAACAGACAGCGGGTTCTGGCCGAGTTTCAATACTTCCAATCGCAACGGCCCGTTATCGGCATCAAGTCCTCGGAGATGGTGTATTCCGTTCTGTTCCAGATCCAATACACGCAACTCAGTCATGCCGGCCACCGAAAAATCAGGCGACAAGTTAGCCCTTTGCAGCTTCAACTCTCGTAACCGCGCAAGCATGGCCAAGCCTTCAACATTACCCGGCTCCACGATGAGCCTCAGGACGGGATTATCAGAAGACATCCCATATCCGAAAACCACCCTCAGACTGTCAAGATTGGGGAACGCTGAAAAAAAACCTTCCGGAAGAGGTATGCGTACCCCACTTAGTTCAAGGGAAACGATGGAGTTGAAGGGTGTAGGGAGTGGCCGAAGATCTGGCCACCCCGAAAGACTCAAAGACAGCTTGAAACCCACCGGCCGCTTATCGTGAAAAACCAGCTCGTCAGGCTCCCCACGCCATGTATACAGACGGCGCAACGTGGGACCCAACTCATTTCCGTAGAGCTCAGAGGAATTCCTCCACTGGCTGAGTTCGTGGTCAAGTTGAGCAAGTCCAAGCTGGAGCCGTTTGAGCTCCACCTCTGCCGCAACCTTGTCACCGAAGTGCACGCGAAAGTGATCTGCTTGTTGATCGGTCGCTTCCGGGATGTATGTTCGGACCTGCGCTCGGGTAGTTGGCTCAGCGGCATCGAGCAAGTGTCCAACGTCGCTGCCGGTATCACTGCGCAGCACCGAACCCGCCGGCAATGATTCGTTTGACAGCCCTGTTGCTGCCTCCAGCCTTTCCAGCTTTTTCAAGGGACTGGGTTCATTCTCCAGAATGTCCTTCAGCTTGACCCGAACGGCAGGCTCAGCCTTACGGTAGCTCTCGAAAAACCGCCAGACCCGTTGCTGCAAAAGCGCGCGCTCAACGTGAAACTCGGGCGTGCGAGCCAGATCCGAGACGATTTCCCTCGCCGCGACGAACCGATATGAGTCAACGTCAACACTGTTCCAAAGCTTCAGATTTTCAGAGAGTTCCTCTAACGGCGAATGTCTTAGCCAGGCATTTGGTGAGCGATCAAAACTTCTTTTTCCCAGCCAAATGTCCGTGCCTGTTTTTATACGCACGTCCATCAACCGCCGGAGAGTCGGCAGATCCGTTATGGGATTGCCCATAAGATTGAAGCCTGCCCTGATTTCAACGGACTCAGGGACCGATGTAATACGGTTGTTCGAAAGATTCAGTACTTTCCCGGGAATTTCGGACGTGATGCCCTCCGGAAACGTGTCCAGACCGGTGTTGGAAAGGTCCAGCTCCTGCAGTGCAGTCCTGACTTTTAGTGAAGGCATAACAGCAAGCGGATTGTCGCCGAGCTTCAATACCTCGAGCCCTGATGGCCCGTTGTCCGCATCAAGCCCGAGTGGGAGCTGTTCTATGCCGGTCTGCGTCAGATCCAATACACGCAACTCGGTCATCCCCGTCACGTCAGGTGCCACTTTCAAGGACGCATTCTGGTGTAGATCGAGGACCTGCAACTTCAACCGCCCTGGCAGGCCATTCACTACGGCATTCAAATCCGTTACCCCCTGAATGTTGCCAAGTGCCAGAGTTCGCAGTTCGGTCATGCTTTTCAGCGAGAACCCGACTGGCAAAATGCAGTTCTGCAGGTTCAGCTCGCGTAAACGGGGAAGCTTCTTCAATTCGCGAACGAGATCCAGCTCAATATTGAGCCTCGATGCAGAGCTACCGTTAGGGAGAGTGGATGGCAAGCCAACCACCGTCAGACTTTCAATGCTGGGAAATTCCGCAGATAAACGATGCGAGAATAGATGCCCACCCGCTCTCAGGGTAAGCGCGACAACAGAGTGGAATTTTGTTTCGAGAGAAAAACCGGCTTGCCGAGCACCAAAATCGATATCCGCCTTGAAACCCACTAATCGTCCCCCGTGATAGACGCGCTCACTGGGTTCGCCCTGCCACTTGGAAAGTCTGCGTAGCTTGCTCGTCATCTCATCTCTGACATTCGGGCGCTCGCGGTCCAGTTCACGAACATAACGCTCGATCCCCTTCAGCTCCACCTCTGCCACATCCTTGTCGCCAAACCGGGCGATAAAGGCATCAGCCTCCAGGTCGGTGGTTTCCGGAAAGTATCGTTGGATCTGCGCTCGAGTGGCTGGCTTAGCGAGCGTACGCTGGTACCAAAGACCGCTATCGACGTTACGCAGCATCACCGGCCCCGGGAGCAGCTCGCTTGGGCGTCGGGCACGGTGCAATCCAGTCGTCGGATCCACGCTGACAAGAACAAAAACGCCATCGGCCACCTCAGCGTAGGTACGATTGTTAAAAACCCTCAAGCCTTCGTCGTTGGCTTCTGGAAGTAACGCCCGGGCATTGATTACGTAATGGTCCAGCGTCGGTTGAGGCGCAAGCAAACGTGCTTCAACGGGGGTCGCGTGAACAATGATCGACGAAGTCGTACCAGTGACATCTGCATCAACAGCTCTGGACGACCCGGCTCGCGGCCACGGGTCATCGGCGGAGATACCTGAACCGGGCGCCCTACGGCCCGATGGGCCGGGGAGTGGAATGTCCACGTCCGCCGGTCGGGTTGGACTGGTCGAAGCATCCACTTTCACGTGAGTGCTGCCACCGGTAGGTGGTTTTGTTGGCATGTTTTTCATCCTTGAAAAAGTCGCCCCTGCAGTCGAGCAAGGGGCGAAGACTTTCGGCATCCTGCCGGTTTAAAAGAGGAACGCACGATAGCGTGCGCAAGCATTCAAGGAGAGTGGAAAGGCAGACAGGCGTAGTGGGAAACGACGTCAAGAAGCGTAGGAGTACCTCGAGAAGGACGGCAGTATTCCGATCAGTTCGTTTGCAAGCGTATCTCCAGCCGCCAGCGATCATCGACCTCACTGCCGACCCAATTACCCTGCAGCGGCCGCGCTGCCAGTACAGTCAACAACAACCCGCCATCGCTCATGCGCGTGCGCCAGTTCACGTCCCTGCCGTTGAGCTTGAGTTGCCCCTTCTGCGCCTGGCCTTCCGCCTGAAACAGCAGCGCCACTGTGCCATCGATGATTTCGCCGTGCAGCTTGGGCTCATTGTTGAACCACACCACCAGCCCCTGCTCCGACACCTCGACTTGCTGCAGCACAGTCGGATCCGGCGTGGTCAGGCGGCCGATCATCAAGCCGACCATCACGCCGACAATCGCCAGCGAACCGATGACTCGCGGGAATAGTTTCGAACGGTTGTCCACAGGCGGCGTAGAATGCCGCTCATCTTTACCTTCGGAGCCGTGCATGTTTCACGTCATCCTTTTTCAACCAGAAATTCCGCCGAATACCGACAACGTTATCAGGCTGTGCGCCAATAGCGGCTGCCACCTGCATTTGATCGAACCGCTGGGCTTCGAGATGGACGACAAGCGCTTGCGCCGCGCCGGTCTCGACTATCACGAATATGCCACGCTGCAGCGTCACGCAGACCTGGCCAGTTGCCTGGAAAGCCTTGGCAACCCGCGGTTGTTTGCGTTCACCACCAAGGGCTCACGGCCGTTTCATGATGCCGCGTTTGTTCCTGGCGATGCGTTCATCTTCGGCCCGGAAAGCCGTGGCCTGCCGCCGGAAGTGCTCGACGCGCTGCCGGCGGAACAGCGCCTGCGCCTGCCCATGCGCGAAGGCTGCCGCAGCCTGAACCTGTCCAACACCGTGGCCGTCGCTGTATATGAAGCCTGGCGCCAGAACGACTTCAAGTAACACCACAAAACAAATGTGGGAGCGAGCCTGCTCGCGATTACGAAGTGTCAGGCAACATTGATGTGTCTGACAGACCGCTTTCGCGAGCAGGCTCGCTCCCACATGGGGTGTTGCTGAACCGTCTTACTGAACGGTTGGCGTCTCGCCGCTTTCCTGCATGCGCTGCAGCTCTTGCGCGTACAGAGCGTCGAAGTTCACCGGGGCCAGCATCAGCGCCGGGAACGAGCCGCGAGTCACCAGGCTGTCCAGGGTTTCGCGCGCGTACGGGAACAGGATGTTCGGGCAGAACGCACCCAGGGTGTGGCTCATCGAAGCCGCGTCCAGGTTCTTGATCAGGAAAATACCGGCCTGTTGCACTTCAGCGATGAAGGCGACTTCTTCACCGTTTTTCACGGTGACGGACAGGGTCAGTACGACTTCGTAGAAATCACCTTCCAGTGCTTTCTGGCGAGTGTTCAGATCCAGAGCGACCGCCGGATCCCACTGCTGGCGGAAGATCGCCGGGCTGTTCGGGGCTTCAAAGGACAGGTCGCGTACATAGATGCGCTGCAAGGAGAATTGCGGTGCGGTTTCTTCTTCGCTGGCTGCAGTGTTCTGTTGGTCAGTCATCTCAGATCCTTATCGATCTTGGGTCTTTTAGGGAGTGCTGTACGTGGGTGCAGCCGTTCAGGCCTTGAGCAGCGCGTCGAGCTTACCGGCGCGCTCCAGGGCATACAAATCATCACAACCGCCGATGTGCTTGCTGCCGATCCAGATCTGCGGCACGGACGTGCGTCCGGCTTTCTGGGTCATTTCGGCACGCACCTGCGGCTTGCCATCGACCTTGATCTCTTTGAAGGCCACGCCTTTGTTCTCGAGCAGGTACTTGGCTCGCGAGCAATAAGGGCAGTAATCGCTGGAGTAGACGATGACTTCGCTCATATCACTTCACCAGCGGCAGGTTGTCGCCTTTCCAGCTGGAAATCCCGCCGGACAGCTTGGCGGCGGTGAAGCCGGATTTCATCAGTTCGCGGGCGTGGGTGCCGGCGGTCTGGCCCAGGGCGTCGACCAGAATGATGGTCTTGGCCTTGTGTTTTTCCAGCTCGGCGACGCGCGCAGCCAGTTTGTCCTGGGGAATGTTGATCGCGCCAACGATGTGGCCGGCTGCGAAATCCTTGGCCGGACGGATGTCCACCACCACGCCTGCATCTTTATTGACCAGCGCGGTCAGCTCGCCGGTGCTCAGGCTTTTACCGCCGCCCTGCATCGTGTGCGCCAGCAGCAGAGCCAGCAGTACGACGAAGATACCGACAAGAATGTAGTGGTTAGTGGCAAATTCAATCAGGTGAGCAACCATCGAAGGAGGTTCCAGGGCGTTAAAATGTGGCCAGTATACACAGCCACTATGGTCGGCCAAACCCCGTCCGGCGGTGACGCGGTCGGAACTTAGCTTTAAACTCCAACTCCCTTTTCCATCGCCCTCTTCTTTATTAGCCACGAGTGGATTCCATGACTACCACGCCTAAACCTTTGGTCCTGATGATTCTCGACGGCTTCGGTCACAGCGACAGCCCCGAATCCAATGCCGTTTTTGCGGCGAAGAAGCCTGTTCTCGATCGCTTGTGGGCCACCGTGCCGAACGGCTTGATCTCGGGCAGCGGCATGGACGTCGGCCTGCCGGACGGCCAGATGGGCAACTCCGAAGTCGGCCACATGAATCTTGGCGCCGGTCGCGTGGTGTATCAGGACTTCACGCGTGTGACCAAATCGATCCGCGACGGCGAGTTCTTCGAGAACCCGACCATCTGCGCCGCTGTGGATAAAGCCGTGGCCGCCGGCAAAGCCGTGCACTTCATGGGTCTGCTGTCCGATGGCGGCGTGCACAGCCACCAGGATCACCTGATCGCCATGGCCGAACTGGCCTTCAAGCGCGGCGCCGAAAAAATTTACCTGCACGCCTTCCTCGATGGCCGCGACACGCCGCCGAAAAGCGCGGCATCGTCGATCGAACTGCTCGACGCGACGTTCCAGGCACTCGGCAAGGGCCGTATCGCCAGCATCATCGGCCGCTACTTCGCCATGGACCGTGACAACCGTTGGGATCGCGTCGCTCAGGCGTACAACCTGATCGTCGACGGCAGCAGCGAATTCAACGCTGCCACGGCGCAGGAAGGCCTTGAAGCCGCTTATGCCCGTGGCGAGAGCGACGAATTCGTCAAAGCCACCTCTATCGGCGAGCCGGTGAAAGTCGAAGACGGCGATGCGGTGGTGTTCATGAACTTCCGCGCCGACCGCGCCCGCGAGCTGACTCGTGTATTCGTCGAAGACGATTTCAAAGACTTCGAGCGCGCCCGCCAGCCGAAACTCGCCGGTTTCGTCATGCTGACTCAATATGCCGCAAGTATTCCTGCACCCTCGGCGTTCGCCCCGGGCAGCCTGGAAAACGTGCTGGGCGATTATCTGGCGAAGAACGGCAAAACCCAGTTGCGCATCGCTGAAACCGAGAAATACGCCCACGTGACCTTCTTCTTCTCCGGCGGTCGAGAAGAACCGTTCCCGGGCGAAGAGCGCATCCTGATCCCGTCGCCGAAAGTCGCCACCTATGACTTGCAGCCGGAAATGAGCGCGCCCGAGGTGACCGATCGCATCGTCGACGCCATCGAAAACCAGCGTTACGACGTGATCGTGGTCAACTACGCGAACGGCGACATGGTCGGCCACAGCGGCGTGTTTGACGCGGCAGTGAAAGCGGTTGAATGCCTCGATACCTGTGTCGGGCGCATTGTCGAAGCACTGGAAAAGGTTGGCGGCGAAGCGCTGATCACCGCTGACCACGGCAACGTCGAGCAAATGGCCGATGAATCCACCGGCCAGGCGAACACCGCGCACACCACCGAGCCGGTACCGTTCATTTACGTCGGCAAGCGCGACCTCAAGGTCCGAGAAGGCGGCGTGCTGGCGGACGTGGCCCCGACGATGCTGAAGCTGCTGGGTCTGGAAAAACCGGAGGAAATGACCGGTACCTCGATTCTGGTCTGAGCGCAATCGCCAAAACACCGCAAAACCCTGTAGGAGTGAGCCTGCTCGCGATAGCCATCTGACAGTCAACTACTCTGTTGAATGTCAGTAAACCATCGCGAGCAGGCTCACTCCCACAAAGGTTTGTGGTGTTTTTCAGGCCAGTTATCACACAGCCCCAATTGGGCGTTTTTTTTGCAGCCTCGGGCGGGCATACTAGGCCGTCCATTACCCTGGTGCCGCCCGCCTCTATGCTCCGCGTCCTGATCGCCCTCGCTCTGACCTGCCTGCTCCAACCGGCCTTCGCTGATGAGCGCGCGCAAACCCAACAGCAGTTGGACGCCACGCGTCAGGACATTGCCGAGCTGAAAAAGCTGCTGAGCAAAGTCCAGGAAGAAAAGTCCGGCGTACAGAAAGAGCTCAAGGGCACTGAAACCGAGCTGGGTAAACTGCAGAAGCAGGTCGACGCGCTGCAGAAAGAACTGCAGAAAAGCGAATCCGAGTTGCAGCGACTCGATGCAGAGAAAAAAAAACTCCAGAGCGCGCGCACTGAACAGCAGCGACTGATCGCCATTCAGGCCCGCGCGGCCTATCAGAACGGTCGGCAGGAATACCTCAAGCTGCTGCTCAACCAGCAGAATCCCGAGAAATTCGCCCGCACCCTCACCTATTACGATTACCTGAGCCAGGCCCGCCTGGAACAGCTGAAGAACTTCAACGAAACCCTGCGCCAACTGGCCAATGTCGAAAAAGACATTGCCGCCCAGCAGGCGCAATTGCTGGTACAGAAAAGCAGCCTCGATACCCAGCGCGACGAACTGGAAAATGTCCGCAAGGAACGCCAGCAAGTCCTCGCCAAACTTAACGACGACGTGAAGGCCCGCGATCAGAAACTCGCCGCCCGTGAGCAGGATCAGGCAGACCTGTCTAAAGTCCTTAAAACCATTGAAGAAACCCTGGCCCGCCAGGCTCGTGAGGCAGAAGAAGCGCGACAGAAAGCGCTGATCGCCCAGCAGGAAGCGGAAAAAAAGCGTTTGCGTGAGGCGCAGGCTGAAAACAGCGACGCCCCACGAAAACCCGCCAGATCCACTCCCGGCGCGCTGGTTTCCAGCAGCGGCGAGACCTTCGGTGGCCCTTTTGCTGCAACCCGGGGAAAACTTCCTTGGCCGGTTGATGGTCGACTGCTGGCACGCTTCGGTGAAAGCCGTGGCGACGATGCCCGTACCAAGTGGGACGGCGTGATGATCAGTGCCTCCGCCGGCAGCCAGGTGCATGCCGTGCACGGCGGTCGTGTGGTGTTCGCCGACTGGTTGCGCGGTGCCGGGCTGCTGGTGATCCTTGATCACGGCAACGGTTTTTTGAGTCTTTACGGTCACAACCAGACGCTGCTCAAGTCGGCCGGTGACGTGGTAAAAGCCGGTGAGTCGATCTCCACTGTCGGTAACAGTGGCGGCCAGGACACATCAGCGCTGTATTTCGCAATTCGTCAGCAGGGTCACCCGAGTGATCCAGCACAATGGTGCCGCGCGCAAGGATAAGCGTGCCGCCTAATTCAGGAGTTCGTTCGACATGCTGCATTTGTCCCGCCTTACCTCGCTGGCCCTGACGATCGCCCTGGTGATCGGCGCGCCTCTGGCGTTCGCCGCTCAACCGGCCCCGGCCGTCGCTCCGGCAGGCACTGCCGCGACCTCCAAGGCACCGCTGCCGCTGGAAGAGTTGCGCACCTTTGCCGAGGTCATGGACCGGATCAAAGCCGCTTACGTCGAGCCGGTGGACGACAAGACCCTGTTGGAAAACGCGATCAAGGGCATGCTCAGCAACCTTGATCCGCATTCGGCCTATCTGGGCCCGGAAGATTTCACCGAACTGCAGGAAAGCACCAGCGGTGAATTCGGCGGTTTGGGCATTGAAGTCGGCGCCGAAGACGGTTTCATCAAAGTCGTCTCGCCAATCGACGACACCCCGGCGTCGAAGGCCGGTATCCAGGCCGGCGACTTCATCGTCAAGATCAACGGCCAGCCAACGCGCGGCCAGACCATGACCGAAGCCGGCGACAAAATGCGCGGCAAGATCGGCCAGAAAATCACTCTGACGCTGGTACGCGATGGTGGCACGCCGTTCGACGTGACCCTTGCCCGCGCGGTGATTCAGGTGAAGAGCGTCAAGGCGCAATTGCTGGAAACCGGCTATGCGTATATCCGCATCACCCAGTTCCAGGTCAAGACCGGCGAAGAGGTTTCCAAGGCTCTGGCCAAGCTGCGCAAGGACAACGGCAAGAAACTCAACGGCATCATTCTCGACCTGCGCAACAACCCGGGCGGCGTACTGCAGGCGGCGGTGGAAGTGGTCGACCATTTCATCACCAAAGGCCTGATCGTCTACACCAAAGGCCGCATCGCCAACTCCGAACTGCGCTTCTCCGCCACCGGCAAAGACGAAAGCGAAGCGGTGCCGATGGTGGTGCTGATCAACGGTGGCAGCGCCTCGGCCTCGGAAATCGTCGCCGGCGCCCTGCAGGATCAGAAACGTGCCGTGGTCATGGGTACCACCAGCTTCGGCAAAGGCTCGGTGCAAACCGTGCTGCCGCTGAACAACGACCGTGCGCTGAAGATCACCACCGCGCTGTACTTCACGCCGAATGGCCGTTCGATTCAGGCGCAAGGCATCGTGCCCGACATTGAAGTGCGCAAGGCCAAGATCACCAACGAGGCCGATGGCGATTACTTCAAGGAAGCCGACCTGCAAGGTCACCTGGGCAACGGCAACGGCGGCGCCGACAAACCGAGCGGTTCCGGCGGCAAGGCCAAAGCGATGCCGCAGGATGACGATTACCAACTGGCCCAGGCCCTGAGCCTGCTCAAAGGCTTGAGCATTACGTCCGGCCGTTGAGGATGTCACTGCGTTTCGTCTTCGTTCTGCTGTGCTGTCTGGCGGGTGCTGCTCACGCAGAGCCCGCCAGCCCAAAGCTACATAAAGCCTACCTGACACTGATCATCGACGACCTGGGGCAAAACCTGCCCCGGGATCGCCGCGTGCTGGCCCTGCCCGGCCCGGTGACCACGGCGATCATGCCCGACACCCCGCACGCCACCGAGTTTGCCCGCGAAGCCCATCGCGCTGGCAAAATCGTCATACTGCACATGCCGATGGACCCGGCCACTGGGCCATACGCCTGGCACCCCGAACTCCCGCTCGAAGAACTGGAAAAACGCCTGAACGCCGCGTTCAGAATGGTCCCCTATACCGCTGGCATCAACAATCACATGGGCAGCCGCATGACCGCGCAACCGGTGGCGATGGCATGGTTGATGGGCGAGTTGCAGCGCCGTCACAAGTTTTTCGTCGACAGCCGCACCAGCGCACAGACCGTCGCCGCGCAGCAGGCGCAGAAGATCGATCTGGCGAGTGTGTCACGGGACGTGTTTCTGGATGACGAACGCACTGAAGCGGCGATCTACACGCAACTGCAAACTGCGATCAACCTGGCGCGCAAACAGGGTTCGGCGGTGATGATCGGCCATCCGTATCCGCAGACGCTGGCGGTGCTGGAGCGAGAATTACCGAAGTTGAAGGCGCAGGGCATCGACTGGATCGACATCAAGCAAATGATCAGCGTGCGCAGCAATCGGGCGATGAGCGGACATGGCAAAGACGGGATTTATCGGTAATACCCGGTAACGCGCTATACATAGTTACCGCCAGTAATCCTGCTGACTTCCGGATAGTGAGACCTGCAACAGGTCGCGGCCCTCCACGAGCCGTTTCTCAACTATCAGGAATGACTATGACTATCGAAGAAAACGCTGTCTCGCTACCCGGGCCAATGCAGCCCATCACGCACGACAACCTGCTGATCAACTTCACAACCGAGTTTTATCGGGTCTGGAGTACCAACGGTACAAAGGCAAAACCCGGCACTTTTTGGCGACCCACCCCTGCCAGGGATGCATTGCCGGGTTACTTTCCACTGGGCGACGTGTTCATTCCCGGCAACGTCAACATCAACGGCGAAATGGTCTCGGCAGTCGTCTGCGAGAAAGACTTGAAAGGGGCGAAAAACAGTAAAGGCAACGCACTGGCCAAGCCTGCCGATTTCGAATTGGTCTGGAAAGAGTCCCCGACGCACAGTGTTACGCGCACATCGATATGGCGCCCGATCCCCCCCGTAGGCTACGTCGCCATGGGCCTGGTGTGCGCCAGCGACCACAGTAAGCCATCACTCAATACCGTCCGCTGCGTGAGGGCCGACCTGGTTGTGGAGGCAAATGTCGGGGATCCACTGTGGAATGACAAAGGTACGGGGGCAAAACTCAGTTTCAGTGTCTGGACCATAGAACCACCTACAGCCAAGCCGGGTGAAATTTGTTTTTCTCCAAGCACCTTTGTGGGCGTTCAGGCCTACAGCAAACCCACAGCGCCCGGCAGTGCTTACGCCTTACGGATGCAGATCCCGCTACAAATCACTGCAAAGCCGCAAGCTCCGACACTCAACGGATATGCGCACCCTACAGGTGGAGAAATCGTCGAAGTCACTCAGATTGCCCGCCTGCCCTGGTTTGCAGTCAGAGATCACATCAATCCCGCTGAGCAATTTGTCAGCTCGCCCTATTACGAGCTGAAAAGAACCGACGAACATGTGTTGATTGGTTACGACCACAATACCTCGGACAAAACCCGTTCGGTCAAATGGATCGCCCACCGGGCACAAAACCCGACAGGGCTACACATATTCAAGAGCGCCACGTCGATTGAAATCACCAAGACCTGGCCTTCCGTGCCATTGAGCGATCTCCGCGTGACGAAGTTTTCGGCCCGTTTGCCAGAGCACTTCACTCATACCGAGACGTCTGCGAGCGGCTGGAACGAAATGCGTCCTCAGGTCGTCATCGCCATGGTTGCGAAGCAGACTGCCGTTGCGGTCTACCAGATGGAGAGCCATTACGAACTCATACGTGAAGACGGCACTCAAGTGGCCGTCGACTTCGGCTATACCGACGACTCAAGCGTTCATCTCACACAATATCCGCCAGAACACATAGAGGTCGCCAGCACGTGCCCACAACCGACTAAAAACACAGCACTTGGCGTCGAAGAAAGCACCAGTGTCGTTGAAGTGATTGTAACGTCAGCGCCTGAACTACCGATTGTCACAGATAGCGCGCCATGATTTCGTCGACCACACCTTCCTTGCGCAACTGATCCAGCGCAGCCTGAAGCCTGGCGACGACTTCGTCGGAGACATCTTTGTTCAGCGCCAGGTACAGTTCTGCACTGTTGAAGCGCAGCACGGTCTTCAGGCCGGTAACCCCATCCTGCCGAGCCAGATAGCGCCCGGCAGGATCACCGGTAGCCCACAGATCAATCTGTCCATTGACCAGTTTCTTCGCGTTGTCCTGATCGCGCAGCACCACAATCGGCTTCAGGCCTTGTTTGGTCAGTGTCTCGGCAATCGCATCGCCCTTGTAGGCGCCGACCTTGAACTTGCGCGCGTCGTTGAGGGTTTCCAGGGTGATCTTGCTGTCAGCCTTGGCCAGCATGATCCAGTCATCAGGACCGATGGGGCCAACCCATTTGAAGAGTTTTTCGCGATCCGGCAAGCGCGCCATCACAAAGGCGCCATAACCGGGATTTTCCAGCGCGAGCTTATAGACACGCTCCCATGGAAAACGCAGGGTCAGGCTATAGGTGACGCCGGCACGCTTGAACATCTCGCGCACGATATCGGCGGCGATGCCATTGATGTTCTCGCCTTTGGCGAAGTTCTTGCCATCTTTCGCCATGTTGTACGGCGGGAAGTTTTCGGTGAGGAGCACCAGATCGGTGTCGGGACTGGTTTCGGCGCGGGCCGTGTTGATGAGCAACATCGAGGCGCTGGCGAGAACAAGAAGCAGGCGTTTGATCATGTCGGGCTACCGGAATCCATGGCGTGCCCAAGAGTGCCTTGGGTGCGCCATGGTGTCCACTGGCCTGTATCGATTTTGAGCTTAGCGCATCACGATGCCGCGTTTGGCCATGTAGGCCTTGGCTTCCTGCACGGTGTACTCGCCGAAGTGGAAAATACTCGCCGCCAAGACTGCGCTGGCGTGGCCTTCGAGGATGCCGTCGGCCAGATGCTGCAAGTTACCGACACCGCCGGAAGCGATCACCGGAATGCCCAGCGCATCGCTGATCGCGCGGGTGACACCGAGGTCGAAGCCGTTTTTCATGCCGTCCTGATCCATGCTGGTCAGCAGGATCTCGCCAGCGCCGAGGCCTTCCATTTTCTTCGCCCACTCGACCGCGTCGAGGCCGGTCGGCTTGCGCCCGCCGTGGGTGAAGATTTCCCAGCGCGGGGTTTCGCCAGGTCCCGAGACTTTCTTGGCGTCGATGGCGACGACGATGCACTGCGAGCCGAAATGCTGCGCCGCTTCGCCCACGAACTCCGGATTGAACACGGCAGCGGTGTTGATCGAGACCTTGTCCGCGCCGGCATTGAGCAGGTTGCGAATATCCTGCACGGTACGCACGCCACCGCCAACAGTCAGCGGGATAAACACCTGGCTGGCCATGCGCTCGACGGTATGCAGCGTGGTGTCGCGACCATCGACGCTGGCGGTGATGTCGAGAAAGGTAATCTCGTCGGCACCCTGCTCGTCATAACGACGGGCGATTTCCACCGGGTCACCGGCGTCACGAATGTTTTCGAACTTCACACCTTTGACGACCCGGCCGTTGTCCACGTCCAGGCAAGGGATGATGCGTTTGGCCAGCGCCATGGTCAGTCCTCAGCCTTTGTACGAATCGCAGAAAGCTTGCGCTTCGGCGAC